>Ga0308161_1000968_pt1 | contig 38029 bp, 32 predicted proteins | sample PhyFR2_FD_201034 | JGI IMG/M metagenome (GOLD analysis project Ga0308161, IMG submission 201034) | Phyllosphere microbial communities from UC Gill Tract Community Farm, Albany, California, United States - DLSLF.R2 | ecosystem: Host-associated > Plants > Phyllosphere > Unclassified | place: USA...
GACCAGGTCGGCGCCCTCGCGGGAGAGGGCGATCGCGGCGGCGCGACCGATGCCGGAGTCGGCGCCGGTGACGATGCCGCGGAAGCCGGTGAGGCGCTCCTTGCCGACGTAGCTGTCCTCGCCGTGGTCGGGCTTCGGGTCCATCTTGTACGCGGCGCCCGGGAGCGACTGCTCCTGCTCGGGGAACGGCGGCTTCGGGTAGAGGGAGTTCGGGTCGCGCTTGTCGTACTGGCTCATGGGGCCATGGTGCTCGGGGGTGGGCGAGCGGGCTGTCAGCAGGCGGGCGGTGGGGCCGTGGTCCGGTGGTCCGGCGCTGGTGGTCCGGTCGTGCGGCGGCCGGCGGCCGCCGGCGGGGGCGGTGTCGACCGCCTGCGGGGGCGGTGTCGGCCGCCTGTCACCCGGCCGCTCAGGTCGCGCCGGGGCGACGGGCGTTGCCTGCCGGGGTCACCGCAACCGAACACGAGGAGCGACATGGCCAAGACCTGGTTCATCACCGGAGCGTCGAAGGGCTTCGGCCGCGAGTGGACGGAGGCCGCCCTGGAGCGCGGCGACTCCGTCGCGGGCACCGCACGGAACACCGACGACGTCCAGGCGCTCGTCGACCAGTACCCCGACACGTTCCTGGCGATCCGCCTCGACGTCACCGACCGCGAGGCAGACGTGGCCGCCGTGCAGCAGGCCGCCGAACACTTCGGCCGCCTCGACGTGGTCGTGAACAACGCCGGCTTCGGCCAGTTCGGCATGGTCGAGGAGCTCACCGAGGACGAGGTCCGCGCGCAGCTCGAGACGAACTTCTTCGGCGCGCTCTGGGTCACGCAGGCCGCGCTGCCGATCATGCGCGAGCAGGGCTCCGGCCACGTCGTGCAGGTGTCGAGCATCGGCGGGATCAGCGCCTTCCCGACCGTCGGCGCGTACCACGCGTCGAAGTGGGCGCTCGAGGGCCTGTCGCAGTCGCTGTCCCAGGAGGTCGCGGGCTTCGGGGTCCACGTGCCCCTCGTCGAACCGGGCGGGTTCTCGACCGACTGGTCGGGTCCGTCGTCGAAGCACAGCGACGAACTCGACGCGTACGCCGAGGTGCGCGAGGCAGCGTCGAAGCGTCCGTCGGCAGCCGACCCGGGCAAGCCGGAGGCGACGCGGTCCGCGATCCTCAAGGTCGTCGACGCCGAGGAGCCGCCGCTGCGTGTCTTCTTCGGCAAGGCGCCGCTGGGCATCGCCGAGCGGGACTACGAGTCGCGGCTGGCGACGTGGCGTGCGTGGCAGCCGGTCGCGGAGGAGGCGCACGGGGCCTGATCCGGTCGCGCTGTGGGAGGGGCGCGTCGCTGGTGCGGACCGGCGGCCCCCCCTTGCCTTCTCGAGCCACGTCTCGCGATCGGAGGCGCGGGGCTCGTCCGTCGAACCAGCTAGGACGAACTACTGAGGAGACGCTTCGGCGGGCCGACGCCGCAATCTGCCAACACGGTCCCGGAGTGCCGAAGGAGCAGGGCATCACGGTAGTGCCGATCGACGATGCCCGGAAAAACCATCCCGAGAGGTAGCCGGGCCGCGAAGTCCGACGACCTCCGTCACCCCCATACCACGCCTGCGCCAGCGAATTTGGAACATCGGAACACCCTGTCCCTGCTTTCAACAGATGCCGTTAGGCGGGTGGATCAGGGACGACGCCGACTTGAAGTCGAAATGAGCCTCTTGTCAGTAAGCTACTTGCCGATCTCGTCGAAGTAGTCCGACCAGATTCTGTAGCTGATCCGGGGGCGGGCCGGTACCCGCGCTTCCCGCGTGAGGTCGCGCAACTCCGTCAAGGTGAGCCCTGATCGCGGACTGACGAACTCGACCCGAGGGTCGAGCTTGCATGTCTCGACTGCGTATGCTCCATCGTCATCAATGAAGAGCCACTGGAGATATCGCTGGGAGTTCCGCTTATGCACCGCGATCAAGGGCGCACCTCGAGCACCCAGGATCCTCTGCATCTCCTCATCGGAATGCGCTTCCCAAAGAACTCTGTTGTTCCGGAATGCGCTCCTCAATGCGCTTCTCCTTCCCGCAGCGACTCCAGTGATCGTCACGATCACCGTCGCCCCGATGAAGGCGAAAAATGCGATCAACTCCAACCTTCTACCGTTTCTTGCGTCGTGGGGGGTAAAGCCAAGACTGCCGGTTGCTCACGGACTGATGAATCCATGTTGCCCCTCTTCCGGCTCCGTAAACAAAGTCGGCCGCTTTGTGGGAATTGAACACGTACTTGGCAACACGGGCACCTCTGGCTCGACCGATTGCCGCCGCCTTCCGCGCAACTCTTCCCACCTTCGAAGCCGCTTGAACTCCACGATAGGCCTTGACTCCCGCTTCAAGCCCTCGCCCCACGCCGAAACTTGCTGCTCCCGCTAGATCAAGCCAGCCCGACTTGTCACCCTTTGAAAGCTTGTACACTCCAACACCGACGGCGAGGACGGACGATATGATGCCGCAGACGCCACAGCCGAAAAGTGCGGCCACGCCGAGGCCTGAACTGATGTTGTCTGCCAGGTTGACCCAGTCCCCCACCTTCCACGCTTTGTTACCGTCAAGGTCGAGTCCGTTCAACGGGTCGTTGACGTACGCGTAGGCATTGTCGGTGCCGCCCTCGACGGGGTCGACCTGCAGGAACCGTCCGAGTGCTGCGACGTACTGCCGGGCGCCCATCTCGACCGTGGCGATCGAGCCGAGGTGTTCGCTGAGCTTCTGGTGCTGCCCGAGCCACCCGTAGTCGGCGTTGCCCTGCTGCGTGTCCGGCCCGGACTGGTTCGCCGTCGTCGTACCGAACAGGCCGGTGGCCTGGTCCATGACCTGCCCGAACGGGTCGAACACCGGCAGCACCTGGGATGCGAGCTGCCCTGTACCGTCGGTGGTGGCGACGATGTCCCCGTGGATGTTCGGGTACGACCACACCGCGCTCGTCCCACGAAGCTCTGCGGTCACCCCGCCCGGCAGGGGAAGGTCCCACTCGGTGAGCTTGCTCGCGCCGTCGTAGACGAAGTCCGGGGTGTCACCGTCGCCGGTGAACCCGTACCGGGTGACGGTCTTCGTTCCGTTCGGGGTCTGCTCCGTGCGCTGCACGATCCGGTTCGACGCGTCCCGCACGTACGACACCTTCGACCCGTCCGTCAGTGCGGTCTGGACGTGCCGGTCCTGCCCGTCGTAGACGAGGGTCTCGTCAGCCAGGGTGGTCGTGTTCCCGTGCGCGTCGTAGACCAGCTGCGCACCGGTCAAGGACTGGTTCACCGGCGTCGCTCCCGTGACCGGGTTCGTCACCGTGGTCCCGATGAGCCGGTCCGCTGCGTCGTAGCAGGACGCGACCTGCGTCGCCGCACCCGCCGGGTTGCCCGAGGCGTCGAGGAGCTGGTCCGACGAAGCCGTCCGGTTCCCGTTCTTCCCGGCCGCAGCGACCCCACCCGACTGGGCGCACGTGCTGGCACCGAAGCCGTAGGTCAACCGGTGCCGCGGGATCGACGCGGCCACGAGCCTCCCGGCCGTGTCGTAGGAGTACGTCGACGCGTTCGACGCCGCCCCGAGGGCGGTGGTGTCCTTCAGGACGTCACCGGACTGGGACCGGACCACCTGGTCGGTGACCTGCGGCTGGTTGTTCGGGAACGACCACGCCAACCCGGTCAGTGCACCGGCACCGTCCTTCGTCACCGTGACCGAGGTGCCGTTGCCGGCGTTCCCGGCACCCGCCGGGTACGCCACCGCGGTGACCTCACCCTGCTGGTAGGTGGGGACCGCGACGATCTTCCCGTCCGCGGTGAACTGCGTCACCTTCGAGTCCACGTCGTACGACTGCCCCGTCGAGTGCTGCACACCGTCCGCGGTCACCGCCAGCGTCGAGGTGATCCGACCAGCCTGGTCGTAGGACGTGGTGGTCGTGGTGCCCCAGACGTCGACGTACTTGACGACGCGGCCGAGCAGGTCGGTCTTGGCCGTGGTCGTCGAGCCGTTCGGGGACCCGGACACCGCTCCGTCGGAGACCGCTGCGGTGAGACCGTCGGCGGAGTAGGAGGACGTCGCCGTGGTGCTCGGCTGCCCGTTGAACGCGGCGGTGACCGCCTTCACCGTCCGGCCTCGGGCATCGAAGGTCACGCACGACCAGTCGTCGTCGCCGGTGGTCTTCGTCCCGGCGGTGCGACCCCACACGTCGTACAGGTACGACGTCACGACGGCACTGCCCGTCGCGGGCGTCGGCCCGGTGGTCGACTTGAGCATCCCGTTCTGCGGGGTGGACACGTCCACGCCGCAGATCTGTCCGTCCGTGGTGCCGTAGGCGTCCTTGATCGTCTGCGCGGCTCCGAAGTACGCGTTCGTCGATGCTGCCGCGGCCTGCGCGGGCAGGGTCCGGGTCAGGGAGCGGAGGTAGCCGGCACCGGGAGCCTCTGTGGTGGTCGACGTCTTCAGGGCCAGGCCGGCGGGGTCGACGGTGGTGCCGTCGACGGTGCCGTACCAGGGACGCGAGTACGTCGTGGCCGTCGTGATCGGACTGATCTGGCTGGCCTGCGCGCCCGACGGGACCGCGTCGGCGGTCGTCGACGAGGTACCCAGGTTGTACGCCGGGGACAGCATCGACGCGGGCACCACGTCCGCTGCGGTGTACGTGCTCGGCGTGTTGCCGGTCGTCATGGCCAGCGCGAGCCGGGACGTCCCGGTCTGTTGCAGGTAGTTCAACCGGATCCGGAGGCTCTGGCCCGCGGAGACGGTGATCGGCTTCGTGGCGGCCTGGACGTGCGGGCCGTGGGGGCCCCAGTCGTTGATGAGCAGCTGGTCGTTGATCCAGAGCTTCGTGCCGTCGTCCGCCCACGTGTAGAAGCGGTACGTCCCCGCGGTCGGGAACGTGACCAGGCCGGTGAACGACACGGTCCAGTTCGCGCCGCCGGTTCCGCCGACGACCGTCCCGGTGGGCGTGGTCATCGGGCTGACGGCGTTGTCGCCGGTCGACCAGTCGTAGTCGACCGCGCCGTCGGTCTTCCCACCGTTCGCGCCCGCTGCCGTCGGCACGCCGAGCGTCATCGCCGCAGGGGCGCCGGAGAGGGTCTGGTTGTTGTACCAGGACGCGGCCAGCCCGCGGAGGTTCCCGTCGATCGCGGTCGTCGTCTGCGCCACCGGGGTCCCGGTGCCGGCGCAGACCCCGCCCGTGGGCAGCGGACCGTTGGCGTTCTGGATCGCGGTCGCGGGCTGCACCTGTCCGAAGCACGACGCCGGTGCGGGGCCGTAGGAGGCGACCGCGCGGTCCTGCTGGTCGTAGACGGTGCTCGACTCACGACCCTGCGGGTCGATCGAGGCAAGCTGGTTGTCGCGGCTGTTCCACACCGCGGTACTGGTCAGCCCGGACGCGGACGCCGCCGACGTCTGCCGCAGCGCGGCGTCCATCGTCACCGTCGATGCGTGCCCGTTCGGGACCGTGATCCCGGCGACGTCGACCGTGCTGGTGCGGTTTCCGTTGGTGTCCGGGGCGCCGTAGCCGTACGTCTTCTGCGGACGGGAGGCGCTGGTCACCCCGTCCGGGGCGGGCAGCGTCACCGAGGTGGCGCGGTCGGTTCCGTCGTAGCGGATGTCGGTCGTCACCGGCCCGGCAGCGTTCCGGCTGCTGTCCGCAGCCAGCCAGTCGTTGGTGAGGGAGTTCCGGATCGTCGACAGCAGGTAGGTCCCGCTGCTCGAGCTCAGCGTGTACCCGAAGTCGGTGACCTCGTTGCCGGGGTCCACGACCCGGGCGAGCTGTCCGGTGGTGTCGTAGTACAGCTGCGTGGTGGTGCCGTCCGGGTACAGGATCTGGCACAGCATCCCGGCGTCGGACTGCGACCCCGGTGCGGTCGTGGTGACCGAGGTCGGGTACGCGGACCCGGACGGCGGCGCGCATGCACCCGCGGCCCGGTTGGTGCCGTTCGTCGCGCTCGAGCCGATCGTGGTGTTCGACAGGTACGAGAACCGCACCTGACGTGCGTAGGCCAGGGACGTGCCGGACCCGGACGCCGAGAGCGGGTCCGAGATCGACGTCAGCTGTCGGCTGCTGTTGTACGCCGGGACCGGGTTCGCCGGCTTCGACCCGAGGTCGGCGGCCGGGGTCACGGACGTGACCAACCCGGCAGTGTCGAACTGGTAGACGGTACCGCCCTCGTCGGTGAGGACCAGGTTGCCGGCTTCGTCGGACGCCAGCACCCCCTGCTCGCCCGGGGGCGGGGTGTAGCCGCCGGCAGCGGTCCGGGCGTAGGTGTGCGTGCCGCCGTCGGTGTCTGTGACGATCACCGAACCGCCCTGCTTCGACGCCGAGACGTACGCTCCCGCGTCACCCATGATCGCTGCGGACGATGCCCAGCCGGACGGCAGCAGCGTCGGGGACTTCGTGAACCAGTTCGACGGGACGACCTGCGTGTTGACCCACGAGGACCCGGACTGCTGCTGGACCTCGAGGTACACGTTCGAGGATCCGCCGCGCTGGTAGTAGTCCACCGTGATCGGGATCGGCAGCTGGCCCGACTGCGAACCGATCGACCACTGCGACCCGTTCACGGTCAAGACCTGGTTCGCGGCAGTCTCCATGCGAGGCGAGGTCTGGTGCTGATCCCCCCACTGGTCGGTGATGATCCCGGTGGTCCCCAGCTGCAGGGCGACCCCGTCGTCAGCGAGGAACCCGAACGAGTAGGTCCCGGACGGGGGCGTCATGTACCCGGTCCACTTGGCCTGGAAGTACGACTGCGAGACGGCGTCGTCCGGCGCTGCACTCCCCCAGTCGAAGCTCACACCCGAGTCGGTGCGGACCAGCGTCTGCACGGCGTTCGGGGTCATCGAATCGCCCCGGCCGAACGTCGCGGTGTTGGCCGGGACGTTCCAGTACGTGCCGACGAGACCGCGGTTCGATGCGATACGCGAGTTGTAGGAGAAGTTCATCCCCATGTCCCCACCGAGGGTGCGCACGGTCGGCGAGGAGAACGACGCGGCCACGTTGCCGTTGCCGAGGTTCACCGTCACGGGGCCTGCAGCGTCCGTCGATGCCGGGCCGGGATCGGTGACGCGCGAGTTCACCGTCAACCGGTTCACGCCCGTGGTCGAGTTCGCCGTGTAGAGGTAGTCACCGAACGTGTCGTTGACGACCTGCACCCACGTGTAGGACCCGCCGTCCTGCAGGACCGCGTCGGGCACCTTCCACGACATCGACCCGTCCGCGTTGATCGTGCACGCACTGCCGGTCGGGGCGCACAGCGGCGACTGGGCGATCTGGCCCGACGTGCCGTCGGCACCACTGGTGACGCGGATCTCGTACTTGAGCGGCTGCCCGTTCGTCGACACCGCCGGCGGCGCCGTCAACGTCGGAGTCGTCGTCGCGACGACCGAACCGTCAGCAGGTGTGAACGATCCGCTGGCACCGACCGTCGGCAGCGACGTCGTCACCATCGGGTAGGCCGGAGTCCACGCCCGCACTCCGTAGGGATCCTGCACGACGACGTTCCACCAGTACTGCGTCCCTGGCTGCAGCACCCCTTGCGGAACCGTCGCCTGGAACGTCGGGCTCTGCCCGCTCGGCGCGTTCGTCCAATCGGTGTTCCACACCCGCGAGCCCCACGGATCGGTCGTGGTCCCGACGAAGAACTGGTAGATCAGCGGGTAGGTCTGTTCACCGTCCTGCGTCGCCTTGACCGCCAGCGTCGGCGTCGACGACGACGTCACCGGCGAGGAAGCGGCTCCGCCGGACGTCGTTGCACCTGGGGAGGTCTGCTGATCCGGGAACCCGGGGTTCGGGTCCCGCATGCTCGACACCGACCCGGCGACGGTGGGCTTGTCCTCCCACTGCAGGTAGAGGGACACGTCGAGCTTCTTGTAGGTGTAGGCACCGGCGTTCTCGTCGCCGATGAGGCAGAAGGACCCGCCGGCCGAGCTCGCGTCGGTCCACTGCTGGACCTGTCCGGTCACGTCGAACGACGCCGTTCCGGTGTACCCGGCCGTGAAGTTCGTGCGGGATGCGTTGCGGACACCGCAGTTCCACGCGTAGGCCGACGCCCACCCAGCGACCGACGTGGTCGCGGTCGCGGTCCCGGAGTTGGCCTGTGTCTCCGCCAGCTGTGCGGAGAGGATCTGCTTGCCGTAGAGCTGCTCGTACGGGAACTTCAGCACGGTCCGCCAAACGCTCGGTGCGTTGTTGATCCGCGAGTTGCCGATGCTCGCGTACGACGCCGTCGCAGCCACGCTCTGACCGCTGTTCGTCGACATGTACGACTGCAGCGCGGACGGACCGTTCCAGATCGACGGGTCCAACGACACCGGGTACACCCGGGCATCGTCGCGGAGCCACTCGGCGTCGGGTGTCAGGGTGATCCGCCAGTCGTCCCCGGACAGGTGGTCGATGCTCACCGGGATCGTCGCGACCGCGTTGTCGGACTTGCCCGAGACACCGGACGAGTCCGTCATCAGCGGCGTCGGCGTCGAGAACACGGTCTTGCCGTCATCGTCGACGAACTTGATCGATCCGACCGGGCCGTCCTCCACCGACAGGCCCGGAGCGTGCACCTTCCAGCTGTAGGACGGCTTCGCGGCCTTCGGAGCACGCTCGAGGATCAGCGCCTCCTTCACCCCGCCAGCATCGACCTGGTACGACATGTCGGTCCCGGGCAGCACGTCGTCGTAGGCAACACCGTGCGATGCCTTGGCGTCCGGCTGGTCCGATGCGGCGAGCTGGCTCTTCGTCGGCACGTGCGCGTCGGCGTCCCGTTCGCCCTCGAGCTCGAACGACACCCGGTCCCCCGTGGAGGACGACGTGACCGTGTAGTCCGGACCGTCCTCGCCGGTCGACGCGGCGAACTCCGGCTGCAACGGGTGGTCGTCGACTGCGAAGCCACCGCCGTCGGTCTCCTCGACCTTCGTCGAGATCGGCACCCAGTCCCCGGAGCCGTCCTTCACGTTCAGCGGCACGCGTGACATCTGCGTCACCTTGGTGCCGTTCGGGTTGGTCCACGTGTTCTGGTAGGTCGACCGGGACGTCAGGTCCGCGCCCTTCGCGATGCCCGTGGCCGAGGCCCCTGCCGCCGGGTCCTTGCTGGCGGGCGCCTGGTCGTCCGGGTCTCCGGTCTTCGTCGCCTTCGTCAGCAACGATCCGGGCGCCTGCAGACCGTTCGGGGCCAGTGCCGAGCCCGCGTGGAGGTCGTCTCCCTGCGACGTCGGCAGCGCCGGCAGATCCGTCGGCGACGTCGCCGTGACCGGATCGGCATGCGCCGGAACTCCCACCAGCAGCCCAGCGACCAAGGCACTCGACGTGATGACCCCAGCGAGCACACCGGCTCGCAAAGAACGCCCCGACATGGGACTCCCCTACTGCTGCAACGGGACGAACCCGAGAACGCTCCGCCCTCCCCTGGAGAGCACGGGCTGAGCGTAGGGAAAGCAGGGCCCAGAAAATTCTTCGGCCATGACCCCCATCCGGGGCCCCATCTGCCCTCGGGGTACAGCGCATGTTCCGACTGACAGGCGACTTGTGGACCGGAACGGAGGGTTCGTGTGCGCCTGATACGTCTTTCGGGGTACATCGAGGAGGTGAAGGTCCGCACAGCGCGGACGTTGGCGAGAACTATCCGCTCCGCGTGTGTCACCGAGCGTGAGCTTTGCGCCTTCCTGACAGGGCGCTCCGCAGCCGCATCATGGGTCAGTCATCGAGCTCGGAGACCGGTCTCATCGGGCCCTTGAGCATGGAAGGCCGGGCCGGGCCGTCGCGGGCCCATTCGGCACCGGCGGCGACCGCGAGGGTCGCGGCATTCGGGTCGCCCTGGTGAGCCCTGCCCACGCGACCCGCCGTCGAACCGCTCCACGCCCCCCGGGCGCCTCAGCGAAGACTTAAACGATCGCGCGGACGGCGATCAGAACGGGCACCATCTTCGCGCATGGCGCAACGAGGCAGCTCCGGACGGCGGCCCAACCCCGATCGGGTCGCGCCCGCGGACGCGGTGCTCACGGCCGCGTTCGTCGCGGCAGAACGTCACAGTGCCGCGGTGGCCGCGCTCGATGTCGACAACGCTCAGGCAGGTCCGTCGACGGGTCGACGACCGCCCCGCCGCTCGCTGCGAACGGGCAGACTGGAGCGACGACGACCTGGGGGGGGCAGGACATGGACGACGCGACGGACACGACGGGGGCGACCGCAGCCGCAGCAGGGACAACACGGGCGCAGGCCGGAACGGGACAGACCGGGAAGGCGCGACCACGATCCGTGGCATGGCCGCTCGGGCTGCTCGCGATCTCGGGGCCGGTGGCGATGTTCGTCGTGCTCGTGGTGACCGTCGCCCGGATGCAGGTCTCCGGCGTCCCCTTCGTGGTGGCCGCGGTCTGGTGCGTGGTGAGCCTGCTGCTCGGCGGCGCCGCCATCGTGGTCGCCGTCGAGGACCGCAAGGCCCCACAGGGCACCGGGCCACGCCTCGCGGACGCGGGGATGGCGCTCGGGACGGTGGCTGCGGCGCTCGTCGGGGTCGGGATCCTCATCGTGTTGCTCGCCTGGGCCTCACTCAGCGTCTGAGCCCCCCGCGGTGCGGTGGCGGGACGCGCCAGCACCTACCCTGGACGGATGCTCTCCCGACGTGAGGCCGCCGTGCGCCTCGACATCCCCCTCGAGATGGCGGCGCACCACGGGATCCCGTCGCGCCTCAGCGAGGACGACCTCGCCGCGATCGAGCAGGACCCGCCCGCCTGGCTCGTGCAGTCCCGTGCGAACCGCACCGGCACGAAGAAGGTCTGGGTCGAGCTGGCCTGCGTCGTCTGCGGCTACACCGAGACCGCGCGGCCGAAGAAGTGGTGGCCGGACTGGGACCACCTGATGTGCGACTACCACGCCCCGTACCAGGCGCCGGAGCCGCCCGCCGGCTTCGTCCGACGCGAGGTCGAGGGCATCGGCAGCCGCTTCGTCGCGCTGGTGGACGAGAAGCCGTAGCGGCGATCGCCGGGCTGCGCCCGGTGGCGGACGGGAGGACCGTGGCGGGGACGCACCGCGCCTCCAGTCCGGCGGTGGGTCGCGACCGAAGGCGCGTGGCGGGACCGCGCCGCGCCTCCCGTCCGCCTGTTGTAGCGGTCCGACCGCCGGTCCTGCCGGTGTGCGCGCTGCCGCCGACCGCGGCGGCGGGCCGGGGCCGCGCCGCCGCCGACCTCAGTGCAGCTGCACGCCCAGATCGCGGCCGGAGACCACCACGGCGTCGATCTCGACGCGACCGGCACCCTGGCCGACGGTGCGCGTCTGGATCTGGTTGAACGCCCAGTCGTCCGGGAGCGGTCGGAGCACGTTGCCCTCCCAGCCCGTGGACATCCCGGCGACGAAGGAGTGGTGCGCGAGGCCCGCGTGCGCGACCGCTGCGCAGGTCCGGCGCGAGCCGTAGACCCCCGGGTGGTACTCGTCTCCACGGGCGCGCAGCCCCGCTGCAACGCCACGGAAGTAGGGCAGCACCCGGTCGGCGACGTCGTCCGCGGTATCGTCGTAGTCCACGGCGAACGAGATCGTGGTCTGCTTCGGGATGCCGAGGGCGCGAGCGGCGTCGTGCGCGCGTTCCGCGTCGCGGACCCCCTGGTCGCGGCTGAACCACGATGCCTCGTACCCGCCCTCCTCGAAGATGGGCCAGAGCCGGAGGCACGCCGACGCGAGCACGTCGAGTTCGCTCGGCGTGAGGGCCTTGTCGAGCGCACCGGGCACCTGTTCGTCCGTCAGGTAGCGCCCCACGAGGGAGACGCCGGACGCTCGGATCGCGGCGGCCTGGTCGGCGGTGAGGCGGGTCGCGGTGTCGGCACCGGTGACCGGTCGGTCGGCGTCGCCGCAGCTGACCGCGAGCGCGGCCCAGCTGGCGGGGTCGCAGACGCCGGTCTGCGCAGCGGGCTCGAACGCCTGGAAGGCCTGGAACTGCCGCATCGACTCGACGTCCACGGCCGACCACGCGGCGTCGAACGGGACGTGGACGCCGTTCAGGACCAGCAGGCCGGCGGCGAGCTGCGCCCAGCTGCCCGTGTCACCCGGGCGGACCGTGGCCTGCGTCGCGGCGCGGAGGGCGGCGGCGGTCGCCGGTCCCCAGACGCCGTCCACGTCCTGCACGCCGATCGCGGACTGGAGCGCGCGGACGACCGCGCCACCCGTCGGGACGTCGGCCACACCACCCGTCCCGCAGTAGGCACCGCCAGGCACCTCGGCCGCGGTGCGGTTCAGGTACTGCTGCACCGCACGGACCTCGGTCGACCCACCGGGCACGAGCGTGGCGGCCCCGACCGTGAACAGTGCGGCGAACAACGCCGGGGACACCTCGGCACCGCGGGTCGGGTCGGCCGTCGGGGCCCCGAGGTCCGCTCGGTAGGCGTCGAGGGCTCGACGGGAGGCGTCGTCCCAGTCCCCCGTGACGCGCGCCCCGGCTCCACCGGCGCAGATCAGCCCGGCCTGGACGAGGCTGCACCAGGCGGCGGCGTCCTGATCACCGTCGAGCCGGACCGGACCGTGGTCCCGGAGGCGCTGCCTCGTCTCCGGGCCGTACGCCGGGACGAGCGGCGTGATGCCCAGCAGCGACTGCGCTCCCTGCAGGACGCCGGTGCGGGTCCCCGCTCCGGCGACACCGTCCTCGTCGACGTGCTGCCACCCCTGGAGCTGCCCGAACGTCGCGTTCAACCACCGCTGCACGGCTGCGACGTCTCCGGGAGCACCGTCGGCGGTGCCACCGGTGGGCGACGGGGAACCGCTCGGTTCCGCTGCCGCCCGGGCCGGATCGGCGAGGACGGCACCCAGGATCGGGACGGCCCCGAAGAACGCGAGGGCACCACGGCGCGAGACGGACATGGGAGGGCTCCTTCGTGGTCGGACGATGCGGCTCCGGTCCGACCGCCGTCCAGCGCGCCGGCGAGGTCGATCACGGGCACGTCGAGCTCCCCCACACGCTGGTCAGACGATCGTCTGGCCAGCAGCGTAGTTCGACGCCGACGCGCGGACGATGAGGCTCCTCTCAGGCCACGGGGCGGCGGCGCGCACCGGCGATCGGCGCGACACCACGGCTCGTCGAGTCGAGCGCGTCGCGGGAGCCGGTCGCCGGGCCGTCTACGCTGGAACGCGAGTCCGTGCAGACTCACCGACGAAAGGCAGTCCCGCTCACCATGCCAGCCCCCAAGCACGCGCTCGACCTGAAGACTCCCCCGCCCCTGAAGCGTGGCGCCCTGCGCGTCACGCCGCTCGGCGGCCTCGGTGACGTCGGGCGCAACATGACCCTCTTCGAGCACCGCGGGAAGCTGCTCGTCGTGGACTGCGGTGTGCTCTTCCCCGAGGAGAGCCAGCCGGGCATCGACGTGATCCTCCCGGACTTCACCGCCGTGCGGGACCGTCTCGACGAGGTCGAGGGCATCGTCCTCACGCACGGGCACGAGGACCACATCGGTGGCGTCCCGTACCTGCTCAAGGAACGCCCCGACATCCCCGTCATCGGCTCGAAGCTCACGCTCGCGTTCATCACCGCGAAGCTCCAGGAGCACGGCATCACGCCGCGCACCCACGAGGTCGCCGCGGGCGACCGGCACAGCGCCGGCCCGTTCGACCTCGAGTTCGTCGCCGTGAACCACTCCATCCCGGACGGTCTCGCCGTCGCCATCCGCACCAGCGCGGGCACCGTGCTGCACACCGGCGACTTCAAGATGGACCAGTTCCCGCTCGACCAGCGCCTGACCGACCTCAACGGGTTCGCGCGGCTCGGCGACGAGGGCGTCGACCTGTTCCTGGTCGACTCGACCAACGCCGAGGTCCCCGGCTTCACGACCGCCGAGCAGGACATCGCACCGGCGATCGACCGCGTGTTCCGCGAGGCACCGAAGCGCATCGTCGTCTCGAGCTTCGCGAGCCACGTGCACCGCATCCAGCAGGTCCTCGACGCCGCGCAGCGCCACGGGCGCAAGGTCGCGTTCGTCGGTCGGTCCATGGTCCGCAACATGCAGATCGCGGCCGACCTCGGCTACCTGCACATCCCGGACGGTCTCGTCGTCGACCTGAAGCGTCTCGGCAAGCTGCCGGACAACAAGAGCGTGCTCATCTGCACCGGTTCGCAGGGCGAGCCGATGGCCGCACTGTCGCGGATGGCCCGTCGCGAGCACCTCATCACCGTCGGCGAGGGCGACACGATCCTCCTCGCCAGCTCGCTGATCCCCGGCAACGAGAACGCGATCTACGGCGTCATCAACGGGCTCATCCGCTGGGGTGCCACGGTCGTGCACAAGGGCAACGCGAAGGTGCACGTCTCGGGCCACGCCAGCGCCGGCGAGCTCGTCTACTGCTACAACCTCGTGAAGCCGAAGAACGTGCTGCCGGTGCACGGCGAGTGGCGGCACCTCGTCGCGAACGCCGAGCTGGCCGTCCGCACGGGCGTACCCGAGGACCGCGTCCTCGTCGTCGAGGACGGCGTCGTCGTCGACCTCGACCGCGGCCGTGCCCGCGTCGTCGGCCGCATCCCCGCGCCGTACGTGTTCGTCGACGGGACCACCATCGGCGTCGCGACCGAGTCCGCCCTGAAGGACCGGCTCTCCCTCGCCGAGGAAGGGCACATCACGGTGCTCGGCATCTTCGACGAGGGCACGCAGAAGCTCGTCGACCCGGTCGAGTTCCTGCCGAAGGGCTTCGTCGAGGCGGAGGGCTGGATGCAGCACGCCGAGCAGGTCGCCGAGAAGGCCGTCACCGAGGCGGCCGGGCGCGGACACATCGACGGCGCCGCCGCGGAGCAGGCCATCGCGACCGGTCTGGAGCGGTGGTTCCTCCGGCGGCACCGCCGGACGCCGGTGATCACCGCGGTGGTCGTCGACGCCGACTGACGCCGGACCGCACCGAGGGAGCGTCGGCCCGGGCCCGTGTCCGGGGTCCGGGTCGACGCCTGCTAGCTCCTGACCCGGGGACCGACCATCCCGAGCAGGGCCAGCGCGTCGGCGTCCGGTGATCCCGGTGCCGCGGTGTAGAGCACCAAGAACTGGTCGGCGTCCGTGAGCGCCAGGGTGTCGCAGTCGACCGTCACCGCGCCGACCGCCGGGTGGTGGAAGGTCTTCGTGAGCATCGGCGCCGGCTGGACGTCGTGCCGGTGCCACAACCGCGCGAACTCGGCGTTCCCGGCGCGGAGGTCGTCGACGAGCGCGACGACCTCGTCGTCAGCGGGGTGTTCCGCGAGCGTGGTCCGCAGCCGCATCACGACGTGGTGCCGGAACTCCGCGGCGTCCGAGATGCCGTAGGGCGGCTCCGTGGCGTGGTCGGCACCGCCGACGGGGAACGCCAGGCGGGCGAGGTTGCGCCCCGCGCGGTCCCGGAGCGCGAAGTCCTCCATGAGCGCCGCCGCCAGCGGGTTCCACGCGAGGACCTCGAAGTCCGCGGCCAGCACGATCGCCGCGGTCAGCGGCAGCCGCTCGATGACCGCCAGGATGCTCGGGCGGACCGCGCGCCGGAGCGACCCGGTGCGCGGGCGAGCCGTCCCGGCCAGCAGGAACAGGTGGTCCGACTCGGCGTCCGTGAGCCGCAGCGTGCCCGCGATGCCGGCCAGGACCTCCGCCGACGGCCGCGGCGCGCGGCTCTGTTCGAGCCGCACGTAGTACTCCGTCGAGATGTGGGCGAGGACCGCCACCTCCTCACGGCGCAGGCCCGGCGTCCGCCGGCGCGTGCCGGACGGCAACCCGACGTCCTCGGGGCGCAACCGCTCTCGACGCGACCGGAGGAACGCGGCGAGTTCCTGCTTGTCCATGCCCCGATCCTCCCCCGCCGGACCGACGGCGTCCTGGTACCGGCTGTACCTGGATCGGGTCCTCGCGCCGGACCGACGCTGGGGCCATGACCGACACCACCTCCCCCACCCGAACGCCCGACCTGCTCTCCGGCAAGGTCGTCCTCATCACCGGAGCCAGCCGTGGCATCGGTGCCGCAGCCGCACGACTCTTCGCCCGCGAGGGTGCCGCGGTCGTGCTCGCCGCCCGGAGCACCGACGCCCTGGAGGCCCTCGTCGCCGAGGTCCGCAGTACCGGTGGCACCGCGGACGCCGTCGCCCTCGACCTCGCCGACCCCGCCAGCATCCGCGCCGCCGTGGCCCGGGTCGACGCCCTGCACGGTCGACTCGACGGCGCCTTCAACAACGGTGCGGCGATCCAGCAGCCGGGGCCGCTCGACACGACGAGCGACGAGGACGTCGAGACGCAGTTCGCCGTCAACTTCCGCGGGCACTGGGTCGCCATGAACGCCGAGGCAGCTCTGATGCGGCGGTCCGGCGGCGGGGCGATCGTCAACACCTCGAGCATCGGGAGCCGCCGCGCGAACCCGGCCCTCCCCGCCTACGGCGCCATGAAGCGCGCGCTCAACAGCATCACCGAGACGGCCGCGGTGACCTGGGCACCCGAGGGCATCCGGGTGAACGGCATCACCCCGGGCGGCACCGAGACCGAGATGATCGAGGAGTGGGAGGCCGCGACGCCGGGGATCACCGAGCAGATCAACGCGTCGGTACCCCTCGGCAGGATGGCGCGGCCGGAGGAGGTCGCGGAGGTCGCCGCCTGGCTGCTCAGCGACCGCGCGTCGATGGTGACCGGGGCGAGCATCCCGGTGGACGGCGGGGCCGGGGCGTAGGGGCGGTCCGGTGGGGTCCGGTCCGGTCCGGTCCGGTGGGGTCCGGTCCGGTCCGGTCCGGTCCGGTCCGGTCCGGTGCGAGGTCCTACAGGGACCGGCCGCGGGCCGCGGGCTCGCAGTAGCCTCCACCGGAACCGTGCTCTCGCTCGGTCCGGTGGCCGTCCGCTCCGCGATCGAGCATCCCGAGGAAGGACCGTGTCGTGACCGCCGACCTCTCGAGCCCGTTCGCCGGTCAGGGCTGGACCCAGATCGGTGAGCTCCTGCTCGCGTTCGTGCTCGCCTCGTCCATCGGGCTGGAACGGCAGCTGCGATCGAAGAGTGCCGGGCTCCGCACGCAGGCGATCGTCGGGACGGCTGCGGCGCTGATGATCCTCATGAGCAAGTACGGCTTCTAACGTCGTCGACGCGCTCCTCGGCGACGCCGTCTTCGAGAGCTGCACCGCGGCGGTCGAGAGCGTCGGCACCGTTGCCGGAGACTGGATCAGCGACCGGTTCCCGGGGCACGCGACCGTGCCGCACGCCGAGCTCAAGGCGCGGTGCGCGGATGCGCGTGTGTTCGTCGGGACCGGCGAGGCGACGTCCTACGCCAACGTGCTCCTGACCTGCGGCGTCCCGTTCTGACACGGGCGCGACGTCGGCCGCGGTCGGGCGGCGGCGTCCCGCCGCTCGGTCGGTCACGCCAGGTCCGCGACCGCCGGTGCCGGCGCGCTGCGCTGGCTGGTCCCAGCGCGGGGACCAGCCGGTCCCTTCCGTCCGTCGGGTGGTCACCGGACGGACGGGAGGCTCCTCCCGCGGCCCCGCCGGTCCTCTCTCGGTCCTCGCGGGCCGCCCCTGACGCCAGGGTTGGCAACTGCTGCCTCCGCATCGGCCGGGAGACGGTCGTGCTGACGGTCGCTCCGCCTGCCGGCGTGATCGCGCTCGTGCCCTCGGTTCTTCCAGTGGAGCTCCAGTCCGAGCCGTCGGCGGACCCAGTACTGCTGCGATCGCCCGCCGGGCAGGAGGAGACCGCCGTCCTCGGCTCCGCGAGCGCCTCTGCTGGATCGCCGACGAGCCTCACCGTCTGCGGCGCGGTCCCGTTCGTGTCGAGCGGAGGACTGGGGCTGTGGACCGGACGCCGTGACGGCCCCCGGGTGCGCCGCCGCTCCGCCTCTCGGAGCTTCGACCGCTCGCGCTGGAGACGCCACGCTGCATCCCGGGCCCGGTCACGGGCGGTCGCTTCCGTCACGTCGTCCAGCGCGGCGTACGCGTTGAGGAGGTCACGCTGCACCAGAGCGCCGCTCCGTCGCACCCCGGTGGCCGGGAACGAGCGGAAGGACGATCCGGTGGCGGCGAGCATCGAGGTGTTCCCGGTCCGCCGGCCGTCCGACAGGAAGAACCAGTCGTCCCACTTCTCGACTCGGAAGCGCGTGTCCTCGTCCAGCGGGATCCGGCATGTGCAGAGCCAGCTCCGCACGAGGACCGAGCCCGGGCCGCGGACACCGGTCGAACCGAGCCGCTCACGGCCGCGGATGAGGATCGTGGGCATGGTTCGGATCGGCGGTGAACGCGCGCTCGTAGATGTCGTAGACGACTGCGGCCTTCGCGTCGTTGTACCGCACCGCTCCGCTCGCGCGCACTGCGCTCGCCTTCGCCTCGGCGTAGGTCGCTCGGTCCTCGGGGTGGGCCCGCAACCACTCCACGAACAGCCGGTGCCGTCGGGGCTCCACTGCGTCCGGCTGCCACACGTGCAGGTTGGTGTTGGGTTCGCCGAGGGTGAGCTGGCGGTGCGGATCTCCCGCGATGGCGTCGCGGAAGACCAGACGGAACCCGACCGCTTCGAGCTTCGGCAACCAGGCTTGCTCGTCGAGCACGTCAGGCACGAGCAGGTCGACGTCGATGACGGGCTTGGCCACCATCCCCGGCACGGCGGTGGAGCCGACGTGCAGGACGGTGCGGTCCGACCCGAGTGCGCTCGCGACGAGGTCGCGCACACGGGCGAACGATGCTTCCCACCGTCGGTCGTAGGCCTGCGGCGGACCGGGTTCGGTCTGTCGGAACGCCACGCGCTGGGACTGACGGGCGGCGTTGCTTCCGATGGCGATCGGGCGCCAGAGGGGATGTGTGGCCACCGTCACATCATGTCTCCTCGACCGGTCTCAGGAACCGATCGTCGATCGGGCAGCGTCGTCAGGACGAGCTCCGTCCCCCTCGGCGCGGCCCAGGAGAACACCGGCGCGACCTGCCCGGCCTCGACGAGCGACACGACACAGACCACCAGTGCCACAGCGGCCAGTGCGATGGAGACACGTGCCCACGGGCGCGAGACCGCTCGAGCAACAATGAGGAGATCGAAGCGACGGACGGCCGTCGATCGTCTCGTTCCGTCCGCGGATCTGCTGACGGCGCGGCAGCGGTGTTCGCGCTGAGGCCCCCTGAGCTGAGGCGCCCACGTGTCGGGAGCCGATCGACTGCCTGAACGACCGGTGCCCCGCCGCGCGGTCAGTAGCCCCGGCGGTGGAGCGCTCGGAAGACGAACACCCAGGCGATCAGGAGCAACAGCCCGACGGTGCCGACCCACCGCTCGGCTGTCCCGCCGTCGAACACCGCCCAGAAGCAGACCAGGGCCGACAGGCCGGTCCCGACAGCGATGGGGATGCGCCAGACCGTCGTCCAGGTCCTCGTGGCGGGTCGGTCCGACTCATCCGGGTTGGTCATGACGCGAGCGTACGGGTCTGTCACGGCATCCCGACAGCGGATCCGCTCCGGAGATGGGCCGGCGTTCATCCGAAGAGGACGACGCCTTGGAAGAGCCCGCCCACGAACGACACGCTGCCAGCAGCACCCACTGCGGACGGTCTCGGGTCCGAGGCATCGCAGCGGCGGATGGTCGCTGACCGACCGCGTCCAGCACGAGGCCTGACCGTCCGGTCATCGGTCGGTCATCGGAACGGCTCCGAGGTCGGCTCGACCGTGTCCAGCACGATGCGCACCGCCTGTCTCGCTCCGTCGGGGACGAGCCCCTCCTCGTCGAGTGACGTTGCCGGGACCCAGCTCGGCTCGTACTCGTTGCGCGCCGAAGCTCGGCGCAGTTCGGGTCCGCCGAGCGACACCGCCGTGGACGTCACCCGTACCGCGAAGTACACGGCAGGTGTCTGCTGGTCGACGGGGACGTCGAGCAGATCGCCCACGTCGCCGTCGAGCCCGGTCTCCTCGAGGAGCTCACGTCGGCACGCCTCGCGCAGGTCCTCACCCGCTTCGACGCCGCCTCCCGGCAGCACGCAGTAGCTCCGGCCGTCCCTGCGCCGTTTCACCACGAGCACCCGCTCGTCGAGCGTGACGACTGCCACCGACCGGATACGCACGACCACAGTGCACCATGCGCGGCCGCGATCCGCGAGACGCCTCGACGGCAGATCGGCTCCGGCGACAGCGCGTCGAGCAAGGATCTCGGACCAGACGTGCACCGGAACGCTCGAGGAGTGGCATGCTCCGGCTGTGACGAACGGCGAACAGCTCTTCGCGCCGGAGGTGCGCGGCACGTTCTACCGGGCCGTCGACCCGCGCTTCCGCCGGTCCGCGATCGCCGGCTCCCGCGCGGCGGGACGGTACTCGCGGGCGGACCAGCCGACGCTGTACCTCAGCTCGTCCGTCGAGGGCGTGGAGGCAGCGCTGATGGCCCATCCCGGAACGCGGTCGGCCGACCCGGTGGTCCTCGAGGTCGACGTCGTGGCCTCCCGGATCATCGACCTCCGCGATCCGCCCACCCGTGCGGCAGCCGGCGTCGACCTCGCCGACGCGACCGCGCCGTGGCAGCAGGTCGTCGCCGAAGGTCGCGTCCCGACGTCTTGGCTCGTGCGCGATCGCCTGACCGAGCTCGGCGCGGACGGCCTGATCGACCCGTCGCGCAAGCACCCCGGGCTCTGGCACCTGGTGTTGTTCCGGTGGAACGAGGACGACGCGCCCAGGGTCCACGTCCGAGGTGCAGCGGCGGACTGACGGCCCCCGTCGGTCCCGGCGAGATCTGCGGACGTCGGCGACGGCGCCGCCAGCCGATCGGGCACCGGGGCGAGCAGCTGCCCCGGACGCACGCACCGCGCGAGGCCGGGGCGTCCGTCCGCGCGCTAGCGCTTGAGGTTCGTCAGCTCCTGCAGCACCTCGTCCGAGGTGGTGATGATGCGCGCGTTCGCCTGGAACCCGCGCTGCGCCACGATCAGGTTCGTGAACTCCTGCGACAGGTCGACGTTCGACATCTCGAGCGTGCCCGAGGCGAGCTGTCCGACGCCGGGCTCCCCCGGTGCGCCGACGGTGGCCTGGCCGGAGTTCGCGGTCGCCCGGTAGCCCGAGGCCCCGGTCTTCTCGAGTCCGGCGGGGTTCGCGAACGTGGCGAGGGCGATGCGGCCGATCGCGAGCGAGGCGCCGTTCGAGAACGTGCCGACGAGCGTGCCGTCCTTCGCGATCGAGTAGCCCTGCAGCGCGCCGGCGGCGGCACCGTTCTGCGACGAGATCGAGGACGTGTCGAGCGCCGCGAAGCCGGTGAGCTGGGTCAGGTCGACCGCGATGCCGCCGACCTGCATCGAGCCGCCGCTGGTGAGCTTGCCGTTGCCGTCGAAGGCGATCGCGCCCTGGACAGCGGTACCGCCGTCGACCTGGCCGCTGACGTTCCAGCCGGCGTCCGAGCGTGCGAAGGTGAGCTTCAGGACGTGCTTCTGGCCCGCCGCGTCGTACACGGTCGACTCGCGGACACGCTGCCCGTTGAGTGCGGTCTCCGACGGCAGGTTGCCGGTCATCGCCGCGGTCGTGGTGCTGACCGCAGGGGCGGCGGCTTCGAGCGGCAGGCGGATGTCGCCGAGCTGCCCGCCCTGGTTGACGACGCCGTTGGTCGCGGGGTAGCCCTGCACGATCTTGCCGTCGGCGCTCACGAGCCGTCCCTCGGCGTCGAAGTCGAACGCACCCGCACGCGAGTAGACGGTGTCGCCGCCGAGGCGGGTCACGAAGAAGCCGTCGCCCGAGATCATCAGGTCCGTGGCCTTCCCGGTCGCCTGCGCCGAGCCCTGCGCGAAGTTCGTGGACACACCGGCGACCTGCACGCCGAGGCCGATCTGGGCGGGGTTCGTGCCGCCGATGCCGGTCTGCGGTCCGCCGGCGCCCTGGGTCATCTGCGACAGGGTGTCCTGGAAGACGGTGGACGACGACTTGAAGCCGACGGTGTTGACGTTGGCGATGTTGTTGCCGGTGACGTCGAGCATCTGCTGGTGCGAGCGGAGGCCGGAGATCCCGGAGTAGAGCGAGCGGAGCATGGTGCGACCTTTCAGAGGAAAGAGCGAGGAAAAAGCGAGGAAAGAGCGAGGGGAGAACGAGGACCGAGCGAGGAAGGGCAAGGACGAACCAGCGCCGAGCGGCGCGGACCCGTCAGGCGCCCCGGATACCGGAGATCACGTCGAGGTCGACCTCCTTCCCACCCACGGTGACGGTCGGCACGCTCGCCGCGTAGGACACCGCGGTCGCCGTCCCGGTCACGGCCGTACCCGACGCGGCGTCGTTGTAGGTGACCTGCTTGCCGACGAGGTTCGCCGCGGCCATCCGCATCTGCAACGAGAAGCCCTCGTTCGCGGTGGTGGTCTGGTTGGTGATCTGCTCCATCATCGCGAGCTGCGTCTGCTGGCTGATCATCTGGTTCGTGTCCATCGGCGACGACGGGTCCTGGTTCCGGAGCTGCGTGACGAGCAGCTTCATGAACACCTCGGAGTCCATCGTCTGGGACTTCTTCGTCGCGCTGTTCGCGGTCAGGGCCGCGGCCTGCGCGGCCTTGTCGACAGTGCCGGTGATGCCGTCGATGGGCATGGTGCCTCCTAGGCGAGGACGTCGAGTCCGACGCTGCGGACGGTGGACGGACGGGTGGTGACCAGCGTGGCGGCGGCGGGGCGCGCCTCCAGGCCGGTGTCGGGCCGGGCCGCGCCGGGGGCGGGCCGGTCGTCGCCGGAGCCGGGGTGGTTCTGCGAGGACAGGTCGAGGGTCGTCGCGACCCCCGTGCCGGCGTCGCGGCGCAGGTCCGGCAGGACCTGGCGGACCGCCTCGCGGCCCGCGTCCGAGGCGGCGAACAGCTCGACGTGCATGCCGTGCGCGGTGACGAGCGCGCGGACCGTCACCGGGCCGAGCGCGTCGGGCTGCACCTGCACGGTGACGACGTGCTCGCCGTGACCGGCGTGCGCGAGCGTGAAGAGCGGGCGGACGAGCTGCTGGGCGAGCGGCGCGGGTGCCGCTGCCTGCGCGGGTGCGGCCGGAGCGGCCGGCGCGGTGGCCGTCGGGGTGGGGACGACGAACGGCGTCTCGCCGCCGCGCGGGGCGGCGACGGCCGGGAGGCCCGGATCACCCTGGCCGGACGAGCGCGCGTCCGTCCCGTGGCCGGTCCGTTGGTCGGCGGTGCCGCCCGCGGGGAGGGTCGCGACGGTCGGCGCGACCGACCCGACCGCGGTGGTCGCGGTCGGCGCGGTCGAGGCCGTCGTGGTGCCGCCCGTCGGGCTCGGGACGGTCGTCGGTGCGGCGGCGACGACGGGGGTGCCCGCCGGAGCGGCGGGTGCGGCGGGTGCGCCGGGGGTCGCGGCAGCGGGTGTCCCGGGGGTGCCGTCGGCGGAGGCTCCCGCGGCCGCGGCCGCGGGGGTCCCCGTGGTGGTCGAACCGGTCGCGACGGCGCCGGGGTCTGCGGCGGTGCCGGAGGCTCCGGCGTGCGGGCCCGGTGCAGCCGGTGTGGTCGGGCGACCGGAGCGCGCCGGAGCGGTCGTCACGGATGCGGACTCCGGGCCGGCAGTGGCAGTACCGGTTGCCGGGGTCGACGCGATGCCGGGCACCGGGAGTGCGGGCTGCGCCGACGCGGACGCCGACGCCGACGCTGCGGATGCGTCCGTCGCTGTGGCAGCCGCGGCGCGAGGCGACGCACCGACCGCGGCGGCCGGTGTGCCGAGACCAGCGGGTGCGGTGGCGGTTCCTGCCGCGGGCCCCGCCGTCGTCGGCGTCGTCGCTGCCGCCGACAGCGCCGCCGACGGTGCCGACACGGGCTGTGCCGTCGCGTCCGCGGCGGACGGCGTGGTGGTGGCGGGGCTCGTCGAGCCGGCGTCCGTCCCGGCGCCGGTGTCCGGGCTCGTGCGCTCCGTCGTCGACGTCGGCTTCGACGACGGCTTCGACGACGAGCCGGTCCCGCCGTCCTGGTGTCCCTCGGCCGAGCGACCGGCCCGGGCCAGCGCTGCCCCGAACGGGACGGCCGAGTCGGAGACGCCGGACGGACCGCGTGCGGCACGCTGCCCGAGCAGACCGGCACCCACCGCGGGTCCGCCGGTGGGCAGGCCGGTCGTCACGGGGCTCATGCCGCACTCCCCGAGCGCATCATCGACAGCAGGGCCGCCGTCTGCAGGTCCGCCGAGCCGGCACCGCCGACCGCGCGCGCAGCCGGGGTCGCCGCGCTCGCCGCCGGGGCGTCCGACGGCACGATGCGGCGGATGGTCGCGATGTCCGAGTCCTTGTACCAGTTGTCCACGATGCGGACGTCCTTCCCGGGTCGTGGCGCGTGCAGCACCTTGCCGTCGCCGAGGTAGATGACGATGTGCTGCTCGCCCTTCGGCACGATCAGGTCGCCGGGCTTCGCGTCCTTCAGCGAGCCGACCGGCACGCCCATGTCGGCCTGGTCCGGGACGACGCGCGGCATCGTGACGCCCAGGTCCTTGAACACCGTCTGCACGAGTCCCGAGCAGTCCATCCCCGACCGGGTCGTGCCGCCGAACACGTACGGCACGCCGAGGTACTTCTTCGCGTCGGCGACCACGTCGGCACCGGTTGCTCCGCTGCCGGTGGCGATCGAGCCGCGCCCGGCGTCGACCGACGTCGCGGGGGCCGCTGCCCCGGCGTCCGCAGCGGCCGCCGTCCCGGACGTCGTGCCCGTGGCGGTCGCGAGGGCGTCGGCGAACGCGGTGGAGGACGCGGCGGATCCGGCGGTGCTCGCGGCGCCACCCGTCGGGGCGCTCACGTCGGCGCGCAGGGCGTCGATCCGCGACCGGATCTCGTCGATGCGGGAGAGCACGGCGTCGACGCTCATCGGGCACCACCTTCCGTGCGGCTCCGCGCCGCGATCTCGTCGAGGGCGGCCTGCTCGGTGCGCAGGTCGGCGGCCGTCTCCTCGCGGTCGTGCTGGTCCTCGAGCTTCTCGAGTCCGAGCGCGGCCCGGCGGGCGGCGTTGTACGCGGTCTGGGCGGCGTCGGCGTCCGCGCGTCGGGTCTTCGCGACGGCGTCGAGCTCCTCGAGCATCCCGCGCGTCGAGGCCCGGGCAGCGGCGACCGCGCTCAGGGTGGCGGCGTCGCGGACGACCGTCGAGCCCTCGGCGTCGGCCAGGGTGCGGCGCGCGGCGAACCGGGCGTCGGCGGCGTCGCGCACCCGGTCGTTCGCGGCGGCGAGCTCGGCCGCGGCGCGGTCCTGCTCGGCGTGCCGCAGCCGCAGGAGCCCGGCCAGGGGGAAGCGGCGGGCCATCAGCGCACCCCTCCCGCCGGGACGAGCGTCGCGACGAGGCGGTCGAGCGCGTGCCACGACGCCTCGGCCGTCGCGCGCTCGTCCATGCCCTGCTGCAGGAACGCGTCGATCGCGCCCTGGTGGTCCACCGCGGCGTCGACGAGCGGGTTCGTGCCGCGCTGGTACGCGCCGACGTCGAGCAGGTCCTGCGCGTTCCGCCGTGCGGCCATCACGGTGCGCAGGGTCGTCGCCGCGGCACGCTGCCCGGGGGACGTGACCTTCGACGCGACGCGCGACACCGAACCGAGCGCGTCGACGGACGGGAAGTGTCCGGTGACCGCGAGCTTCCGGTCGAGCACGACGTGGCCGTCCAGGATGCTCCGGGCGCTGTCGGCGATCGGCTCGTTGTGGTCGTCGCCGTCGACGAGCACCGTGTACAGACCCGTGATGCTGCCGACACGGTCGGTGCCGGCACGTTCGAGCAGCCCGGCGAGCACCGAGAACGTCGACGGCGGGTAGCCCCGGGTGGCCGGCGGCTCCCCCACCGACAGCCCGATCTCGCGCTGGGCCATCGCCACGCGGGTCAGGGAGTCCATCATGAGCACGACGTCCTGGCCGGCGTCGCGGAACGACTCGGCGATCCGGGTCGCGACGAACGCGGCCCGGAGGCGCATGAGCGCGGGCTCGTCCGAGGTGGACACGACGACGATCGAGCGGGCGAGGCCCTCGGGTCCGAGGTCGTCCTCCAGGAACTCCCGCACCTCGCGCCCGCGTTCGCCGACGAGCGCGATGACGTTGACGGCGGCGTCGCTCCCCCGCGCGACCATCGACAGCAACGAGGACTTGCCGACGCCGGAGCCGGCGAACAGGCCCATGCGCTGCCCGCGGCCGACCGTGGTCAGGGTGTCGAGCACGCGGACGCCGAGCTGCATCGGGGTGTCGATCCGGGTGCGGGCCATCGCGTTCGGCGTGGCGTGGTCGAGCGGCACCCAGGCGTCGGCGGCGAGCGGTCCGCGGCCGTCGATCGGTCGCCCGAGCCCGTCGAGCACCCGGCCGAACAGCCCGGTGCCGGTCGGCACGAGCACGGGACGCCCGGTCGGTCGCGCCGGGGTCCCCGCGGTCACGCCGACGAGCCGCCCGAGGGGCATGCAGCGCACCCCGTCCGCGTCGGTCGCGACGACCTCGACGGCGGTCTGCGGGCCGCCCTCGGTGCCCACGGTCACGACGTCGCCGATCCGGGCGTCGAGTCCTGCGATCGTCAGGCCGAGCCCGACCGCGCTCGTCACGGTGCCGACGCGCTGCGGTGCCGCCGCGGCGAGGGCGTCGTCGAGGCCGCGCGGGCGCAGCAGGGTCGCGGTCACCGGGACGTCTCCGTCGGGGCGGCGGCCGGTCGGGCCGGCGCGCCGAGCGCCGAGCGGGCCCGGTCGAGCGCGGCGTCGATCCGCGCGTCGAGCAGACCGTGCGGCAGGTCGACGACGGCGTCGCCGTCGCGCAGCGCCGGGTCACCGACCACCGGGACCGGCAGGTCCAGGTCCGCGACGCGGGCGGCGTCGGCAGGGCTCACGCGGACGGCCAGTGCGATCGTGCGGTCGACCGAGGCGAGCGCACGTCGGACCGTCGCCTCCGCGCCGGTGGTGGGTCGCGCCTCCCGGCCGGACTGCCGGGTCGCGTCGGACGCGCCCTGCTCCTCCTGACGGGAGGCGCGGACCACGTCCCCGACGACGGCCTCGGCCAGCTCCAGCGCGGCCGCGACGACCGACTCCTCGGCGTCGGCGAGGACGGGTGCGACGTGCGACAGGAGCGCGTTCGTCGCGGCGTCGAGCACCTGGACCCGGCGCGCGGTGTCGGCCTGCAGGGCCGCGAGCCGGGCGGCGTGCTCGGCCTCGAGCCGGGCGCGCAGTGCGTCGGTGTCGGCCTGCGCCGCGCGCAGTCCGGCCGTGTAGCCGGCCGCGTGGCCGCGGACGTCGGCGGCGGCGGACCGGTCGCGGGTCGCGGTGCCGCCGAGGGCGGGGAACGCGATGCGCTGGACGACGGGGTCAGTCAACGAGCTCGTCCTCCTCGGCGCGGTGCACCGTGATGACGCCCTGCGCCTCGAGTTCGCGCACGGAGCGGACGACCTCGGCGCGGGCCTCCTCGACCTGCGAGACGCGGACCGGGCCCATGGCCTGCAGCTCGTCGTCGAGCAGCGAGCGGTTGCGCTCCGACACGTTCGCGCGGATCGTCTCGACGACGGGGCCGGGCGCGCCCTTCATCGCGGTCGCGAGGAGCTTCGAGTCGATGCCGCGCAGCACCTGCTGGATGTCGCGGGACTCGAGCTTGACGATGTCGGCGAAGGTGAGCATGCGGGAGCGGATGTCCTCGGCGAGCTCGGGGTCGCGCGCCTCGAGGCCCTCGAGCACGGCCTTCTCGGTCGCGACGTCGGCACGGTTGATGATGTCGACGAGGGGCGCGATGCCCCCGACGACCTCGATGCTCTCGCGCGGGGACACGACGGCCCCGGCGCGCTGCCGGAGGACCCCGGCGACGATGCCGACCGCCTCGGGCGTGGCGCTGCCCATAGTGGCGAAGGCCTGCGCCACGTCGGTGCGGGCGCGCTCGTCGACCCCGGCGAGCACGGCGCTCGCCTGCGCGGGCTTGAGGTGGGCGAGCACGAGGGCGATGGTCTGCGGCAGTTCGCCCTCGAGCAGCGAGACGACCTGGCCGGGCTCGGCGTCGTCGAGGAACTCGAAGGACTGTCCGGCCAGGTTCGAGGCCAGGCGGTCCATCACGCCCGCCGCGCGCTCGGAGCCGAACGAGGCCTCGAGGAGCCCGAGCGCCGCGTCCTTGCCGCCGCGCTTCTGCACCCGACCGCGCTGGGTCATCCGGTGGAACTCGGTCATCGTGCGGTCCACCACGGCGTCGTCGACGCGGCGCATCCGGACGATCTCGGCGGAGATCTCCTCGGCCTCGAGCTCGGTGAACTGCTTCATCACCTCGGCGGCGCGCTCGGTCTCCATCTGCATGAGGATGAGCGCGACCTTCTGCGCGCCGCTCAGCGCGCGGTCGGCCGTTCCCCCGGCGGCGGGGGCCGGGACGAGCGCGCTCACACCGACGCCCGGTCGTCGAGGAGCCCGCGCAGGAGGTCCGCGGTGCGCTTCGGGTCGCGCTCGGCCAGCGCGGCGATGTCCTGCCGCCGGCGCTCGGCGCTGATCTCGTCCGTGGTGAGCACCTCGGTCGGGGCGTCGTCGTGCGGGATCGCGGGCAGGGCGACGGTCGGTGCGTCCCCGGCACCGAGCGGGGTGCGCTCGGCGTCGTCGAGGGCCAGCGGCAGCTCGAAGGTCTCCCCGGCGAAGGCGTCGAGCTCGCCGACGTCCACCGCCTCGCGCTCCTGGCGACGGCCGCGGCGTGCGAGCACGATCGCGAGCACGATGGCCGCCGCGATCACGGCGAGGACGATGCCGGCGGTGCGGATCGCCGACCACGTGCTGGCCTGCTGGTCGGCCTGCTCCTGCTCCTTCAGCGCCTTCGCGGCGTCGTCGGCGGCACTGCGGTCGAAGTCCATCATCGCGACGCGGACCTGGTCGCCCCGGACGTTGTCCACCCCGGCCGCCGCGGCGACGAGGTCGTTGATGCTCTGCAGGTTGGCGTTCTTCACGGCGTCGGCGCGGGAGTTCAGCGCGACCGAGATGGTCTGCCGCTGGACCCCACCGGCCGGGATCTGCGTGGTCTCGGTGGTGTGGTCGACGGCGTTGTTCTTCGTCGCCGACTCGTTCTTGTAGCCGCCGTCGCCGTTCGCGCCCGTGCCGTTCGGGACGGCGATGTTGTCCGGCCCGAGGACGCCCGTCGCACCGGCACCGCCGGCACCGGAGCCCGCGCCGTACTGCTCGGTCGTGCTCGACTCGTTCAGCGCGATCGGACCCGTCGTCGGGTTCGTGTAGCTCTCCTGCGTCCGGGTGCCGGACTGCTGGTTCATCGTCGCGGCGACCACCACGCTGGCGTTCCCGGCGCCGAGGGTCGTGTCGAGCAGGTCCTGGATCTTCTTGCTCGTCGTCGCGTCGTAGTCGGCGGCCTGGTCCGCGCCGCTGCCGGTCGCGCCGGTGCCAACGGCGGACAGGGTCTGCCCCTTCGAGTCGACGACCGAGACGTCGGTGGGCTGCATGCCCTCGACCGCGGCGCTCGTCAGGTGCACGATCGACTGCACCTGGTCGGTGGTGAGCTGCTTGCCGTTCTGGGTCGCCACGAACACCGAGGCGGTCGGGTCCTTCTCCTCGGCGGTGAAGACGGTCTTCTTCGGGATCGCGAGCTGCACGGTGGCGGCCTTCACGCCGTCCATCGACGAGATCGTCTTCGCGAGCTCGCCCTCGATCGCCCGCTTGTAGGTGACGTCCTGCTGGAACTCGGAGCTCGTCACGCCCATCTTGTCGAGCAGCGAGTAGCCGCCCTCGTTCGACGACGGCAGGCCGTTCGACGCGGCCTTGAGCCGCTCCGAGTACACCTGCGACTGCGGCACGAGGATCGTCGCGCCACCGTCGGTGAGCTGGTACGGCACGCCGTCGGTGTTCAGCTGGTCGGTGATCGAGCTCGCGTCGGCGGCGGCGAGCCCGGTGAACAGCGGCGCGTAGGACGCCTTGCCGAGGAAGCTCGCGAGGGCGATGCCCCCGAGCACGACGGCCGCGATGCCGATGATCGCGATGGTGCGCTGCGCGGCCGAGAAGCCCTTGACGTAGGCGACCAGGCGGCCGAGCGTGTTCCGGACGGCGGTGGGCATCAGGCCTGCATCCTCATGATCTCGTTGAAGGCGTCGACGCCCTTGTTGCGGACGGCGGCGACGAGCTCGAGCGTGACCTGCGCGCGGGTGGCGGCGATCGTGGCGTCGTGGATGTCGTCGAGGTTGCCGGTCACGGCCTTGAGGGCGAGGGCCTTCGACGTGTCCTGCAGCTGCTGCAGGCCGTCGACGGCGTTCGTCATGCTCGCGCCGAAGCCGTCACCGGTCGCGCCGGTGGTCGCCGCGGTGCCAGTCGCGCCGGATGCGCCGGTCGCGCCGGTGACGTCGGTCATCGAGGGGAACGCGCGGGTCATCGCGTTCGTGGTCACACCGTTCACGGCGTCGATGGGCATCAGTTCTTCCCGATCTGCAGGGCCGCCTCGTAGGCGGTCTTCGCCCGGTCGACGACGGCGGCGTTCGCCTGGTAGCCGCGCTGGGCCATGATGAGGTCCGCCATCTGCGTCCCGAGGTCGATGTCCGGCATCCGGACGTAGCCCTCGGCGTTCGCGAGCGGGTTGTCCGGGTCGTACGTCACGCGGCCGGCGGCGCTGCCGAACGCGGCGCCCTTGACGTAGGCGCCCGACGTGCCGGCACCCTCCTGCACCTCGACGTAGCGGGCCTGGAAGGCGGAGTCGTCCATCGACCGCACGGTGTTCGCGTTCGCGATGTTGTCCGAGACCGCGTCGAGCCACTTCCGGTGCACGGTGAGGCCGGTGCTCGCGATGCCGATCGCGTCGAAGGTCGTCACGAGTTCGTCCGCATCGCCGCGCGCACGCTCGTGAGCTCGCTGTTCATCGCCTGCGTGGCGAACTGGTAGCGCAGCACCGTGTCGACGTTGGAGAGGGTCTCCTGGTCGAGGTTGACGTTGTTGCCGTTCGTGTTCGTCGGCTCGAGGCTGCGCGAGGTGGTCGCCTCGGCGTGGCCGTCACCGTGCACGATCGACTGCGCGAGGGTGTCCTCGAACCGGACCTTCTCGGCGTGGTAGTTCGGCGTGTTGATGTTCGCGATGTTGTTCGCGATGGTGCGCTGGCGCAGGGAGAGGCCGTCGAGGGCACTCTGCAGCGCGACGCTCGTCACGGAATCGAACACGGGGCCGTCCTCGTGGGGCGCGACGTCCGGGGACGCCGACGGGTGGCTGTGGCCGATCCGTGGCCGAGGGGTGAGCGATCCGTGCTCGCGGGGGTCTGTCGGCCCCGGGGGTGGGGGCGTAAGCGGCTGCCCCGAACGGGGGTCGGGTGCGGGCGTGCGTGTGGGTGGGTGGTCGTGCGCGGGCGTGCCGCTGTCGGACGTCACCGCCGCTGTCGTCCGACGACCACGGTGTCGCCCCATGCGCCCGCATCGGTCGCCTAGGGCCGGGAGCGTCATCCCCGCTGTCGTCCGACGACCACGATGTCGCCACATGCGCCTGCATCCACCGCACGGGGCACAGGGCCGAGACCCACGTGCGGGGTCACATCACCGTCAGGCGGATGCGTCGAGGTACACCGACCCCCGCGGCTCCCGCGTCGCGTCGACCGCCCGCAGCGCCCCGAGGTGCTCCAGGGTCTGCCGCCGCTCCGTCTCGAGGGTCGCCATCCGGTCCCGCTGCGCGGCGAGCAGCCGGGAGGCGCGCCCCACCAGGTCGCGCGGCACCGGTCCCAGCCCGGTCGGCTCGGTCCACGTGGTGGTCGCCTCCGCGGTCAGGTCGCGTTCGAGCGTGTCGAGCACCGCCGCCCAGGCGTCACGGCCCGTGTCTGCGGTCGTGGGGTCAGGCGACACCGAGGGCACCGCCGATCGCCGTCACCGGGGTCGCGGTGGGCAGGGCCGCGGCGGCCTCGTGCCACGACTGGCGGAGGGGCTCGAGGATCCGGATGCAGTCCCGCGTCGCCTGGACGTCCCGGTGCACGTTCGCGGTGATGAGCGAGGTCGAGGCGTAGTTGTAGATCGCGAGCAGTCCCTCGCCCCCGTCCCACACGTCGATCCGGAGCGTCGAGGACAGTTCGCCGACGATCGCCTGCGCGTGCAGGAGCTGCTCACGTGCGGCGTCCCAGTCGGCGGTGGTCTGTGCGGCCTCGGCACGGTGCAGGTCGAGCAGCAGCCGGTCGTACAGCATCGTGACGAGCTGCGCCGGCGTCGCCGACAGGACCGCCTCGTTCGTGTACTGGGCGCGGCGCTGGTCGGTGACCGTCCGCGGCTGGGCGGCCTGGCGGAAAGCGGCGGACTGGAGGTCGAAGGCGTTCATGGGTCTTCCCGTCAACTCGTCGGCGTCGAGGCGAGGTGGCTGGCGATGTAGCTCGACTGCGACTGGAGCTTGCTGAGGCTGGTCTCGAGGGCCGCGTACTGCGCCTGCAGGGTCGCGCGGCGCTGCGTCAGGCGGTCGGTCCAGCTGTCGATCTGGGTGGTGAGGTCCTTCGCGACGGACTGCTGTCCGGTGATCGACGTCGTGATGGAACCGGTGTACTTGTCCGAGGCGGACGTCGCGGCGGCGCCGACGTTGGTCGCGACGCCGGACAGGATCGCCTGCGTGCCCTCCGGATCCGCGGCGAGGGCCTTCTGGAACGCCGCGGCGTCGAAGGTGAAGTCACCGTTCTTGGTGATGACGATGCCGATCGACGACGGCGACTTCCCGTTCACCGGGGCCGACATCGTGCTCGTCAGGCGCTGCACGGCGTCGCGGGTGGTCGCGTCGCCGGTGAGGACACCCGCCGTGGTGCTCGTGGTGCCCGTCGTCGGGCTCGTCGTGCTCGTGACCGCGGTGTTCGACCCGTAGTAGGCCGTGATCGCGTTGAGCGCGTCGACCAGACCGGACGCGACCGCCTGGGCCTTCGACGTGTCCTGCCCGATCGTCACCGTGACCGGGTCGGTTGTGGCCTGCGAGACCGTGACGTCGACGCCCGGGAGCAGGTCGGTGAAGGTGTTCGTCGCACTCGTGACCGTCTGCGCTGCGGACGTGCCGGCCCAGAGCGTGACGGAGGCATCGCGGGCCGCCGTGACGACGGCCGCGCCCGACGCCGAGAACACGTTCGGTGCGGTGCCGGCGGTGACCTGGTCGCCGCTGCCCGCGAACACCTGGAAGGCTCCGGCGGCACCGGTCTTCGTCGCGGTGAACTGCAGGCGGTAGAGCTTGGTGCCGTCGGTGTCGGTGCCCGCTGCGACCTTCGTCGCGGAGACCCCGGCGCCGGCCTTGTTGATCGCGCTGACGGCGTCGTCGAGCGATCCCGAGGTCGGCGTGACGGTGGTCTGCTTGCCGTCGGACCCGACGATCGTGATCGGCGCGGCCTGGGCGTCCCACGTCGACATCGCTCGGGTGACACCGACCTGCGCCGCGGCGGTCTGCCCGACCGTGAAGCTGACGGAGCCCGCCGTCGCCGCGGCGCCGGTCGCGACCGAGACGCTCGTCGCCGAGCTCTTCGCCGTGAACACGTCGAGCGAACTCGGCTTCGCCGCGTCGGAGGCCTTGGTGGCCAGGGTCTGCACGAGACCGTTGATCGTCTGCAGCGACGACACGAACGCGTTGGTGTCGGTGAGCTTGCTCTTGAGCAGCGTCTGCGGGACCTGCTCGATCGACATGAGCGAGTTGATGAGGTCCGAGGTCTTGAGACCGCTGACCAGACCGTCGATGGCGAGGCTGCTCGCCGAGGACACGGACGACATCGAGGGCTCCCTGCCGTCGGGGTCGGGTGGTGGGAGGGTGACGCCGCCACCCGGGGGCTCGAACTCCCCCGGGTGACGGCGTCAGGGGTGCTAGCGCAGGAGCGAGAGCACGCCCTGCGTGCTCTGGTTCGCCTGCGCGAGCATCGAGGTGCCGGCCTGGCTCAGGATGTTGTCGCGCGTGTACTTGACCATCTCCTGTGCCATGTCGACGTCGGTGATGCGGGACTGAGCCGCGGTGAGGTTCTCCTTGGCCACGTTCGTCACGTTGATGGCGTGGTCGAAGCGGTTCTGGATCGCACCGAGGTTCGAACGAGCAGCCGACACGGCAGCGATCTGCGTGTCGATCAGCTTGATCGCGTCCTGCGCGTGCTGGGCGGTGTCGAACTGCACACCCACCTGCGACGTCGCGCTGGCGGTGCCGTTGGTCAGACCAGCACTCGTGGTGGTGCCGCTGACCGTCCCACCGCTGAGCGACGAGACGACGATGCCCTTGCCCGCACCGTTGTCGTCCTTGACGACCGAGACGCTGAAGTTGGCCGAGAAGTTCGCGTCCTTCGACAGTGCGTCCGCGTACTCCTGGACGCTGTCCCAGCCGGCGGTGGTGCCGCTGGCAGACGAGAGGGTCCCCGTGGTGACCGTCTTCGCGGTGGTCGAGCCATCGGCGTTCGTCTGGTTGAGCGTGAACGATGCCGTCGTGCCGAGGGTCGCCAGGGCTGCGTCGAAGGACGTGCCAGCGTTCTGCACCGATCCGGTGGTCAGCTTCGTCGCGATCGCCGCCACGTTCGCACCGGAGAGGTCGACCGAGATCTGGCTTCCCTTGTCACCGTTCGCGCCGACCTGGAACTTCAGCGAGTTGTTGCTGCCGTCGAGCAGGTTGATCCCGTTGAAGTTGGTCGACGAGGAGATACGGGTCAGTTCCTGCTGGAGCTGCCCGACCTCGGTCTTGATGGCGTCTCGCGACGTGCCGTTGTTCGAGTCGTTGCCCGCCTGGACGGCCAGGTCACGCATGCGCTGGAGGATCGAGTGGGTCTCGGTGAGCCCACCTTCAGCGGTCTGCACGACGGAGATGCCGTCCTGTGCGTTGCGGGCGGCGACCGTGAGGCCACCGACCTGCGACTTGAGTCCCTCGGAGATCGTCAGACCGGAGGCGTCGTCGGCAGCGCGGTTGATGCGGAGACCCGTCGAGAGCTTCTCGAGGGACTTCGACAGGTCGTTCTGCGTCGAGTTCAGGTTCCGGTACGTGTTGAGTGCCGAGAGGTTGGTGTTGATGGACAAACCCATGGTGGTTTCCTCCGTGAATCCTTGGGTGGTGGTGTCTGCCCGTCCATGGGCTGACACGGGTGACTCTCGGCAGGTGCGCCGAGGTCGTTAGCGCCCGACGAGATTTCCTCGTCGAGAAGTCTCGAGCGGTGCGAGCCGGAGCGAGACTCGAGCGGTGCGAGCCGCAGGCCTAGCCCGCGGCCACGGCCGTCGGCACCGCGACCTCGTGCACCGCACGCGCGACCCCGGCACTCGCGTTCGCCGCGACCCGCGCCAGGTACGCGCTCCGTCGCGCCGCCGTCGTCCGCGAGGCCGGCTCGACCGCGGTCCCGTCGCCGTAGTGCTCGGCGAGCCCGTCGCGGAGCAGCCGCATCGCCTCGGAGCGCTGCTGCGACACGGCCGAGTGCGTGATGCCGAGCTCGGCGGCGACCTCGGTCACCGTGCGGTCGCCGAAGTACACGTTCTCGACCACGTACCGCATCCGCTCGGGCAGCGCGGCGACCGCGGCCCGGAGGTAGCGGCGCTTCTCGGCTGCGAGCAGGTCCTCGCCCGGCAGCGGCTGGTCGGCGGCGAGGGTGTCGTGCACCGTCTCGTCGATCGGACCGACCGTGCGGGCGGCGTCGCTCATGGCGCCGGCCGCGGTCTGCCGGTCGACACCCATCGCGTCGGCGATCTCCTGCACGCCGACGCTCCGGCCGAGCCGGGCGGACAGCGCCTCCTGCGTGGCGAGGGTCTCGCGGATCCGCTTCCGGGTGCCGCGCGACGCCCAGTCGGCGGAACGCATGTCGTCGGCGAGGGCGCCCGCGATCCGGGTGCGGGCGTACGCACCGAAGGGCACGCCGAGCTCCGGGTCGAACGCCTCGGCCGCGGCGACGAGGGCCAGCGACCCGACGGCGGCGAGGTCGTCACGGTCCAGGTGGGTGGCGCGGGAACGGACGTCGGCGACGATGTAGCCGACGAGCGGCAGGTGCTCCACGATCATCGCGTTGCGTGCGTTCCGGTCCATGTTCCATCCCCTGGTCGACCTGCGTGACTGACCCGTCCCTGGGCACGACGGACGACGGCCTGCGGAGGGCCGTGGTGTACGCCGAAGAGCCGCCCGGATCCGTCCGGGCGGTGCCCGCATCCCTGCGATGCGGTGCGGGGTGGTGTCCCCCGCGTGCCGTTCGAATGTATCGGCTGTGAAACCCGTGAGCGCTGTCAGGATCGACCCCAGTGCGGGGGTGCACACGGGGTTCCCCGGTCGGCATTTCTGGGGACCCAGGGCGGGGAACGGTCGTTCTTGTCCCCCGGCGCGGGTACGGACGGGAGGCACGGCGTGCTTCCCTGACGGATTCTCGCGTCCGTCGGTGCTTACGCCGCGTCCCGCCGCGTCGATAGTCGTCGGTGTCCACCGGAAGGCGGACCGACCGACCCGAACGAACCCCGAACGACCCGTCCCCCCGGGAGGAGCTGATGAGCGTGAACGACCTGTCCGCCGTCCTCTGGCGCGAGCGTGAACTGCTCGAACTGCTCACCTTCAAGCTCGAGGAGGAGCAGCTCCTGCTCGCCGCCGGGCGCTCCCGCTGGGTCTCGCACGCCAGCCGTGAGGTCGAGCAGGTCCTCGAGCGGCTCCGCAGCACCGGCCTCGAGCGTGCCGCGTCGAGCGCCGCCGTCGCCGAGGAGTGGGGCGTGCCCTCCGAGGCACCGCTGCGCGACGTCGTCGCCGCCGCACCCGCCGGCCCGTGGGGTGAGATCCTCGCCGCACACCTCACCGCGATGATGGAGCTCACGACGCAGATCGGTGCGCTCCGCGACGAGAACGACCGCTTCCTCCGCACCGCCGCCCAGGCGACCGAGGAGACCCTCGCGGGGTCGGTCACCTCCGCGGCCACGTACGACGCCTCCGGTTCGTCGGGGGCCACCGGCTCCGACGGCGCCCGCCTGTTCGAGGGGACCCTGTAGCACCGTGGTGAGCACCTTCGGATCCCTCGCGACCGCGTACTCCGGCCTGACCGCTGCGCGCACCGGCATCGACGTCACCGGGCAGAACATCGCCAACGCCGGCACCGCCGGCTACACCCGGCAGCGGGTCACGCAGTCGTCGATCCCCACCGTCCAGACCGGCTTCGTGCACGGCACCGCGGCCCTCGCCGGTCAGGGCGTCTCGGTCGACGGCATCGCACGGCTCGGCTCCCTGACGCTGGACGCGGGGCTCCGCGTCGCGACGGGCTCCTCGACGTGGGCGACGACCCGCGCCACCGCGCTGTCCGACCTCGAGGACGGGCTGCACGAACCGGGCAAGGACGGTCTGTCCGCCGAGCTCGACGCCTTCTGGTCCTCGTGGAGCGGCCTCGCCGCCCACCCGGACGACCCCGGCGCCGCGTCCTCGGTGATCGCGTCCGCGTCGACCGTCGCCGGCGCCCTCGCCTCCGGGTCCCGTGCCGTCGACGCACAGTGGACCACCGTCCGGGCGACCGCCGCGACGCAGGTCGGCCAGCTCAACGACGCTGCCGCGCAGGTCGCCGACCTCAACGGCCGGATCCGCTCGACCCTCGCCTCCGGCGGGAGCGCGAACGAGCTGATGGACCAGCGCGACCAGCTCACCCAGCAGATCGCCGGGCTCGCCGGCGGGACCGTGCGGGCGCACGCCGACGGCACGGTCGACGTGCTCCTCGACGGCAACGCCCTCGTGCAGGGCACCGACGCCCGCACCGTGCAGCTCGCCGGTGCCGACCGCATGGCCGACGGCCGACCCGTGACCCTGCAGTGGGCCGGTGCCGAGCCGCGCGACGTCGCCCTCGGCGGCGGGTCGATCGGCGGCGCGCTGTCACTGCTGGCCCCCGCGTCGTCAGGCACCGGCGGTGCCCTGGCCGAGGCCGCGGCGTCCTACGACGCGGTCGCGACCGCCCTGGCGACGACCGTCAACGCGGCACACGCCCGTGGCACGACGCCCACCGGCACCACCGGCGCACCGTTCTTCGCCCTCGCGGCGGGGACGCCCGCGGCCCAGGGCCTGTCGGTCGTCCCCGTGGACGGGTCCGGCCTGGCGACGCGGAACGCGGCGAACCAGCTCGACGACTCGTTCGCCGACGCGCTCTCGCGACTCGGCACGGTCGCCGGAGGTGCGGACAGCACCTGGGCGGGCTTCGTGGCGGGGGTGGGCAGCGCCTCCAGGACGGCGACGTCGGAATCGACGCTGACCGGCCTCGCACTCACCAGCGCACGGACCCAGCAGCAGTCGGGTGCCGGCGTCGACCTCGACGAGGAGAACGTGAACCTGCTGAGCTACCAGCACGCGTACCAGGGCGCGGCGCGCGTCCTGACCGCGGTCGACGAGATGCTCGACACCCTCA
>Ga0308161_1000969_pt1 | contig 38026 bp, 44 predicted proteins | sample PhyFR2_FD_201034 | JGI IMG/M metagenome (GOLD analysis project Ga0308161, IMG submission 201034) | Phyllosphere microbial communities from UC Gill Tract Community Farm, Albany, California, United States - DLSLF.R2 | ecosystem: Host-associated > Plants > Phyllosphere > Unclassified | place: USA...
TTATGCCGAAGGGCCGCATTACTTTTGTAGAAGTTAAGCGACCGGGCGAAGGGCCAACTAACATACAACTTAAAGTACATAGGAAGTTAAAGGCGTTGGGCTTCCGGGTGGAGGTTATCGCCACACACGAAGACGTCGAAGGATTTTTATTATGTATATAACAGATTTGGAGAAAGGGCAGACGTATGAGCTTGACCCGCATCAAAAGCAAGCGTTAGAGCACTTGCGCAAAAACCCGCGCGCGGGGCTATTCTTAGAGATGAGTCTAAGTAAGACAGTGATCACATTGTTGTATCTGTACGAAATGCACTACACGGAAGCCGCCATAAGTAAAACCCTGGTTATAGCGCCCGACAAAGTGGCCCGACTTACGTGGCCCAAAGAGATAAAAAAGTGGGGTGAAATATCTGATTTGAGATATAGCGTAGTGAAGGGCACAGCCGCGCAAAGGCTTAAGGCATTAGAGGCAGACGCAGAGGTTTACATCATAGGGGAGCGGAATCTAAGTTGGCTCATAGATCAGTATATTGGGCAAAGGATTAGCAAAAATACGGGCTTACCTTATGGCGAGTGGATAGGGTCTATACCCTTCGATTGCATCGTGATAGATGAGAGTAGCCTTTTTAAATCCTGGTCATCTACTAGGTTTAGGAAACTTGAGCGGGCACTAGAGAAGTCCGAAGTTCCATACAGAGTGCTGTTAACAGGCACGCCCTCGACAAACGGCGAGATCGATTTGTGGGCGCAACTTAAATTAATGGATGACGGGCAACGACTAGGCCCGACCGTTGGGCAGTATATTGATAAGTATTTCAACACCCGGGGCAACGGCATGGTAATATTTTCATACACGACTAAACAGGGCGCCGCCAGTGTGATAGCTAAAAAAATATCAGATATAGTGCTGAGTATGCAGACGCGCGACTACATAGAGATGCCCGAGTTGGTCATAGATGATATAGAACTTACCTTCGACGGTTTTGACCGTGAGGCGTACGACGAACTAGAAAGAGAGTACTTCATAGACTTTCAGAGTGGTAATAGCGTTACCGCGAAGACGCCCGCCGATTTGGTCAACAAACTATTACAAGTAAGTAGTGGCGCAGTTTATGAGGATAAGGACCTGGACGTAAAATCCCGGGTTTGGCATGAAGTTAATACCCTTAAGATGGATGCGCTTGAAGAACTGGTAAGCCAGTATGACAAAGAGAACTTTCTCATAGTGTATCAGTTCAGGCATGAGCTGGAGCGAATTAAAGCGAGATTCCCGTACGCGGTCGAACTTCCCAAAGGTGCAAAACTAGAAGAGGTTTTCGACGCCTGGAATAATGGAGATATTAAAATGCTTATTCTACACCCCGCAAGTGCAGGGCATGGTCTTAATCTTCAGTTCGGGGGCCGCCGTATGGTTTGGACTTCACCTACATGGAACTTAGAACATTGGTTGCAAACCGTTGCGAGGTTATTGAGAAGGGGCGCATTGAGGCGAATATTTGTGCATAGACTTTTAGTTAAGGGTACTAAGGATATAGACGTCAGGCGCCGCATAACTTCAAAAGACAAAGATCAGGACTTCTTAATGAAAGTAATTAAACAACTGAATAAAAAGCATGGGTAGATATGCAAATAGTGGGGGTAAGAATCTGGGCAAAAAGTATAAGATTCTTAAAGGTGACGAAGTTGCCACCCCACAAAGTACTAAAAAAGCCCGCGCGTTCATACTATGGTATGGGCGAAACTTTGAAAATCTACGCCGTAGGATTAATAACTGGGACGATGAAATTGCGACAGATACAGCGCTTAAGATATACGAAGCTATAGAGCTAAAAGACTTAAGAATAGATAGTTATAAGTATTATTACTTTCGCGCATATCATACTAACGCCCTTAAGTCGAAGCGCGATGAAATGGTCTTAAATGTAAATTTCACACGTTTATCTGACAGCCCGAACGCCGGAGAATTTCGAGCCCCGGACCCGCCGGAAAACGCGCAACCGGAAGACCTGGAGATTTTGGAGGGCGTAATTTTGGATTATGTATTGACAGCTTACCCGCCCTTTGAAAGTTCTATATTTGAGATTTTCGTAGGGTTGCAGCCCAATATATCGTGCAGGGGCTTGTCGATAATGCTGGGGCTGCGCAGCGCTCAGGTGTACGAAATAATCACAAAGATACGCCGCGACGTCGCAGAACGGTTTAAGGGCGAAAAAGATAATTTACTATCATTCGCGAAATAATTTATCTTTATAGTATGGAAGCAATTAAATCTATACTTATTCTAATCGCTATCGTGTTGGTATCCAATGCGTTAGCGTTTTTAGTTTCAACGAGTAGGGGCGCGCCAATGGTGAAACCCTTTAACTGTTACGGATGCTTAGCGTTTTGGTTTACCCTTATTTTTGGGGCCGGATATGCTTATATGCAAGCCGACGCGCTGACTGCATACGTAGTGCTCATTAGCGCTTTTCTAAACTACTATTACGTAAAATCAAAATATAACGTTACATTATGAAAAAATCAAAAGTAAGTGCGGCGGTGGCCCTGGATGCCGTAACGCCTGCGCAAATCGCGCAAATCGAAAACGTGTTGGCTTCGGCCGCAAAAAACAAATTCCAGGCTTCGGCCGTGTATGCCGCCCATAATTCAATCTTTGGGCTAAAGGAAACGCCGGAAGTGTGCGCAAGTTGCAACATTAAGAGGGTGGCCGCCCTGCGCAAGTACTACGCTGAATATAAGATGCACCAAATCGACAGCACCAACGCGGCGGCTAATGAAGAAGGGCAAGCCTTAACTAATGTTCCACGTGAAACGTTGGGCGACCTAGATGGAATTTTCAAGGAATACGGTGCCCCTGCCTTCGACTCAGACGAAGAGCGCACCAGCTGGCTAAACGGGTTATTAACGCAAAACAGCTTAGCGCTTGTGGGCTTTAGGCAACTAGACGCAAAGGAGCTGGATATGGTTAACGCAGCCCTAGTTAGTGAAGTTCCTGCACGTGAAGAGGCCACGGACTTACAGGGCATATACGATATTTACGCCCCTACAATCGTGGGCGCAGAAACGGAAACGGCCGAAGAAAAAGAGGGCGAAATCGCGGACACCACTAAGCCAGGCGTTATGGATGAAGGGCCCGAAATGCTGGACCTAAAGAACAAAAAAGGCGAGTACTTCCAGGGCGTCTTTAATTCCGAAGACGGGGTAAACGGCGCACTGGTGGACGCGCAGGGTATCACTTTTAAACCTGGTACGTACAGCACTGACACAGGCGATAGCTACGCAGTACAGCCAGGCGGCAAGGCGACGTATAAGAATGATGCAATTTAAAAACTAAGGATATGAGCAGGCTTAAAGGTAATAAATTTTGGGAACTTCGCACGAAGCACGGTAAGGATAAGATATTCAGCGACCCTAAAACCCTGTGGGAAGAGGCGAAGTTATATTGGGACTGGTGCGACCGCAGCCCCTGGATGCGCCCCGAATTAGTGAAGTACAAAGGTGATGCGGAAGAATACGAAATACCATTAGGCCGCCCTTACTCATTAGACGGGCTTACTATTTACTTAGGCGTTTCAGGGGCGTACTTCCGTGCAGCTAAGATAAACCTCACGAATAAAATCGAAGAGGGTAAGGCCACGCCCATTGAAGAGGCGCTACTGGAGGCAATAGAGATGATAATCACCGTAACGCGCACACAGAACCTGGAGGGCGCTGCGGTCAACGTGTTTAATGCAAACATTATGGCAAGACAGCACTCTTTGGCCGAGACTATCAATCAAAATAGCACGGGCGATGCGGTAGTGCGTGTTACCGTAAGGGACCAGGAAACAGCGGATAACCTTAGCGCGCTAAACGACCAACTTAAGTAATGGATACGACTAAGGTTTTTAGCGATTTACTTAAGGCATACCTTGACCCTTCAATAAGGGTCATTTGTCTTAAGGGGGGAACGCGTTCGGGTAAGACCTACGCGGTAATGCAGCTGTTAGACTACATCAATCGTAAGTCCAAAAAGCCCTTACTTACGTCCGTTGTTTCTGAAACCATGCCGCATCTAAAGAAAGGGGCGATTAGGGATTTTAAGAATATCCTGTTAACAGAACAGGTTTTCGACCATGCAAAGTGGCACGATACTGATAAGGTGTATTCCTACGCTAACGCGCAAATGGAGTTTTTCAGTGCCGACACACCATCCAAAGTGCATGGCCCCGCAAGGGATATCCTGTACATCAATGAGGCCATCAATGTGGAGTATGAGGTATACAGGCAGCTGGCGGTAAGGACTACGGGTAAAATCATTTTGGACTACAACCCAGCGTGGGAGTTTTGGGTAGATAGCAAACTAGCTATGCGGGCCGACGTTACTATAATACAATCGACGTATAAGGATAACGACAAACTTAGCGCCGGGCAAATCGCCGAAATTGAGTCCTCTATGCTAACAGACCCGGAATGGTTTAATGTGTATGGGCTGGGTAACACGGGAAGCCGCCAGGGGCTTATTGTTCAAAACTGGGGAATCGTCCAAAACCTGCCGCCGCGCGATGAATGGAAGCGCGCATATATTGGCATAGATTTTGGATGGAATGCGCCCACCGCCATCGAGTTGGTGGTACTTAGCCAGGGGGAAATGTATATTGATGAGTTGGCATATTTGCCCGGGCTCGACAACCCTCAAATTGCTAACATAATCTTAGATGCGGGCTATAGGAATATCGAGTGCATAGGCGACCCCGCAGAACCTAAAAGTATAAAAGAGCTTAGGAACGCAGGGCTTAACGTTAAGGGGCTTAAGGGTGACGGTATTTTGAAAGACATAAACCTGGGTATATCGGTAATGAACCGATTTAAGAAAAATTACACGGCGCGAAGCCTGGGCACCATAAAGGAGAACAGGAACTACCGATATGTAAAGGATAAGAAAACGGACGAATATACCAATGAGCCGATTGATACGTGGAATCACGCCAAAGATGCCGAGAGGTATGTATTTTTAAACAGATTTTCAAACATTGCTAGCGGGTTCGATGTGCGAACATCTACAGCGCGGCCCAAACACTAATTAAAATATGGGAAATTTAAGCAAACGAAGCAAAGACGCTTTGAAGGGTGTACACCCTAAACTGGTGCAGTTAATAGAAGCTGCCGTAATTGATAGCCCTATCGACTTCACGGTCACGGAAGGGCTGAGGACCACCGCAAGGCAACAACAACTATACGCCCAGGGCCGCACGGTCAAAGGCGTTAAGGTGACCAACGCGGATGGTATTAAGAATAAGTCAAATCACCAGGCCAAATCCGACGGGTTCGGCCACGCAGTAGACTTATATCCGTTCGTGGACGGCAAAGTTCGGGTTAACGAGCCTTACGCTATTAACAACCTGCGGACTATTGCAAATCACATTAAGGCGAAGGCGAAGATTTTAGGGGTAAAAGTAACGTGGGGCGGCGACTGGAAAAGCCCGTTCGACCCTCCTCACTTCCAAATAGAAACGATATGAGGACGCGCGACTGGCTTGCCCTGGCCATAGGGTCAGTAGTTTTTTTGATTGGGGCAGTTGTAGGGTGCCAAACCCACGCGCATTTTAACCCCGTAGACGCAGTGCCGTTAATAGGCAAGTCCGACACGGTAACTGTACGTGATACGTTGAGGGTCCCGGTACCTTACCCAGTCCTAACGCAAGACGCTGGGACGGTAACAGTACGGCCGCTTACGCACAGCGATAGCGTGAAAATAGCGGCAAATGTAAAAGCTGGGGTAACACCTACAAAGAAGACAGATACACCGATTTTGAAGCCTTCCGGTGATTTGGACATTCCTATATCACGGAAGACATACAGTACTGCGGAATTTAAGGCGGTAGTAAGTGGGTGGCGCCCATCACTAGATAGCATGACCGTTTACCCGAAAACGCAGGTAATAACCAATACTGTGGAAGTGCGGAAGAAATCGCATTTAAGCATTACTATAGGACCTACGGCCCTGTATGATGGCACTAAGGTAACAGGCGGCATAGGTGTAACCGCAGGGTTTACCATCTTAGCACGCTAAAAAGAATAACCGCCCCATTACAGGGCGGTTTTTTATTGCTTACGCGGTACGGTCGTCATAATTTATAAGACCGTTCAAAGTTTCACGCCTTGTGGAGCCACGAGGTGCGGGCGGGTATTTAGGATAAATGTAGCCCAGCAATACTGTCTCATGGATTAGTATGTTTTGCAACACCTTTTTTAAATACCCCTCAAAATCTTTTAACATATCCGGGAGGCGCTCTAACTCCGAAAATTTATACAAACCCATTGCATACAGGATGGTTTTAATTTTGCCTGTTTTACCCTTGCTGCAAAGATTAATGACGTCAACTCTCACCCTTATAAATCTTAAACGGTGCTGCGCCTCTTCTGTAGTGGGGTATTGCACCCACTGGTTAAATGTTAGTTTCATATTACCAGTCCTTTGCTTTTTGGCCCTGCGGCACTTGTGTTAACATAAACTTATAATTTTTAGAAGTTAATTTAAACTTAGGTTCATAAAGGCAGGCCATTGGCACGTATGCAAATTGAAAGGGGCGGCGCCCATCTTTTACGGCAACTATGGCGTTACCTTCTGCGTCTTCCGATATATCCAGCGTGCGACCTTCTGCCAGTAAGTCAATTACAAAACCGTCAAAGTTTTCGCGGGTCATAAGTTCCACGCGTATAACGTCGCCCTGGGGTGTGGCTATGGCCACCATTCCTGTTTTAATCATATTTAAAGATTAAAGATTACAACTTTCAACTTATCACCAAACTTCTTTTTTATGTCGTCTACGCAATGCATTGCGTGGCCGTATGCAATGCCGTCAAACACTGCGCCCGAATCGAATAGGATGCAATCGCAGCCATTTGCTTTAAATTCTTCCACCACTTCGGGTACTTGCGTTTCACTCAATAGTGGGGCGTCTCTGTATAAAAGAGTCTTGCCGCCCAGGTGCGTAATAATGCCCGCAGCTTCTACGGTGGTGACGCCTCTTAGTTTTCCTGTCTTCATTATAGTGATTTTTGTATTATAGAAATTATTATTAACTTTCTACCGAAGCGAGACCGCAAAGGGTGAGAAAGTTTATTTAGCTCCTCTTTTTCTCCTTCTATCAGATCATCTACTATCAAAACATTAAGAAGGGGCATGACGTTAGAGGATTCTTTCATTAATTGTTTTGCACCCGCCAATCCGAAAACTTCTGTCATAGTGGTGCCGATTCCGAAGGTATTAACCAAATCGTAAACTGTGCGGGTTTTTCCGCAGCCCTGTGGGCCTTCTATTATAATATTCATATTGTAAAGTCTTTAGGTATTAAAATTAAATCTTCGTCGGGTCTACGTTCTACGTAGGGTACTGGTTCTATGTCATTTTCCCAGCGCGGTTTTTTAATACGGGCACCTATCCCGTCGGTTGTTTCTTGAATGGTAAGGCGCCGCACAAGTTTTGCGAACTCAACAAATAAGGGCGTTATATTTTTAATTCCCCCCTTACCGTCTAAAAATTCGGTTAAAAGATTCTCGATAGATATAAGTCGGCCCGCTTCGTCTTTTGAGTGAATTTCACTAAACGCACCCTTTAATTTTTCGGAGGGCTCGCCGTACAGAACCCACGCCGTGCGGTCGACCAAAGGCCCGATTTTTGCGAAGTCCATCCCAAAAGTAACGGGCTTAAGCCTTTCAAATAAATCGCGGTCTAAGGGCTCGGGTTTATTACCTCCCTCTGTTTGGGACGCTAAAAAATCAATGTAAGTTTTAAGCGCTTCCGCTTCTTGTTTAGTCATCTTTATATGGTTTTCTAATTTCTGTGTAATGTTTAAACGCGTCTATTTTTTCAGGCGCGGGGCTGCTTACGTTTTTAGCGTATACTTTTGATATAGACCCGGGGCCGCGCCCATCCGCGTGATACCCCAGGAATTTGACGCGGACTCTCGCGCCATCCACCTCTAAAATCTCCACCTTTAAGGTGTGTTCAACTAACTTTATGTTAGGGTACACCCCCGAGGCGCGTTTATACTTGTAGGTCCCTATTTCCATGCGCGGTATTGCTTAAGAAAATTAAACGCGGTTTTACTTACTTTAATGTAATTCCCTTCTAACCCGCCTTTCGGCGCGTCGTTGCCCTCTTCGTACTTGTATCCTTGCGCCTCTAACACGGCCTTAATACTCTTACGTCTGTCAATGCAGTTAATGAAACGGCCTGAACCTCTCCACTCGCAAGCGTATATTTTATTTGTCGAATCGTCAAACTTTGCGCACATAAGCATATTTTTAAAATTTTTGCTTACTTCGCCGTTGGCTTTACAGATCAGTTTTTTAGTTGCGGTTTTTAAAATTGTCATAATATTGGTTTTAAATTGTTATACTTTAATAATACAAAATGCGTGCCAGTGAATGGATGGACCATTTTAAGGATTTTTAAAAGCGCCCGAAGGCGCTAAAACCATGTTATAATAAAAAATGCCGCATATTGATAAGGCAAATATACGACAATATTTTAATCTACAAAATTTATTTTGGTAAATTTTCATCTTCCTTAAATATGTCGTCTAAAGGGTCCCCTATTTTACTGGCTATTTCGGCTTTTAGCTGCCTCCTAAAAAGTTTAAAAAATGGGCTATCCGGCCATAATATAAGGATATGGGCCGACATGCTCCACAACTCACAGGCTGCGGCCCAACCTGCGGCCACCTTAATACCAATAAACCCACTATCATGTGTCAGCTTCTCCATCATAAACAAAATTACCAGGGGCGCAAAATACGACGTAATTTTAAACATGGTAACGCGCCCGAGTTTTGAGAGTATAAATTTATCGTACTTAACCGCAACCATAAGACCAAAAAGCGCGTCTAACAGTATGGCTACTATTACCAGCGTAAAAGCGTAGCCTTCGGGCGAAAAGTAATTAAATATGAAGGCGCCGCCCGCTATAACCCAACCATAACCAGTTTGTGCAACTTTTTTAAGAAGTTCCCACAGGTGGACCATCATTAATATTTGCTTCTCCATTATCTGCGTCTTTTTGGTATGTAAATCCCGGCATCTAGCGCAACGCCTTTCTTTTTTCCACCACACCCGCCACCACAGTAGCCGCCAGGGGCCCAAAGGGGGTAATTAACGCCACACCTGCAAAGGTATTCGATTAGTTGGCCTAAAAGAAACTCGGCGTCGTCCTTAATCCACCGCCTCATCTGTGCAATATCTTTTACGTCTACACCCTTACTATTTTCACTCTCACGGATAGTAACGCCTTTGTTAACGAGCGCGGCCCAATGGAAGGGCAGGCCTTGGTAAATTGCGTAGTGCGATAGCGCTGGGGCTATTTCTTTTAATAACGCCTGGTTTTGAGGTGATATAGGGTAAGGCACTGGCACGGGAGTGGCCTGAGCCGCTTTGATTTGCGTTTCTAGTTCAGTAACAAGACTGGGGCCCAGTACTTTGTTTATGTACATTTTTTGCGCGATATTTATATATGGCACAAAATCGGTTATTACAGTATCTGACTTAACCGGACTACATTCTTTAAAAAGTTTTTCGCTAATTAGTTCCATTTCATTAGTTTTTTTAGTTGATTAGTAAGCCACGGGGTGCGTTTAAGTTTTGCGGCCAGTTTTTCAGGTGTTGCATCTACGACCTCGGTGGCAGTCTCGGACGTGCCTGCCTCTTTTATTTTGCTTAGCACGTCCAATTCGTCGATTACCAGGTCTGCAACTTTGTTAATCGCCTGGAATGTGTTAAATTTATCCAAAATTTTACGGCGCATTTTTTCGACTACTGTATAGTTATATAGGATATACGCATTTATAATTTCATTCGCATTTCCTGAAAGATTACCTGATCCACTAACCCCGGCCAGCGTAGGGCTGCTTAGTCTGTGCGCGCTTATAATTTTTTGGAAAATTATAGCCTCTATATTGTTATAGATATCGGCGTTTGCGCTGGCACTGAATGGCGTTATCTGCGGCTTAACCTCATCATTTTCGCCCCACAGCACTATTATACTACTTGCACCTTTGGCACCACTAAAAGCCTCTTCCATATTCGCTTGAAAAGCATCTTTTTTATCTTCGTCCGGGTTGGAAGGCATCGATATAACGACGGAGGGCGTAAACCCATTGTCAATGGAGTTGTTGTAAAAAACGCCCAGCTGGCCGTCAGCCTTCACATACTCAATGGCGTGGTACCAGTCAGGTACACAGTATAGTGCTAGACCCGGCTCATATTCCCAGTGGTAGAACATATAGTTTACGCCTATCTTAGCGCTGTTTATGCCCGGCCAAACCTCCAGCTCTATGGGTTTATTTTGCCCACTGGTTTTTTTCCAGTCGCTGGAGATACGAAAAGTCTCTACGGCGCCTTTACTCGAAATTACCCCCACGCGTACCGTGCTGAAGTCCTGGTGAAACGTAGAAACCGTAACCCCGTCATTATTTAAGACTACCTGACCGTAGAAACCGCCAAAGGTCTTGTAATCCGTAGCGGTACGTTCTATCACGTCGTCCCAGGTATCGGCAGGGTTGGGTTGGCCTATGTACTTTTCGGCGGTTTTAGCCGTATCCTTGACCCCCTTGCCACATATATAGGTGACGGTAGATAAGATAATAGACTTGTTAACGGGACTTTTAGCGCTGATTTTAATGACTTCTTGCGGGAAGTCATTCGAGTTACCGAAAGATACCCACCCGCCTGATTTATTCACTTTCAAACCGGGAAAAGCCGCCGCAGGTGCCGAAGCCGCCATTTTGACGACATTATAAGCGAGGGACTGCCCCGCTTTTTGCTTTGTTGCATCCATACTTAAATATATTTATATTAAAGATAAAAATTAATAAATTTATCTTTAGAATATGATTACAATAGAGTATTTAAACGAAAAAATTGAGGTACCCGAAGATTGGGGAGACCTCACTCTGAAAGATTATGAGGGCTTTTATAAACTTAAGCCGTCAAATATCCGCGAAAAAGTTACACTGGTTGCCAATATCTGCAAAGTAGAGCCCGAAATTATATTGGGGTGGCCGCACGAGGTTTTCCCAATGATCGTTAATGCTGCAAAGTTCCTATTCTTAGAACCTGAGACCGAAGCGAAGGCCAGCGTTAAGGTAGACGGCGTAACGTTTGTGATTCCTATCGAAGAGAAGTTAAGTTTAGGCGAATATATCGACGCAGACGAAGTGCAAAAATCCGGCGAAAACGTTCTAAGCAACATACTTGCCATTGTTTGCAGACCCCAGGGCGAAGCCTACGACCCTGACAAAAACGAAGAGCGCGCCGAAATGTTCGCAAACCTTCCAATGTCAGATATACAGCCCCTATTATCTTTTTTTTTGACCTGCAAAAACGCCTTAGAGAAACATATAGAGGCCTCTTCATGCCTGACGGAAGCGGTCGCGTTATTGCCCCCGCCTACACAGATTTTGCGAAGTCTTGGACCTGGTACAAGTTTGTCGCAGATTTGGCGAATAGTAAAATATGGGATTTTGACCACGTTACTTCGCAGGCAGTCACGGCAGCTTTTACACTCGCGCAGTTTACCCGGGATAAAAATAGGGCGGAAAAAGCGCAGAGAGATTTAGACAGGCAGATATCAAAATTTAACAAAAATGGAAATAGTTAACATATTCTATGAATTAGCCCGCCAACACGAAAAAATCAATGGCTTTCGATATGGCAAGACTTCGGACAAAGGCGCAGGCACTGACGTTTACCCCTTAACGTGGGTCGATGATCCAATAAGTGGGCAAAGTCCTAAAGACAACGTAATACGCTACACCGTTAACGTGGATATACTGGGGATACCTGAAAATGACAACGACGTTTTAAACGTACAGTCTGCGGCTTTTGTAGTGGGTTTAAGCTATCGCGAACAAATAAAAAAAACCGCTATGCAAATGGGTTACAGCGTAGAGAGTCTTAGTTTTATTTCTTTGCGCCAATATTATGACGACGACGCTGCGGGCTATAGATTCACATACTTTATAATCGCGGCTAACCCGTTGGACCGCTGCGAAAATAACTACGACCCTGCAAAACAGTTTAGCCAAAACCAGCCCCTGCCGGACTTCAAAACTGAAAACCCGAGCGGCTGCGCAGTGTTCAACGATAAGGGCGGACTTCCAAACTTCACGATATGAGCGTACAACAAATAATAAACGCCATAGCTGACGACCTTTTGGCCATAGCGCACGCGGTTTTAGAAGACGACAGTATAAGCGCAAACCGCAAGACCGGACAAAATACTTTAAGAGACTCTGCCCTTAATGGCGATCTGTATGCCTCCATATCTCAGACTACAGGTGAAGACGCCGTAATATCAGCATTTTTTAATCATTATGTTGTTTACTTAGAATGGGACAGGCCACCGAAGTATGGGAAGAGGCCCCCCATTAGCGCACTAAAGGACTGGGCCGAAAAAAAAGGCATCCCTACGGACGCTGGGACCCTTGCAAAAATAGCGACGGCGATATGGAGAGACGGGCACACGGGAAGACCTATTTTCGCGACAATAGACAGAGAAGCGGACGAGCTCTTCCAAAACGATTGGTCTGAAAAACTTTACGCCGCAATAACTGAAGAACTAGATATCTACTTTAATCATTGAAAATATGGGATACATAAGCAAAAATATAGCAACTATAAAAGAGCCCGACATTATATCATTGTCGTCTCTGCCTAATTTCGTTCAATTTTCCAGTAAACCGTCCGTGAAGACTATATTGGAACTGAACTTGAAAATTAATGTCGTGCCTACCACGCCCGACATTCCTACGAGGACTATTCTTAACATAACCTCATCCACGGGGGAAGTGAGAAGTTTTCGCGGGTCTACGTCCGCCGCCGAGGTGGGCGGCAACGTGTATTACATATCTACGGATACTACGGATACTGCGGAAAACCTAAGGCAGGCCCTCATATCAGACCCGTGGATTAAATCTAATTTTGACGTAGTTGTACCTTTTACGTGGGCAAATGACGCGCCCGTGAACGGTAGCACGCTAAATATAAAGGCTAAGGGTGCGGGGACAGAATTTTTAATAACAGTGACCGCACCGAGCAACACTGGAAATTCTGCCTATTTAATAACGTGGGTAGATAATACATCCGTGAATAACGACAGTATAAGCGGCGAGGCTGCGACAGCCGAAATAGATTTAGATGTCTATATGGACCCGGCCGTTTTTTTAGGTGCGGACGACAGGCCATTGAGCGCGTCGAAAATAGGGCGATACCTTACTACCCTGTCTAAGACCTATGCAGGTTATCCGCTTTGGTTTGAACTTAACACCTTATTGAACCAGTACCCAGGATATAACTTGCCCAACGTGGCGGCAGGGTGGTTTAACACAGGGACCGTGAGCGCGTATAGGTTTTTTGCAAAAGTTAAAAATATTAACTCGTTCTCGTTCTATCAGTCGAATGCATTATATGTAGTCAATGGTTTTGCTAGCATTACCGAAGATATAGAGATGAGTGATTACGTTTACTCAGGTGCTAATTTTAAATTACTTTCTAATAAGCCCCGTACGCCCTATATCAGGGGCCAAAGGGAATACCTTAACTTCATTTTAAAAGATGACCAAAGAGAAAGCGTCTACCCGTTGGAATTTTCATTGAGGGTAATTTACAGGGCATATACTACCGCGGGCGATTTTTTAGGCGAATACTATGCACACGAGCAAAATCGCGCAAACTTCAATATTGTTAACACTTGCGTTTTATCCGTGGATACGGTTTTAGATTTGTACCCAAACGCGGGAGTGGTTAAGGTATCTTTGGCGCGCAACACTGCCATAATATCAAACGATTTAGAGCTGGAAATTTTACCCCCTGCGTTACACACATTGCAGCAATTTACTTTTTTAAACAAACTAGGAGGCTGGGACAGCTTCAATATGGATTCAGCGCACTCGCAGGAGGTCAAACCGGAGAGCCTGAAATATAATAAGACGCTCACCCCATCATTTAAAAAAGGCGACAGTTTAGAGACTGTTTATAACACTAAACTTAATAACAGTTTTACAGTAGAGGGCGCACCCGTTTACGACGATGTGGCGGAGTGGCTTAAGGAACTTGCGGGCGCAAAAGTCGTCTTAAACAATGAGGGTTTTTATATCATTGTCGAAAGCTTTGAGATGATAATAGACCCTAAATCACAGGATATGCAGCGCCCTAAAATTAAATATAGACTATCTGAAAATTTTGAAAATGACTAATATTGAACTGTACATAGACGGCGTTTTAACGGATACGCCAAATAATTTTAATATCCGGCTTAACAGGCAGTTGATAAACCCGGCTGAACTTAATACAAAGGACGCGCAGTATAGCTTTAACATTAATCTGCCGCCTACGGCAAATAATAACAGGGCGTTAGGTTTTGCAAACGTGGAGGAGATCAAAGGCAAGTTTATCCGGGAATACCGCGCCCAACTTATCATAAATTCTGTTAGGATTTTTATCGGGCTGTTTAGGTTATCAAAAGTAGACGGCAACGGGTATTCTGGGAATTTATACGTCCCGGCCGTAAAGTCAATAAAGGATATATTTGGCGACGTAAACCTAAATGCGCTGCCTGAATATCGAATACCTTTTACGGATTTTGCATCGTCAGTAACTGCGATTAATACGGCCGCACTTACGGAGCCGCAAATGGCTATTTTCCCTTACGTGCTTTACGGACTTTTGCCAAAAGTACCTTTAGATAGAAACGCGAATAATTTTAGCGCACGTAATCTGTGGGATGATTCAGTACGCATAAAAATGCAGGACATACCTCCGAGTATAAACCCGTTGAAAATGCTTAAGCACATTTTTAATTCCCAGGGATATAATATTGGCGGGTCCGCTTTTAATGACTCTAGGCTTACGCAGATATATGAGAGCTACCGTAACCCTCAGGAATATGTACAGCCCTGGAATTTCGGGCGCCACGGGGTTATGGAGCTGTCAGGACGGTGGGACTCGCGATACAACCAAAGGGGCGGCGCAGAGCATTTTGAAAAAGGCGTAAACCAAACCAGCGACAGGGGGTATAATATATACACGACCGACCTTTTTGACTCCACCAACACGGTGATTAATATTAACCAGGACCCCGGGGCCAACATACTGTATAAGGAGGTTAATGATAACGCGGGCAGCACCTGGGCACAAACGCAGGTGCGAGTCCCAGCTTCCGGATATTACAAAGTAAGACTTTTAACGTCTATCAATGTAAACGCAGAGATGTGGAGAATAACGGACCAGCGCACGGGCATACAGCATATTGGGGGCGACGGAGATAAGCACATAAATAATTTTGCAAACAGGGTTTACGAAATTAAGTTGCTTCGAGACCGTAAAGGCGCCGACTTCGGTCTTAGCAATGCCAAATTAGACGGGGGGTTTTACGACCTTAACCAACCGCAAAATACAACTTTTGACGGGGCAAACATTCCGAAGTACTTCCCGCAAGTGCCCGCCACAGGTCAAATAAACATGATCGACCAGGCGCAGAACAGAAAGCACGTATTAGGCTTCGGCTTCGGGTCGCGTGACTATCTTTTGAATTTTTCACCAGGGACCCAAAAACCGGACAATATGTTTTTGAACCCGCGAGATAGTGAAGGTCGACTTTGCCAAATGCAAATGTCTAAACCCGGCATAAGTTGGGATAGTTCCGAAGAACTAATTAACCGGATAGCCACGAAAAATCCAGGTTACTGGAAGTATGGCAGAATCGGGACCTTTGATAATGAAGGAGATAACCCGGATATTGATATAGATTACAGCGGCGGCGCGCGGGTTACGGGTAAGGTTTTGGACCTACAGGGTAACCCTGCCGACCCTGACCCCGACAATTTAAACACGCGCACGACCGGGGTTTATCTTAGCGACGCGACAGGTTTCCAAAACTTTTTAAACGGCTGGGAGATATCGGAGTTTATCGATGTGAGAAATTTCCTTGACCTAAAATTTAGCGCGGAAGTTAACCCTAAAGATGATGCCGCCGTGCTGGTTTATTATGACGAGAACAAATTTTTCATTGGTGTAGGCATAGAGGCGCCATCTACGGGAGTAGGCGAAAGTTACACAAACTCGCCAATCACCTATCCTGCGGGCACGGTGTATATAAGACTATGCGCGAGTGTAGGGACATTGAGCGTATCAGGGGCGGACGTAACATCCGAGAACATAATACTTCAAAGATTCCCGTTGCAAAGATTCTACACGTATACGATAGACGGGGGTGCTGGGTATACTGGACGCGCTTTTTTACACGAAGCGGGCGAAAACGCCCCCCGTATGGAAGTTCAGTTTATAGACGGAATTGCGACCTTCAACACTCTAGGATCTATTTTCGTCGGCACGCCATTGCTGTCTATATACTTGAAGACCTCCAGCTATGACGTTGACGGATCACTCACTATCGACAGGGTGATAGACGAAGCCAGTAGCGACGTAATAGGGTGGGAGCTAACCGACAGATATAAAATTGAGATAAACGGCGCACCTGATAACTACGTTTACCGGAATTCAGTATGGCAGGGTAATGGGTCAATAAGCGCAGTCGTGTGGCTCGATGCGGGCGAGCTCTTAACCGTCGCGACAAGTTCAGAAGAGGGGTTTTATAGACGTAGCGGGATGCACACATCTCCGGGCATGACCCGCACAACGGTAGACTTTTCGTTACGACTGGAGCCATACAGGACGGATATGGAGTGGCTAAAAATCGACTTCCAGGGGCACGGCACCGCAGTGATGAGCTGGAGTGATCCGATTAATTTTGACATGAATAGTATTAATCTAGTGGGCTTCATGCCCTCAGATCAGAAAGCAAATGACTATATCGACAACATTGTGAAGGCGTTTAACCTTAAATTAACGCAGGTTAGACCCACATCATTTTCGTTAGACGTTAAACAGGCTAAAATGTCGGTCTCTTACCTGACAGTTAACCTCGATGATATTGCATCTATTAACGGGCGCGCGAATACGCCGCTGGGACTACCGGGAGCCTATAAAATAGGGTTTACGGTAAATGCTGATGAAGAGGGGTATTTTACAACTAATGACGACGGGGGCGGTGAATTCAGCACCGGGAGCGCCTCTGACAGCGTGGTGGAGCAAAAAAGTAGCTTCTCATTCAACTGGTTTAAAGAGATCACTAAAGTAGAGTCTTCCGGTAACGTTACGTTGCAACTTCCCGTAATATCTAAACGTGAGGCATGGGTTACCTCCACGGCCTATGATACGGCTATGTCTAAGAGATATGTGGACTTACCTCAGCGGTTTTGGTATATGGACGGCCTACTTCCAGGCACTTATAAAATGAACGGTGTAAATATGAGTTTGGCGCGCGTTAGTAATGTAGCCCCTTCGGGCGAAAGTATTTTAAATTACAAAAATAACCCTAAGACGTTATTAACAAACTATTTCACCCTAATAGGTATCGGCAGCGATAGCCACTACACTGAAGCAGAGGCATATCTTTCGCCAGTGCACTACAGTAAACTAGACGGGTCGTACATGGTTACGTTTAATGGTGACTTATATTTCCCGGCAGAAATAGAGGGGTACGACCCGACCGGGAAAAACAAAACTAAAATTAAATTAATACGCAGAATATGAATAAGAAAGAATATCAGATCGTCATTAATGGGCTCACGAAGTCAATCACGGACGCGACTAAATTAAAAGATATATTGGCGGCCATTCCCGAACAGGTTAACACAGCCGTTAATGTGTCATCTAATGGCGGGGCAACCACCGCGGCGAGCGGGGGAAGCTCTTCAACGTCTTCCGGTAGCTCTTCCAGGGCACGGGCCCTTACTGACGAAGAAAAAGCGGCGCAAAGACTCGCGGCTACGCAAAGACGTTTAGCCCAGGCGGATAGTGAAGCAAACAGGGCGCAGATAGCTGCGACCCAGGCACTAAGAGAACGCACTAGAGAGGTTACCCGGGAGATAGCTATTAACGACCTTGCCGAAGGTTCAATTAATCAAATGGGCATGGAGCTTACTAATCTGCGTAACGCCTATTACGACCTCAGCGAGGCCGAAAGAGAAGACATTGCGGTGGGCGGCCAAATGCTAACCCAAATACAAGCCTTAGACGCTGAATATAAGGAGTTAAAAGAGTCTGCCGGGGACTTCCGCGACAGTGTAGGTAATTACGAAAAAGCATTGGGGGGCCTTGAAAAACTGGACAAGGGTCTCGGCGACCTGGGCAGCAACGTTAACAATGTTGGCGCAGCCTTTGGGGGTAGTACGCAAATGATGGACATTTTTGGGGGCGTTTCTTCCGGGGTCACTGAAATACAGGGACATTTGGCAAAGATTACCGCGGTCGTAACTTTGGCCCAGCAGATTAACACGGCTGTTACTGGCGAAAACAGCATTATGAAGGGTGTAAACGCGGCAGTTACGCAGGTACAAACCATACAGGAGAATGCCAGGACTATCGCCACAAACTTAAGTACTAAAAGCACTATCGCCGCTACTGTGGCTCAGAGAGTGTTTAACCTGGTGGCGGCTGCAAATCCGTATGTTTTAATCGCCCTCGCCTTAGTGGCAGTGATTGGGGCCTTAGTGGCATTCGCTGGGAGCACAGATGGGGCCGGGGAGTCGCAAAAAGCGCTAAACGAAGAGGAAAAAATATTCCTGGATTATTTAGATGCCGAAGTCGCCGCTTTAAAATTGGTCAGTGACGCCAGGATTAACGCCCTTCAAAGACAACTAAACTTATCCGAGGTTAATGAGAGTAATCTTAAGGGCACTCGAAAACTCGAAGATGAGATTTACCGTGAGAAACTTATCCAAAACGCCCGGCTTATCGGTACGTATCACAGAGAAATCGAAAGTCTTGAAGAAAACCGCGCGGCCTTAAAAATTTATCTCGATATGATAAGGGACCTTAAGCTTGCCGAAGCGAGGGGAGACGGCTCGATAGAGCTTGACATTGATTTGAACGGTAAGGCTGAAAGAGTCGACGTTAAGGAGGCTTACGACATAGTGCAGGCCAAAGCTGACAACCTAAACCGCCAGATAGAGCTTGCCGTAAAAATAAAAACAGAAGAGATGGACCTTATTAATGAGGCTAAGGTAGTAGCGGCAGAACGGGCTAAGGCCGACAAAGAAGCGGCTATTAAAGCGGCGGAAGAGGCTAAGAAAAGACGCGAGGAGGCCATTAAAGCAGCCCGGGAACGCGCGGCGCTTGAATTAGAAGCGGAACGAGCCTTGCAGGATTTAAAATCAAGAATAACAGGCGAAACCCTGGACGAGCAGAGAAGAGTAATTGAGAGGGAGTATGTGCGGCAGATAGAAGATATTCAGCTAAGATTAAGACAAGAATTTAATTTAACACTTAAGGCAAAGAAATTACTTAATGCGCAGATTGTCGCCCTGGATCAGGTTATGAACGACGAGCTAGAAAAACTGGGCGAAAATATCGCCGCGAAAAACCTTGAGTCTACTAGATTGAGAGAGGACCAGGAAACCGCATTGATCCGGGGTAATACAGACAGGAGGCTTGCCGAAATAAACTACTTATACGATAGGCAGATAGCAGACGTCCTTACGAGATTAAAAACAGAGGAAAATCTAACGGAGCAACAGCGCAAGGACCTCAATGCAATGGTAATAGGGTATCAGGAAAAGCAGGCCCGAGATATGCAGGCCATTGTTATCGAAGACCTAAACAAAACTGCGGCCCTCACATTGGCGTCGGCTGAGAACACACTTAAAGAAGTAAACGTAAGGGTAGGGGATGCGGTTAAACGCAATGAAGGTGGAATATTAGCGGGCGTATTAGACCCTGTGGCGACTAAGGCCAACCTGGAGACCGTTAAGGCTTCGCTTGCGGAGTATATCGTTAGCCTCAGGGAATACCATACAGAACTTACCATTGCGCACGAGGAGACTCTTTCGGAAATGAAGTACGGCAGCGATGAATATAAGGAGGAGGTTCAGAAATTTGCCGCTGCAAATACAGAGGTTAATAATAAGATCATAGCGTCTCAGAAGCAGCTTAAAGAGAATAGCAAAATGTCTAAGCAAGTCATGTCTGAATACTTCAAAGACTTATTTGGCAAAATCGCAGGTTACGCAGACATAGCGGCGCAAGCTGTCACAGCGGTGACAGATACTATAAGTATGGGAATCCAGGCATCATTAGATAGTCTTAACGAGCAGCTAGAATCCACTAACGCCGCTTATGAGGATGCTAAGTCGAAGCGCGAAAAATATGCCGAAAACGTAGAGAGCATAGAGGAGCGTCTAAGAACTGCGTCCGGCGCTACCGCTGACGCACTGCGGGACCAACTACAAAACGCGATGCACCAAAGGGAAGAGGCAGCAAGGGAAGAGGCAAGGCAAGCGAAAGAGAAAGAGAAGTTAGAGGCTGAAATAGCGAAAAAAGAAAAGCAGCAAAAGCGCGCCGACCTGGTAGGTAAGATAGCGATGGGTGTGGCCAACACTGCGCAAGGTATCACGGCCGCGTTAGCGTTAGGTCCTATTGTCGGCATTGTGATGGCCGCCATCGTAGGCGCAATGGGTGCGGCCCAGGTACTTATTATGGGCCGCCAATTGTCAAAACTTGCGAAAGGGGGCCCTATTGTCGGACCTTCGCACGCAAACGGCGGGGTAGACATAATAATAGATGGCAGACCCCAGTACGAAGCGCAAGGCGGTGAGTTTATGGTTAACGATAAAAGTTATTCAGCCAACAGAGCGTTAGTGGAATATATAAACGACGCACAGGGGCCTTTAAGTTTTGGCGACGTGCTAGGTTTTTCGTCTAATTTCGACACCTCACCTGTCAACGTTTCTGATTTTGACAGCGTTTCTCAGGATAGGATCGTAGAGGCTATAGATGATATAAACTTCAGCCCGGTAGTTGCCGTAACGGACATTAATGACGTGAACCAAAATTTGGTCACAGTTAAGGAGCTGGCAGATTTTTAGTTCACAAGTGTGACCAAAATTTGGTCACACGGGGCGGCTGGTAACGCTTTTAGTAACCAGCCTATCGCCCCACTAATAAAGGGCGCAAGTCTTGTTTGTGACTAAATAACTAAAATTTAGCTATAAGTACAAAGTATTACTAAAATACCAATTTTACCTATTTATACGTAGGTATTTAATTATAGGGGAAATTTTAGTTTTAGTCACAACACTTTAAAAAAAATTTATCTTTAATATATGGAAAAGAAAATACCAATTTATCAGGCCAAAGTTGGCGAAGCGGACGACACGGGCATTTTTGCCATGTCGTTTGTCGATTTTCCCGCAAACGAACGTAATTTTGTAGCCCTTAAAGCGGCGCCGATTAAATTAAACCTCAACCGTGCTAAACAGGTACTGACGGGCTGCGTGTTAATCCCAAACCAAAAGATTTACAGAAACGACGCGCAGTTAGGTGAATACTTTTTAACATTCACGGCCGCCGACATTGAGCGTATTGCACAAAAAATGATGAAGCAGGGCGCGGCGCTAAGCACCACCACCCACCAGCACGAAAGCGGTTTAGAGGGTAATTACTTAACTGAAGTTTGGATAGTACAAAATTCAAAATGCGACAAATCGGTAGCCCTGGGCCTGGGTGAATTTCCAGTAGGCACCCTAATGGCGTCCTACAAAGTAAACGACGCGAAGTACTGGCGAGAACAAGTATTAACAGGAAAAGTGAAAGGCTTTTCATTGGAAGGATTTTTTAATTTTAATTCAATAAAAATGAGTAAACCAAAAACCACCGTGAAAAAAGCGGTACCAAATCGCGGGCCAGTTACCGCATTCCTAAAAAGTATCGCAGCAATGCTGGAGGGCGACAGCACGGCAGAGGCTGAAGCAATAGTAGAGGAGGCCGTGAAAGACGAAACAGACAGCGGGGAGCCTGTTATTATTTTCACCCTGGCGGAAGGGGGAGAGATTTACGTGGACGCCGACGGCTTCGCCACACTTGACGGTGAGCAAGCGCCCCCAGGTGAGCACGCACTAGCAGACGGTAACGTGATCGTTATTGACGAGTCAGGTAATCTAGTCGTTACTCAGGAAGAGGCGGCAGGCGAAGAGGCGGCAGCGAGTGAGGCGGCTTTAAAAGCGGCAAGGCTTAAGGGCAAGGAGTTTTTAGCGGCACAAAAAAAGAAAACCGGGCCAAAAGAGGCAAAAATCGCAGCGCTTGAAAAACAAATTGCGGAACTTAAAAAAACCCCTTCAGCGGCTAAAGCGAAGCCCGTAGTTTTAGGGGCGCAAGACGGTAAACCAACATTTAACCAAACTATTGCCGCGGCGCTGACTAGCAAAATGGCTAGAAAATACGGGAAGTAATAACATTTAAAAAAGATTAAGAAATGGCAAATATGTATGACATTAGCGGGCTAAGCTACCGCCCGCATGAAAATATGGAATGGTTCACCCGTTCGACCTTCGGGGGAAGGTTGGTACAAGGTGGATATATTCGAGTCCTTACTGATATCAAAGGCGACGAGCTTTTTAGTCAGATAGACCTTGAAAACAAAATCCTTCAGTTAGATGGTAAGGACTGCGCCTGGACGCCGAATCAAATCATAAAACTGTCCGAAAAGTTGGCTAAGGTCAAAACCTATAAGATCAACCTTGAGCAGTGTATCGATGAGCTTGAAAGTAAGCGCACAATGTATATGCTTACGCCAGGGGCGCAAAACGAGGCCCTTCCGGATGACCTCGAAGAGGCTACCCTTGCACTTATCGCGATAGGCCTATCTAACGAGATCGAGGAGATGGTAGTTAACGGCGACGAGAGTAAGGACCCTAACCAAATCAATGGTATGGTCAAAATTCTTTTAGAATCTACCGAGGCCATCCAAATCGCAGGGGATGCATTTACTGAGGCTAACGTCCTGGCACAACTTAAGGCGGCTTACGACGCGGTGCCTGAAGACGTTTTACAAGCTGAAGACGCGGGCATCCTTAATATGTTCATTTCGTACAAAACGAGAAGAATCGCGCGTAATGCGTTGGCTGATAAAACAAATCAGGTACTCTTCCCTATGTGGACCGTGGATGACGCGGATAAGAAAAACCCAAAGTTATACTACAACAACGTAGAGTTAGTGCCCGTTAAAGGCATGGACAATAACACGGCGGTAATCATCGCGGCAAATAACGCGTTCTTACTAACCGACTTAATGTCTGATCTGGAAAATATCGAGCTGGGGCAGTTCCCTAAGCCGAATGAGTCCAAAATCTTCATCAAAGGCAAATTGAGGTTAGGGTTTGAAATTCCTTTTGAGGATGAAGCGGTTATTATCTCCGCATCTATCGCTACTGATAGACTCGATGGTTATACGAACGATGATCTAAGAATCACGCCGACAAACCTTATCTTCGACGTCGCTGGAGAAACTAAACAGTTTATTGTGGCGACCAAAGACGCTGCCGCCGCCATCACGGTTAACGGCGCGAAAAGCGGGTTTACAGTAACTAAGGGCACGACAACTGCGGGAATCACCACCGTGACCGTTACAGCCACTGACGCTACGGGGTCAATCAATCCGGTAACGGGACAGGTGCTTGTATCTATCGATGGCAAGGACAGAAGCGCTACCGTAATGCTGGAGCAAAGAAATGACAACGGTAACACCGTTGTGGAAGAATAGTTTATAATGTGAATTGTAAAGGGCGACGTTTTTTAGCGCCGTCCTTTATTTAACCAAAAAAATCAATTAAAATATGGGTTGCAAATTAACGCAGTCGTTGGGAAATAAGGACTGTAAATATGTACTTGCGGGCGCATCTAAGATGTGGCTTGCAAACTGGTACCCTCCAGTAGAGGGTGAGGCAGCTGCCGAGGGCGTTATTGCCTACAGCTTCGATACTGACGGCATGATCGATAAGATAACTCTTCCGGGAACCGAAAAGTTCTACGAAATCGACGGCTCCGAAAATACGCTATCTTACGCAGATACTCTATTACTGGGGGGTAATGGTGGCAAATATCGCCAACACACTATTAACGCCGTTTTGAGTAAAAACGACCAGGAAATGGTCGACCAGGGTGACGCGCTTAGTCTTGGACGCTTCTTAGGAGTCGTTTTGGGCAAAGACGGAAAACTTAAGGTTTTGGGCCGCACTGGCGGACTAGCAGCCCCGGCAGGTGGTATGGACTTCAATAGCGGCGCGGCAGAGGCAGACGCGGCAGGGTGGACATTCATCCAACAAGGATCGAGCACGGAAATAGGGAAGCTATTAACAAGCTTATCCGCCATTTCAATAGCGCCCGCCCCTGAAGTAGTGCCGTAATGGTAGTATTAATTTAAACACTAACCCTATTAATTTAGGGTTTTTTTATATGGCAAGGATAAAAAACATAAAACCGCCGTGCGGGTACAGGGTCGAAGGCATCGCAAAGATTTGGCTTTTAGACAAAGACGACTTTAAGGGCTATCGCTTCGATAAAGGTGGTCTATATAGTAGTTGCCTGGTAACCGATATTATAAGGGTAGGCGAGTTTATAGAACTTGACGCGCCGGATATGGTCGCGCGGTATAACGGATCAGGCTCTTACTTGCATAGCATAGAGTCATTTATATCGGGTTTATCTGCGGAAACTATATCTAACCTTCACCTGGGCACTAAACGCCGTCAGGTAGTAGTTTTCCTAACTAACTCAGGAACCTACCACACTTTCGGCAGCGACGCGGGGACGGTGCTTACTTATCAGAATCAAACAGCGGATAGCTTGGGGTCACTTGTTAACCTCAGCGCGGCCAGCCGCTACCCGCTTTATGAAGTTACGGCGGACGCCATGGCGCGATTTGTACAGCCTGTAATTTTCAAACCTGACTTTAATAATGGCGCTTTTTGCGAGACAACTTAAAAAATATGAATACAGGATTAAACCAGGCCACAGTCGCGTATAAAGTGACGCCGGAAGGCCAGCCGCTCGACGTAGATGGTAATTTAACGAGCGCCAGCGGGAAGCGCCAGGCCATCGCAGTAATGGAAGGGACGCCAAACCCAAACCCTGCGGCATACGATGTGCAGTATACGTTCACTAGGGGTGGGTTTATACAGGGCGTCCCAACGTCTATCATAGACCTTGAAAAATGCCCGGCGTCTGTCTTCAGAATAGACGTGACAAACATAGTCCTGCACCCCGGTAATGTGGACGACGTGATTAATATATTCTCGACGTTCGGATGGGTATACCTTTCAGACGCTAACTTTGTTACCGTTTCGCCCACTTCGGGGGCAGCTGGCACCACTACACCCGTAACAGTAAGTAGAACCGCGACACTAGGACAGGGTGTAATAGAATTTAAGGACATAAAAACAAACGAGATTAAGCAAGTTAATGTGGTGAACACCGACGGGCTCGGATGGATTTTAGAAACAGGCATTTGGAATAGCCTAAGATTTTGGGACGCCGCAGGAATTTGGAACTATTAAAATAAAAAATATGCAGACAATAAATAACGGAGATACAGGAGCGCAAGCCGCTCAAAAAATCCTGGCGAATGACCAGGAGAATGTAAATAAGATCAGTGCGGCTAAGTCAGACAATAGTCGCACATTTGTAAAAGGTGTACAGGTCGCAGGGTCGCAGCTTTTTGATAGGGATATACCCGACGGTAATAAAAACGCAGGTATGCTCGCAACTGGCGTTATAGAATCGGTAACCTCCACGTCAATAAGCTTGCCGATAAAGGTTAAGCCGAATACTACCTATAGGTTTAGGTCAGCCGCCATAAACACGGGCGCAAAGTACACCACGGCGTTTAACGCAAAAATGGAAGTGTTACCTTCCGAGGGTTCAGCGGCGTATGCTACCACGTTTACAACGGGTGCGAATACGGCGTACATTATATTAACAATCGCTAACTCAGGAATTTCAGATTTTATGGTAAATGAAGGATCAACGGTTTTACCGTGGGCGGCATTCCCGCCAGTTGTACTGGCAGAAAGTGCAGTCCCTGACGTTTTTAGGAAAAAAGCAGATAAGATAACGCAAGACGACTTGAGTTTTGCCACACCTAGCCAAAACCTACTTAACTGGAAGGCACCAGGCGTCACGTCTAACAGATTTATAAACTGGTCTACTGGCGCATTGGCTACACCTAGCGGCGGGGCGGCAGAATATACGGCGACGGATTTTATCAGAATTCCGGACGACGTGAAGCAGATCACGACCAGCCGGACGCATCAAATGGCATTTTACACTTCTAACGCCGTTTCGGGATATATCCCTGCGGCCTCAGATTTAGCAATACCTTACGGGCAGGTAAAAACTTTTGACGTCCCTTCGGGTGCAAAGTATTACCGACAGGGTTTCCAATCCAACTTATTAGACGGGCAAATGATAAGCCCGGGGCCTACACTTCCGACGTCATACGTTGCCCCTGGATACACGTTAAGAGACGTTAAACTTGAAACGCCAGCGGCAGTAAAAGAAGACTTACTTTTACTCGATATAAAAGAGATATGTGTAGCCGTTGGCCGGACGGTAGAGATATATAATAGTCAGGTTGCTTGGTGTGGCAATGTTGACAACTTCCATTTTTTTTGGACAGGGGTCGGCAAGGGCTTAAAACGAAAAGTACAGATAACAGGCACTACCGCAACGATAGGGTCATACACCCTCACGCTACAGGTTTACGACAACAATATGAGTTTAATCGCGTCAAAAACCTACCCTGTTAAGATAGTCGCGGCCACTGTGCCCGTCAGATCACTTTGCGCCATTGGTGATAGTCTGACAAACTTTAAGCCGTGGATGCAGGAAATAAGAAATCTAACCGGGAATGACATTTCATTCGTAGGTACAAGGTGGGGCCAAGGGGCCAGCACTAACGGCATACGACACGAAGGCCGTAGCGGCGCGTCTTCAAACTACTATATAGGTAATAATAGCTATACTTTTGACAGCAATGGTATTGCGGGCACGGACGGGCGACCACAGAATTTAAATCCGTTTTGGAACCCCAACACCAACGCAATAGATTTTAATTATTATAAAAGCAACTACGGGATGAACCCGGATTTTTTAATGATATGGCTAGGCACCAACGGCATAGCACTGGACCCGACCACAAACGCCAGCCGTATAATCACATTTTTAAACGGCCTTAAAAATTCAGGCGCAAGCGCCTTGCCTATATTCATAGTTCACACCCTGTACAGAGGGGATCAAAACGGTATAGGGCGCCAGTCGGGTACAGACGGTTTTACGGCAATACCTGCCTGGAAGCTGCAAGAAGACCGAAAAGTTTTTAATCTACATAATGAAATATACAGGTTGGCGAAGGATATTGAGAATGTATTTTTGATCCCCATATCCGCAGAGCATGACAGTGAATATAATTTTACGCCCGCTAACGACGCGACGCCCGTAAACCCGAGAGCCTGGCAAACTGAGCCTATGGCCTCAGAAGCCACGCACCCGCAAAACGCTGGGTATATGCAGATAGCGGACGCCATGTATTCGAGTTTCGCAGCAAATTTAAAATAAATTTGGTGGTTTAAAATATTTGTTTTACATTTGTACCAGCAAAATGAAATCAGCGCCTTCGGGCGCTTTTCTTAAGCAAAAATATGGTTCATTCATTCATCCACTTTGGCACAGCGTTTGCATCATATATAATACAAAAGATCATTGACATTTATGGAAAACATCAAACTAGTAGAAGTTGCGCAGATTGTCGCAGCAATGAGGGAATTTTTACCACTTAACACTGTCTCAGTAGCAGACGCGCTAAATTTTACGGCGTCGCGCGAAAAGAAAGATGAAGGTGAGGTTTACGAGTTCATTTATCACAGTGGAGTAGTTGGTAGTATTAAAATTACCATATCCGTCACGGCGGATAACGCCACTAGGGTAGAATGGGAAACAATGGGCGTGATTAATGTAGCTAAAATATTGGAAGATATTAATAGCGCCCGACTTTTAAAACTTTAATTAATGGGGCTTCGGCCCCGATTTTTAAACTTATGAAAAAATTAAACAAAAACGCGCAGAACATTTTAAAAATGATGTCGCAGAAAAATACCGAGGAGTTCGCATATTGGTTAGACGTTATATTAGATGACCTAGCCAGCACTGTAGATAACAGGGCGGTGGCAGAATTTCACTTTGTGGATAACACATCTGAAAAAGTCCTTGCATCATCATGCTACGTTACCCCTCCGGCTAAGGGCGAGTTTATAAGAATTAAAAACTCACTCTTTGAAATTTTGGCAGTGATTCACAGCTTTGACCGAGCCACAGAACCGGGTAAAATCTTTATAAATCCAGTAGACACCATTTTAATTATGTAACTTGAAGGGCGGTAAACACGCCCTTTTTAAAAATAATTAAAAAAATATTTGCAGATTTAAAAAATAGTTTTTACATTTGCATAGTTCATTCATTCATCCACCATAAGTCGTACAGCCGCGGGTAAGGTTAATAAGTAACCAGCAATGAAATGAACGCCGGGAAAAACGGCAAGCGTAGATGATCTTTAATATAATCGCCGTTTTTCCCTTTAACTTTAAAAAATTAAACATGGCAAAGGATAACATTCGCGCACAGATTAACGCGCTTGAAATTGGCCACGTCGCCAGCTTCCCGCTTGACAGGTACGAATACGTGTTATCGTGCCGGACAAGACTACAGACATCGACAGGTAAAAAATTTTCGTCCAAAAAAAATAAAAAAACGGGACTTGTACAAATAACAAGAATATAACATTTTAACATTTACATTATGAACGTAGAAATCAAATTAGTAGGCGAATTGAAAGACGCTACAATGCAAACAGTATTAAACGTATTAGCAGATCACACAGGATGCGCACCGAAGGCAGCAGCACCGAAGGCAGTGGCTAAAGTAAAAGCTGAAACCGCGGAAGACTCGGAAGAAACAGAAACAAGCCCGAAAGCTTCCGCGGCACCAGCGCCAAAAAGTGGGGCAGCTAAAGGACCAGCACCAAAAGGACCAGCTCCTAAAGCAGCACCAAAAGGACCAGCTCCGAAGGCAGCACCAGCGGAAGAAATCGACTTCGACGGAATGGAAGAAGAAGATCAACTTGCCGAAATCGTTAGACTATCCACGACCTTCACTAAGAAAGGGAGAAGCGCAGACATTCGCACGCTAGTGGGTATTTTCGACGCTAACAGAGCCTCGGAGCTTGACCCGGCGGTTTACGGCGAGTACTACTCATTACTTAACAGAATGAAGGCCGGAGAATCTGCCGAAGACTTAGCGGCTGAAAACGCTGTGTAATATGGTTAACCATGCCATACTAGGCCCGTCGGGGGCGTACCGCTGGCTAGTGTGTACGCCCTCGGCGCGTTTTGAAGAACAGTTACCTAACGAGGACACGGTCTTCGCAAAAGAGGGCACACTTGCCCACGAGGTGGCTGCGCTAGTCCTGGCGGCAAGGTCAGGCACCTATAAAGGTAGCGATAAAATGTGGTGGGCAGACATGGACGCCATCGAGCTTTTAGTTAATGACTTTTACGAAAAGCAGGATAGGCCTTCAGAGTTTGCAGATATGTTAGACCATGCAGAAGACTACGCACAATATGTGATATCACAAACGCCGTTCGACGGTGAGGTTCACATAGGCGGGGATAGTTTCGATATGGATTTTAACAACATTGCGAAGCACATCCTTATCGAAAACCGTTACGATGTCTTTGACTACGTGCCTTTAGGTTTTGGGACCAGCGACAGCACCATAAGGACTAAACGCGTCATATATGTGACTGATTATAAGTATGGTGCCGGGGTTCGTGTTAGCGCCATTAATAATGCTCAGATGAAAATATACGGGCTGGGGGCTCTACTAAAAGCGAAGTCAGAAGGGTTTAACGATGTGCAAACAATAGTCATGAGTATTTATCAGCCGAGGGCTGGAGGCTCTTCGTCCTGGCAAATTTCCGCCGAGAAATTACTAGAGTGGGCCGATGAGATTGTTAAGCCACAGGCACTAAAAGCTATTGCGGGAATAGGTGAATTTGTACCCGGTAAGCATTGTCAATTTTGCCGCGCACGTAATAACTGCAAGGCATTTTACAATGAGTTTGCTGAGCTGAGAAGCCTAAAGGACTCGCGAGAGCTTACCGACGTAGACCTGGCGAATGTTATTAACTTCGGTCCCGCCGTCGCCAGCTGGGTCAAAAAAGTGACTGATGATACGGTGGCACGTATGGAGAGAGGGCAAAAAGTTAAGGGCTTTAAATTAGTGAAGGGCAGGGGCCGCCGATCTTTTACTAACGAAGACATGGTGGTCGATGAGCTAATAGGTGAAAATTTTGACAGCTATCAGATTTTTGAGCCTAAAATGCGGAGTTTAACGGACCTCGAAAAAACGTTAGGGAAAAATAAGTTTAACGAGTTGTTAGGTCGCTGGGTTAAGACCGTAGAAGGTAAACCTGCGATAGTGTCAGAAGACGACGACCGCCCTGCAATAGGCAAGTTAGGCGCTGACGAATACGACGAAGAAGATTAACAGTATGTCAAAAAAATTAATTAACGGTTCGCCACCTGGCGACATAGTAGACGCGGCAAGCCGAAGCGGCAAAAGCGCGGACGTGGGGCAAGCGGTAAGTAATTTACTGGAAGCTGAACAAGAAGAAAAGAATATCCGTATTAAAAAGATTATGGACGACGCGGCCAGGTTGCTGGAAGCGGAAGAAGTTAAGTACTTTATAGGCGTTTTGGACCGCGAAAAGGAAAACCCAAACCAGGGACGCGCCTTCGTACAGTCAGACGTATCGGGCGACGATATGATACACATCTTAGATATGGCACTACCTACGCGTCAGGACGCGGTAAATTTAGGCGTTTATGTGGGCACGTTAATAAAAGCCCACCAAAATAAAAAATAAAAATAATAATAATAAAACAATGGCAAACGAAAAAAATCCGCTTAAGATAGTACTTAGCGAACACAGAATTAGTTACGTACACATTAAGACGCCGACAGCTTTTAAAGGTGACGACGGTAAAGAAAGTAAACCCAAATATGACTGCACTTTTTTAATTCCTTACGGTCACCCGGATGTCGATAAAATTAACAGAGCAGTTGCAGCAGCTTACGCAGCCAATAAGGAATCAGTATTTAAAGGAGTTCCGTTAACTTCGACAAAGATGTGGAACCCGCTGCGCGACGGTTCAGAGTGGTTAGAAGAGCATCCGGAGGCCACAGAGTATGAGGGGCACTACTTCATAAAAATGGCATCTACATCGCAGCCAGCGGTTTACGATACATATAAAAACCCTATTTTCGACCTTGACGAGGTTTATAGTGGATGTTATTGCAGAGGCGTGGGCGTGTGTTACTCTTTCAATAATATGTCTAAGGGGCACGCGTTTTTCCTTAACTCTATTATGAAGACAAACGACGGCGAGAGACTCGGAGGATTTTCGGCTGACCCGGATGATTACGACGACTACGAGGATGAGGTTCCCGCAAAAGCACCGAAGGCGGGACCAAAACCTGGAGGACCTAAAAAGCCTGCGCGCATTTGGAACGTCGACGAAGACGGAAGGGATATCTACAGCGATGACGGCGGTAACAGCTGGGCCTGGGCAGATTAATAACAGGGCGGCCTTAGGGTCGCCTTTTTAAACTTTAATTATATGGATCAGATTACATTTAAAAAGCAAATAGCGGCACTGCGCCGCCAATACATAAAAGCAAACCGAAGGCTGCAAGACGGTGAGATTTTTGATCTTTGGGAAAAAAGATGCGTTATCATCCGCGCGGTAAGCGTCAATGAAGTGACAAACTGCGAAGTGACTTATAAGTATCGCATTATGAAAAGTGACGGCACTTTGGAAGATTACGAGCTGTGGCTTTACGGCTACGAGTGGCAGACAGTGAAGAGCACCGGGAAGTTTTATACATTTGAAAACGGCGAAGACGTCATATAGCCATGGTGGTGAGTGCTTACGAGAACTGGGCGAGGTTCAAAGATAACGGCATTTGGGAGTACCCCCACCGTTTTAGTACTACACTATTTACGGATGTGATGGATGGCGCCCGTGCAAAAATAGTAGACGACATAGTTTATATTCTGCACAGAGACGGCCCGGCGTATAAGATAGATTTAGCGGACTACACGGCTCGGCAACAGGATAAAATATTAGATAACCTTTTACCATTATTAGAATGACAAGCAGAGTACTTCACATAGACATAGAAACTAAATGCCGAATAGATTTGACAGAGGTGGGCGTTTGGCGCTACGCCTCGCACCCATCATTTAAAATTGATATATTTGGGTATAGGTATCACGATGAAGAGGTCACAACGGTTATAGATTGTCACGCCGACAGCTACCCGGGTGAAAGCATTCCCGCCGAAGTTTGGTTAGACCTTTGGGATGAAAACGTCTTGAAGGTTGCTCAAAATGCAGCGTTTGAAATCACTTGTATATTCCATTACTATAAACCTGGGGAGTATATAATATTTAGCGAGTGGCTACGCCAGTGGGAGTGCGTAATGATTACCTCCGCCTATTACGGCCTGCCTATGAATTTAGATAAGATAGGCGCAGCGCTGAGGTTGAAAACGCAAAAAGATAAGAAGGGTAAACCGCTTATTAAGTTTTTCACGCAACCTGTTAATAAAGCGACGAAGAAAACCGCGTTAGGCGAATTTAACCAGCCGGAAGACTTCCCGGAAAAGTGGCAGATGTTCTGCGACTATAACGGCACTGACGTTGACTCTGAGGTCGAAATATATGACTGGTTGTCTAAACTTCCGCCGCTTCCGGACATAGAGTGGCACTACTGGCGCCAGGATCAAATCATAAACAACCGTGGGATTTTTATAGATGAGACTTTTGCAAGGGCTTGTTATGATGCTAATATGATATTCATTAACGCGCTTCACGATAAGATGATCGAAATAACGGGGCTCGAAAACCCTAACAGTCTGCCGCAGATAAAAGCCTGGTTATCAGAAGAGCTGGAGGAGGAGGTCACGAGTCTCACTAAAGATAGCGTGGTGGATGCGCTGGCGTCCGATTTTTTACCGGATCAGGTTCGTGCACTATATGAACTAAGGGCCGCAGGCAGTAGTACCAGCGTAAGCAAGTACAGCACTATGTTAATGTATATGTCACCTGAGGATGGGCGTGTACGTAACCTTATCCAGTTTTACGGTGCTAACCGGACGGGCCGTTATGCAGGGAGAGCAATTCAAATACAAAACCTGAAGAAAATGTTAAGCCGCCTCTTCCATAAAGGGAAAGAGTTTTGCGATGAGAGGGTTATTAATATCAGGCAGTTAATAATAGACGGTGTTGCCGACCTATTCATATCTGATCTTAACGACGTTATTAGCCAGCTAGTGCGTACTGCGTTTATCTCGCCGCCTGGTCGTAGCCTTATATCGTGTGACTTCGCAGCCATCGAGGCAAGGGTACTGGCGTGGCTGGCGGGTGAGGAGTGGGTTTTAGATGTTTTCCGAACACATGGCAAGCTTTACGAAGCTACCGCGGCCAAAATGTTTAATGTGCCCCTGGAGTCTATAGCGAAGGGTAGCCCCTACCGAAGTAAAGGTAAAGTGGCATCCTTAGCGCTAGGTTACCAGGGTTGGAGTGGGGCACTCATTCAGATGGGCGCACTGCGGGAAGGCTTGACAGAAGAGGAGCTGCCGGATATTGCAAGCGCCTGGCGTAAGTCAAACCGCGCGATAGTTAAGTTTTGGAAACTACTGGAGAAATCGTTTAGATTTTGTTGTGAGCAAAAACGCCGTACGGTGGTCCGGATGAAGTATACGGAACTTATTTTCCATTACGAGAAAGGATATGTATTTATTACCCTGCCGTCAGGTCGGCGTTTAAGTTATTACGGCGCGCACGTTTCACAAACGGGTAAGCTCACTTACTGGGGTATGCACCAGCAAAAGAAAAACTGGGTAAGACAGGAAACCTACGGCGGCAAGTTGGCCGAAAACATAACGCAAGCGGTGGCCAGGGACTGCCTGGTGGAGTCAATGGATGGGATGTTTGACCGGTTAGATATCGTCTTTCACGTTCACGATGAGATAGCCGTTGAGGAGGACGACGACAAAGCCGACAGATCATTGGCTTTTATGCAAAGATTAATGGGGGTATCCCCGCAATGGGCCCCGGACCTGCCACTGAAAGCGGAGGGGTATATTAGTAAATTCTATAAAAAAGATTAGGTATGAAAAAAGAAACAACAGGCAGCCAAATGGGCTGGGCTTATTTTTATTTAACAGTTATTTTCACGCTGTTTATGGTTTACTTGAAATTCGCAGAAGGCTGGCCCATATCCTGGTGGCTAGTATTCGCACCACTTTGGGGGAGCGTATTATTAACATTAGTAGTGTGTGGAGTAGCTTTTTTATTAATCAGAAAAAATTTAAAAAATGATAAGAAGGATTAAACATAAGTTAGCATGGCACTTCCGTAAGTGGGCTAACAAGTTGGAACCGGCAGCCCTGGGACTTAACCCGCAGCGTGGCGAAATAATGTACATGGGCAAGCCTTACCAACTAACACCGCTTCGCCTTGAAGTTAAGTTCAAAGACCTTTGGGGTCACCATGAAGACATGGGGGTGATATATAGCACGGCAGCCAAACACATAGGCGAAGCAGCTTCGACACGTGTAGAAATAGTGGACAAAGAATATGTAGATGGCCGCGCTACTCTTCAATTATTAATCTTAGAGCCCTTAAAAAATGAAAACAAAAGGAATTAGTTTTATAGAAGGCCTACAGCTTTTATTTATCGCTTACCAGCTTGCGGGTGTTATTGCCTGGCCGTGGTGGTGTGTAGTGTTGCCCATGATTGTTAAATTCGTTTTGACGTTTGTAATTAAGACTATCGAAGCGGTAGAAAAACGACGCAATGGAAAGCAATAAGGAAAAATTTATACGTGGCGCCTTTGAGGTGGTGGACGGTGTGTTATCCTTCAATTGCAGCACTAAGGGCGTAACGTTTGAAGAAGTAGAAGCGGCCATAACTAAGCTGCGCGATGAATGCCAAAGACAGTTAGACAACAATCATAAATGCCCGTTTAGCGTGCCAGTTATCGGGTTTAAGCAAGGCGGTAAATAATGAGATTAAAATATAATGATACGTTAGACATAGCCACGGCGGGAACGTCGCGGGCTAGTAAGTGGGCTAATAAGCGCACCGAGTGGAAGGACCTTGTTGATGATCTGTCACACACTGAGAGAACGGCCGAGACTTTGAAGCAGTACTTCAGTTACACAAAAGAAAAGCAGGATAAGATTAAAGACGTCGGCGGCTTTGTCGGCGGTTACCTTAAGGGCGGCGTACGTCGAAATGGCCACGTTGACTTCAGGCAGATCGTTAGTCTTGATGTAGATTTTGGTGGCGTTGAGGTTTGGGAGTCGTTCGTAGTCCTGGAAGCTGCGGGGGTTATGTATTCGACGCACAAGCACACGCCGGAAGTGCCCAGGTTAAGAATCGTGTTTCCGTTGGACCGCAAAGTAAATGCCGACGAATACGAAGCCATAGCGCGTATGGTGGCTTATTGGCTGGGTATAGATCATTTCGATGATACCACATACCAGCCTACGCGTATGATGTACTACCCTTCTACGGCGAAAGATGCTGAATATCTTTTCGAGTACACGGACGCACCCTTCATGTCGGCCGATGAGGTTTTAGATGAATATCACGACTGGACCGACCCGACGACCTGGCCAGTGAGTAGCCGCGTTAGCGATAAGGTTAAGCACGACCGCGGCCTTAAGATGGAAGACCCGACCGAAAAAGAAGGAGTGGTGGGTGCGTTCTGCCGCGCCTTCACCATCGGCGAAGCGGTGGCCGAGTTCCTGGACGACGTGTACGAACCTGCGGACGATATGGGCCCCGGACGATATAGCTTCGTCGGTGGCTCTACTTCCGGGGGTCTTGTCGTGTATGATGATTTGATTGCACACAGTCACCACAGCACTGATCCGGCAGGGGGTCGTAGTTGCAATGCCTTTGACTTAGTGAGGTTGCACAAGTTCGGCGACCTGGACGACGGCCGGGAGGTTAAGGATATAACCAGGTTACCGTCGTTTAAAGCTATGGCGGAATTCTCCAATAAGTTGAAAGAGGTTAAGCGTGAGGCATTGAAGCGGCGCGCAAGTTCGGCCGATGATTATGACGTAATGGAAGAGGAGGCCCGTGAGGCTGCCGACGTTGCTGACTGGGTGGGCGATTTGGAAATGGAGGGTAAGACGGACCGCGCTAAATCTACTATCGCGAACGTTAGGCTTATCCTGGAGAATGACGAAAACCTTAAGGGCTGCCTGGGTTACAATGAGTTTGAACAGAGGGAGACCGCAGTGCTGGCGTTACCGTGGGACCGCAAAATTGATAAATACCCTCGCCCGTTGGATGACGCCGACGACGCTCAGATACGTGCATATCTCGAAAGTGCTTATGGCATAACGGGCACACGTCAGATAAATGACGCGATGGTGATAGTTTTACGTAAATACAAATACCATCCTGTGCGTGAGTACCTGGACGCTCAGCAGTGGGACGGTGCCGAAAGATTAGACGAATTGTTTATTAATTGCCTAGGTGCCGCAGATAACAGTTACATTAGGGCGGTGACGCGTAAGGCATTCGTGGCCGCAGTCGCGCGAGTTTATCGACCTGGTATTAAGTTTGACTACTGTACGGTGATCGTGGGTGACCAGGGTATTGGCAAAAGTACGACGCTTGCCCGTATGGGTGGAGCCTGGTTCAGTGACAGTGTGCCGGAACTTACAGGCACTAAGGCGCTGGAGAGCCTACAGGGGTCCTGGATTTTGGAGCTGGGCGAGATGGCGGCATATCGTAAGGCCGACGTCGAAGCAGTTAAGCACTTTATCAGTAAGACTGAAGACAGGTTTAGGGTAGCGTATGGCAAGCGCGTCGAACATTTCCCGCGTCGCTGCGTTTTCTTTGCGACGACCAACGAAGAGGATTTTTTAAGAGACGTTACGGGTAACCGCCGTTTTTGGATTATAAACACTAAAGGGGGCAAGCCCTTCGTGGATTTTCACGATTACTTAGACGAAGAAACGGTGGGGCAGTTGTGGGCAGAAGCGAAGCATTATTTTGAGAATGGTGAAGCCTTGTATTTAGATGATAAGAAGTTAGAGCGTCACGCGCGATTGATCCAGGATTCCCATTTGGAGAAAGACGAACGTGCGGGCATTATCGGCGATTACTTAGACCGGGCGCTGCCTAATGACTGGTATACGTTGGATACGTACCAACGTCGGGATTGGTTGTCAGACGATAAGGCTGAAGGTACAGAAGAACGTACGCGCGTTTGTATTTATGAAATATGGGCGGAGTGCCTTATGAAAGATATAAACAGTATCACGCGAAGAGATTCGTTTGAGATTGGGCGCATTTTGAAGAGTTTTAGAAGCTGGGCGGCAACTGGAGATAATTTCAGATTCGGCGCTTACGGTAGTCAAAAAGCTTATGTAAAAGTGTGACCAAAAAATAATTTTAGTTACAGAGTATTTTTAGGTGTGACTAAATTTTAGTTACAAATCTGTTTTAGTCACACTTTTAGTCACACCTAAAAATCCCCTCCAATAAAGGGCGCAAGTCTTGTTTGTGACTAAATAACTAAAATTTAGCTATAAGTACAAAGTATTACTAAAATACCAATTTTACCTATTTATATGTATATATTATATATATAGAATTTTGGTAACTTGGTCACACCTACTTAACTTACTACAGATCAGTAGTTTAAGCCAAATTTAGGTGTGACTAAAATCATAACTAATTGATAATCAATGAAAAATTTAGTTACAAAACCTCGCGAGAAGCGAATAGAGACAAAACTAGTGGAGGGTGTGGAATCCGCGGGCGGGCTTTGCATTAAGTTTCCCCCACTTTTTTTTAGAGGGTTCCCGGATAGGATTGTGCTTATGCCGAAGGGCCGCATTACTTTTGTAGAAGTTAAGCGACCGGGCGAAGGGCCAACTAACATACAACTTAAAGTACATAGGAAGTTAAAGGCGTTGGGCTTCCGGGTGGAGGTTATCGCCACACA
>Ga0308161_1000972_pt1 | contig 37966 bp, 30 predicted proteins | sample PhyFR2_FD_201034 | JGI IMG/M metagenome (GOLD analysis project Ga0308161, IMG submission 201034) | Phyllosphere microbial communities from UC Gill Tract Community Farm, Albany, California, United States - DLSLF.R2 | ecosystem: Host-associated > Plants > Phyllosphere > Unclassified | place: USA...
TCGCTCCCCGATCCGATGGACCCGTTCCTCTGGCCGGCCCACACCGTCGCGACCACCGACGACCTGCTGGTCTCGGCGATCTCGATGGTCCGGCTCGCCGACCTCACCGGCACCCCGACCGTGCACACCGCCGAGCAGTCCCCGCCCCGGTACCGCCCGCGCGGCTGGACGCCCCGCGACGTGAGCGTCGCCGTCGCGTCGGTCACCCGTGTGCGGCGACCGCGCACCGGGGTGGTGCTCCTGGAACTGGACGCGGTCCTGCCGACCTGCGCCGTGCTCGACCAGGTGCGCCTGATCGGACGCCGGAGCACCGCTCCCCTCTCCCCGATGTACGTCGTCACCCGCTGTGACGGTCAGGCCGACGGTCCGTTCCACCGCCTCCCGGCTCCGTTGCCCGCCGACGTCCGCGAAGGCGACCTGGTCTGCTTCCCGTGCCTGGCGACCGTCCGGCACCGCGACGTCGTCGAGCCGGTCCGGGCGGAACTCGAGCCGGGCCGGGCGGAACTCGAGCCGGTGCACACCGAACTCGCGCCGGTCGATCGATGACCACGGCGCTGCCGGTCCGCACCCGGCTGCTCGACGGCACCCACCTGTGGGGCCGCTACACGATCCGACCCGTCGGGCGGACGCTGTGGAGCTCGCGGACCCTCGTCGTGTTCCCGCCCGGCACGACCACCGGCGAGCGCCTGCTGCTGCGTGCCTGGCACGTCTGGCCGGCCGTCGGGGCGGTCGTCGCCCTCGCCGCCCTGGTGCTCGCCGTCTCGGTCCCCGCCGTCGGCACGACCACCGCGCTGCTCCTCTACGGCGGCGGCTTCGCGGTCCTCGCCCGCGCCACCCGCACATTGCGACCGCGGGTGCGGTCCGTCACCGTGACGACGTTCCTGGGCGACGGCCGCCGCGAGGTCCACGGCGACGAGCGTCTGCTCACCGGCTCCCTGGACGCGCTGTCGATCCTGGAGCAGACGCTCCGGGCCGACCGTATCCGCCCCGTCGACTTCGAGCTGATCTGGGCCGACGTGTGGAACGCTCTGGAGTCCCCGGACCCGGACCACCGCGTGCAGCGGTCATCCTGAAGCCGGTTCCCGCGCCGCGCGTTTGTATGGGTCCGGGAAGGAGTACGCGATGAAGCACATCCACTACGACGCCACCACGATCCTGGTCGGTGACGACGTCGCCGACGCCGTGATCGAGTACGCCGCGGCCCTCGCCGGGGGCGACCGGGCGGACACCGTCGACGTCCCCGCCGTGGCCGACGACGGGACGATGACCACCACGAAGATCCTCATCGGGCCCTCGAGCGAGATCGTCATCGAGGACGCGGAAGAGGACGAACTCGAGATGGACAACGGGGAGTTCGTCGGGCGGCTGCGCGCCGCCGCGAAGACCTTCGGGCACAGCGAGCCGATCCACGCGAACACGCGGTCGGACCTGGCGGACGCGGCGGAGGCTGCCGAGGAGCACTGACGCCCGGGCGTCGCGCTTCCGCGACGAAACGGAGAGGGTCTCCTGTACTGTGGTGATTCCGGAGAGCCTCTCCGGTACTCGACACCACAGCCTGGAGGCCCGCCATGCCCGAGCAGACCGCTCCCGCCGGGCGCGCGCCGCGTGCTGACGCGCTGCGGAACCGGGACCACATCCTGCGGGTCGCGGAGCGCGCGTTCGCCGAGCACGGCGTGACCGGCTCGCTCGACGCGATCGCCAAGCAGGCCGGCGTCGGCGCCGGCACCCTGTACCGGCACTTCCCCACGCGCGAGGCCCTGCTCGCCGAGCTCCTCGCCGCCCGCGACGAGCACCTGGTGGCCCGTCGCGAAGCACTGCGTGACGGCTCCGTGGGCGCCGCCGATGCCCTGCACGGCTGGCTCGACGCGGTCACCGAGTGGGCCGGCACGTTCGACGGACTGCCCGAACCGCTCCGTGCCGCCGCGTCGTCCGACTCGTCGCCGCTCGCCCTGACGTGCCAGGGGTTCATCACCACCACGGACGAGTTCCTCCGCGCCGCCCAGCGTTCCGGTCGTGCGCGTGCCGACGTCCGCGCGCGGGACCTGTTCCTCGCCGCCCTGGCGACCAGCTGGGTCCGGGGTGCCGCGATGGCGGACGACTCGTCCTCCGCCGCACTCTCCGCCCTGTCGCGGCGGGGCTGGGAAGCCCCTGCTCTCCCCTGACCTCCACCACTGTTGAAAGGGCACCACATGAACCGCATCGGCATCATCGGCAGCGGAGCCATCGGCACCGCGATCGCACGCCTGGCCGTCGCCGCCGACCTCGACGTCCTCATCGCGAACTCGCGCGGCCCCGAGTCGCTGCAGGACCTCGTCGCCGAGCTCGGCCCGCACGCCCAGGCCGGCACCGTGCGGCAGGCCGTCGAGTTCGGCGACGTGCCCGTCCTCGCGATCCCGCTCACCGCCTACCCGGCACTCGCCCCCGACCTCGACGCCTTCGCCGGGCGGACCGTGCTGTCGACGGGCAACTACTACCCCGGTCGCGACGGTCGGATCGAGCCGCTCGACACCCTCGCGACGACCACGGCGGAGTACGAGCAGACGCTCCTGCCCGGCACCCGGATCGTCAAGGCGTTCAACAACATCGTCGCGCACCACATCCCGAACCTGGCCGACTCCGCGCCTCGCACCGCGCTGCCGATCGCGGGCGACGACGAGCAGGCCAAGGCCGTGGTCGCCGAACTCGTGCAGCTGCTCGGGTTCGACACGGTGGACGCCGGCACCCTTGCCGACTCGTGGCGCTTCGAGCCGGAGTCCGGGGCGTACACGGGGATCTACGCGGCGAGTGCCGAGGGGTTCGCGGCGGACTACCTGGCGGATCAGGGAGCACCGTTGCCCGCCGCGCGGCTGCGGGACATACTGGCGGTGTCGCACCGGGCGGATGTGGCGAACCGGCAGTTCTGACGATCGCAGCTCCAGGGGGACACTTGCGACGACGAAACCATCAGCTCCTCACCGCAGCGGCGGGCGTGGTCTGCATCGCAGTGGTCACCGGATTGTCCGCATGTGCCACGCCTGGGGCTACCTCCGGGCCGGAGCCCGATGCGCTGAGCGCAGCGCGAGCGGAGACCATCCTCGACGCGAATGCCGACCAGGCGTGGCAGCTGGTCGAGTCACGCCATCCAGGGCTCGAGCGGCCGGCGGTCGACCGAGTCCGGACCGTCTCGCACGCCGACTGGGCCCCGACGCAGGAACGCTGCATGAGCGCCGCGGGGTTCCCGCAGGCGAAGGCGATGCCCGACGCGAGCCTCGTCTCCGGGCAGGTCCCGGACGCACAGTCCGAGCCGTTCGCGGTCGCCGAGTACACGTGCGGTGTCGAGTACCCCATGGCCGCGAAGTACCAGACTGCCTTCAACGAGTCCCAGCTGGAGTGGCTCTACCGCTACTCCACGGGCGAGCTCACGAAGTGCCTGCAGGACTACGGCATCGCGGTGGGGCGCGGCCCGAGCGAGCAGGAGTTCGTCGACAGCGACGGGGCGTGGTCGCCGTACCGGTCGGTCGATCTGCCGCAGTCCCAGTACTACGAGCTCGTCACCGCCTGCCCGGAGATCCCGGACTCGATCTACGGCTGAGCGGCTCGGAGGAAGGCCCCCGAGACACCGCTCGTCCGAGCTGCCCACCCAGGGAACCGAGGAGCGCGACGACGAAGCCGACGATCTGCAGCGGCGACAGCGCCTGGCCGAGGACGACCCACCCGAGCACCGCAGCGGTCAACGGGCTGAGGACGCCCAACAACGCGATCCGGGCCGACGGCAGCGCCCGTGCGCCTTGGAACCAGACGCTGTAGGCCAGGGCACCACCGACCAGCGTGAGCCAGGCGTACCCCGCGTACCCGGCGGCGGTCGGCTGCCACGGCCCGCTGTCGACGATCGGGATGAGCGGGACGATCACCACGCCCCCGAAGATGAGTTGCCATGCGGTCGAGGTCAGGGGGTGTGTGCCCTCCGGGGTGCCCCAACGACGAGTGAGCAGGAGCCCCAGCGCCATGGACACCGTCCCGAGCGCCGCGGCCGCGAGCCCGAGCACGTCGAAAACGGCACCTCCGCTGAGGGAGACGAGCGCGACGCCCACCAGGGCCACGACTCCCCACGCCACGTGGGTGATCGCGGGCCGTCCCCACCGCAGCGCCAGGGTGAGGGCCACGACGACGAGCGGCTGGAGCGCACCGACGATGGCCGCCAAGCCACCCGGCAGCCGGTCGGCCGCGACGAACAGCATCGGGAAGAAGCACCCGATGTTGAGCATGCCGAGCACGAACGTCCGGAGGCGCCAGCCCCGCGGTGGGACTCCCGGCCGGAGCGCGAGCAGCAGCAGGCCGGCCGGGAGCGCACGGAGGACACTCGCCGTCATCGGGTGATCGGCGGGCAGGAGCTCGGTGGTGACCACGTAGGTCGACCCCCACACGATCGGTGCCACTGCCGCGCTGAGCGTGAGGCCGGCCGCCGCCGACGTGGACAGCGAGCGATCGGTCACCGGAGCCTCGTTTCCTTCATGCTGAACTTCTCAACGTTGAGACATTATGGCCCCGATAGGCTCGCGTCAAACAGTTCAGCGTAAAGGAGTGCTCTGATGGAGGATGCCGTCGATCGAGTCGTGGCCCAGTGGGGCCGGGAACGACCGGACCTCGACGTTCGTGCGATGGCGGTGATCGGGCGCATCGGGCGCGCCGAAGCGATCCTCGACCGGAGGGTCGGTGCCGTCCTCGCTGAGCACGACCTGCTGCCGGGTGAGTTCGACCTGCTCGCGACCCTCCGACGTTCGGGATCACCACATCGGCTGACCGTCGGGCAGATGCTCGCCGCCACGATGGTGACCTCGGGCGCCGTCACGAACCGCTTGAACCGGCTCGTCGCGAAGGGCTACGTCACGCGGGAGACCGACCCCTCGAACCGACGAAGTGTGCTCGTCACGTTGACCGATCACGGCCTGACGGTGGTGGACGCGGCGCTTGCCCGGCACGTCGAGAACGAACGGGAGCTCCTCGGGACCCTGAGCAGCGACGAGGAGCAGCAGCTGGCCGGGCTCCTCCGGAAGCTGCTGGTCGGCCTCGGTGACGGGGCGGCCTGAGCACAGCCCGCCGTGCTGGCTCCACTCGGAGCCGACCTGACGCGCTCCGCTTCAGGCGGCGCCGAGGCCCCGGCCGTGGCCGTGGCCGTGCTTCGTCGCGTTGGCGTTGACGAGGTGCAGTTCGTTGCCGTGGCGCTCCACCACGGGCTCGTACCCGGCGGGCAGGCCGGCGACGCGGACCCGGCTGAAACTCGAGCCCTTCGCGATCCGGTCCGCCGTGATCAGGACCAGGTCGTTCGCCACGGCCGTGCCCTTGGCGACGTGCACCCGCAGCGTTCCGCCGAACGACGCCGTGCCCTCGACGCGCAGGGCAGGACGGGGTCCGGAGACACTCAGCGACAGTGCGGCGTGCGAGCGCTGCGTCAGGTTGCCGCCGATGCGGATCACCCTCGTGCTGGCCTCGGCGAGCGTGCCGGAGACAGTGGTCACCGACCCCTTGCCCAGGGCAGCAGCGGAGTCCGCGATCAGCGTCCCACCGCGGACGACGGTGCCGCCGGTGTAGCGGTTCGAGCCGGCGAGGGTGAGGGTGCCGGTCCCCCGCTTGGTCAGCGACCCGTTCCCGCCGATGTCGTTGCGCCAGGTGTCGGCGGCGTCGAGTCCCTTCTCGGCGGCGTCCATCGAGACCGTCACCGCGCTGTCGAACGCTCCGTAGCCGGACGCTGCCGAGAAGAGGTCGAGGCGCCCCCACCCTTCCGCGTCGTCCAGCAGGGGGTAGCCCGACGGCAGCGCGGTCGTCCGGAGCACCTCTCGGATCTGGTCGTTGCTGAGGTACGGCAGGCGGGTCCGCAGGAGCGCCTCGGCACCCTTCGGCACCGTGGCCGGGATCGTCTTCGTGCCGGTCCGCGTGAACCCGTACGTCAGACGCCCGCGGTAGTCCTTCTTGTCCGACGCGTAGTCCGCGTACCGATCGACCGCGCTCGGGCTGGCAGTGGCGAGCACCTTCTCCGCCTGCTGGTGCGCCTGCTGCTCGAGCTGCGTGTTGGCCGGGTCGTCCAGAATGGCCGCCGCCAGCGCAGTCGCCAGCACTCGTCCTCCCATGACGTCGAGCGGCGAGTGCATCCCTGCGACGATCCGGCTGTTGCCGATCTCCGAGCCGTTGGCGAGGAGCTCGGTGTACTTCTCCGGGTACGCGTACGCGAAAGCCAGGGACGCCAGGTAGCCGGCGTTGGCGTGTCCGCTGGGGAACCCGCCGTCGGTGGCGGGCGTCGGCGACTTCTCGGGGACGAGCTGCGGCAGGACCTGCACGTCCTGGCTCTGCCGGTACGGCCGCGCGTACTGGTAGTACTTCTTCGCGTTGCTGGCAGAGGAGTAGTCGCCACGCAGCGTGTTCACCAGCTGGACGACGTCGCCGAGCTCCGAATCGGTGTCCGCCCACGACCCCTTCGCGTTGCCCTGGTCGACGTACTGCTTCGTCGTGGCATCCGCCGGGATCTCGTCGGGGATCGTGGTGCCGGCGTTCGTCGCGGTCCGCACCGCGTCGGACAGGTCACCGAACCCCGCGATGGCCGAGTAGCTCTGGTTCCGTCGGTCGATCAGGTACGCCTCGTGCCCCTGCGCATCCGTGCGGGTCTGCGTGGTCCGCGCTGCCTGCGCGATGTTCGAGTCCAGGATCCGCTGCGCGGCAGCACTGGTGGCGACCCCGTTGTCCCACGACGATCCCGGGCGCCACAGGGTGCCGAACTGCGACAGCACCCCGGTCGCGGCGTTCGTCTCGGGCGTCGTGGCGGCAGGGGTGTTCGTCTTGTAGGTGTCCACGAAGTACCCGTAGGCCCCTGGACGCGGCGCGGTCCCCGATGTCGCCGCGGACGCTCCCGCCGGAGCGATCAAGGACACGGCGCACGCCACCGCCAGGACCCCCAGCACCGTGCGGGCCCGACGTCTCGGAACAGCGATCTGGAACCGGCGCATGGCGTTCTCTCCACTCGAAGCGTGGTCACACGACTCGGTGACACAGAGCAGCAGCGTGGCGCAGGCGCGTGAACCGGAAGTGGCAGGTGCGTGAACCGCCGCCGTACTCGCTGCTGTTGCTCACCACGGACCCCGACGGGTGCAACAGCGACGCCGCGAGACCGCGGCCTTCGCCTCCCCCGTCTGGCCGGTCACGTGCCTGGGACGGCTGACGAGACGGACTGGAGGCGCGGTGCGGGCTGGCACCGCGCCTCCAGTCCGTCGGTCGACCCGTCACGGGCGGGAGGGGCGGGGGTACCCGATCCCGCCCCTCCCGCCCGTCGATCAGCCCGCGCCGTGCGGCGCAGGGCGCTCCACCAGACCCGGAACTGGTGAAGTCCTCAGCGGCGCAGGGTGTCGCGCGCCAGGACGGCGAAGTCGCGCAGGAGGTCGAGTTCCACGGTGCCCGCATCGCGTGGAGCGGGGTCGAACACGCAGACCAGCTTCGACCTCGACGGTGAGGAACGCATCCCCGACTGGCAAATCGTCCATCCCGCCCTCCCCGAGTTCGGCGACCCATCCAGCCTCTTGCCCGGCCTGGAGGTGCTGTTCGCGGCCGCACCGCAGCGGCTCCTCGACGCGGCGGCGATGACCGAGTTCATGACCACACCCCGTCAGTTCCTCAGCGTCGACGACGTGCCCCTGACGCCGTTGGCCTGGATGCAGCAAGGCCGGCCACTCGCCACTGTCATCGCCTTGTTCCGGGGACGGCGGTGGCGGTGGTGACCACTCGGCCCGAGCTGTTCTTGCTCACCGTCGCGTTCGACATGGCCGGCACCCACGGACACATGTACTTCCGGGACCGACCGGACTCCGAGCTCCGGCAGGTCCTCGTCAGTAGCACCGACGGCGACGGCGGCTACCGCTGCGAACCAGCACACGGTGACACCCGCGACGGGTGGGAGCCGTTCCTCACCGAAGCCCGGTGGCTCATCGCCCTCATCCGACCCGACACCCCGGAGGAGCGCCGCTGATGGGGCCCGCACTGCAATGGGTCACCGACGCATACGCCGGACGACCGCAGATCACCCTCCCGTATGGGCTCGGCGAGACCGCGGACCTCACCGACGCCCTCGCCGTCCTCAAACTCGCCGGCCTGCACGCAGTCGTCGAGTCCCACGACACGATCCGCCTCGCCGACGGACGCCGCGCCCGCCTCCCCACCTCGACCCGGACCCCGCGCGGCGAGCCAGACACACCCGCAGAGCTGCTCCTGCTCGCCCCTCGCACGGTGATGCAGATGCAGATCGCACTCGCGGAGCAGACCGAGGCGGTACTGCTCGTCGACGTCGACCGCCGACGCGTCTGGGTCAACGGGAAACAGGTCCTCGGCGTCCATGACCGGTGGAAGGACGCCGCACCGATCTACATCACATTCGCCGTCGCACGGATGCTCGCCGTCAATGGCGCCACCTTCGACGGACTCGTCAACCGCGGCAAACTCACGCCCGGGCAGGTGGACGACGCGCTCGCACGGCTCGGGAAACGCGTGCACCGCACCAGCATCGGCTGGGAATCCCGCGAAATCGGTGGGCTCGTGGACTTTTGCATCGCGTGCTATCCAGGTCCAGGCGGAATTCGGTCTCGATGGCGGTCGGACCTGCCGCTTGCGGAGCAGGCGGACCGGCTCATCAGCGCTGGCTGTTTGATCTCCGGGCGAGGTATCTCGAGTCGCCCCGATTACCCCGGCAATCACCGTCGGCAAGATGACGCCGTACCGGCTCGTCGCCTTCGCCGCCGACGAAATCGACAAGACGAGCCTCGGATTCGAACCCGAAAACGAGGACCTCACCGGGACCGAACTCATCCTCCCGGCCGACCCCACCATCTTCGCCACCGCGACCGCCGCCGGATACCGGGACCGCACCGACGACATCATCACCGCCAACACCCTCCTCCGCGCCGACACCCGCAGTGACGATGACACGAGAGCGTTGGAAGAAGTCCGCAGCCGGCTCTGGTTCCTCGCCGACACCGGGTGCGACCTCCGCTGGAACCTACCAAGCTGGTGCATACACGTCGAATGGTTAGGGCGGTCTGATGCACCCGCGTCGCAGTGATCAGTCCAAATTGCTCCCGACGTATCCTCGGCGTGCTCTGGAACTACGGCTTGCCTCGCCGCGCTTCAATTGCTTCTTGCACCGCCTGAACGGTCGGCGAGTAGTGGCGACGGTTCGCCAAGCGCAGATCCCGCAGTGCGGGGAGCCCGATTAGCACGCTCAGGTCCCCATCAACCACCCGCGTTGATTCGTACAGATACAGACTCTCAAGCGCGGTCAGATCCTGGAGTGGTTCAAGCGTGGGGATATCGCCGCAGTTCGCCGCGTTGAGATGCTGCAGTTTCGCGAGATGAGAAACTGGCTCCAAGTCCGGAACCTTTCGGTCGGACTCAAGGTCCAATCGCCGAAGCCTCGACGCTAGCCCGCGGACGCCGCTGATGTCGCTGAGATTCCTAGCGACGGCAACCGTTAAATCCTCAAGCCTGACGAGCGATTCCGCCCCATGCAGGGACCGAAGGGTCGGCCTATCGTCCAATCGAAGTTTTTCGAGTGAGTGCATTCCGGCCACCGGCTGCAGGTCGTCCGCCGTGTAGTGGCCCACGTAGAGATCGTCAAGTGGAGCGGCATTAGATAACCCCCCTTGGAGGTACTTCCAGTCCGCAAGGCCCAGCCGTCGGAGCCGTGGGAACGAGGCGAGATCAATCCGCGCCTTCGGTCCGGCATGCAAGTGGAGGAACTCTAGGTCATGCAGTGTGCCGAGTGCTGCGACATCATCGATATGCCGAGCAATCATGAACACGCGCCTCAGCGGCAGGTCTCGCACGAACTCGATGTCGGGCCCCGTGAACCCCTTAGCGAAGTTGATGGAAAGCCCATCAACCGCCCCGGAGCGAACCAACTCTTCAAGTTCGGGGCCCCAGGGACCCTCAAGCACGGCGTCCCGCCCGGGACCGAACGGGCTCTCTCGGATCGAATACATTCTATAGTCCTGGTCGTGAGTAGCCGGGACCCATGAGATGGATCCTCTTTGGGCCGATAGGATTCACTTTATTCAACATTGTAGCACCATCATCACGGAGACTGTCGAGTTTGAGCTGTTCCGCAATTTCGCGGCTGGTTTTGCCACCCCGAACCTCGATGCGTTCCGCGCTCGCCAGATCTTCTGCCGTGAACCTGCCGAGATGCTGCTTGAACCGCTTGTTGATGTCTCCTGATTGGCCAACGTATGTACCGTCGGACGTTTTGATGACGTAAATACCCTCGGTCACTGCAGAAGTTGCTGAACTGCCGCCGTGAGCCGACGAACCCGCGTCCTTTACTGCCGGGACTGCTGCCGGGGCTTCGAGCCGGCCACGAGACGGGCCGCCGAGGTCAAGGCTGCTTCCATAAATTGCCGCTAGGCCTTCAAGGCCACCCTGGTGTCGATGCTGCCAGTCCGCGGCCGCTCGAAGCCAGCGCGGCTTCGACTCATCGTGCATGGCCTTCTGCCAAAGCATCTCGAGCTGAACGTCAGTTTCCCGCTGCTTGAGGTCGACCTTGGGTACCGGAATATAGGTACCGCAATTGTAACTCGCGTAGTCGTACGCGCAGCTGCTTGCAGACTTTGCAGCGACTTCGCGGTGTAGGTTTGCGCGCCAGTCAACGCCCGGCGGCACGTATGTGCTTCGTCCTTTGGTGACCTGAGGTGCACCTGGCGAACGCCCGGTTGCAGCGTGCGGATTCGGGTGTTCCGTTCCGCCCGCACAGCTGGTGCCGATGCCGCCGCCGATCGAGAGGTAGCAATCGCCGGTCGGATCGGCATTCGCAATTGGATTGTTCGCAGAGTAGGAGTATCCATTGTTCTGCAGTGGGTTCGAGGGAGCGAGTACCGCGTCGGGTGAAAGGAAACGACCGAGAGCGCCGGAGTACTGCCGGCTGCCGACTTGTGTCGTACCGCTGAAATCATTAGTAGTGGCGTTGAGGTAACCGTGACCCGAGGACCACGGGGCGGCAGGGCCGCGATCGGTGCCGAACGGCGTGAACCATCGGCGCGTGATCGCTCCTGTGCTCGCGTCGACTTCGATGTCCGCAGTTCCGTTGAGGTCGGTGTTGAGCGTGCGGAGCGTCATTCCAGTGGATCCAGATGACCGCTCCGCCACCGTGATGTCGGCGATTGCGTACGTTCGGACCGCTGTAACCTCTGCTCCCGCTCCCGCGACGCTCAGCTCGGTGTCGCCGAGGAACAGGGTGACGTTTGAGTTCGAGTCCGATTGCAGGCGGAGGTTGCCTTCCGCGTCGTAGGTGTTGCTCTGCACCGCTCTGTTAACGGTGGTCGTTGAAACATGCCCTTGCGAGTCCCACGTGATATCCGACGATGGCGTCTTCGTGGTGTTCCCAGCCGCGTCATAGGTGTAGCCGCCCACCTCGCCTGAGGCAGAAGGAGCATCTGAGGACACCGACTGGACTGCATGCGGACGCGGACTACCGCTGGACGGATACGTGTAAGTCGAACTGACGTTCTCGCGGGGATCTGCACTTCGATCCACGGTTCCGGTGCGATTCCCGGTCAACGGGTCGTAGGTGAAGCTCTGCCAGTACGGAGCCGGGCCGCCGAGGGCAGTCGCGGCGGGGGCGCTCGAGCAGTTCGCGCTCGTTGGTGTCCAGGCTTCGGTGAGCTCCTGGAGCGCGTCGTAGGAGTAGCACTGCGCTTCGGTCCCAGCCGAGCCGTTGACCGCCGCGCGCGTGATGTTGCCGCTGGCGTCTCGCGTGTAGGTGCGATCGGCCAGGACGACCTTCTTCGACCCGGTGCCGGTGAACTCGGTGATGCCGGTGACATCGCCGGTCACCTCGCTCCGGGTGTACGCGGAGTAGTTGGCTACGCTCCCATCGCGATCGACCTGCGCCACCCGGTTGAGAGCGTCGTACACCACACCTGCGTAGCTCTTGATCCCCGACACGTCGGAGACGTCACCTAAGGCGTTGTAGTGCCATGTGACGCGTTCGTCGGGGATGCCGCCGATCGATGGTTCGAGAATGGTGGATGGTGATCCGTCGGCAGCGTACGTCATGCTCGTCGTGTACGTGAGCCCACCGAACGCCGGGGCCGACGCCGGGATCGACACCGTTTGCTGCGTCGGGTTGTTCTGCGCTGTGTATCCCCCGACGGTTGTGCTGTATGCGTCTCCCGGGGTGCCGGGCTTCGAACCGACGTACGAGGCCGACGTGGTGAGCCGACCTCTCTTGACAGTGTCGTAGGTCCACTTGGTGAGCAGGGCCCCCTTCGCATCACCGTCGAACAGTTGGGTCTGCCGGTCGAGCTCGTCGTACGTTCTCGTGAGCGTGACGCCGCGCGCGTCGGTGCTCGAGGTCTGGTTCCCCACGGCGTCGTACGTGAACCTCGTCGACCCGGTGTCGGGGTCGTTCGCGAGGACCTTGTTGCCGGCGACGTCGAATTCCCACGTCCACCTGTTGCCGGCCGGGTCGGTCATTGCGGTCATGTCACCGCGACTGTTGTAGGCGTACGTCGTGTCCTGATGAGCGCCGGACGTACTGGTTCCGAGGTACTGGCTGAGGCGCACCTGATTACCGCGCGAGTTGGTGAACGAACTCGTCGGGGCGCCACCGCTCGGCGGGATGGTGTCGACGCGATCTGCACCGGGGTACCGAGTAGTTGTGCGGAATTGTTCCTCACCATACGAGTTGGTGATCGATGCGGTCTCGCGTCCCGAAGGCTCGAACTGATGTTCCACGTTTGAAGCGATCTGCTGCTGACTGACCGGCACGATCAGCTTCGACGACGGGGCCTGTCCGCTGGCCCAGTAGTCATTGTTTGTCGCATTTGCTCGCGCGTGATCGTCGTACCAGGTGTCTGTGACGACACTGCCGCTTGCTGACGATGGCAGCTGCGTTTGCACCGCTCGGCCGAGGCCATCGAAGAGGTCGTACGAGGTGACGAACGTGTCGGCCTTGAGGACTTTTGTTGCGACCGCAGACGCCGAAGTCTGCGACTGCGTGTAGGTGTACGAGATGCTCGGAGCCGCTGCGTTCGCGGCTTCGCTTCTGCCCGGGAGCCACACCTTCGTCCGACGACCGAGTGCGTCGTAGTCGGCGGTCGTTACACTGCCGTCGACGTCCGTCTCCTGCAAGATGGAGCCGCGAGCGGGGTCGAGGTCGGTAGAACGGCTCCAGCCCTTCGCGTTGACGGATGTTGTCCGGGTGATCGGGCCCTTCTCCGCCGCGGAGTACGCGATTGTCGTTTGCCGGTTGAGAGCGTCCGTGCTTGATGTCGTGCGACCCCGAGCGTCGAAGGTGGACTGCGAAGTGGTGTCCCAGGTGGGGGTGGCGCCGTCGAACCCCGTGAGTGTGTCCGTCTGAGTCTCTTCGCCGGTCGTCGGAGTCGACGTGGTCGATCCGTTGTCGTAGATGTGGCGGGTCGCCCCGATCAGGTCCTTCGGCAGCGAGGAGGACCCATCACAGGCTTGCCCGACGGTCTTCTCCTCTCGGGGAAGGTCGATGAGCCATGCCTCGGTGTTCGCGGGTGCGTACGTGGTTGTTGAACACGTCGCGCCCGCGTCCGAGGTCTCGGTGCTGATCTGGGTCGGGTTGCCGTGAGAGTTGAAGTTGGTCGTCGTGTCGGCGGTGCGTGACCCGGTTGATGTCGGCTCCGTCGAATGTGTGGCGCCGACTGAAACGGCGCGAGCGACCGCGCGTCCGTCGTTGGCCTTGACCGAGCCGACCCAGGGGGTGCTGGTGGAGGTCGACAGGGTGTCGCCGCCGACTCCGTTGTGGTGTTCTGTAGAGCGAACGAACCCAGCAAGCCAGCGGGAGTCGGTGACTCCGTCGACGCTCACTGATTTCGTGCCGCCGGATGCCGCTGCGCGATCCCCGTCGAGCCCGCGGAAGAAGGTATAGACGGTGCTGTCCTGCTTTGTGTCGTCAGCTGTACCGCCGACCCGGACGTCCACCGATCCGTACCCGGCGAAGTCGGACCACGTGCGGCGCTTCTCCGGGATGAAGGGAGAATTGTTGTATCGCCAAGCGACACCGCCGCTGTAGACCCACTGCTGAACCAGAGGACGGTCGTTCCCACCGCCGGTTTTCGGGTCGTCGATGACGGAGAGAACCACGTACTTGTGGAACACGTCGAGCTTCGGTGCCACGGCTGGCTTTACTGATGGTGACCACCATTGCGGGAAGCAGCGTTTGATGTTGGCACCCGGGTCCGTCTTCACCGTCTCGGCTTGTGCCGTGCTGCACTGCTTACCCGCGTAGTTGATGCTCGTCACAGCACCGGTGGAGGAGGTGATCCCGACGATTCGCCACTTGTCCAGCGGTGCGAGACCGTCTGTCGGCCAGACCCGGTTCTGCATGGTCACGCCCGCGAACTTCGTCGCCGGTTCCGTCAGATCTCCGTCGGCGGAGTGCCCGGTGTGCTGGACCTGTGTCAACCAGAGCGCTGCGTCGGTGCCGTCGCCCGGGTCGGGGTAGGAGTGAGAAAGTGTCCACCGATCGACGTCGGTGTAAGCCGTCGTTCCGGATTTGTAGGACGTCTTCACCGCGCTGAGGCGTGCGGTGGTCCAAAACGTCGGTACCGCGTTTGCGGCGCAGCTCGAGGTGCACAGCTGGTCAAAGGGCACGTCCGGGTACGCAGCTGGGGTGGCCGGTTTCACCGCATCGACGCTGATTCGTTCCGCGGTACAGGTCTTCTGTGTGCTGTCCCTACACCGTCCGTACGCGTCGTAGACGAAGGTGACCTTCGCCGCTGCGGCGTACGAGGTGTATACCGTGTCAGAAGTGAGTCCGTACGCGATGTAGTTCAGCTGGCCGCCACGGACGTATTCCGTGGCACCTGCGCCGTTCTTGCCGTATCGGTTTGTCTCGGCGTAGTAGTACAAAGCTTCCGCGTTGTCGTGAACATCGACGATGTAGTCGAGGTTCCACCGCCACGCCTGGTCGCACGACGACGTGGCGAAGGTGGACGCGTGACAGGGCTCGCCGGTGTCGTTGCCGAAGACCGGAACCGTCCATGTCGAGTTCGTCGTCGCTTTGCCGGAGCTCCAACCGGGAAGCTGGTTCTTACCGAAGTAGTACTGCGTTCCGTCGGTGGCGGTGACCCGCCAGCAGTCGTTGTCGTAGGTACCGTTGGGCGCGCAGCCTTGCGAGGTGCCCACGAGGTGCTCGACGCGCGACCCGTCGTCGTTCTGCGTGACCCACGTACCAGAATCGCTGTCCCGCACGAGCGGCGTGCTATTGCCGCCGAGGTTGAGGACTGCGTTGTCGACCTTCCAGCACAAGTCACCCGACGTTTTCACCGGCCCCGACGCTCCATCGTCCTCAGAACACGAGACGTACTGGCGTTCGATGAACCCTCCGCCAGCGATGTCCCACCCTTCGCCGACGGATGAGGTCTGATTGTTCGTGGAGCCAGTTTCGCCGTCGACCGACTGGGAGTCATACGCGAGCGAGACGTTGGGAACGGGGCCCGCCGGCGTCGGAGGAACCGTGAAGGGGTAGGACCAAGAGAAGTCGCCGGTCTGGGCGGATACGTCCCAAGTAGACGAAGGTTTGAGTGAGGTCGCGCTGAAACTACCCGTACCGCTGCTCGACACTGGCGCGGCCGTCGCAGCGACCGTCACAGTTTGGCTGGAAGCCATCGGAGTCAAGATCGTCGCCGACGTGCTCCGCGCCGATGCGACCGGCGTAGCGTTGCGACCGTTGAGCTTCTGGCCCTCCGGTAGCTGGACCCACTGCAAACGCGACGCGTAATCGGCACCGAACTGCCCTGACAGAACGCGCGACGGGACTCGTATCCCGACAGGCGCTGATGCGGTGTCTCCGTCATCGCGGCGCACGGTGAACGTGACACCCTGTACGCCTTGCCGTTTCTGTTCCTTCGAGGACTGCACAGAGATGATTGCCGTCGTCACAGCTGCGGGTCCCGTGGCCGAGCTGTTCGCGGGGGCCGCCTGAGCCGCTTGGATCTTTGATGATCCGACCTGCGTCCATTCCCCCGCAATCGTGGCGGACGCCTTCCCCGTCAGGCTCTTGGTACTTGCCCCCCGCCCGCCCGGGCGAAGTTTGACCCGATACGAACCTGCCTTGACGTCAGCGGAGTTCGATTTCACGGACACCGAGGAACGCGCTACCCGCGCCGGAGCGATACTGCTGGCTATCTTCGTGGACACGGACGTACCGAGGTCCGCGACCAAGGGCGCCCGATTGGGTTGAATGAAAGCCACGACACCCACGACGAGTGCGACCGCGACGGCTGCAGCAACGGACGCGCGAACCAGCTTCCGGCGAGCGGTGTTCCGGACCTTGCGATGCCGGCTCATGCGGACACCTCAGTCCACAGCGCCGCCGAAACTTCTGCCGATGTGACCCGCATTAGGCCCCCCTCGATGTGCCTCGCGGACAGGGCCCAGCGCCCGCACGCATCCGGATGGTTTCGCAGCGGACGCATAGAAAACGACCCCCCATTCACGGCACAAAGCCGACCGAACGCAGCGAAATCGGCATTTCCGCCGCAGTTCCTGTCAGAACCTTCACGGAACGCTCGCCTGGGCGATGACGGCGCAGAAACCGCTTACATACTGGGATCCCCGCCTGGGGTGTGCAGCAGAATGCTCTCGTGCCCCGCCTTCGGGGGGTTCCTCCGCCGGGGTTCAGGATCGATACCTTGAGCGACGGCGCCCTTGGCGCTCAAACTCATCAGGGGGTCACGTGCCGTTCGGCAGATCATCGATTGCAATCACCGCCGCGGCTGCGATCGCTATGGCAGTAATCACACCATCCAACGCGACCGCGGATTCCCTGGCTTATCCCGCAACCAACGGCGGGACCGACATCACTCAGACAGCGCCCGATGCGCTCTCCGCCGATGACGAACTCACCGCTTCAGCAATAGCAGTTGCACACGACCACGCTGTGACAGTTGACTCTTCGACGACGCCAACCCAACTGCTTTCAGCAGAGCCAGACGGCACGCTCACCATGAAGCAAGACAGCGTCCCCGTGCGCGTCCAAGCCGACGACGGCTGGGAACCGATTGACACCTCACTGCGGCGTGTCGACAGTGCATGGCTGGCGCCCGCCGCGACGGTTACGCCAGTACAGTTCAGTCTCGGTGGTTCCGAAACCCTCGCTCGGGTTCAAACCGACACCGGCGCGTGGGTCACAGAGTCGTGGCCCGCTGGCGGTTCCCTCCCGGAACCGACCGTTGACGGAGCGGCCGCAACCTACGCGGACGTGCTGCCAGACGTGGATCTGCGCCTCACCGCAACCGCAACCGGCATGGCCGAGGTCCTCATCGTGAAGTCCTCTGCCGCCGCCGCCGCCCAGGAACTGCAAGCCGTCGAGCTCCAGATGCACGGTGCCACACTCGAGGGCACGCGAACCCACACGACGGCCTCCGCAACAGACGGCTCGACCCTCCGTTCCGCGAACCCCACGTGGTGGGACGCTCGCGGCGAGGGAAACGAGAGCGGCCCCGACTACGACACTTCACCGCATCCGGTGGATCATTCCAGCACTGAGCACACAGTGACGCTCGACGTCGCCGCGGCCGCAAACGAGGTCGACCAGTACCCACTCTACGTCGACCCCGACTGGACGCAGGGACAACAGGCCTACTGGTTTGACGATGCCGCATATCCGAATCAGTCCTACATGAACGGCCAAGCTTCGGCAGGCTACCAAAGCGTCGGCTGGGCTCAGAAGAACGGCGCAACTTACATGTCGCGCGCTTTCTGGCAGTTCAACACAGCCCGCCTGCAGGGCAAGCACATCCTTTCAGCGCACTTCAACACCATCGCGGACTACAGCTGCGGCAATCCCAACGTGCAGGCGTGGCGCTACGGAGTCGTCGCCCCGGGACAGACCTGGACCTGGGACCAGGGTCATCAGGGCTCGTGGGCTGAATTGCTCGACACTTCGTCCGTCCCGTCCGTGGCGAACTGTGCGATGACCCCGAAGGCCTTCGGGTGGAACGTCGCCGCCGGCGTCGACGCGACCGTCGGCGGCGTGTTCCAGATCGGCCTTCGCTCCGAAGTGGAGAACGGCTGGAGCAGAAAGCACTTCACCCCGAACGCCTCCCTCACCATCAACTACAACAGTGTCCCGGCCACGCCAACAGGAGTCCGTATGAGCTCCCCCATGCGGGCATGCGGCACCTCATGGTCAGACCCCGCTTGGCTGAACAACCACGTGCAGCCGATCGTTCTCAGCGTCAAGGCCTCGGACAGCGATGGCGGCAATCTCACCACTGTCTTCCAAGCCGTTCCGTCCAGCGACACCGACGCCCCGTTGAAGGCGTACTACTCCGAGGAGACCCTCGGCGGGACGCAGACGGTAGAGCTTCCCAAGGACTACCTTCCCCGAACAGGGAAGTGGCTCATCCACGCGCGCACCTCTGACGGCACCGACAGGTCGGATTGGAGCCCGTGGTGCTATGTGTACAACTTGTCCACCCCTCCCGCCGCTCCGACGGTGGTCGTCCCTGACGCCGAACGAACCATCGGCAAGTCAACGACGTTCACGGTTCACCACGATTCCACCAGCGTGCGTGGCTTCGAGTATTGGACCACTCATGACAGGTCCAAGACGGGTGGAACCGCCGTGAAGAGCGCCGTGTCTACCTCCACCGGCTACGCCGATTGCAGCTTCGCTGACGGCATCGCTACCTACACATGCGTCAACGACGACGGCGACGCTACCGCTCGGCTCGCCCCCGTTAGCGCAACCAGCACGCTATGGGTGAAAGCCATCGACCGGGCCGGCAACGTCTCCGCCGCCGCATCACCGACCGGCGACGGTACGGGCTGGGACTTCGACGCACAGGAAGACCCACAAGTCGGCACTGGACCGTCCACAAGTAGCCACATCTGGTCCGGCACCGGCGCCAGCACCCTGACAGGCGACGGGACCTCGAGCAGCCCGAATGTCATCAGCGACGCCGCTGCCGAAGGGCGGACAGGACGGGCTGCTGCACAACCGCTGGCCATCGCCCCGGGCGTCTCCACGACCACTGAGGGGACGGAAGGGCTGCACCTCGGGACACCAGCCCTTTCGTTCAAGGACCTTGTTCGCGTGAACCGCTACTACGGAGGCGTTTCGCACTCGGCGACGAGTGCTGCCGCCCCTTCGGGGATGGCATTCCAAGCGACCGTAGGCATGGTTCAGGATCCGGGCGTCATCCCCAGCCAGGACATGCAGCGCCTGTTCGTCTGCGACACTGGTTCCGGTGACAAGACGGCAGGAAGTTGCGGATCCGCCCCTGCGAAGCTGCTTGGCTACTCGTGGCTGCACAAAGAGGACCTCCCGGCTGGTGCGACTCCCGTTTACATCTACCGCTGCATCCGGACGAACGACTACTTCCTTTCCGCAGACCCCGGCTGCGAGGGATACACCCAAGACAACGGAATCGGCTACTTCGCTGCCATCGGCTCCACTCACACAACGACAGCACCTGTCGACACGACGAAGAGCTACACCGTCTCAGCCTGGCTGAAGGCCTCCAAGGTCGCAGTCGAGTCGAGCACGCCGGTCGCGAGCGGGCCGACCCAAACCGCGATCTCCTTGGACGGGGAAAACTCTCCGTTCTACCTCCAGTGGTCAGGGAGCGCCTATCGATTCTGCGTCAAGGCCCTCACGGACAATCCGAGTACCAATTGCGCGCAACTGCCCGATTCCCCAGCCGGGCGATGGGCCTACGTGACCGGAACCTGGGACAGCGTGAATCACCAGGTGCGCATCTCTCTCAACTCGTCGCAATCCGCAGCGGCGACAGCAGCGCACAATCTCGGCGAAGGCGAGTCCCCCGCGAACGGAGGCGTGCGGATAGGCGACAGCATGACGAACGGTTCCCCGATCTCCGTGTGGAAGGGTGAAATCGCGGACGTCAGCATCATCCAAGGTCTTCCATCCGACCTGCAACTTCTCCGGGCGCAGAACATCAATGAGCTCGATCCGTGATCTAGTAGCTCACTGATGGCTACGCGGAGCGTCCACTGATCACTCCGTTTGGCCCCGGCGCCGGGATTGCCCACGCCGCCAGCTACGTTTCGCCAAGACCCTACTTCCGGACGTTGATTTGCGTCTTCGTCCCTACTCGGGGCGTCCCGGTTGCCACGGCTGTCTCTATGCCAGACAGTTGCGTCATTTTTGGTCCCGAACGCACTGAGTTCGACTACTCCGTGTGGAACTGGCTCTATGGGCCGAAGGTTGAGCGACTTCCCGGGCAGCCGACGGCGCGGGGCGAGTTCGACCCGTCGTTCTCGACATGGACACCGTCATCGAGATTGGTGGGATCCTAAAGCCGTGGGCCGGTACCGACCCCAGGTTCACTCTGGACGGGCACGGCCAATACAGCAACCGAGGGGTACCCCAGGCTTGCACGCATAGAAGTCGGATCCGCGATGACGACGATAAGCTAATCCTGTTCGCGCAGCCGGCAGCTTGGGGGATTCTGTGGGTGACGCTCTATCGGATTGGTCGGCGGCAGCGAATGTCGTCATCGCTTCGTTCACGGTTGTGACAAGCGCGGTGGCGCTCGCAACGTTGCGGTCCCAGCTGACACAGCGACACCTTGACCTGATCAGCGGGGTGAATGTTTGGCTTACGTGGTTTGAACGCCAAACTTACGAAGGACGCCCCGACCTGGCCAGTTACGGTCCGCGCGGTCCCCTCGAGAACACCTCCGGTGCTCCTCTCCAGGATGTACGCCTCACTGTGTGGTACTTAGCGCAGCAGGGAACAGTGAACATCCGATCAGTTGTCCTCCCGGACGATCAGCCTTCCGTAGCTGGCGTCCTTCCGTCGCGTTCGCAGGAGAGAGTTGAGTACTGAATTGAATATCGAGCAGAAAGCACACCGGACGCGGTCGCGTTATGTCGCCCCGTCGGAGTTGGACTATTACGCGCGTATGTTGCAGAAGATCCAGACAAAGAAGCATGAGGTTTACGCAATCAGTCGCATCATCCACCGGCTGGACGATCCCGAGATTGAACTCGTCACTCAACAAGCCGTCCACAGCAGCAAAGGTCTCGCGCTGTTGGATCTCTACTTCCCCCAATTCAGCCTTGCCGTCGAGGTGGACGAACTTCACCACTTCGCAGCCCAGGGTAAGGCCGCGGACAGGGCGCGTGAACAACGCGTCCTTGATCTCGCATCTCTTAAGTTTGTCCGGTTGGGTATCGGTACGTTGGAGACGCGAGACGCGTTTCGTCGAACTGTGGACGATTTCATTGACGCTATCCGGGGGCAAAAGGAGAACGCAGTTGCAGCAGGCTCGTTCGTCCCGTTCTCCTACGGCTCCCGTCACGACCCCGAGCACTGGATAGCCCGCGGTGGGCTTACGATCGACGACGATGCACAGATGCAGCGGATGCACAACGTGATCCGGCTCTTCGGGCGCAGGCACGAGAACTGGCGACGAGCCACCCTTAACCTCAAGGACGGCCGACAGGTTTGGATGCCCATTCTGGCGCAGGAAGTTTCCCCCAAGCGCAAAGATTGGGAAAATCGGCTCATCGACGGTGGGCGAACCATCGTCGAGCGACGCCTCGGGGACCGAACAGCAGGCACCTATGACAGAGGTGAGCGCATTGTGTTCGCCAGATTTCGCGATCCGGTGTTCGGTTCTGTGTACTACCGCTTCCTGGGCGCTTTTCGCATCGCGTCCCAGAAAGATGATGTCACGACGTTCACACGCTTCGCCACCGAGATCACCCTTCCGGTGAGTGATTGAGGACCGTATAGTCCGTCTCCCCGCGACCGCCGTTCTCGCGGGTATCGGGGATGGGTGTGAATCGGTGCGCTGGTCGACGATGACGGCCTGCCAAAGTTCAACTCGTCGAGTTCCGGCAGATGGGTTGTGGCTGCCTCGGGTCGTCATTAGTAAGAAGCTCGAGCATGTAATCGGGGGTACGACCTCCGCTGGAACCTGCCGAGCTGAGATTCGACTCGACATCGGTGTGCTGGAAGAGGTGCTGCCAACGTGACGGCCCTCGGCGCACCGTGCCGCACTCGCTTCGAAAGCTAGGAGAGGTCGAGGGGGCGGAGGACGTACCCGTCGGGAACGGTGCCGCGGTGCTCGTAGTAATGGAAGAACAGTTCCGTGGCCTCGTCGGCGTCGAACTTCAACCGCGGGCTCAGAGCGCTCAGCGCCGAGGCCACAACTCGGCGTTCAACCCTGCCTCGAGGCGGGCAATCGTCTGTAGATCCGGCCACGCCTGACCAGCAAGGACCCGCTGGAGCGTGACGTGACCGATACCGGCATCAGCAGCAACCGACCGAAGACTACGACCGGCCATCGCCTCGCGAACGTTCAGCACGAATCGACGCGCGACCTCGCCGAACGCATCAGCAGAAGCAACATTGGGCCATGGCGCGTCTGCCAGCTCGACCGGCAGCGCACGCATTGGACGACCCATGGGACCAGCGTAGAGGCATGCACGCCCGCGCGAGCCCGTCGCCGTGGCGGCCAAGCCGTTGCACCGAGCCGCTCCGACTCTTCACAGAACGCCTCCTCGTCTCTGAGCACGCCGGAATCACACGGACCGCGATGACAGAGGGGTCAGGGCTGCGGCCGTACACGCCAAAGATGCCACCAGCAGAGTGGGCTGCCATCGAGGCCTATGTGCATGATGTCGTCGCGCGCGCTGAACCTCTCGTGACGTATTCGTCGCGGCAGCTCTACCCAGCCGTCACCCGCCTCACCAACTTCGTCCGCGGGGAGTACGCACCCCTCGACGACGCATCCGTCTTCGACCCATACATGGTGAACCGGTTCATCACCCACCATCTCGCCGCCTACAACCGCGCCAGCCGGAACACGATCCGTGCCCGGCTCCGACGCGTCTCCGAAGCGCTCCTCGGCGACGACGCCGTCGGGAAGTTCAAAGCCCTCGGGAAAGCTGACGCGGTCACGCCGTATAGCGTCGCCGAGCAAGCGTCGCTTGAAGGGTGGTCACGGGCGCAGACATCAGAAGAACGTCGCACGTCGGCCGCAGCGCTGCTGTCGCTTGGCTTCGGCGCCGGCCTCACCGGGGCGGAAATCATCCGACAGCGGCTCGAGGACGTCTCCGAAGCAGGCGCCACGCTGATCGTTCGGATTGCCGGTGAGAACGAACGCGACGTGCCGGTGCTCCACGAGTGGGACGCGGGTTTGCGCGCCCGGCTTCAGTTCATGGGACGCGAAGGTTGGGCGTTTCGGACCGATCAGCGTGGCGGCAACATCAACCTCATCACCGACTTCGTCTCACGCACCGGGCCCGAAGTACCGCTGCAGACCCGGCGGATGCGCGCAACTTGGCTCGTCGGGCACCTCAACCGGCCGACGCCGCTGAAAGCGCTGCTCAGGATTGCTGGGCTGCAATCAGCAGAAGCGCTCGACCGAGTGCTTCCCTTTGCCCGGGCGTGAACTCGAGCATGCCGTACCCGCACGCCGCGGTCGAAGCGATCCCGTCCCGCATACGCCCGGCTCCGTGCGAGGGACCTGCGGGGCAGAAGCGAGCTGCGGCGCTCTGCATGAAGCGGAGGTCGGTCAACCGTGTCCGAAGGGACAGCCAACAATCCGGCCACGCCCCCGTTTGCTGTGTTCAAGGGGCCTACTCGGATCTCCCTTCGAGCTCGTACTCGTCGACGTACGCGGGGCATGGCGCTTCACCATCGAGGAACGTGCACAGCCAGCAGCTCTCAGCTGTACCGTCCGCGACACTTTCGACGCCAGCACATCTCGAGGCGGAACAGGTGCAGAACGTCATCGGATCTTCCAGCGCATCTGCTCGCGCAGTGGCGTAGCCAGCGTCGTATCCGTCGTCCCATCCCTGGCGGTACTTCGTATCGAGATCCGTGAGAGCGCGACTCGCTTCGCGTCGCGAGGGTGGCGAAGGGGCACAGGGCTTGGTCGCGGCAGTGGGTTCAGTCGACATGGTGAAGTTCATTCCTTTCAGTTCCGTTGCCGCTCCTATGCGCGGAGGTACTGCCCACCCTGGGACCGGTCGGTCGATTCGCTCAGCGGACGCCCGATCGAACTCCGAACCCGCGTCAGCCATCGACTGCGCGCTTCAACGCGCGTCGTGCGCCACCAGTGCAGGACACGCCGCATAGTTCAGGCCGAGACAGGACCACGGTTACCGTGGACCAACGAGGCGAAGGAGAGCTGCCCTTGACTGTGTACGTGGACGATTTTGAGATCGACGCGACCGTCGGCGGACTCCGTCGGCGTTGGTCGCATCTTGTCGCCGATTCCCACGACGAGCTGGTGCAGTTCGGCCGGAGGCTTCGCTTGTCGAACGCATGGATTCAGAAGCGCGGAACTGTTCGAGAGCACTTTGATGTAACTTCCGCTGTCCGGCGGCGAGCACTTGCCCTAGGCGCCGTCCCTGTCGACTACCTACAGATGCAGGCGGTGCTCGACCGGAAGACGGTCGCCGGCCGAGCCGCGAGCGCCGAATCCGCACACGACGCTGGTCTGGCTCGGCCCGATGATCAGCAGCGGCTACCCACCCTGTTCTAACCTGCGGACGAGCTGGGCAGCGCAGTCACCGCCAAGCGTGATGCTCGCCGGTTGCCGACAGGGTGCTCAGGGGATCGGGTACACCTCGTCAACGCGGATGACGGCGAGGCAATGCTGGTCCAAGAAGGCGGCCGTCACCCACCCATCGCCACCATCGGCCCAGGCACTTCCCCAGCTGTTGCGAATGAGGTACAGGTCATCACCCCTAGCCGAGAGACCAGTGCCGACACAGGCGACGGCGTGCGCGACGTAATCCTGCTGCCGGACAGCGTCGGCGTCGATGACGGCATCGTTGGTGCGCAGGTGCAAGAAGCTGGTGGTGACCTCGACGATGAGAATCGCGATCTCTTCGGCCTCCACGGCTTCGTGCAAACCTTCCGTACCCCCGAAGGCTCCCAGCCTCGCCTGATGCCAAGGCTCTTCGAACACTCCGACCGGCCACTGTAGGTCGGGGTCAAACGATGCGATCAACGGCATCGTCGACATCAATGGCTGTCCGGGATTCTCGACCGCGGCGGCAGCTTCCTCGATCCCCAACCCCTCGTACGGTGAATGGCCAGTGCCGTAGACAGTCATCCACAGCGCGTCCGGAGCCAACCCCTCTCCGCTGCGCGCAGCCTGATGGACTTCGCTGATCGAGATGGCGAGGCAGGTGCCGCGGAGCCCCTGATCGAGAACTGTCGTGCTCAGCTGCCGACGAAAGTCGGTCAAAATCGTCGGGTTCACTCGGCGTCAGGCTCCGCAAGTTGCGTGTTGAATTGGGAACTTGTCGTCTTCGGCAGCGGCCGGACAACGGCATGGATATCGACGAAAGCAGCGCCCTCAGTCCCGAGTTCAAACGGCCGACGCAGGGTGAGTCGTTCGGTCCACTCCCCCTCGTGCTCCGCCCGAAGATGAAGTCGACGAGAACCGGGAGCACCTACTTTCCGGTCGAGCGGTGCCGCTTCCAGCTCCGCCCCGCGCCTGAGTGTGAACTCGTTCTCCACAACCGAGACAGGCGGCTCTGCGACGTCCGCGTCGCCGTCCGCGGCACGGGTCCAGATGTAGCCCGTGCTCGGGTTCTCGGGAATCGCAGCGAGCATCTCGTCTCCGACGTCTACTGTGAACGTCGGCTCCTCCGACTCGTCGGCACGCCATACCTGTGCGCGACGGTTGGTGGGCTTCCGTCCGTCGAGAAGTTTTGACTTGAGGTCGATCGGTGCCGCCTCAAGCAGACGTTGACGCGCCAACCCGGAGAATTTCCGCACGTCAGAAACGCGGTTTGCGGTCGCCGCATAGCTCAAACCAAGATCTCGTGAGATGAGGTAAACGACCTCAGGTGGAACGTCACCGCTGCGGCCGATGCCGTAGTGCCGCAACCGCAGGTTGAGCAACGTGCGCGGGAGCAGGAAGTGCGCGGCGAACACGTTCGCTTCCTGTTCTTTCGACGCAGTGGGGTTAGCGTCGACGTCCTCTTCAACATCCCAAATGTCCTCGTCGCGATGCAAGGTGTGATGGCCAAGCTCGTGGGCAGCAGTGAACCGCTGCATGGTGACGTCGCGCTGCGTGGTGATCAGGATGCCGGCAGAACCCGCGCTGAGCGTGGCGCCAAGAACCTTGTCCATCGGCTGGAAGACCAGCCAGATGCCAACGCGTCGGATCACGTCGAAGATGTCTACCGCTTCGTCGTCTGGGAGGTTGAGTTCGTCTCGCAGACGTGCAGCAGCGGCCATCACGGCTCCTTGCCGGGTGCGGCCAAGTCGGGCCATCATTTACTCCGCTCAGGTCGCGGCGGCTTTCCTGCGGTGGCGAGAAACTGCGCGAATCGCAGGACCTGCTCCTTGTCCGTGTCGGAGAGGGCCGCCGTCGCCCGGAACAGCGCCGCCGTTGCCGCCGGCGGCGCATCCTCATCGCCGACGAGCCAGGCAACCGGACGTCGGTACAACGCAGCCATCCTCGTGAGCTCCGTCGCCGCGACGGCTCGTGCGCCCTTTTCCAGCGCGGTGATGCTCGTGCGGGGAATCCCAAGCGCAGACGCAGCATCCTCTTGGGTGATGCCGAGGGTCTCGCGTGCCTCTCGGAGTCGCGCGCCGATCTCGCGCTGCTGCTCGGCCTTTGACCCGGTCGGTGGAACTGTCTGGTCAGTCATGAGGTCCTCCGATTGCGACGACGGATGCGATCGCCTCATTCTCGGTGTGACTGACTGAAAGGCTCCACTGCGTCAGCCCCAGAGAGGTGGCGCGTTCAGCAGCGGAGCCGTGGAGCTCCAGGCGTGGCTCGCTGCCAGCGCCGTGCACTTCGATCTGATGCGGGTCGAGTTTGTCGAGACCCCAGCCGAGCGCTTTCATGACAGCTTCCTTCGCCGCCCACCGAGTTCCAGCTCGATCGATGCGCCCCTGGACTGCGACGAGCTCCTGCGCCGTCAGGAAACCAGCGAGCAGGTCGTTCTCGGATCGCTCGACGCGGCGGCGGAGCACGGCTAAGTCGACCATGTCGATGCCCGTTCGGAGCGTGATCATGGCTGCTCCGCGTGGGCTACCTGCTGGATCTCGGCGACGATCTGATCGACGCCCTGCTTCTTCCAGATGTTTGGCTCGGTGTCGGAGAACGTGCCAAAGATGGTCAGCTCGCCCACTGCGTAGCCGGTCTGCTCCGCAATAAATCTCTGCAGCCGCGCGAGCCCAACAGCGTTGCCGTAGGCCTTCGTGATCAGGTACTGGTGTCGATACATTGCGGACACATGCAAGGTGTGGTCACGAACGGTCAGGTCCACGTGAACCAGGCATGGGAACCCCCGTGAGCGTTCGTCTGTCGACGCGAACGTCTGCACACCCGCCGCGGCTTCGAGCTCTCCGTCGCCGGAGACCGCGATGTCGGCCGCGTTCGACTTACTCCAGTTCTGACCGCGGTCCGATCGCAGCTTCTTGATGCGCACTGCGAGCTGGTTGTAGGCGCTGCCCTTCTTGTTCTCCCAAGCGATCATTCGCTGGAAGTACGTGCCCGTCTTGTTGAACTGCCGCAGGCTCGGCAGGTTCTGCAGGTAGCGCTCGTACAGGCGAGTAGCTGCAGCGTCGAGCGCCACTTCCTGCTCCGTGTCCTTCATCTCTGGAGTCCAGAAGTAGCCCGGCGAGCGGTAGAAGGCTTCCGGGAAGATAGTGCTCGCGACGGTCCGCACGGTCTGCACGTGGTGCTTGCCGATGTGCCGTTCCACCAGGTGCTTGTCCGCGACGGCGCGGTAGCCGTCATGGTCCTTGCCTGCCGGGTCAGTGACGGTGGTCACGACGTGGACTGCGGTGCCGCCTGCCGCTGCCACTCCCTCCAGGGTCTTCGCCCAGGCTTCGCCGATGGTCGGCTGTGGTGCGATGAAAAGCGCCATGGTCAGCTCCTTGCCTGCAGCGCGTCGTAGGCGAGACCGACGAGCTCGTTGATCCCAGCGAAGGTCTCGAACTTGCCGTGCTCGAACTCCGACAGGTCGAGCGGCTTCGAGCCCAAATGCTGCGTCATCTCGGTGTACAGGTCCATACCGAGGAGGCTGTCGAAGACGAACTCGCCTGCGTTGTTCGTGGGCGCGGCCGCGAGTTCAGCGTCACTCATCGCTTCGACGTGCAGGAACACACGGCGGATGATTTCGAGGCGTTCGTCGGGTGCCAGCGTGACAGCGTCGGCGAGAGTCGCCGGCACGCCGTTGCGTCGGCGGGTGGCGCTCAGCGGCGCCGGTGTGGATGCTGTCATAACCTCAGTGTCGGATTTTCCGACATGTATGTCAAGATCCGCGACTAGAAGAGTTGCAGGGCGTAGTCACGGACGGGGGTCGGCTGGTGGAGGGAGGTTTCCCCGGTAGCGGGAACGCCCAGGGCTGCAGTGGGTGCGATGCCCCACTTCGGCGGGAAGAACAGCGGCAGCGGCTGCGGGGTTGGTGCGAACTTCGCCTTGATGCGGCTGCGTGCGCTCGCGAGCGCGGGCAGCGCCTCGCGGCAGTACTTGTCGGTCTCACAGAACAGGTTCTGCGCGTCGATGGCGTGGATGCGCCGGCCGAAGAGGCCACGGAATTCGAGGCCGCGGCGGTCGAACTCTTCCTCTTGTCGGTCCACCATCCAGTGGATGATGTCGGCCGGCTTCAACGATCCGGTGTCGCGGAACACCTTCTTGATGCCTCGCAATGCGCCGGGGCCCGGCTGGGTGAAGTCGTTCTCGGAGAAGTTGATCAACGTGGAGTAGTTGATGTCGATCGCCACTTGGTAGGACATGAAGTCGCCCATGAGCGGGAACGCATGCAGCAGGTCGTAAACCTGTCGAAGGCTGCCAGCCTCGAGCACCTGGTCGGGGAAGTCGCTGTCGAGGAACATGCTCTTGAACAGTTCGACATGGTTGAGGTGCTTGATCCGGCGGCCGTATGCGTCGGTGGCGCAGAGGATGAATGCTCCGGTGTAGATCGTGACGCCGGCGTCGCGGAGGCGGGTCAGTGCCGCTTCGAACCGGCCCGACGCAAGGTCGTGGAGGGTCGGTGCCCCACCGAGCTCGACCTCGAGACGCTGCCAGGTTTCGATCTTGCTGAACGTTCGGAACGCAACGATCTGGAACAGCTTGTCAACGTCCGCCTGCGGCGACGACGGGTAAGCGACGTGGCGGATCAAGTACTGGCTGACGCGGTCAGCGGCGCGGTACACGTTGCAGAACTTGTACGTGGCAAGGATCGGATCCTCAGTCCACGGCCCGCGGTCGCCGCGGGCGCGGGCTTCGAACACCCGATGACGTTCCGCCGTGAATCGCCAGAAGATGTCGAAGGCTTCTGCACGGACGGTGGGGCTCTGCATGCCGGTCATGATCGGAGTGTAAGAGGAGCCACCCTCAATCATGCGGTACCGCCGGTGGCGCGCCGAGGCGGTTGCTCTCTGCACGTCGTTGGCGGGCGAACTCCCGGTACGTTGCTCCCTCGTTCATGCGGGCTGTCTCCAGCAGCAGCGCCCACGTGTCGGCGATGAGGTCGTCGGCGAGTGCGATACGGTCAGCCCGCTCGGCCCCTGCCGCCAATGCGTCTTCGATGGCGGTCACCAAGGTGGCAACCTCAGTGACGGTAGGTGGGGCGGCGGCATCGGTGCGGACGATCTCGGGGAGCATCTCTTCGAAGCCTTCGACGCCATCACTCCATGTGCCACCGCGGAGCGTCGACCCATCCTGATCCAGGAGAAACGTCTTGTACTTCACGGCATAGACGAACAGGTCCACTGCCGTGTCGAGGAGAGATTCGGTTGTCGCCGCGGGTTTCGCGTCGAGGACCACCAGCCGGTCGATCTTCCGATCAACGTTCGGGAGTATCCCGGCCGCTTCGCCGCGCTTCTTCCAGCTGTCGCCATACCCCGCGGTCTTCTCACGGTGCAGGGACATGAGGTAGCGGCTCAGGTCTTCCGGAAGGGTGCCACCGACAGTGTCGTCCCATTTGTCGGTCGGCAGGTCGTTGCGCCACCGGAGCGTGTCACGGGCAGCAGCGACCAGAGCGGTGTCGGCGACCTGCCCCAGTGCGGACACTGCGGCATCGAGGTCACCCTGCTTTGCTGCGGCGTCCGCGGCGAGCATCCACGCGAAGTCGCGCAGCAGCGGGTCCCGGATTCCTGCGACGCCGGAGAGGTCGGAAGCTCTGATGCCCCGTTCGACGTCGAACCACTGGGCGAGTTCGGCGTCGAGTTCCTCGAACGGGGTGTTGAACCGCACGGCGGGCGGAACTGGGTAGAGCTCCGGGCCAGGCCGGGCGGTGAGGATCTGCTCGATCCGGGCGAAGTGCCGCTCATAGACGTGCAGTGACCCGATGAAGAAGGTCACCGCTCCGACCGACGCGCCGAGCCAGCTCGCGACCATCTCGTGGAGGACGCTCCACTCGAAGGTGTTGATGCCCGAGAACCCCCAGAACAAGTCGTTGCTGCGGACGGTGACCGCCAGTGAGAGCACCCCGTCACGCAGCACAAACTGCAACCAGTTGGTGCACGGCACGTCCTTCGTGGGGACCAGATCGTTCGACGGGTCGAAGAGGCTGATCACCGCACGACGACTCTCGGGGTTTGCCTGCAGCTCCGCAACAACGGCAGCCAGCTGGTCAACCGTTCCATCCCAGTCGCGAAGGCGCGGCCCATAGCCAGCCCGCCATTGGACGCCGTCGTCGGAGAACTCCGGGGCACGCTTGACGTACCGGGTTAGGAACTCGATGTCAGCTCGGCCGGCGATGACCCAGACGGTCTCCGCGATAGCTGCGAAGACATCGTTGTTGCGGTGCGGCACGACGATGCATCGCTCGAGCGGCCGGGCGAGCGTCACAGTCTGATGCAGCAGCTCCCGCGTCGAGCCAACCCGCGAGTGGTGCGTGGCCCCGTCGGCCTCGATCGCGGCGAGCAGCTCGATGAACGCTTCGCCTGCGCTGTGATGATCCATCGGTCTCCTGGCACCGTCGTCGGCGCGTGCCGCGGGCCCGCTCGGGTAACGAGCCGCTTGTCGACCAGCATACCTAAGAAAACAATCTGCACAGCCGGTTTATGGAGCGAATCTCCTCCGTGGCCCCCGATTGGGGCTGAGCGTGCCCGTTTGTCATGCCGCATCATTGTTGCAAAAGATACCGGCTGACCGGTTTTGTCCAGTTCGTGTCGCCTCAGGGCGATGCCATGAGCCGGTGATTCTCTCAGGGGAGGAATGATGAACGACGAAAGTATGTGGAGCGGGCTCCTACCCGGTGCGTTCGTGCACCGGACGCAGCTGTCAGAGGTTCTTGTCACCGATGTGCATCCAGACAGCGACTCCCGGTTCACTGGCGGGGCTCAGTGGCCAAGACGCCACCCGTACTTCGGGCCGTTCGATGAGAAGCCGGTGACCGTTGATGTTGCCATCGTCGCCGAGACACTCCGGCAGGCGACAATCGCGGTCTTCCACCAGTGGCTGGGCGTCCCGATCGGGCATGCGTTTGTGATGGAAGCGTTGCGCGTTCGCGTTTTCGACGCGGAACGCCCCGCAGCTGGCCCTCAGAACGTTCGTGTCACCGTCGAGCTGACTGACCAGGTGGAACGTCGGGGGATGACAACGGAAGCGAAATCGTCCGTTCGTATGTTTCTCGACGGCGTCCTCGTCGCTCACGGGCGCGGTGACGCCCGTATCCTGCCGCCTGCAGTGTTTCACCGCGTCCGGGCCGGTGCCGCCTCGTCGACAACCGCGTCGTTGCGGCCCGCGCAGTGGTGTCCGTATACAGGTGCAGCACCGGCGTATGCCGTTGTGGAACGCGAGGGGGATGACCTCGTCCTCATCGCCGACGGCACCAACCCGGTGTACTTCGACCACCCGTTGGACCATGTCCCCGGCATGGTCGTTCTCGAGGGCTGCAAGCAGGCTGCTCGGCTTTGGCTGCACGACGCAGCAGTCGACATCGAAGCCCTCACCCTCGTTTTCGCGCACCACCTGGAACTTGACCAGCGAACGTTGGTGCGGATGCGCTCCACCGGTTCCATGACGCTCGATGCGGACTTCGTTCAGGACGGCCTGGTGTGCGCGAATGCGTCCCTTCGTATCCGCGACCGCGTCACGCGTGCCCACTTGGCGCCCGGAGCGGGCGCCCGCCTCGGGGCTCTTGCCCCGGCATGACACCGTGCCACGATTCGCAGTGACGGGGGCGACGGGCTTTGTCGGCCGCCACGTTGTGGCAGCCGGACGCGCATCCGGTGCCGACACCATTCCAGTCAGCCGGTCTGGGCGAGGCCACCGTCGCGCAGCACTGCATGATGAGGCAGCGTTACGAGCCGCGTTCCAAGGATGCGTGTCAGTGATTCATTGCGCATCGTCGGCAAGCGCAGATCCGGACGAACAGCAGCGGATTACGGTTGCCGGCACAGCAGCCGTCGTTCGCGCAGCAAGAGCGGCAGGGGTGCGCAGGGTGGTTCTGCTCAGTACGACTGCGGTGTACGGGTACGGCCCATTCGTCAACGCTGCCGCGGGCACAGTGCCGATAGCGCCGGCATCTGTGCGGTCAGCGGCACGCGCGCGGGCCGAGTCGCTCATTGACGGGGACGGCGATGTGATTGCCCGGCCGAACCTGGTTTACGGATCTGGCGACACGACTCTCGTCCCGACCTTGCTCCGGGCCGCCAGCAGTGCAGCGTCAACCGCGTTCACCGCCATGGTGTCGATCGTGCACGTTGCCGACCTTGCGGCGGCACTCGTGCGGGTCGCAACGGATGACGGGTCGGTTCCTCGGGAGTTGCACGTGAACCATCCCGTGCCGGTGCGACTATCAGCAGTGGTGGAGACATTTCGTACCCGCGTCGCCCGTGACGAGTCACCGGCATCGACGGCGCTGACAGCACATCAGCAGTCGATGCTGACCACGGATGCGACCTTCAAGCCGACAGGAGTGTGGGGTGCTGCGTGCGGATCGGCAGCGGACGAGGCGCTGCAGGTTCGCCCGCATGACCTCACCTGGTACCGCCGATTCCTCGGAACGGTTGCGTGATGAGCTCCGGCAGCGAGGTAGCCAGCGACGCCCGCTCGGGGACAACAATCGCGGGGAGCAGCACTTCCCACATCTCTCGAACACGCTCATACAGGTCGTTTCGCTGGTGGACCACGTCGGAGACAAGTTGGACACCGGTATACGCGGGGATGATGAACCGGGCAAGTGTCGCTGGGTCCTGTGCCTGGTGGACGTCCCCCTGATTGATGGCTTCCCGCAGGAGCGCCTCCACTGCGTCCATCCAGTCGACGTATGGAGCGTCGCGGGACAGCTCACCCGAGCCGGACTCGGTAGAGAGCCGGATTCCTGCGGAGACGACAACCTCGTTCCGCATCTGCTCGGCAAGGCCACGGGACATCCACATCAGCGACTCCAGCGCTGACGCGCCACGAGCGAACGCCGCCATCGCGTACTTCCGCGAAATCTCATGCTGGGTCTGAATGACCGCGTTCGCGAGATCGATCTTGCTCGGGAAGTGAAAGTACAGCGCGCCCTTGGTGACGCCGGCAGCATCCGCGGCCGCCTCGAGCGTTGCGCGTTTGAAGCCGTGCTCGTTGAACACCCCTGCAGCGCCAGTGATGATGGCCGCGCGTGTTGCTTGGCTGCGGAGCTGTTTCGCCACTGCACTCCCGTTGTCATGCGCTCACCCGGCCGGGCGGCGGGTATGACGATGATAGCCAGCCCGCTCAGGGACGGCACCGCAACACCTGAGCACAGAAGGCCGCCGACGCAGAAAGCGTTGCCCCGCCCGAGACCGGGGTCGACACGCCCGGGATGCTCGCATCGATGACTGTTGGTGGTCCGCTCCAAAGCTTACATCGCCGGCCGCAGAAAACACCTGTGATCGGGGTTTTCTGCGCACACCTGGATTAGTGGGCGAGATACCACCCCGCCGATCTCACACTCCAGATCCCAGCTATCACCCCGTTCCGCGCATACCCCCGGCATGACAGCAAACGAACGCCACACCCCTTCCGCGTCCACGCCGCGTGTAGCACACTCTGTTCCTAACGCGGAACACAACTCGCCGGAGATGCGGGAGGCGCTCATGCACTACCGCCCCTCCAACGTCGTGCCGCGCGACTGGGACCGCGTGAAGAACTTCGCCCTGCAGGCGGTCCTCGACGCCGGTCCATCGAACGCCACCGTCGGACTGCGGATGCTCTCCACCGTTGCCCACTACATCGTCTGGGCGAACAACGACGAGCATGTTCCACTCGACCGAGACGAGCTGTTCCACGCGACGCTGCTCGGCAAGTACATTCGGATGCGGGCGCCGAAGAAGCAGTCCGGCGTGCACAAGACCCTGCACTCTCTGCTCTTCCGAGTCGCCACCGCGGTCGCCGATGTCGACCACAACCGGAAGAAGCGCGGCCGCATCAGCCACGGCGTCGTGCCGTACAGCGCAGCCGAGCTCGCCGAACTCGAGAGCTGGGCCATCGCCCGGAAGAACAGCACGCACCGCCGTTACGCGAAGACGTTCCTCGCGCTTTCCGGCGGGGCTGGCCTGCAGTCGGTCGAATGCGCTCACGTTCGCGGGCGCGACATCATCCTCACGCCTCACGGGTACAGCGTCCGTGTCATCGGCCGATACCCACGTACCGTTCCGATTCAGACGGAGTGGACGAGCTACATCGACGACGTCATCGACTCGTTCAACGACGACGACTTCGTCCTCTTCCCGGGCCAGGCCGACGAAGTTCGCCCACGCACGCTCAAGTGGTTCTGCGTCGGCGAGCACCCAGCACCGTTTGCACAGCGGCTTCGCGACACCTGGGTGCTCAGCCAAATCCCGGTACTCCCCCTCGGCGTCCTCATGCACGCCGCCGGGATGCCCGACATCCAGACGCTGCGCCGCTACCTGCCCCGCGTCAGCCCCGGAGACCTCACCGACTGGGATGCGGTGCTCCGTCAGCCGACTGCGCGCTTCCGTCATTCAGCAAGCACCCCCGCGTGGACCGCTCCTCATGCGCAGCGCCGCCACAACCTCGAGGGACAGGTCACGTCGCCGGTCACCGACTTCACAGAGCAGCCGATTCCGCGGTTGACGGAGCACACCGACCAGGAGCGCCGCCGCATTCTCGAGCTGGAGGCCGACTGGATGCCGAAGCGATTCCGAGCCGACCCCCCGCGCGCCACGCCGGGTTCCACGTCGCGTTACCTCCGAAAGCCAGCCCCGACCGAGTCCCCAGCGACGTTCACCGAGCTCAGGGACCAGCTGCGGACAAAGCGTCCGGAGCAGAACGGCGGTGAGACCCGATGAGCATGGAAGCGCTCGGCTGGGACGACACCTTCGCCCTCACCCCTGAAGTGCTCGCTTCCGCTGCAGACGGTGGTCTTACCGACAGGGAGGTCGCTGCTGGCGCTGGGTCGATGACCCCCATCGACGCGAACCTCGCCGAAACGTGGCTCAACCGCGTAATTCAGTCGAGGGTGCTACCGGCCCTCATCGGCTGGCGTCGCTTTGACCGGCAAGTATCAGGCAAGCGTGCCGGCGGACCGCGACCCGACATCTCGGACGCCGTCATTCTCACCATCGCCCTAATCCTCGTCATGGAGGACTCCACCGTTCGTATCCGTGACATGGAACGAGCACTCCAACACCGCCTGACACCGGAAGCCCGAGAGGCGCTCGGCATCACGCACCTCTACGACAACCCGTTCAAGAACTGGTACTTCCTCGCCCACCGAGCCATCCACCGCGTCATCGCGACCTTCGACCCATACGTCGCAAATGACGGGTTCCAACGAAACAAGTGGAAGGCCATGACCCTCGAAGAGCGCCTGGCCTGGGAGGAGGCGCTCGACCAGGAGTTCCTGAACCGGATGCGTGCCCGCGGCGAGTGGTTCATGAACGCGCTCGTCGAGATGTCAATTCGCCAGCAGGCACCGGAACACCGCAGGGTGAAGACTGCATTCACTATCGACCAGAGCGCTGTGGCTGCCGGGGTGCACCAGGCCCGGTGGAAGCGAGACAAGCACGGCAACGAGGTCCCGATGCGGAACAGGCTCGACACCACAACCGATGAGGCTGAAGGGCGTCGAGTTCTGGCGCTGGAAGCCGACTGGGCGCCGAAGAAGAAGGGCGCGAAGAAGCGAAACGCTGACGAAGAAAAGCGAGTCTCGCGCATCAAGTGGGAGCTGTCCTACATGGCGAACGTCATCATTGACGTCATCGAAGACCCGGACCTGAACAAGAAGCTGCAAGCGCCGCAACTCATCCGTGCCATCAGCCTCGGCACCCCCAACAAGCGCATCGGCGACTGCACCCTCGCGCTGCTCGACTCCCTCGAAGCGCGCGGCTATGAACTCACTCAGCTCTCCTTCGACCGGGGCTACTCGCAACTCACGGACGCGTTCCACGAAGAACTCGTACGCCGTCGAATCCCGGTCGTGAAGGACTACGTCGAACGTCAGAAAGGCATCACGAACGGCGCGCTCGGCGGAGCCATCATGGTCGGAGGACGCTACGTCTGCCCGTCCACACCCATGGACCTACTCGAGGTCACCGAGCGGTGGGAACGCGGAGAACTCCGCGACGACGAGTACTGGAAGGAGCTCGAGAGGCTCGAGTACTACGAGCTGAGTGTCCACGAGCAGAAAGCAGACGGGACACTGCGACTCAGCTGCCCTGCCTCCGGCATCTCACCCACCGCGACCTGCCCACTCCGGAAGCTGCACCCCAAAGCAGTGCCGGACGACGAAGCCGACCGCGTCCGCATCCAGCGGGGGAACATCACCCTTCGACAGAAGAACTACAAGGTGTGCTGCCAGACGAGTGTCACCGTGAAGCCCACCATGCACGTCCAGCAGCGGCAGAAGCTTCGTCACAACAGCCGAGAGTGGTTCAAGACATACCGCTCCGACCGAAGCAGCAGCGAATCGACCAACGACCGGCTGCAGCGCGACCACAAGCTCCACGTCACCACCAACCGGCCCATGCGTGGCCTTGCCGCGCAGCAACTCGCGCTCGCCCTGCTCGCCGTCCGGTCCAACATGACGCGCATCATCAACTACGAAACGGAACTGCGGAAGCAGGCGCTGCGAGAGGCCGCCGGTCGAGCCCCCAAGCCCCGAAAGCAGGAGGGCGAGTACCTCCAGCGCTCCCGCGACCGACGAGGCGAGACCAGGTACCTGCGGAACCCGCCACCCCGAGAACTCGTCCCTCACGCAGAACCACCGATGCCCGCGCCACCAGCGTAGAGAGCAACGACAAGAGCCCCCGGCATCAGCCGGGGGCTCTTGTTTGGTAGTCAGACTTGCAAACACTGGTACCCCAGACCTGCAAATGACCCTGTGGCGGTACCGGTGGGATTTGAACCCACGGTGGAGTTGCCCCCACACATGTTTTCGAGACATGATCCTTCGGCCGCTCGGACACGGTACCGGGAAAGAGTTTACACGATCCAGGAGGCCCGTGATGACACCCCGGGTCGGCTCCCCCTCCACAGGCGGTCACCTGCAGGGCTCTCCCCACACCCACAGGTCCTCCTCGTCTCCGGCAAGACCGGCGGGCGTACCGTCCACGGCATGAGATCCCGCACGCTCATCGCACTCCTCACCTCCGTCGTCGGCAGCCTCGGCGTCGTCGGTGCCGCAGCCGTCGGTGCCCGCGCCGGCGTGAAGGGCCAACGGGCAGCGGCGCAACGGGTCGTCGACATGCTCCCGATCCACGCCGACTGGTGGCGGGAACGACAGCAGCACGAGGGGCAGCTGCTCTACGTGGCGATCGGTGACTCGGCAGCGCAGGGCGTCGGCGCGACCGCACCCGGGCGTGGCTACGTGGGGCTGCTCGCACGGCGCATCCGGCACCGTTCCCACATGTCGGTGCGGGTGGTGAACCTCAGCGTCTCCGGCTCGACCACGTGGGGTGCGAAGCGTGATCAGCTGCCGAAGCTCCGGCACTACGCGCCCGACATCTGCACGGTGTCGATCGGGGCGAACGACATCGCCGACTTCGACCCGGACAAGTTCGAGCGGAACATCCGGGCGATCTACG
>Ga0308161_1000977_pt1 | contig 37861 bp, 35 predicted proteins | sample PhyFR2_FD_201034 | JGI IMG/M metagenome (GOLD analysis project Ga0308161, IMG submission 201034) | Phyllosphere microbial communities from UC Gill Tract Community Farm, Albany, California, United States - DLSLF.R2 | ecosystem: Host-associated > Plants > Phyllosphere > Unclassified | place: USA...
TCGCCAATGCTGTCAAAAGTAGGTTCTCCACCTTCGGAAGGACCACTGTCGTTACCGCCAGTTGTGCCTTCACCCAAACCTTCCAATGATCCATTTTCGATCAGGTATTTGATTTGTTCGAAGTCCAGTGTCTCTACTTCAAGCAATGTTTGTGCCACCAGATGCATTTCGCGAGAGTGTTTTTGCAGCAGCTCACGACAACGCTCGTAAGACTCGGTGATGAAGCGATTCATTTCCTGATCGATTTCGTAAGCAATCGCATCACTGTAGTTCTGCTCATGTCCAAAATCGCGTCCCAGGAATACTTGACCCTGCGAATTACCGAACTGCATAGGGCCGAGCTTCTCACTCATACCGTATTCAACGATCATGCTGCGCACGATGCTGGTCGCCTGTTGGAAGTCACTGTATGCGCCGGTACCAATCTCACCGATATACAATTCTTCCGCTACACGTCCGCCCAGGAGACCGGTTACTTTATCCAGCAGTTCCTGCTTGGTTACAAGTGTACGATCTTCTTTTGGCATCATGATTACATAACCGCCAGCGCGTCCGCGCGGCACGATCGTTACTTTGTGTACCATATCGGCATGTTCCAGGAAATAACCAACGATGGTATGTCCTGCTTCGTGGTATGCGACGATACGTTTCTCACGGTCACTGATTACGCGGCTGCGTTTCTCTGTACCTACGATAACGCGGTCAATCGCTTCGTCTACCTCGCGCATGGAAATATCACGACGGTTGCGGCGTGCTGCCAGAAGCGCTGCTTCATTCAGCAGGTTCTCCAGATCCGCTCCGGTAAAGCCGGTTGTACGCTTCGCAATAATATCCAGTTTGACATCTTTGGTCAGCGGTTTGTTGCGTGCATGGACTTTCAGTACCGCTTCGCGGCCTTTGACATCCGGACGATCAACCGTAATCTGACGGTCAAAACGACCTGGACGCAGAAGCGCAGGGTCCAGAATATCCGGACGGTTGGTTGCCGCTACGATAATGATACCTTCGTTGGCTCCAAAACCATCCATTTCAACGAGCAACTGGTTGAGCGTTTGTTCACGTTCATCGTGACCGCCGCCCAGGCCAGCACCACGCTGACGTCCTACTGCGTCAATCTCATCGATAAAGATGATACATGGCGCATTTTTCTTCGCATTCTCGAAAAGGTCACGTACACGGGATGCACCGACACCGACAAACATTTCGACGAAGTCAGAACCCGAGATGCTGAAGAATGGTACTCCTGCTTCACCGGCTACTGCACGGGCAAGGAGTGTTTTACCTGTACCCGGAGGACCCACGAGCAGTACCCCTTTAGGGATACGGGCACCAACGGTATTGAACTTACGCGGATCTTTGAGGAAATCAACCACTTCGACGAGTTCCTGTTTCTCTTCGTCTGCGCCGGCTACATCCTCAAAAGTAATCTTTTTCTTCTCTTCGTTATACAGACGCGCACGGCTTTTGCCAAAGTTCATCACTTTGCCGCCGCCACCCTGAGCCTGATTGAAGAGGAAGAAGAAGAGAATAAACATAATCACGAGCGGGATCATGGATGTTATAAAAGACAACCAGATACTGTCGCCTTCCTTAGGCTTAACGGTTACCTGCGTCCCCTTGGTTTCACTGGCAGTGTTAATTAAATCCAACGCTGCGTCGGTGGCAGGGATGTAGGATGAAAACTGCTTGGTCTTTGCACCTTCAGGTTGCTCTTTGTACATACCGGTAACCAGATAAGCATAGTTATCATATTGAATCGTTACCGATGCTACATTACCGCTGTTGAGTGCGGCTTTGAGCTGGTCATATCTTGGATTATCGGCAGCTTCACTTCCGTCACTTACGTAACGGACAATGCCCACCACGACTAAAAATAGTATTAAATAGAACCCAGAATTCCGGATGAACCGATTCATCCCCTACCTCCTCTCAAGACACTTAAATTATTTTACCATAGCCCGTCTGACCTTCTCAATAGATGTCAGAGTGCAATAACAGATATTGTTATTAATGAGCAAAATGCCCATTCATAACCATTTCCATTATTGCCCGCAGAGCCGGTAATTAGTTCGAATAAATTTCCGGTTTTAAAATCCCGATGTAGGGGAGATTCCGGTAATGCTCGGCATAGTCCAGACCGTAACCAACAATAAAGGCATCCGGGATAATGAATCCTGTATAATCTGCCTCCAGCTCGACTGTTCTGCCTGTCGGCTTATCGAAAAGGGTGACTACACGCACACTCTTGGCACTGCGACCACGCAGAATCTCCATGAGGTAGCTGAGCGTAAGACCACTATCAATAATATCTTCAACAATCAGTACATCACGGCCTTCTACAGATACGTCCAGATCTTTGATAATCTTAACGACACCGGATGATTTGGTGGAAGCACCATAACTGGACACTGCCATAAAATCGATTTCCAGTGGTACTTCGATCCGTTTTACCAGATCGGCCATAAATACAAATGCGCCTTTCAAGACACAGATTACAAGCGGATTGCGATCCTTGTAATCTTCACCGAGCTTCGCGCCCAGTTCCAGAATTTTCTGCTGAATTTCTTCCTCGCTGATGAGCACTTCTTTGATATCGTTGTGCAACTTGGATGAACCTCCTACATTATACTTATCAAGCTAAATCGATGGAAATCAAACATTATTTTGCAGACTTTATCCGTCTCATATACAGACAATGAATCGAGCCCGGATGCAAAAGTGCTTCCTGTGAGCGCCGGACTCCCGGAATCCACAGTACACGGCCATGATCGTCCGTCAATAATGGCAGGCAATCACGCTGAGATAATGGTATTTTGGCATCGATAAAAAGATTCTTAACTTTCTTCGTTCCACTGCCCAGCAGCTTGATCATATCGCCGGGACGGCGGGAACGCAAATAAAGCGGAAAATCCGTTAAATCCGCATCAAATAACGCTTCATCCGAAGAAAGCTGTAAAGCTTCGGAATGACACTCTTTCCATTCCAGCAAGCGAATCTCTACCTGATCCGAAGACCCTGGTATGGATATGGTAGCATTTTCACGCTGCAGAGGAATACAAAATGGCTCTATTCCATCCCGGTAATCCTGCATAAACCGGATATCTTCATACTCGCGTACGCAGATTACCCGATCTCCAACATCCAGATTCCAGCTTGTGAGATGACTGTTTACAATCTGCTGGCGGATTAATTCGATTTTGGTAAAATCAAATTGTTCAGCAGTTGATGACAGATAATTTAATATTAGTTTAATCAACCTCCGTTGTAAAGCGACATGAGCGCCCACAAAGGAAGTCACGGGAAATGAAAATGATCCTTCTTTTTCTTTAACCAATTCCGCATATAACGCCTCGGTTTGCTGCTGAATATATTCACTTTCCGGTCCGGCAATCTCGGCAAGCCTGGACAGTGTCGGAACAAGCTGCCTGTTATACTGTTGCAAAAAGGGCAAAACATCCAGCCGGATGCGATTACGCGTATATTTGCGAAGCTCGTTACTGCTGTCATTCATGTACTGAAAATGGCATTCCTCGCAACTACGGATGAGGTCTGCCTTGTATATACGCAGAAAAGGACGCACAAGTTCCACATTTTTTTCGATTCTATGCATTTTAATGCCGCCCATTCCGTCAGGTCCGGTACCACGGATAATCCGCATCATTACCGTCTCTGCCTGATCATCCATATGATGGGCAAGCGCAATAGAGTCTGCGCTGTGTTTGGCAGCGATTCTGTGCAAAAACCGGTACCTGAGCTCGCGCGCAGCTTCCTGTGCCCCTTTGCCGGTCTGCTGCATATAAGCAGGCGCATCCACCTGCTCCGATTCGAACGGGATGCCGAGTGCCATCGCCTGGGCTTCGACAAACTCGGATTCGGCTGCGGATTCCTCTGGCCGAAATCCATGATTCATATGGGCACAGATGACGCTCCATCCGTATTCCGGGGACAGCTGGTGCAGTACATGCAGCAAAGCGATAGAATCTGGCCCACCGGATACTGCCGCGACGATACAGCTACCAGGTCTCCACCATGTCTCCTGCTGTACCAGCATGCGGACATGATCAAGTATCCTGTTCCATGTCTGCGGCTCCATATGCTTCTCTCCTAACTTTAACCTTTGATATAAATGGTAATATACAGTACGACTGCCAGCGCAATCAGTGACCAGATAAACGCCCGCTTGAGCTTCTGGGTCATCATGTCGCTGCTGCTGCGACTGGATGGAAGCCCGGAACGACTGATTGCTTTCCAGCTGTTATAAGCTTCCCGGGTATTTCTGAATTCTCCGCGTACCGCTTTTTTGAGCCAGCCGCTATAAAGGGTTAATCCCGGGGTCTCATCGATAAGAACAACCAGATCCGCTTCACTGCGCATCTGGGGCAATCGCGTGGATATCATTTTATGAAGAGCCGGCTCATTAAACAGCTTGAGGCAGATTACTGCAAAAGCAAACAGGTCATAGGCAAAGTCGCCTGTACGCGTCCCTGCTTTCCAGTAGTGGCGATCATACCACTCGGTAAACTGGTGTATGCTTTTGCCCTGCTGACGTGCTCCACCGTAATCAATCAGCTCGACTTCGCCTTCTTCCGTGATGATCACATGCTCTGCCTTAAGGTCACCAAATACCCAGCCGGACTCATGCAGCTCCAGCAGGATTTCCAGTATCCCGAGACCGGCCATACCGATTTTATCGCTTCCACGTGAACGCAGATAGGCGCTCAGTGGTTGGCCTTTTACATATTTCATAACATAAAAAGGGATCTGTCTCCCTTCGTCCTCATAATCATCAGCATCATACAGGTAACGATTGGAATCATTTCTTCCCGTCAGTTTCCAGTGCTTATGTAAAGAGACAAGGAGTTTGATCTCCGGCTGCAGATCGTGGTTCTCCGTCGCCAGCTTGAGAGCATACGGTTGACCCTGCGGACCATTTACCAGGTATACAATTCCATTGGTTCCCTTACCCAGCGTCCGCTGAATGACGTACTGCTGTCCTCTCGTTCTTCCTGTAACCGTAGTTCCTGCTGGCAATTCAGAATGATAAGACATCGACAAGCGAGTCTCTCCTTCCCCTTCCAAGTTGGGTCTGGTCTCAGTGTAACACAATTAAATAACCATTTTATACAAATTCAGAATCCAGATGGATGTCCGGGTCAAACAGCTGCACAGGATGAACTGGCAGACAAGCAGCAAAAAACCGTAGATGCCGGAGCATCTACGGTCGTTATTTATATACTGTATGCCAGGTGAGGACTAGCTTCGCTTGGCACCACGGCCTCCACGTTTGGATTCCGTATTTTTCTTCAATGATGAAATGCGCTCCTCGCTGTCTTTGAGGAAACGGGATACTTTATCATCGAATGTAGCTTTAGGAACAGAAGGCTTATTGAAGGAACGTCCTCCACGGTCACCACGGTTAAATCCACCGCCGCCACCCGGACGATCTCCTCCATCTCTTCCACCGCCGCGTGATTCAGGACGAGGTGGTCTAGAAGATGGTGCTGATGTTGCTTCTGCCGGCTTGTCTACGGCCTGCTTAATCGAAAGACCAATCTTACCATCTTTGTCGACATTGATGACTTTGACAGTAACGACATCGCCCAGTTTGAGGTGGTCGTTAACGTCTTTTACATAATTGTCGGCAATCTCCGAGATGTGAACAAGACCAGTGACACCTCCCGACAGATCTACAAATGCTCCAAAGTGCGTTATTCCCGTCACTTTGCCTTCTAACTTGGTGCCCACTTCAATTGCCATAGAGTAAAATGATCCTCCCTTAAAATATACAGTAAAATCCTATAGGATTACGACCTGCGGTGATTAAATTATAACGGAAGCCGAAAATTAGGTCAACTGAGGAATAGCGTATATTCCGACCCATTTCACAGCATTATTCAATTTTTTTCTTCGGGATCGGTAGCCCAGATTGGCTTCTCGCCCGGCAAATACATGCCGTACTGCTTGCGTGCTACCTGTCCGATATATTCTGGGTCTTCCAAACGTTTAACTTCATTCTGGGATTGACCAAGCGCAGCCTCGGCCTGAACTTTCTTGGCTTCCTGCTGGGCAAGCTCTGCCTTTTTCTCGGATAAATGAATGGATTGGACCACAAATGTATAGATTGCCCAACCAAGGAACAATACCATGACTACCATCCAAATCCGCAGCCTTCTACGTGCTCCATGATTTGACGATGGAGCTGTCTGTTTTTTATGTTGTTGGCTGCCGCCTCGCATCGGCACCGGTTTTGGAATCATCAGGTCTCCTCCTTGCTCAGTCTTTCCATTTTTATAATTGATTGACATAACTATACCGTATAACTTTACATTACCACAAAATAATCAAATGTAACACTTTGTAACCAAATAAAATGACAAAAAGGCTGCTTTGTGTCCAAACGACCACAAAACAGCCTTTCTATTAAAACGGAAAATCTTCGGATTTGGCTACCGGTTCCTCTTTGGTCAGAGTATACATGGTTGCCGCTTCTTCTTTGCGTGTTGTATCAGCAAGTCTTTCGACGCGGACGGTGACCAGCTTCTGTCCAAACTGGACAGTGATCTCGTCGCCTACCTTTACCGTGGCGCTCGGCTTCGCTTCACGCCCGTTCAACAGGACTCTTCCCTGCTCAGACACATCTTTGGCCACGGTACGGCGCTTGATCAGTCTTGATACTTTCAGGAATTTGTCCAGACGCATTTTTAGTTAACCGCTTCTTTGAGTTTGTTACCCGCTTTGAATGCAGGAACATTGGACTCAGGAATGTTAATTTCTGCACCCGTTTGTGGGTTGCGTCCGGTACGTGCAGCACGTTTGCGAGTTTCGAAAGTTCCGAAGCCGATCAACTGAACTTTGTCACCGCTGGACAGTGCGCTTGTGATTTCATCAAGAAAACCGTTCAAGACAGTTTCTACGTCTCTTTTAGTCAAACCGCTATTGTTGGAAATGTTGTTAATCAGATCTGTTTTGTTCATTATTAAAAGCCTCCCAAATTTTCAAAAAAATTCAACTGGATAACATGTTCTGTCCCATGAACAGCATGTTAACATATAGCTGCTTCTCTAGTATAGTACATTCTTGCTCTCAGCCCAAATTCCTGTGTAATATTCACAGATTTTTGCTTTTTGCCTCGTCCCAGAGCCGATCCATCTCTTCCAGGCTGGCCTGGTCGATAGCGGTACCCTGAGCCTGAAGCGACTGCTCGATATACTGGAAACGCTGCTTGAACTTGCGATTGACCAGTGCGAGCGCTTGTTCGGGATCCGCCTTGATAAAGCGGGCAATATTGACCGCGCAGAAAAGCAGATCTCCCAATTCCAGCTGCTGATCCAGAGAATCATGGCCTTCGCGGATCGCTTCCTTGAGCTCGGCCAGTTCTTCGTCCAGTTTGCCAAGAGCCCCTTCAACATCTTCCCAGTTAAAGCCCACTTTGGCTGCTTTTTTCTGGATCTTGTAGGCACTGAGCAGTGCGGGCAGATCACGTGGTACGCCGTCCAGTACAGAAACGGCTGCTGTATCTATCCCCTTGAGACGCTTTTCCTCGGCTTTCATGGCATCCCAGTTCTGCAGAGCCGCCTGGGCATCACCGGCATGCTTATCACCAAATACATGCGGGTGACGGAAGATCAGCTTGCGGTTCAATCCTTCAATAACGTCATACACGTTAAATGTACCGGTCTCTTCCTCAATCTGGGCATGCAGCATAATCTGCAGCAGCACATCGCCGAGCTCCTCCTGCATATGCTCCGGATCATCATCATCGATCGTCTCCAGAACCTCATAGGTCTCTTCGATAAAGTTCTGACGCAGCGACTGGTGAGTCTGCTCGCGGTCCCATGGACAGCCACCCGGGCTGCGCAGCGTCTCCACAATCTCATGCAGACGGGCAAAGGTACGATTGCGGATCATTTCATCGTCGGTACGCGGCACATAGATAAGAGACAGATTTCCATAATCCTGGATATGATCCAGCTCGTATACAGGTACAGAAGTAATGACTTCTTTGCCCTCTACACCGAGATAATGGCATACTTGAACTTCATAATCATCCGGATACAGCTCCATCAGACTCAGCTTTACATCGGATGCGGTAAAGGTATCATATACCTGCCCAATTACCGTATGCATCTGCGGCTGAAGCAGCTGGGCGTTAAGCTGGGCAGCATCCAGCAGCTGGAACCCTTCGATCGGATCAAATCCAAGACGGGTAAACGTCTCATCCAAGAAACTTTCTCCGCCCAGTATACGAACGGTAATGTCTCTGGCTTCGCCCTGCTCGCGCAGAATCTGTACAGTACGCTCGGCAACCATCGGATGTCCCGGTACGGCGTAGATAATCTCTTCGCTGTCCTGCGCCTCTGCAGCAATATTCAGCAGCCGATCAGCAATCTCTGCATATACTTCCGGAAAAGATTCTTTCGTCTCATATACATCATCAAAAGTTATAAATTCGGCAGTTACCGAATCCAGTGCGGGGTGATCCTTGGTTCGTACATACAGACGACTCGCCTGCTGAAGTCTGCGAAAAATGCCGACAGTCAGCTGATCCGCATCGCCCGATCCAAGCCCCACAATCGTTAATATTCCACTCATTGGCTCTCCTCCTATCCTGATCTGTATTTGATACTTGTCTATATTCGTCTAGCCTGTAATTCGCATCGTTCTGAGCAGCTTCACCAGCTTGCCGCCAATCTTTGGCAATGCCAATGCCTGTTCCTCGGTCATCAGCTGTGTACGGAATAGTCCGATCAGGAATACCAATCCGCCAATGACCACTCCACCCAGCGTAACTACCAGTGCTTCCATTCGCGGATGAATATGCATCATGTCCATCATCATTCCTGCTGCCCACATCCATCCGATCACACATACACCCATTACTGTCGTAACAAGCAGCGGCTTCCAGAGCAGATCCCGCCAGGACATTGAGAAACGGGTCAGGCGAACCAGCAGCAGGATGTTTAGCACAGCTCCCAGACTATAAGCAACAATGCCTGCAATAGCGGCTCCGTTAATACCATACAGTGGAACCAGCAGAATATTCAGTATGGCCTTGACGACAGTAGACAGCAGCAGATGAACTGCCGGTGCGCGTACTGAACCCATTCCCTGCAGCATCGCTGCTGTAACAATCGACAATGTTGCTCCTATACCGGTAAAAGCGAGCCAGCGGATAGCCGCGCTGCCTGCATCATCCTGATACAGCATAATATCGACCGGTACCGCGAGCAAAGCTATGCCTACAGATGAAGCGAGCCCTAGCAGCCAGAACCAATTGACCGTCTGCTGCGTCTGGCTGCGGATCAGATCCATTCTTTGCCGCACCCTTGCTTCCGCCAGTGCAGGGATAAACAGCACCGACATGGACGTTGCCAGCATGGCCAGCAGCTGTACCAGCGGAATACCGCGATTATAGATCCCGAACTGGATCATCGCCTCGGCTTCGCTCCAGCCTGTTCCTTTGAGCAGACGAGGCATGGTAAAGGTATCGACCAGGCTGATCAGCGGCGCAGAGAGCGAACCAAGACAGACAGGCAGTGCGTACAGCAGCAATGCCTTGAACAGCGGCCAGACCGGCTCACGTTCGCCTGCGGGCAGTACAACGCTCTCGGTAGCTATACTGCCGGTACGCCGCCGGTGAATCCACCAGTAAATCAGCATCACGATCAGCCCCGCAGCTCCGCCTGCAGCAGAGCCAAATGTAGCTCCAGCAGCAATCCAGTCATCGGATTGGCCTGCTTGATTCAGAATGACCAGCAGTACCACCATCGATGCTACACGTATCGTCTGCTCCGTCACCTGGGATACTGCTGTAGGGACCATATTATGCAATCCCTGAAAATACCCCCTCAGCCCTGCCATAATGGGCACCAGCGGCAGCGCAAGAGCTGCACTGCGGATGGCAAGTTCGGTATGCTTGTTATCGATCCAGCTGGCCAGCAGCGGCGCAGATACATACATACAGATACCGCAGCCAATTCCCAGCACCATCAGCAGCAAAGACGACAAACGCATTACCCGGCGGGCGCCGGCTGGATTGCCGGAAGCCATTTCTTCGGCGACAAACTTGGAGACCGCTGCCGGAAATCCGGCTGTCGCTACCAGAAGAACCAGCGTATAAAATGGATAAACAGCATTATAAATGCCAAATACCCCATCACCTCCCATATTCTGAAGAGGAATTTTCTGTATGGTCCCGATCAGCTTGGATAGTACAGCTGCCGCGATAAGTATAAATGCTCCTTGCAGCATCCGTGATGATGGGGTCGCTGATTCTTTCATAACGAGGATCTCCTTTCCTGATTTTCTACTTATCTCCGAGTAAGAATAACAGAATTCAGCCGTATCACGCAAAAATAGCGCGGAAATCCGCGCTATTCAGTATAACGGTACATGAAAAGGCCTCAGGGCTTCTCCATGAACGATTACTTGCTGCTTTCGGTTGTGCTTTCTGCTGGTGCAGTTTCAGTAGATTTTGCACCACTTTCAGTCGTACTCTTGCCTGTCGAAGCATCCCCGGCAGTTCCCGGGCTTTCTGTTGTTCCTGGCGTGCTGGTAGCGCCACCTTTAGCATCGCCTGCTCCTTCAGTAGCGGCAGGTGCCGGTGCTTTAGGCAGGTTTTTGCTCTTGATCATTTTTGGAACATCATTGGCCATATAGTTGCTGAAGTTCTGGGAAGCCAGTTGGGACTTGATGGTATCCTTTTCTTCGGCAGTCAGATCTTTGAATTCTTTTTCCGTACGGGATTCTACCTTGATCACATGATAGCCATAATCGGTTTTAACCGGTGGGCCAACTACACCGATTTTTTGCGTCAGCACTGCATTTTTGAAGCCTTCCACCCAGTTACCGACTTTTTGATCTTTGTACTGACCACCTTGTTCCTTGGAACCAGTATCGTCTGTATATTTCTTGGCAATTGTTGCAAAGTCAGCGCCTTTGTCCAGCTTGGCTTTGACTTCTTTAGCCAGTTTCAGTGCCTGTGCATCGGTACGGGTTGTTTTGCCATCTGCACTTTGCAGACCGATCAGCACGTGGCGTACTGTAGCCGTTGTGTAGTCTTTTTTGTGCTCGTTGAAGTACGCTTCGACTTTGTCATCCGTTACTTTTTCTTTCATTACTTCAGAAGCAGTCAGAACGCGTGTCATATAGTCCTTGATATCCTGCTCTGTCAGTTTGGACGTTTTCAGCATTTGAGACAGCTGTTCCGGGTCAACACTGGATTTCAGCTGAGTCAACTGCTCTTCCGCCTGGGTTGCTCCTGCTTTTTGTGCAGCCTCACTGGCTTTTTGTGCCAGAGATTCGTAGGCAACTTCCTGTTCCAGCAGTACTTCTCTATATTGATCCATATCGAACATTTGAGCATATTGAGGAGTCAGGAATTTCAGCATACTGACTTCTTTGTTAAATTCATTTTCGGTGATGGTTCCACCTTCATATTCAGCAACAACCGGGCTGCTATCCTTGGCTTGCTCTGCCGCTTTGGGCTGTTGTGGAGCTGCCGCGTTATTGCCGTTGTTGCAAGCTGCCAACAGACTGATGCTAAGTACAGCTCCTGCTGTCAATACCGCTGTTTTACGAGCAGCTTTTTTAATTGGCCACATTCTGTAGTTCCCCCTTTAATTTGAATGATTCCATGACAGCCTCAAGAAACTGGCGCAATAGCTCCAGCAGCTCGCCATCTGTCATTCCTTTGCCTTTAACCTGAATGATCATGTTGGAACCCTGATTAAATTGTACACGTCTTTCGTAGCGATTGCCAATCTCGGACAGAAGGGTCATATCGAATGCTTTTTCCTGACCAGCATGGAATTTGAGCTGTACATTATCGCCCTGACGGGAAATATGCTCAATACCATAACGTTTGCCATACAGCTTAAGGCGGGCTACCTGCATCAGCTGGATAACGGCTTCCGGCAATTCGCCAAAGCGGTCCAGCAATTCGTCTTCCAGCTCTGCAATATCATCAAAGGAAGATACAGCTGCCACTTTCTTGTAAATTTCTATTTTTTGGATACTATCATAAATATAATCGGAAGGCAAATACGCATCAATGGACAGATCAATCGTCGTATTCCAGTCATTGGCTTTGAGATCCTGCTCACCCAGCATGGTAACTTTACGCTTCTGGATTTCTTCTGCCAGCATCTGCGAATACAGATCAAAACCGACCGAAGCAATAAAGCCCGACTGTTCTGCACCAAGCAGATTACCTGCACCACGGATCGATAGGTCACGCATGGCGATTTTGAATCCGGAACCGAGCTCTGTGAATTCTTTGATTGACTGGAGACGCTTCTCGGCGACCTCGGTCAGTACTTTATCCCGCTGATACGTAAAGTAGGCGTACGCGATCCGGTTGGAACGTCCTACCCGGCCACGTAGCTGATACAGTTGGGACAGCCCCATCTTGTCTGCATCATGTACAATCAGCGTATTCACATTCGGGATATCGACGCCGGTCTCGATAATGCTGGTACTAACCAGTACATCAAACTCACCATCCAGGAAGTCCAGAATCGTCTTCTCCAGCTCCTGCTCGGACATTTGTCCGTGCCCTACTGCTACCCGTGCATCGGGCACCAGTTCGGAGATATGGGCAGCCATCTCATGAATACCCTGTACCTTGTTGTACAAATAGTACACCTGTCCGCCGCGGTTCAATTCACGCTCGACCGCTTCGCGTACCAGTGTAGGGCTATGTTCCACTACATAGGTCTGTACCGGGAAGCGGTTTTCCGGAGGTGTCTCGATAACCGACAGATCACGCACACCGAGCATCGACATATGCAGCGTGCGCGGAATTGGCGTTGCTGTCAGCGTCAGTACGTCTACATTGGTTTTGAGACGCTTCAGCTTCTCCTTGTGCGATACGCCAAACCGCTGCTCTTCATCGACGATCAGCAGACCCAGATCCTTAAACACCAGATCCTGGGACAGCAGACGATGCGTACCGATCACGACATCGATCGTACCTTGCTTGATTCCCTTGATCGTCTCATTCTGCTCCTTGCGTGTACGGAAGCGGCTCAGCACCCCGATATTAAATGGATACTCGGAAAAACGCTCACGGAACGTCTCATAGTGCTGCTGGGCGAGGATCGTCGTCGGCACCAGGATCGCTACCTGCTTGCCTTCGATCGCCGCTTTGAATGCTGCACGAATCGCCACTTCTGTTTTGCCGTAACCCACGTCGCCGCAGAGCAGACGATCCATCGGACGGTTTTTCTCCATATCGCCCTTGATCTCATCAATCGCACGCAGCTGGTCACGAGTCTCGTCATACGGGAACGTATTCTCGAATTCGTTCTGCTCGTTGGTATCCTTTTCAAAAGCATACCCTGGTGCTGCCTGGCGCTCGGCATATAGCTTGATCAGATCATCGGCAATATCCTGTACCGAGGAACGAACTTTGTTTTTGACCCGAATCCATTCATTGCCGCCCAGCTTGTAGACTTTAGGCTCTTTTTCCTCGGAGCCAACATATTTCTGAATTAGATCGATCTGTTCGATCGGTACGGACAGCTTGTCTCCACCGGCATACATAATATGCATGTAGTCCTTATGGATACCGCCTACCTCAAGCGTACCAATTCCCATGTATTTACCGATACCATGGTTCTGGTGAACGACATAGTCGCCTACCTTCAGCTCGGTATAACTGCGGATACGTTCTGCATTATCCACGTTTTTGCTGACTTTGCGTACTTTACGCTGCTTTTTGGAGAACATTTCTCCTTCGGTAATCACTGCCAGCTGAATCGATGGCAGTTCAAAGCCGGCTTGCAGATTACCATCCATCATGACAGGCGTCTCGATATCATAGTCATCCAGCACACGGCGAACTCGTTCCATCCGCTCTTCGCCGCTTGCCACCATCACGACATGGATACCGGTTTTTTTCCAGCGCTCCATCTCGGACTTGAGTACATTCATCTGTCCATGGAAATCCTGCATCGTCCGACTGACAAAGTTTACGATATTGCCCGGTTGTACATGCGGCACTTGACGCAGGAACACCGACATCCAGATGCTCTGGAAAGGACTGCGGTACATTACATCATCTGTATGGGCAGCCAGCTCCAGAGAAGGCAGACTTTTGCCATTTTGCAAGAGATGCATATCCCATTCGCTCTCGTCGCGTTCCAATTGACGCGCTGTTTCCTGCAGACGTGCCGGTTCTTCCATAATAACTACCGTATCCTCCGGCAGGTAATCATACAGAGTCACCTGCTCTGGATACAGCAGAGCGATATATTTGTAGATTTCCGGGAAATAGACATGCTGACGCAGCAGCTCGATTTCCCGGCCAATCTCTTCTTTCAATCGTGCTTTGGCCTGACGGTCGCTCATTTTCTCCAGCTGCATATCCAGACGGGCCGATACCAGATCAGCAGCCTTGCGCATGCGCTCTTCATCCGCAATAATCTCGCGGCATGGCGTAATGGTGACCGATTTCACTTTATCAATCGAGCGCTGATCATCCGGATCAAAAGTACGGATCGAATCAATCTCTTCATCGAATAACTCTACCCGATAGGCGAGACTCGTCGTCACTGGGTAAAAGTCGATAATGCCTCCACGAACGCTCATCTCTCCGCGGGATTCTACACGTTCTACGCGCTCATACCCCAGTTCTACCATGCGTTTGAGGAAAGTTTCCAGCTCCAGTGTGCCGCCATCCTTCAGAATAATTTCTGCGCCGGCAATATTTTCACGCGCCGGTAAATAACGGCGTACACCGGAAAATGGCACAACAACAACGCCGCGGAATCCGGCGGCACACTGCGTCAATACATCAATACGCTGCGCCAGCGTCTCCGGGCTGGAAATAGCAGACTCTGCAGCTACCAGCTCATTCGCTGGATAAAGCAGTACCTGCTCCGGCGTGAGTGCTTCTTGCAGATCTTCGGCTATTTTGTGAGCATGGAACATATTATGAGTAACGACCAGCATTGGTCTTTGCGTCTCTGCAAAAAGGCCCGCAATCAGTAAATGCCGAGCCGAGCCAGACAATCCGGAAATGAGTTGATCTTTCATTCCGGACACAATACTATCGCGAACAGAACCAAAGTCATTATCTTTGGCAAATGCTTGTATCAGATTGTGTAACAAAGCGGCACCTCACTTATTCTTGGATCAGTATCAAAATATATAAACAAAGGATTATACACACATAACACAACGGTAAAACGACAAACCGGATAAAATACCGATTTGCCTACAAACAACCGCCTTCTTAACCTGTTCATTGCGGGTCCGGAAGGCGGTATATATACGATTTAAAAGATATAATTATTAAGCTTTATTATACCATTATCCATTAAACTTAGCCATGGTCTGCTCAAACGTATGCTTCATACTAAATTCGAGTGCGTCACATGTATTCTCGATCATTTGATCCAATAATTCCTTTTCCTTCTTGGGAAAAGTAGCCAGTACATAATCTACAATCGCATACCCGGGCTCCGGCCGGGAGATGCCCATGCGAATCCGGTCAAACTTCTGAGTACCGGTATGCTGGATAATGGACTTAATTCCATTATGGCCGCCCGCACTACCCTGAAAGCGCAGACGAATTTTGCCGGTCTCTGTATCCATATCGTCATAGACAACGATCAGGTCTTCCAGAGCGACTTTGTAATAATCCATATAGGCACGTACGGCTTCACCCGACAGATTCATATAAGTCATCGGTTTGATCAGCACGGCTTTGACTCCGCCGATATGGCCTTCACCAATCAGCGATTTGCTTTTGCTTTGACTGATGGATATACCGTGCCGTTCAGCCAGTCGATCCAGTGCCATAAAGCCTACGTTATGGCGTGTTTTGGCATATTCCGGCCCCGGGTTACCCAATCCTACAATCCATTTCATTGTTTCATAATCCTCATTTCTTCGGTATATGTCGATATGCATATGTCTACGGTGCAGTAATTTTCATTTTTTGTTAAAATTGGGTTACACCACACGGATAAGTCTAACAAGGAGGACACTCAGCATGTATACCTTTGGGCAGCAGCTGCTGAAAAACCGTCATTTCTACGATCATTTCAGACAGGAAATGCCTGTACAGATTTACCGTCATGGTATTCCTGTGGATATTGGTCTGATTACCGCCTATGATCATCAGTTTATTGAGATGAACCATATTCTGTATCATCGACAGCGTCATACCTTTGTATCCAGACCAGGTTATTAGATGCAAAGCCTATTTCGATAGATACAACGATAAGGGTTACTTGCCTCCAAGTGAGGAAGTAACCCTTTGTTTATATACCTGATTATTCGATTTCAAACAGCTTGCTGATTGATAGTTCTTCGTGTACACGGATGATTGCTTCACCCATCAGAGGAGCAACCGACAATACTTTCAGCTTGCTGGTCGGATTCGGATGCGTGATCGGAATCGTATCCGTTACAATGACTTCCTTAAGCGGAGAATTTTCCAGACGATCCATCGCCGGACCAGACAGCACCGGATGCGTACAACATGCATACACTTCTTTGACGCCGCCTTCGATCAATGCATTCGCGCCCAGTACAATCGTACCTGCCGTATCGATGATATCATCGACCAGGATCGCGGTTTTGCCTTCGATATTACCGATAATATTCATGACTTCGCTGACATTTGGTTCCGGACGGCGCTTGTCGATGATTGCCAGCGGTGCGCTGAGCAGATCAGCCAGTTTGCGTGCACGTACTACACCACCATGGTCAGGGGACACGACAACCGGGTTTTCGATTTGCTTGGAACGGAAATACTGAGCCAGAATTGGTACGCCGAGCAGATGATCTACCGGAATATCGAAGAAGCCCTGAATCTGCATCGCGTGCAAATCCATCGCGATAACACGGTGAGCGCCTGCTTTTTCAATCAGGTTCGCTACCAGTTTTGCTGTGATTGGATCACGTGAACGTGCTTTGCGATCCTGACGTGCATAACCGTAATAAGGAATCACGACGTTAATGCTCTTGGCCGAAGCACGTTTGAGTGCATCTACCATGACAAGCAGTTCCATCAGGTTATCATTTACCGGCGCGCAAGTTGATTGGATGATATACACATGACAACCGCGGACGCTTTCGGATAATTTCACCTGAATTTCGCCATCACTGAAGCTGGTCGTACGGGATTCGCCCATGGGAATACCGATGTAGTCGGCAATCTGACCCGCCAACTTGGGATTGGAATTACAAGTGAAAATCTTTAGTTTGGAATCACAATAAGTCATAATGGTTAAAACCCTCCGTGGTGGTTCATTGGAATGCTCATCATATCGGTCTTATTTCTCTCTATATGGTCGATCAGATCATTCAACAAGCATCATACACTTAACATTATATAATAATTTTCTAGCGAATAGTGGCATTATGTTAGTGCAAATGGATAATAATTTAATCAAATGGCATGATGATTCACAAATTCTTACTTTTGTTCCTTGATTGCTTTGGCTTTGGCACGGATTTTATCCGCGTACCCAGCCTTGTTTTCCTGGCGTGCACGAGCGATCGCCAGATCATTCGCATCTACATTTTTTGTGATTGTGGAGCCAGCTACGACATAAGCACCTTTGCCTACACGCACTGGTGCGATCAGGTTGGAGTTGCTGCCGATAAATACATCATCTTCGATGATCGTTTGGAACTTGTTCAGTCCGTCATAGTTGGCTGTAATCGCGCCACAGCCGATATTTACGCCAGAACCCACTTCTGCATCGCCGACATAGCTCAGATGAGGTATTTTAGAACCATTGCCAATTTTGGCATTTTTCAATTCAACAAAATCGCCTACCTTGACCTGGTCACCCAGTACAGTACCCGGACGCAAATATGCGAACGGTCCGATCATGCCTTCCTGGCCCACTTCGGTCTCCGACAATACGGATTGACGAATTGTTGTGCCATTCGCCACTCTGGAATCTTCAATCTCCGTATTTGGACCGATCACGCAGTCTTCACCAATCACGGTGTTTCCCTTGAGGATTGTGCCCGGGTGCAGTACAGTGTCTGAACCGATCTGTACGTCTGCACCGATATAGGTAGAGTCCGGATCAATAATAGTAACACCGTTCAGCATATGATAACGAGCCAGGCGTCTGCGCATGAACTGCTCGGCTTCCGACAGAGCCACACGATCATTAACCCCGATCGATTCGGAAATGTCAGCTGTTACGTAAGCGGAGATACGTTTACCCTGTTCACGCAAAATAGTGATGCAATCTGGCAGATAATATTCTTGTTGAGCATTGTTGTTGGTTACTTTGGATAGTGCGGAGAACAGCAGGGAATTGTCAAAACAGTACGTGCCTGTATTGATTTCCTGTACAGCCAGTTCTTCCGGTGTACCGTCCTTTTGCTCTACAATCTTGATTACACTGCCGTCGGCATCGCGAATAATGCGGCCATAACCTGTAGGATCTTCCATTACTGCTGTCAAAATCGTAACAGCGGCGCCTTCGGATTCATGCTGATGAATCAGATTCTCCAGCGTCTCCGGTGTAACCAGCGGTGTATCTCCACAGATTACAATTGTTGTACCTTGCTCGGATCCAATCAGTGGTTCAGCCTGACGAACCGCATGCCCCGTACCCAGCTGCTCGCTTTGCAGTGCATACTCTGCGCGATCTCCCAGGAAGGATTGTACTGCTTCTGCTCCATGTCCTACTACCACTACACTGCGCTCGCAATTCACCTTTTGCACAGCGTCCAGTACATGACCTACCATTGGCTTGCCGCATACCGGATGAAGCACTTTATACAGCTTGGATTTCATCCGTTTGCCTTTACCTGCCGCCAGTACTACTGCCATCCTTTTCAAAAAAATTGCCCCCTCTATAATTAAATCCATTTATACATATAATCCCTGATTTGCTTGGAAATAAGCCTGTTTGCGGGACTTTGTAATCTTTGTGTTCACCCATAATTATACAGCCGTCAAAAAAACTCCATACTGAATATATCTTATTCCGGACAAAAAGAAAAGGGAGCCACAGCTCTTGCTCCCTGTGACTCCCTTTTCTTTTAAACCCCAATAAGTACTTGATTATGCGCCTTCTTCAATAACTTCTTCTTCTACACCGGCACGTTCGTATTCAGTCAGCACGGCTGTCTGAATCTTCTCGCGAGTGCTTGAAGAAATAGGATGCGCGATATCGCGGAACTCGCCATCCGGTGTCCGTTTGCTTGGCATTGCGACAAACATGCCATTGTTACCGTCGATAACGCGAATGTCGTGAACGACAAATTCGCTGTCGATTGTGATAGATGCAATGGCTTTCATTCTGCCTTCGGAGTTCACCCGGCGGAGTCGTACATCCGTTATTTCCATATGTGTTCACCACCTTTTTCCATAAAGACTTGGTTGTGTAATTCCACACATGGCAGGGAAATCCCTCTTTTTTTCTGAAAATTTATTGCGCATTTTTTTGTCTTTTTGCTTTTTTTGCCGTTTTTCGACGAATTGCGAAAAATTTGATTGATAGACATTCTCAATATGAAAATGGGTTCTATAGGCTACGATGCGTATTACTTTTCATTTTCAAAGTAATTGCCCGGTTTGACCATGATTTTCTTGCTTTTGGCATCAACTTCGGTCAATGTTGCCAGCGACACATAATCTGCCCAGAGACGATCTTCCGTATCTACTGCACCTGATTCCAACAGGACGCCGACACCAGCGACGGTAGCATTGAATTCATCCAGTAGATCGACCATACCCTGAATCGTTCCTCCGGCTTTCATAAAATCGTCGATAATCAATACACGCGATTTTTCCTTGAGTGCACGGCGGGACAGCGTCATCGTATGCAGACTCTTGTGCGAACCGGATACATAATTAATACTCACTGCCGATCCCTCGGTCATCTGATGATCTCGGCGTACCAGTACAACCGGCAGATTCAGCTGCGTACCTGTGGCATGCGCCAGAGGAATACCTTTGGTCTCTACCGTCATGATTACATCGATCGGCGTATCCGCAAATACCGACGCGAAAATTTTGCCAACTTCATTCAGAATAGCCGGCTGTCCCAATAGATCGGACATGTAAATATAATCGCCAGGCAATAAACGCTCCGGCTGCTCCAGCTGATCACACAGATTGCTCATAAAAGAAAAAGCTTTTTCCCGCGACAGTCTTGGAATATATTTCACTCCGCCGGCTGCCCCTGCCAGTGTCAAAAGTTCTCCGACACCTTCTTCTTCAAAGACTTCCTTGATAATGGTCAAATCTTCACTGATCGATGACTTGGCCGCTCCATATCGGTCAGCAAACGTGGTTAATGGAATCAGCGTGTGTGGTCGGGATGTCAAATACTGGGTCAGCTCAACCAGACGCGCACTCCTTTTTAATTTTTTCACTTTGACTCCTCACTATCTCCAAAAAATTTACAATTATATACCCAAACCCGAATAATTAAAGTGAATATAACATTTTTGTACGTGTTTGTAAAAGAAAATCGCAATCTTTTTCATCCATTCTGCCTAATGTCTGCACAATGGTATGAACAAGATTGCGACCTGTATTCATTCAGGTTAACATTCTGACAGCATAGACCTCATGACAGAAGCCTCGCAGCCCATTATAAATACGGGCTACCTTGGATTCTTTGGACACCAGTCCAAAGACCGTAGGACCGCTTCCCGACATCAATACGCCATCTGCACCCAGTTGAATCATAGCCTGCTTGAGCTGGCGTACTTCTGGATAATGCGACAGTGTCACATCCTCCAGTACATTGCCCAGTTCGCTGCAGATCTGTTCAAAGGAGTGCTGCTCCAATGCTGCACGCATATTGGCAGCTGACGGATGATGAGCTATACGATCCGCCTGCAGACGGCCATATACGTTCGCTGTCGATACATTGATCGGCGGCTTGGCCAGAATCACCCAGCAGTCTGGTGGGCTCTGAAGCGGCGTCAGGATCTCTCCGCGGCCTGTAGCCAGCGCTGTACCACCTGTAATGCAGAAAGGCACATCCGATCCGATCGAAGCTCCCAGCTCCATCATGTCCTCATGCGGGATATGAAGGTTCCAGAGGCGATCCAAACCGCGCAGTGCTGCCGCCGCATCACTGCTGCCTCCTGCCAATCCGGCAGCTACCGGAATTTTCTTATCAATATGAATGTGTACACCTTGACGAATATGATACTTTTCTTTTACTTTTCTGGCTGCCTGATAAGCGAGATTTTTCTCGTCCAGCGGAATATAACCGGCCTGGCTGGATATTTTGATCGTATCCCCTGCCAGTTCCGATATGGTAAGCCGGTCCGCCAGATCTACCATCGTCATAATCATCTCGACTTCATGGTAGCCATCCGGCCGCTTATGTAATACATCCAGCATCAGATTAATTTTAGCAGGCGCTTTTTCATATAACTTCATGAGGTTCCTCCACCTTCAACAGTCCGTCCGTTCTACATCTATATTCAGACCGGCGTTCTGCCAGTCAGCATGAATAATCCATATTATAAAAAAAATAGATTATGAAGTCCATTCACAAAACAAAACAGTCTCTACCCCGAAAGGAGATAAAGACTGTTTTATGATAAAACAGTTATTCAATTCCCTGCGTATTCGATCTGCGTCTGGGAATCTTCATCGCAAACCGTGATCTCGACAGAGTCGGTTAACACGTCAGCGTAGCTGTAAGACACTCGTTCAAAAGTTTGATGATCATCATCAAGCTTTACTGTAAAAACAGAAGGGTAGGTTTCTTCTAAAACGCCAGTCCGTTCAATGGTCTTCTTGCGACCACCATTTGCACGCAAAGTAATTTTGTGCCCAACGTGAGCATCAAGATTGCGTTTAATTTCCGTAAGCGCATTGTTAGCCATGCCTACAACCACCTCTTTTCCTATTCCAGTATACCAGAAAAAGAAAGAGTTGTCAAAGGAACATTAAATTATAGCAGTCAGAAATTTATCTTGTCAACGATTTTTTTCAGCGGATGCCTGCTTCCAAAAATACCCTGCTAAGTACCGCATATTCCTCCAGGCTGAGCGTCTCGCCACGTCGTGTTGGCTCGATCCCTGCACGGTTCAACAACTGCTCCAGCTGCTCCCGGTCTCCACCTGCAAAATAGCGTGTTTTCAGATTATTGGCGATTGTCTTACGGCGCTGAACAAAAGAAGACTGCACCATCTCGAAGAAATGCTGTTCGTCTTCTACCTGTACGGCAGGCTGTTCGCGCAGCTTGAGACGAATAACTGCCGATTCTACATTGGGCTGGGGAATAAATACTGTTTTTGGCACAATGCAGACGAGTTCCGGCTCACAGTAATACTGGACAGCAATGCTCAGACTGCCGTATTCCTTGCCTCCCGGCTTTGCAGCCATGCGCTGGGCTACTTCCTTCTGAATCATTACAACGATGTTATCCAGCGGCAGGCGCTCTTCCAGAAGCTTCATCAGGATTGGTGTCGTCACGTAATAAGGCAGATTGGCCACCACACTGACTTTATCGACATTACCAAAGTCTTCACGGAACAGCTCATGCAGATCTACTTTAAGAATATCGCCGTGACGAACATTCACATTGGAATACGTCTGCAGTGAATCTTTCAGAATCGGGATCAGACGCTGATCGATCTCGACAGCTGTTACTGCTTTGGCCTGCTGGGCAAGACGTTCTGTTAGCGCTCCGATCCCTGGACCGATCTCCAGAGCGCCGCGTTCCGGTGTCAGACCGGCTGCCTCTACAATTTTATTTAGAATATTTGCATCGATCAGAAAGTTCTGTCCCAGACTTTTCTTGAACGAAAATCCGTGCTTGCTAATAATTTCCTTGGTTCGTCTGGGTGTAGCGATATCGTGTTGGTCACTCATTGATTTATTGTTCCTCCGATTCCAGTTGTGAAAGTGCTGCGGCAAATTCTTCACGGGTGATGCCGAATATACGCAGTCGCTTATGAAATTGTTTGCCGTTGCAATAGCCGATTCCGAGCAGGTTGCCCATTTTCATACGTCGTTCGGACGCATCCTTGTGCATGACGAGTCCTGTCATAAGCAGATCATCCCAGTCGATCAGAGTTTCTGCCGATGGCATCTCCGTGTGCACTCGCGCGAGAGCTGCGCGAATAGAATCGGGGGAAGCATTCTCGACCCCGATATCCCCTTTGCGTGTAGCTTCGCTTTCCGAAATAAAGGCATGTTTGCAGCCGGGCACCTGCTGGGCCACAATTTTGCGTATACGTTCTCCGGCGTGATCGGGATCGGTCAGAATAATGACTCCTCTGCGCTCCTGTGCCAGCTTTACGCGTCTGATTACTTCCGGACCTATTGCTGATCCGCCTGTCTCGATCGTATCCGCCTCCACTGCACGCTTGATGGCTACGGTATCGTCTCTGCCTTCTACCACAATCACTTCTTTAATCACTTTTGCCGTACGCTTCCCTTCTGCGTTCATCTATGAATCTGTCTCCAGTATAACAAACAAAAAGAAGAGGATTCATCCTCTTCTTTTTGTCGGTTCTATTCACGCTCATGGTTAATATAATAACTATATCATACAACAGCTGCTTTGATGCAGGCAACAGCTATCCTGGCGCTATACTAAGGTTTTACCGGTCCAATCACATACACGGTATAACCTGTCTTGCGTCCGAATGCTCTGGCCTGACTCAGACTGTCTATATACACATCAATTTTATTGCCGTTAATGGCACTGCCGGTATCTTCCGCACGGCGGTAACCGATACCTTCAATGTATACCCACCATCCCATCGGGATTACACTGGTATCTACAGCAATCGTACGTCCTTCGGTTACTCTTGTACCGGAAGCGGTAGTGGTACCCAGACCCGGTTCGCCTGAAGAATAGGCGGTAAGAGTTACATTGTTGAGGACTTTAGCATAAGAGAAGCCTTTATCCGATTTGGAAGAACTATCAGATGTATTTGCTGCAAGCAGCTTGGGTTGTTCTTTCTTGGTACCGACCATTACAATCTTGTCCTGAACCTCGGTTGTTGTCTTCTTGTCAATCATACGTTTGGAGACGAATTCTCCATCTTCGTATACTTTCTCGATGTACTGGACCACTTTACCCGTTTGTCCGGATTGGACCAGCTTGGTTTTGCCTTCCAGCATGGTACTGCTGGTTTTCTTCACTACATCATACGGAAGCTTGACTGTCTGCTTCGTAATAAATGAAGTTGTTCGGATTACTTTGATATCCATGTCCTGCTTAACCGAAGCTTCGACTGGTGGATTCAATTTGTCTTGTTCCTTCAAATCGATTCCGGCCTGCTCCAGTGTATTGCCTACTGTCTTGGCAGTGGTGTATACCTTTTTGGTACCTCCATCAGCCGTAATGTTTACTGCTACCGCATGGTTGATATAGACCTTATCTCCATCCTGGATCGCGCCGTTTAAAGGCATGGATACTTTATCCTGCGGTGCCAGTTGAATCTGGTGTTCTGTCAGCATGTCGGAAAGCATCAGCTTGCGTGTTTCCATCTCCTGGGCTTTACCGTCAATGACAACATAAATATTTTTGCCTGCCTGATTATACAGAATAGCGAGCAGCATAACGATGACCGCAATGACCGCCAATGCAGTTAACGAGGCAAAGCGTAGATTTTTCTGCTTCCAACTCAGCGCGTAAGACATGCTGGATGAGCGTGAACCATGGGTTTCTTCGAAAGGAGCCATTCCCACTTCTTCCGTCCTCCTTCATAGTCTCGCCGTCTAGCTGTGACGTAAATACAATATGACGCGACTATATAAGAATTTTCGCAGGCCGTTTGTAAAGCTGTAAGATCATCCGCATATTGCGATAATCTTTCATGATGTAATAGGTACCTGCGCCATGGTCAGTCTTAGTGGCTTCCTGATTCTGAACAGCAAAATTCAGAATAATACACTCTTGCTTTCCCTTTTGGCCAAAACAAAAAGAAGCCTATGGAAAAGCGCAAGAGCAACTCTTCCTGGCTTCCGACGATTACAACATTCGGGAAACACTAGAAAATGCGAGGTTGCCTCTGCATCGCTTACGAGGTTAGCTGTCGGGTTCGGACATTTTGAACTGCTTGTATTTCATGCCCTTTGAAGAGTCCTCCGCTCATGGCGCAAGTATCCCCAATTCACCCCATAGACCCTGTATCAGGAATCAGACAAGTTGCCTTCCGTTACTACTGGTTTAAATGCTGAAGGCAGCTGTTGGTTCCCCCGTTCTCCTATGTAGGAAACTCAGCGAGACCGAATCATGGAATCTCGTTTATCAATAACAAGATTAAATCACTGATGAAATGATATCCTGAACCCAACCCCACTGTAAAGCGATAGGCAACTCCGTTTTTCTTAAAAAGTAGTTAAAATCTTGTAACATTTTAGCATTTATTCGTTAAAATTCATTCATATATCGGTATAGCTCGGTTTTTCAGTGGTTTTTCTCCCTTTTTCACCGTATGCCAAATAATGTAAGGGCGTTTTTCGTCGTGATTTCACTAATTTCTTCCAGTGAGACCCCTTTTAGCTCGGCAGCTGCCTCGGCTACAAGACGTACATGAGCAGACTCATTTCTTTTCCCACGATAAGGATGAGGTGTCAAATAAGGGGAGTCTGTTTCGAGTAACAACCGGTCCATTGGCACCTGTTGAAGCACCTCTTTGGGCTGCTTCGCATTCTTGAAAGTAATCGGCCCGCCAAACGATAAATGGAAGCCCATATCAAGGCACATTTTGGCGGTCTCCCAGCTGCCCGAAAACGAGTGCATAATGCCGCCGACTTCAGATGCTTTTTCCTCTCTCAGGATACGTACAATATCTTCATGGGCTTCACGATTGTGGATAACGATCGGCATATTAATGGAGCGTGCCAGACCAATTTGCTCGCGCAGTACACGATGTTGAACATCTTTTGGCGATTTATCCCAGTGATAATCCAGTCCGATTTCGCCGATAGCAACCACTTTTTCATGTTTGCATAAAGATTCAATCCATTCCAGATCTCCCGGCTGCATCGTAATCGCTTCGACCGGATGCCATCCGACAGCAGCATAGATGAAATCATAGGCTTCGACAAGTTCCATGGTAGTCGGAATCGTCTCACGGTCAAATCCTACATTTACCATCCGCGTTACACCCTCTGCATAAGCACGCTCGATGACTTCTTTGCGATCTTCACCAAAATCTTTGGAATCCAGATGCGTATGTGTATCAAATAACATATGTTTAACTCTCCTTTACTCCCTAATACTCTATTTTTAATCCGTAGACTTAAATTTCGAATTCCATCTGTGCAGGGCCAAGTTTGTCTTCAAAGATGTCTGCTACCTGCTTGGACAGCTGATTTTTTACCCTTTCCAGCTTTTCCTGTGGAAAGTACAGATGATAACGACCACGATGGATGCCGCTAATGGATCGTACCACGTCAGACACTTCCGAGATTTCCTGCACCTTGTTTTGACGATTCAATAGCAGAATTTGTTTCTCTTTTTTGGGATCTCCCGGACGAAATACATCATAAGGCAGATCAGTCGGGAAATCGATCTCCAGATCATAGTGGGGATGAAGCCCAGCTCGCTCAAATTCGGAACGGATTTCATCGATCATATCAAGGTCTATTAATTCTGTTTCTACATATTTATAAAGTCTGCGTTCCATAAAGCGTGAACATACATCCGCAAGGATCTCATCCTGCTCCAGTGTCCACTGCATAAATGTAGTTTGTACCAGTGCCTCATCCAATAGAAGATACTCATTTACATTCAATGTTCCTTCAAATAAGGAAGGCAGCGGATGCGGCAGGAATTTGAAAGCATATCCCTGATCAAACAGTTCTTTGGCCCGCTGGAAAATATGCCGCAGTACAATATCCGAGCTCCGGGTAACCGGGTGGAAGTATACCTGCCAGTACATCTGGTATCTCGACATCAGATAATCTTCAATTGCATGCATGCCTGATTCCTTGACGACAATTCGTCCATCATGCGGGCGCAGCACTCGGATAATCCGATCCATATCAATCGTTCCATAATTGACGCCGGTAAAATAGGCATCCCGGAGCAAGTAATCCATGCGATCTGCATCCAGGGGACTGGATACCAGATTCACCACAATCGCTTTTTCGTAGTCTTTGCGAATGACTGCTGCAACCTTCTCGGCGAATCCTGGTTCTACTTCTTCCAGAATCCGGTTGATCTCGGTGTTACCAAGCAGAATTCGACAGGTCCACTCTTCATGATTCATATCAAAAGCTTCTTCGATCGAATGAGAGAAGGGGCCGTGTCCCAGATCATGCAGCAGCGCGGCACACAGCGCGACCATCCGCTCTTCACTTGGCCAGTCTTCATAACCTCCACGTTCGAACTGAGAGATAATTCGTCTTGTAATCTCGTACACACCGAGAGAGTGGGAGAATCGACTGTGCTCGGCACCATGAAATGTCAGATAGGAAGTACCCAGCTGACGAATCCGCCGCAATCGTTGAAATTCGGGCGTGTTGATCAATGTCCAAATCAGACGGTCCTGTACATGAATATAATTATGAACGGGATCTTTAAATACTTTTTCTTCTTCCAAAGGTTGTATAGGTTTCAATTTTAGTCCTCCTTCACCGAAACTTGATTCCAGTATTTTCTATGCGTTAAAATAGAATCATGCCTTTATTGTCGAACAGTGTCGTTATATACAATAAATCATTTTCCAAATCGACAAACGCTTTTTATAATAATAATATAGCCCAAAACCTGCTTTATATAAAAAAAAATTGCGTTTTCCCTCTAAAAAAGGCGTTTTTATATAATTTTTAGGTTGACTGATTTGGGAAACGTTGGTATTATGAATATCATAAAAGATAGAAATTTGTCGAACACTGACACTTAATAAAACAACTTAAACTAATAAAACCAAAATTGAGAGGATTGATCAGTATGATGAAATCAACTGGTATTGTAAGAAAAGTAGACGAATTGGGACGCGTTGTTATTCCTATCGAATTGCGCCGCACACTGGGTATTGGTGAAAAAGACGCTCTGGAAATCTACGTAGATGGCGAGCGCATCATGTTGAAAAAATACGAGCCAGCTTGTATCTTCTGTGGCAATGCTGAAAATGTAACTTACTTCAAAGGTAAAATCGTTTGTAACGAATGTATTTCAGAAATTCCTGTTCCTGTGACAAAATAAATAAAATAGGTTATAATAGATCCATACACTTATTAATTCTAACCTTTATATATCTCCTTGGGCCTTTACCCGGCAGTTACTGTCTGGGTAAAGGTATTTTTTTGTTTATACGCTCCTATGAATATCCTAAATTACATTATACTTTCTTTTTGTGACCACTTCCAACTTACATAGGAAAAAGGGACCTTGACGTCGTCAATATCCCTTTTTTTCGCGTTTCTACTATTATAATGTTTTTACCCATTTTACTATAAAAAATACCGTTTATAGTAGTGCCTGATACACGTCTCTTTTGGAGAGACCGCGATCTTTGGCTGCTTTTTTCATTGCATCCTTGCGTGGAAGCTGCTCTCGCTGTTCATAATGCTCTACATGCTCTTCGATCGTCATCTGTTGCCACCACTCATTCGCTTCTGCCTCTGCTTCACTGGCAGACTGTCCCTGCAGTACAATACAGTATTCTCCTAGCGGCGGATGTTCCTCCAGCCAGAGCAGAGCTTCCTCAATCGTCCCCCGCAGCCATTCCTCATGACGCTTGGTCAATTCCCGGGCCAGTACAACCGGTCGATTGCCAAGATGCTCCAGCATGGTTCTAAGCGTCTTGATCACACGGTGAGGCGATTCATAAAATAAAAGCGTTCCCTCCGCAGCACGTGCTCCTTGCAAAATAGCTTCTTGTCCTTTGGCATCTCGTGGCAGGAAGCCAATAAACGTAAATCGTTCCGTCGATAATCCGGACGCAATCAATGCCGACAGTGCTGCATTGGCTCCTGGAATCGGCACGACACGTACTCCCTGCTCCAGCGCCAGTTGTACAAGGTCCTGTCCAGGATCCGATATAGCCGGCAGACCAGCATCACTAACCAGAGCCAGGCTCTGTCCTTCACAGATCAGACGAATCAGTTCCGGTCCGCTCGCCTTTTTATTATGCTCGTGGTAGCTGACCAGCTTGCGCGGTGTAATCTCAAAGTGGTTTAGCAGTTTGCGTGTCTGGCGGGTATCCTCTGCAGCCAGGATATCGCACTCCTGCAGGGTTCGTACTGCCCGGTATGTCATATCTTCGAGATTACCAATCGGCGTCGCCACCAGATACAGAATACCGGGTTCTATTGTATTTTTATTTTCTGTATCCCCAGCGACAAAGCTTTTCTGAATCTGTATGCTCATAATGACTCCTTTTGTCCATAATAAATATCCATAATCTCAGGTACATATTCGTTATTCTCGTTATATACAATCAGCGGCGGTAGGATACGCAGCTCCGGCTTGCCGGCGCGCAGTCCCTCGACCAGTACCATGTTGGCTTCCATATGAGCGCGAGGATGCACATAACGTACACGTTTTGGCTCTACTCCATACGTACGCATCAGTGACAGAATATCCACCAGACGATGCGGACGGTGTACCATAGCCAGCTTGCCGCCTGTACGCAGCAGCTGGGATGCTGTACGAACCACATCTTCGAGTGTACATCCAATCTCGTGACGCGCCATTGCCTGATGCATATTCAGCTTGATATCACTGCCTGTCATCTGGGCATACGGAGGATTCACGGTAACCGCATCATAACTGCCATGCTCTCCTGCCAAAGGCATTTCCTTTAGATCCTGTTCGCGGATCGTAATCCGTTCCTCCATCTGATTCAGCGCTACACTGCGGCGTGCCATACTGGCCAGACGCTCCTGAATCTCCACACCTTCAATAGCTGCACGGGTTCGTGTACTTAGCAAAAGGGGGATAACCCCATTTCCGGTACAGAGATCCATGATTCGTCCCTGTGGCGGTACGCTAGCGAAGCGTGCGAGCAGTACAGCATCCATCGAGAAGCTGAAGACTTCGCGGCTTTGAATAATTTTGAGATTATTGGTTAACAGATCATCGATCCGTTCTCCGGGTTCGGTAAATTCCTGGTTCATGGTTATTCCTTTCCTTATTCCGGCTACATAAAAACCGCGGATGCACTCCGCGGCTTATAGGATCAATTTATTCGGATTTATTCAAAAACGATAGACAGAACAGACAGTCGCCTTCTGTACGCAGATGTCCATAATAGACATTACAGATATGGAATCCTTCATGGTACAGACGAGCCAGATTATCATATCCTTCTCCAACTACTTCCGGATAAGGATGACTGTGCGTGTCTTTGAAAATCTCGGCGATTTGAGGTTCTGCCACTTTCACTTCAAGCGGTACTTCTTTTTTGAGTACACGGCGCAGCTGTTCGTTCTCAATGGTGAGACGCTGGTTTTCCTCCAGTAATTCTTTGACGGCGAGCTTTAATCTTCCCATATCTCCGTGCATATGGTTCATTTGTGTCTCCAGTTCATGAATATGCTCAAAAAGATTTTTCTTTTCCAAGTTTCCACCTCAAAAGCAGCCTTTGACCGGTTTACTTCACAACCACCTCATCAAACGGCAGTTCCTTGACCTTGCTGATATCGAAGATCTGGACATGCACAGTTCTGGAATTCGCATTGATGCCCACAACTTTGCCATCCCCCAAAGAGGTGACGACAAATTTTCCCACAGCAGGAAGTTCTTCTTTGATACTTTCATAATTGTCATGTTCAAACTTCAGACAACACATCAGACGGCCGCACAATCCCGAGATTTTGGTCGGGTTCAGAGACAAGCTCTGATCTTTGGCCATTTTGATCGACACGGGTTCAAAATCACCCAGCCAGGAAGAACAACACAGGATTCGTCCGCAGGGACCAATCCCTCCCAGCATTTTCGCTTCATCCCGAACCCCGATTTGCCGAAGCTCGATCCGTGTACGGAAAATGCTAGCCAGATCTTTGACCAATTCCCGAAAATCTACTCGGCCTTCCGCAGTAAAGTAAAAGATGATCTTGTTACGGTCGAATGTATATTCAACGTCGACCAGCTTCATTTTGAGCTGGTGTTCTTTGATTTTCTTCAGACAGGTCGCAAATGCATTCTTCGCCGCCACCCGATTTTCTTCAACGATCTGAGCATCTTCATTACCGGCAATCCGAATGACCTTCTTCAAAGGAAGAACCACATCATCCTCATTGACCTGCTTGCGCCCAATCACAACCTTGCCATATTCGATCCCTCTTGCTGTCTCGACAATAACATGCTGTTCGCTATCCACTGCAAATTCAAGCGGATCAAAGTAATATATTTTACCCGCCTTTTTGAAGCGGACGCCTACTACGTTATACAAAAGATAAGCCTCCTCATTTGCCAATACCGTTCCTACTACTTGCTGCAAAAACGATAAGAAGATCCCTTCTAGTTCTCACGGACATGGCGTGTTTTGAAAAAGTCGCTGCTCTTCCAGTAATGTGTTGCGCATGATGTGTACACTGCCTGTCCAGTTACAGAAGTTTCTTCTATACCTTAGCCACTTACCCCTATGAGAAACTGCTCCATACACAGCTGCCCATTCACATGGGAGCGGAGCATTTTCTTACTTTCGGCAGCAAGCGCCATACAGGATACCCAATGCTGCATGCTGCGGGTGTGAGCCACCTTGGAGAGAGACTCTAACTGATCTATAAAAACGATACTTTCATTTCTGCCGATCTGGATATGGATCATATCTTTGAACCATAGATGGAAAAGATCAAATATTCGATCCAGATGATCTCCCAGTCCGCCCTTGAACAGCTTCTGCTGTGCGGTAATAAGGCTTATGCTCCCTCTACCTGCGGATTCCTTCCCTAATTGTAACACTACGTTTCTAATTTCTGCAAACCAATTCTCACTTAGAAGTTCACGACATTCATCCGGGTCGGAAGCGATCTGTACCGCACAGCGTATAAGTGGCATCGGAAAGTTCTCATCAGCCAGAATTTGCGTCATTTGCTGCGGGTCAAGCGCGGTAAACATAACCGGTTGTGTACGTGAACGAATAGTTGGCAGAATAGACTGTACATTTTCGGTCAGCAGAATCGCAACCGCTGGCGCAGGCGGCTCTTCCAGAAATTTGAGCAGGCTGTTGGAAGCCTGTACCGTCATTTTATCGGCATCTTTGATAATATATATTTTGCGGTTGCCCGCCTCGGAACGATAAGAAAAAATTCGCTGTAATTCGCGAATCTGTTCAATTTTGATCGAGTTGCCATCCGGTACCACCACATGAAAATCTGGATGATTGCCATGCTCCATTTTGCGGCATTCGATACATTCTCCGCATCCTTCATCCCCCTGGTGTATGCATACCAGTGCCTGGGCAAAGCTGCGGGCCATTTTCAACTGGCCACTGCCTGCAGGTCCGTTAAACAAATAGGCATGTGAGATTTTCTGGCTTCGCAATCCGTTCTGCAACACACGCTTTGCCATTTCCTGTCCAATAATCTCCTGAAAAGACATACTTCCTCCTTACCGTACCCGAAGCCTGCAGTCATCAACATGGCCTGTATCGGCTAACATGTCGTATAACTGCAGGCTTCCTGTCCTGCCTTGATATTACATCTATGCGGTCAGATCCAAAATCACGTTCATCTTTGTGATCAGATGAGCGGTCCATTACATTTGATCCTGGTAGCTTTGCTTCTATCATCCACTTCTTCATAGAGAATGAACGCATGTTTATCAGCGAATATTGAAATGGATCAGTATAGAAAATTAACCAGCATGCCGCGAATTTCGCCCATTCGCTGCAGCAACTCGATTCGTCCCTGCTCGCTGTTCAGCAGTTCTTCTGCCATACTGATCAAGGCAGCATCTACTTCATCAAGCAGCTTGTATTTCTTGCTGCGTCCACGACGATCAAAGCTGTGCGTTTCTTTTAACTTGATACCACGACGAACCGTATCTTCCAGAAAGCGCTTGACCAGCATCTGATAGGATTTCAATTCACGCAGTGTCATGGATTTGGCCAGACGTTCACCCTGCATCTGAATCTCTCTGAATTGGCGCTGTACTTCATCATGTGTAGCCTGTGTGCCATGATTCTGCAGCACATCCGAGAAATTCTTTGGTTGAACAACCTTGTTGGGTGTATCCGCTATAATAGGGTTACTCTTCATCATCGGGTAACCGGGATTAATTTTCATAAATCTCTTCCTTTCCATTGCACCTGTAATAGGAATACACTGGCTCGTAACCATCCTTTTATCGTAATTAGCCTAAGCTAAATCATTGCCTGTGTGAATGGTCTGCCAAATACTGATATATATATCAGTATCGTTCAAATGCAGCCATTTAAGAATAGCAAAACGGAAAAAAGAAATTTATATTTCATCTATAACAGGTTTATCCTACAGCACTACCTTATATCCCTGCTGTTTATTTACGTCCATATAAAGAAGATGGACCGGTGCCAGTAACTGTCCCCGATCCTTACCTTCTATTTATTATACTATTTATTGCATGCTATGTTGCATAGGAATTACGTAAATTTACACTTTTACTGAATAATATGAAATAAAAGAGCTTAGAAGTGCTCGAAACGCTCAACTGGCAGTACAAATACCGTTGCTCCGCCCACTTGGACTTCTACCGGAAGTGGCAGATACGAATCGGTTGTGCCGCTCATCGGTGTTACCGGAGTAACCAGTTGTTCACGAATCTTACAGCTGTTACGGATAACGTCCATAACTGCTTCAATCTGACTGTCATCTACACCGATCAGAAAAGTCGTATTTCCTGCTCGCAGAAATCCCCCAGTACTTGCCAGCTTGGTTGCACGGAAGTTCGCCTTTACCAGCTCTCCAGATAAACGGTTACTGTCTTTATCTTGTACGATCGCTATAATCAGTTTCATTATCATGGCCTCCTCGATCAGAATCTAGCATCTTATTCCTCTATTACTCATTTGACACAACCTATACAAAATCCTTTTTTTCAACCCTGGTTCCAATATTGTAACCACTTTCTTCTATTCTAACTCACTTGCTTGTCCAGCCTGAGAAGCAATCAGCCGATCGATCACCTGTCTAATCTCTTCAAACACCTCTTCTTCAGTCTGTTCACCATTAACCATAATGAACTGATCGGCATATTGTTTTGACAGTTCCGTATAGCCCTGATATACACGATGGTGGAAATCAATCGCTTCCAGATCCAGTCGGTTGATCTCTCGGTCACTGGTTTTGGCCATGATCCGCTTCAGTCCTACTTCCGGACGGACATTAATATAAATATTCACATCTGCCCAGTATTCACGCTGATCGACCTGAATCGCCAGACGATTAATATCCAGAACAGCCTTACCTAGTTCGCGACCGTATCCTTGATAAGCGAGCGACGACATAACATACCGGTCACAGATGACCAGCTGGCCTGACTGTACAGCCGGAATCACTTTCTGAATCAGATGCTCTCTACGCGCGCTGGCGTAAAGCAGACACTCTGTGAGACCGCTCATATGATTGTCCACATTCAGAATCACATTGCGAATCTGCTCGGATACCGGGATGCCGCCAGGCTCCCTTGTAGATAAAAAAGAAACATCTTGTTCGGTCAGATACTGTTTGATCCGTTCTAGCTGGCTTGTTTTGCCGCTACCATCCATGCCCTCAATTGCAATAAACAATCCATTTTGCTTCATTGTATTCCTGCTTTCCATGTTCACCGGTCCAGATCACAATTACTGGCCTCATCTTTTGATAACATGACAGCAGCATATAGGCTGATGCATGTTTTATATACTTGTATTATATCATATGCGTTTTTCAGTCTTTTGATTGATCGTACGATGCGATATAGACCCGAATAGTGTGTAATGAAGAGTCCGCAGCTCCCTGTACTTTTATAGGGTGGCTACGCACAAGCATTAACTGTCTATGCACCTGTTCACCAATATATTCACCTGGATATAGTACAGGGATACCTGGAGGATATGGAATAATCATTTCCGCACTTTGTCTACCATTCGCTTCCTCCAAAGGAATAGTTTCAATCTGTTCCTCGGATACAGGGATCATCGTAAACTCAACAGGTTCAGACAGTAGTGGTATGCGGGTATCCTGGGGATTCACTTCGCACAATTCATACTGATTTTCCTTATCGGATTCATCAGACCTATGTGAATATAGAAGTGCTTTTCCTGCTGTGCCTTCATCCTGATGGTTCTCCTGTATTTGCTCTTGAGCCTCTTTTCTAACAAGCTGCTCTTCAATTTGTTCCAGTGCCTGCAATGCGTGCAAGGTATCTTCCATCTGTGAGCCGAGACTGAACACCAGTACCACGTATCGATCATCACTCATTTCAGGAAAGCACCCATACTGCTCCAGCATCTTCTGCAGCTGAGTTCCCGGGAGACGACCCATACGATCGTAGATAACGACTTTAAAAGGGTCCTGTGTCCAGTAGGAGAGCACTTCATCCTTACTTCCTTCCAGTTTATATCCATTCATACTAAGGGGTTCAGCTGACTTTATACTTTCCATGTGCTCGATATTAGAGTAACTTACCTCCAGTACTCCAAAACGAGTGCTCTTCTTTACTCCTTGTACAAAGTGATCTCTTGCTTCCAGTCCCTTGGCAAACAACTCTTCTCCATACTGATCAATCAGATACCGGCTCAGATCAAGCGAAGCCATAATCGGATAAGAAGGGCTGGAGCTTTGCAGCATGGTGAGACGCTGCTTCAAAAGCGTACGATTAATTAAGGTTCCTTGTATATGCAGCATAGCGCCCATTGTCATAGCTGCGAGCATTTTATGCGTGGACTGTACAACACCGTCGGCTCCTGCCTTCAGCGCATTGGAGGGAAAGCGAGAATGATGACTGTAATGTGCTCCATGCGCTTCATCTATTAATAAAGGAATACTATGCATATGGCATTCTGCTGCAATTGCGGTCAGATCTATCCCTATTCCATAATAATTGGGGGAGGTCAGCATAACTGCCTTGGCTTCTGGATATTGATGAAGTGCTTGTTTTACACTTTGCAGGTCAGGAATAACGGCCAGTTGACTATGTGGCTCTACATCGGGTGTTAGAAAGACAGCTTTTGCGCCTGCCATCATGAGTCCATGAATAATAGACTTGTGTACATTTCTCTGTACAATCACAATATCACCAGGATGAGTACATACAGTGAGTAATAAAGCCAGATTACCCGATGTACTTCCACCGACCAGCCAGTGTGATTCATCTGCTCCAAAACATGCTGAAGCCAGCTGCTGTCCTTTGAGGATCACTTCCTCCGGATGATGAAGATCATCAGTTCCTTCAATTTCTGTAACATCTATCCTGAGTATCGCTTCCCAGAGATCTTGCTTTAATGCTTCAGTCATACCAGCTGTTTGATATATTGAGCCATTTTTGTGACCCGGTACATGAAAACTGCGTTGTCCGGAAGAGGCATATTGTACCAGTCTTTCATACAAAGGCGCAGTACTGTTATTTACATTAAAAGCAGTATTATTCTTGCTCTTTATTTGGTATGGCTTATTTTTTTTATGATTCATCGTGTCATTCCCATAAATTTATTGTACGCTGCCGCGTATTCTTATTATAATTATAACAATAGGCATTGTCCTGTGATGCTGAATACGATACTAAGTGATCATTTACCACTGGATACCGATCAATTAAGACTGTGTTGGTTTCTCTATTTTCCATCCCAATCATGTGGGACTCACTGTACAAGAATTGAGCCTAAAGTTCTGTATTGAAATAATGGCAGATAACCGATATACATATGGAATACTATCCAAACACATGCAGAAAGGTGGATTGCTCCCCTATGGCAGCAGAGCCTCAGCAAAACGCAACATTCTATCAATATAAACTTATCAAAAAATGGACAATCTCCAAGCTATGGTTCTGGAGCTATCTATCTCTGCCTATCATCGCATTGATTATAGAACTGTTCTATTTTTCCTGGGAAAGTATCGGCTTTTGGATACTATCTTTCCCTCTCGTACTATGGGTACAATTTGTTATATCTCGATCTGTACTTATTATGACAGTAAATCATTTGCGTAAAAGGTGGCGGTTCCAATTCCAGTATCCGTGGATAGGCTATCTGCCTGATCAGTACATGGGATATATGATATTCCGGCGTGTACTGCTACATACCACATGGATCGGTCTTTGTTTTACTGCCGTGTTGTTTATGTGGTTGCCGGTATCCTTCTCAGCCTCGCTGATTGTATGGCATCTCTGGCTGTGCATTCCACGTCTGATGATCTTATTAAGACTAACACGACAGCGCAAAGATGGTATGCTCAAACTCAGTAAAGAAGATGTTTCCTACTATATCAGTTAACAAACAAAAAACGACGGTAAAAGTAGTTGCTATCTGTATTCGAATATACTGACATTTCCTTTACCTATATAAAAACCACGTACTTCTTATCTCTTATGTAGAGAGAATCCGTACGTGGTTTTTCGTTATTTTAAAATCTCAGAATAAATAATACCTTGTCATAAAGTCATTTATTATAGAAGAGGCTATAAAATATTCTATTATTAAACCTTCTATCCTAACAAAACCTATAATAGTAGAACTTATAGCATTGCGATAAAGCTGCCAAAATCTGATTGAAGATCGATATCAATTAACTCGTAATTCAAACGTAAAATATATAATGCACAAAATTAGAATTTTAGTATATATAAATTTGTTCATACATATCTAACACTTCAAAAAGTCTATATAAGCTTACAAAAGCAAACAAAAAAAGACGCTATCCAGTGGATAACGTCTTTCTTTTTGCGTCGCTTGGCAACGTCCTACTCTCCCAGGACCCTGCGGTCCAAGTACCATCGGCGCTGGAGGGCTTAACGGTCGTGTTCGGGAT
>Ga0308161_1000978_pt1 | contig 37825 bp, 27 predicted proteins | sample PhyFR2_FD_201034 | JGI IMG/M metagenome (GOLD analysis project Ga0308161, IMG submission 201034) | Phyllosphere microbial communities from UC Gill Tract Community Farm, Albany, California, United States - DLSLF.R2 | ecosystem: Host-associated > Plants > Phyllosphere > Unclassified | place: USA...
TGCGCCTGCGGCTTCTCCAGGTGCAGCGGGCCATGGTTCTCCATGGTGATCACGAACACGAAAAGCGGCTGGCTCGACGCCTGCCGCAGCAGGGCGCAGACCTTCTCGGCCAGGGCCACGTCGCCGATGTAAGGCCCGGTCTTCTCCACATCGCGGAAGCTCTCGATATCGATGAATTCATCGAAACCGAGTTGCGGGTAGACCAGGTGGCGCGTGTAGAAACTCGCGTGGTACGGGTGCACGCAGACCGTGCGGTAGCCGAGCTGGCGCAGCTGGCCGGCAATCGTCGGCACGCCCTGGCGCGCCAGCTTGCGGTAGGGATTGAAGCGGTGCACGCCCAGCGCCGCGGCGCTCAGCCCGGAGAGAAACGCAAACTCGGTGCGCACGGTGTTCGCGCCCCAGGCCGCGACCTCGACCTGGCCCTGGCACAGCGCCGACGCCTGCAGCGCATCGAAAGTCTGCAGCAGCTCGGGCCGGATGCCGGCATACAGCCGCCGCGCATCGAAAAACGACTCGCTCTGCACCACCACCAGATTCGGCAGCGGGGTGCCCTCGGCAGGCGCTGCCATGTCGGCCTGCGCCGCGGGCAGCGGGTGGTGCCGGCGCTCCTCCTGCGCATAGCGCCACAGGCTGGCCAGCAGGCCCAGCTGGCGCAGGTCCTCCTGCGGCACGAAGCCCACCGGCAGATGCTGGCGGCTGCCCCACCACAGCAGCGCGCCCGCGCCCAGCGCCAGCGCCGCCACCATGCCGAAGAACGCCGTCAGCGGCATGGAAGCGCTGAGCGCTGGCTCGAAATGCAGGCCGCCATAGAAGGCGGCGCCAAAGCCCGCGACGGCCAGCGCCGCGCGCGCCTTGCCCAGGAAGGGCAGGTACAGGCGCGGATGCTTCAGCGCATCGAGGAAGTATTCGAAGTCCTGGTAGATGAAAGGCTCGCGCAGCGAGTGGAACTTGGCGTTGTTGACCAGCACCACGAACAGCTGGAACGCCAGCACGATGGCCATCGCAAACCACGGCCGGTGGAACACCGCCAGCTCGAAGCAAAACAGCAGCAGCCACAGCGCGGCATGGAGGGCGCTGGCCGCCGCCGGTCGCCGCCAGCAGGGCAGGGGCCGGGGCTGCACCGCGGGCTCCAGCGCAAACGACAGCAGCAGGCCCAGGCCCACGGGCCAGGCCAGCGCGCTCCAGGGCATGGCTTCAGCCACGGTAGCCGATCAGCCGCAGGATGCGTTCCGAGATCGCTGGCGGCAGCACCGACAGCCACCAGGTGCCGAAGTTCAGCGGAAACGGGAAGCTGATGCGCGGCCGGTTGCGCTCGAGCCCGCGCCGGATGCAGCGCACGGCCTTGTCGGCGGGCCACAGAAACGGCTTGGGGCCGGGCATGTCGTGGCACATCTGCGACTCCACATACCCCGGCATCACCACGTTCACGCGCACGCCCTCGGGCGCGAGCCAGCCGCGCAAGGCCTCGCCATAGACCTTGACCGCGGCCTTGCTGGCGCAGTAGCTGGGCGTCACCGGCAGACCGAAATACGCGGCCAGCGAACTGATCAGCGCGATCTGCCCGGCACCGCGCGCGCGCATCGAGGGCAGCACGCCATCGACGGTGGCCATGGCCGCCAGCAGATTCACGTCGATCAGCGCCTCGATATCTTCCCAGCGCTCGCCCGCGCCATCGGGGCCGATGTTGGTGTTCACTCCGGCGTTGACGATCAGCAGATCGACCTGCTCCTGCGAACACACTTCGCGCAGCCAGGCGGCCAGCGCCGGGCGGTCGCGCACATCAAGCACCTGGGTCAGCACGCGCGCGCCGCGCGCCTGCGCAAAAGCCGCCTGCTCGGCCAGCCGCGGCGCATTGCGGCCCTGCAGGATCAGCGTGTTGCCGGGTTCGGCATACGACTCCACCAGCGCGCCGCCAATGCCACCAGTGGCGCCGGTGATCAATACAGTGCGTGGCGTCATAGCCATTCCTCCAGGGGTGAGCGCTCGGCAGCCAGCAGCCGGCGGCTGCCCGCCACGGCCAATGCAATGCCGTCGCGGCAATAGAAGCCACCGTTGACCTGCGTCGTGTGGATCACGGTGTTGCGGAAATGCGTGAACAGCGCCGCGTCGGGCGGTGTGCCGTTGCGCCAGAAATCGTCCAGCGTGCCCTGGAAGGTGAGCCCGGGCAGGTGGTAGATCGGGTTGCTCAGCGCCAGCGTCGGGCAGTTCAGGCCCAGCGAACTCGCACCCACGGTGCTGTTCACCGTGACCGTACCGCGCGCATGCGAGAGCAGGGCGTCGAGATTGCCGGTTTCGATGTAATCCACGCGCCCCGCCACATCGTAATGCGCGGCCAGGCCGCGGATGGTGCGCGCATGCTGGTCGAGCCCGATGTCCAGCGGGTGGTTCTTGATGACCAGCCGGCTTTGTGCCGGCGCATGGCGCGCAAACGAGGCCAGCACATACTCGATCACCTCGGCCATGTCGTTGAACATCGAATGCTCGCGGATCTGCGCATCGCTGCCCAGCTGCAGCGGCAGCACGTAGAACGGCGTGGCGTCGCGCAGCAGGCCCTGGATCAACGCGTCGTCGCGCGGCGCGTGGTAGCGCAGCATCGGCAGGCGGCGCGCATAGCCCGCGTATTCCGTGGCGGCGCTGACCGGCGCATGGGTGCGGTAGCGCGGAAACGCCACCGGGTTCCAGAAGCCCGCCGAGTGGTAGGCGATGTCATGCATGGCGCGGATGCGAAACGGCGAGACGAACGGCTGCACGGGCGCCGGCGCGGGCAGTCGGCGGCCCACATCGGCAAACCAGTTCGGATCGCGCGGCAGCAGCGAGTGCGTGTTGACGCCGTCGCGCTCGAGCGTGACCCAGTGCGGGCGGAAGTAGCCTTCCTCGAACACATGGGTGCGAATGCCCAGGGCCTGGCCATGCGCCACGGCGGGGCGGTGCACCGGCCGGCAGTCGCCAAACAGCACCTGGTCGGTGATGCCCAGCGTGCGGTACTTCTGGTCGAGAAAATCCTGCAGGTCGGCCAGCCGGCCGCGGTAGTTCGATGCCGAACGCCCGCCCCAGTAGAGCCAGTCGCCGGCATTGAAATTGATCTTGTGGACCTGGTGGCCGTCGGCCTTCAGGCCATCGGCCAGGCGCAGGAAAAAGGGCGAACACACGCCCTGCAGCAACAGAAAAGAACGCACCCGACTCATCGAACCCCCACCACCTGCCGCAGCACCACCCGAAACAACTTGCGCCACCAGGGCAGCTTGCCGCCATCCCGTTCGCGCCACGCCACCAGTTCATCCAACGCCTGCTCCGGCTCCAACTGGCCGCTGCCGGTGCGGCTCAGATACACCGGATAGCCAATCAACGCCCCGGCCACCAGCTCGTCCAGCGCCAGGCGCCGCGTGCGGCGCACATTGGGCACCATGTCCTGCGTCAGGCCCCAGCCCGAATAAAAGGGCTGCCCATGGCAGGTCACGGCCTTGCCGCGCAGCAGGGCCTCGAAGCCCGCCAGCGAGGTCAGCACATGCACCCGGTCCACGGCCATCAGCAGATCGCCCATCGGCGCATGCTCGACCACCTCGTCGCACCAGCGCAGCGCCTCCTGCTCGTCCGCGCCACGCGCGCGCAGCCCGGCCAGCACATCGGGGTGCGGCTTGTAGACCAGATAGGCATCGGGGTGGGCCGCGCGCGCCGCCTGCAGCAGCGCCATGTTCGAGCGGATGCCCGGCGCGCCGTAGGCCAGCGAGGCATCGCTTTCGACCTGCCCCGGCACCAGCACCACGCTGGCCGCACCCGCGGGCCGCTGCCAGCGCTGGCCGCCGGTGTTGTACTTGGTCAGGCCCTGGGCCACCACGCGCTCGCGCAGCCGCGCCGCGCGCTGCAGCGTGGCGGCATCGAACGGCATGGTCGACAGCAGATGCTCGAGATCGGAAGGGCGCGTGGCGTCGTAGTAGATGCCGCGGCCATCGACCACCCATGACATCGGCCGGATCAGATCGACACCCAGGCCCACCGAGCGCAGGAATCCATCCTCAATCCGCAGCACGCGCACGCCTGCCGCCAGCTCGCCGCCAAACGGCTTCATGCCCCAGGCGGCCAGCACCCCGCCCGCCGGCACCTCGGCCACGCTGGAAACGAAGACCACGCGCGACCGCGGGAAGCACTGGCGCACGGCGGAGCGTTTCCAGGCAGAAAAATCCAGCGCATGCACGACGGGGAAGGCAAACGGCTCAGGGCTTTGCGGCAACACGCAACTGCTCCATCAACGCCTCGACCTGCTGGAAATGCGCCTGCCAGGTGGGCAGCGCCAAGCCGGCCATCTTGCGGCACTGATCGCGCCGCATCTCGCTGTGCGGCTGTGCGTATTCCACCACCAGCTGCGCCCAGCGGCGCCCGTCGAGCGGATCGGCATATTCGGGGATGTCGCCAGCGATTTCACGGAAAGCCGGCAGATCGCTGGCAATGACCGGCACGCCCAGCGCCAGGGCCTCGGCCAGCGGCATGCCGTAGCCTTCGGCAAACGTGGGAAACAGCAGCGCCTGCGAATGGCCCAGCCAGGTCGCCAGTTCGGCATCGCTGCAGCCGGCCTGCTGGAAGACAAATCCCTGGAGCAGCTCGCAGCGCTCGAGCATGTCCATCACGTTGTCGCAGAGCCAGCCGCGCTGGCCCACGATCACCAGCCGCGGCGCCGCCTCGCCCAGGCGCTCGATCAGCTGGCGCCACAGCTGCAGCATCAGCCAGTGGTTCTTGCGCGGCTCGATGGTGCCCAGCATCACGAAGTAGGGCGCCTCCATGGGCCGCGCGGGCGCCGGCGCGGGCAGCTGCGCCGGCGCCAGCAGGGCGACTGCGGTGGCGGGCAGGGGGAAGGCCATCGCCTTTGCGTGCGCCGTGAATTCCTCCAGCGTCGCAGCCGAAATGGCAACAATGCCATGGCCGGTACGCAACATGGTTCTCATGCGCACCTCATGGCGAGCCGCTTCGCCCGCACGGCAATACTCGGGGTGGGTGATCGGAATCAGATCGTGCACGAGGTACAGCGGCTTCAGGGAGGAGCGCACCAGAAAATCGGCGTAGTAAGGCCTCTCAAGGCCGCTATGCCCGGTGTTGAAGAAAAAACGCGGCTCCCTAAACCGGCGCCCTAGACTACCTGGCAAGGCCTTGGCCACTGCCAGTTTGACTAGTGCGTTGAAATTATGCGTGGGATATAGCAGCGCCGCGAAAACACGCGCCGAATCTGCCTCAGACAACTCTATCCACAGTCCGGCAAAACGCACCAATGCCGTCGCACGGTCGCCAAAATGGCGCACGTATTCCAGGCTCACGCGGTCCACGCCCGTGGGCAGGCGGCCTTGCATGGCCCTGTCCACCAGGCGGGTTACATCGATCAATGACTCACGCATGGAGCCACCTCCCAACTACAAAAGCAGGCAGCAAGTTACCTGGTCACGCTGATGAGGTTGGCCACCGGGTAGATGGTCGAGAAGATCACGTTGAGGAACTTCTGCAGTTCGGCTGCGGGAGCGTTCGAGACATACAGCAGGTCCTTGTCCTTCATCGGAAAGCTCTGCGCCACGAAGAAAGTCGCAGGATCACGCAGATTTATTCGGTAGATGACCGGCACCTTGCCCTCGGGCGTGGTCGCCACGGTCTTGCCCTGCAGATCCAGCGCCGCGGGCGACTCGAGGCGGAAGATGAACACGCCCTGGGCATCGGCGCGCATGTCCTGCACGCCGCCCACGCGCGCCAGCGCCTGCGCCAGCGAAATGCCTTGCGCCTCGAAGTTCAGTTCTTCGTTCTTGCCGGTGGCGCCCAGCGCCGTGAAGCTCAGCGGCTGGAACAGCGAAGTCACCACATCGCCGGGCTGCAGCACGATGTTCTGGCGCGGATCGCGAATGATGGTGTCCAGCGGCAGGGCCTGCACCTGGGTGCCGCGTGTCAGCTGCAGCGTCATCTTGTTGACCGGCTGGCGCGTGCCGCCGGCCGCGGCCAACGCGTCGAGCAGCCGTTCGCCACGCGCTGTCAGCGGCATGCGCGTGCTGTTGGCGACTTCGCCCACCACCGTCACATTGGAGGTGTTGTTGCGGATCATGCGCACCAGCACCTGCGGCTGGTTGGCCTTGCCCTTGAGGCGCTGGATGATCTCGGTCTCGATCTGCTGAGGTGTGCGACCGGCTGCCATGATCTGGCCCGCGAACGGAACGTTGACGCTGCCGTTGCTGTTGACCATCTGCTCGGGCAGGGCCGTGACACGTGTGGTCGAAGGGCCGCCTCGCGGGTCGATAGCACCGCTGGCAAACAGGGCTGCCGGCGGTGCTTCCCATACCGAGACTTCGATCACGTCGCCCGCGCCAATCACATAGCCCGATTGCGCCGTGGCATCGAATACTTCCGAGAACAGGCTTTGCCGCTGGCTGGCCAGCACGCGGCGCGCGACCGTGTCATTGACTTCGACGATCTGGATGCCCATGTCTTCGGGGTTTGCCACAGCCTCTTCGACCTGCTTTGTGCTGGGACCCGAGGTGGGGAGCCAGTTAGGCGCCGTGGAGCAGGCGCTCAACACGGCCACCGCGCCGGACGCAATCAGCATGCGCAAGGTCGTGGAGCGCGCCGTGGAAGCGGCAGGTTTTGCATTCATATGTTCAGTCATCATGTTTATCACTTGCTTCGCTGGTGGTCAGCTGCTCTTGCCAGCCACCTGCCGATAGACATCAATTGTCCGATCGACACAGCGGCTCCACGTAAAATTCCGCGCCTTTGCCAGGCCTGTTTCCATGGCAGCGGCACGCCAGCCCTCATCACACAGACTGGTGTGAATGCCCAGGCTCAACGCATCGATATCATCCGGATCGACCAGCCGCGCCGCGCCCTGCGTCACCTCGGGAAGTGAAGTGAAGATGGAAGTCACCACCGGCACGCCCGAGGCCATGGCTTCAAGCACCGGTAGGCCGAAGCCCTCATAGATCGACGGGTAGACGAATGCCTGGGCACCGGCATACAGCGCAGGCAGATCGACCTCGGGCACGAAACCCAGATAGCGCAGCCAGCCTTGCGCCGCCAAACGTTCGATTGTCGCTTGCAATGCGTCGCTTAGCCAGCCCGCACCGCCCACAAGCACCAAGGGGTATTGTTCACGCAGCGCTGCGGGCAGGCCTTCATAGGCCTGCAGCAGATTGGCGATCTTCTTGCGCGGCTCAAGCGTGGACACGCACAGGGCATAACGCTTGAATTCCAGGCCATAGCGGGCCAGACAGTGCGCAACTGCCGCCGCCGAGGCGGGTGCGAACTGCGGCGCCACGCCCAGCGCAACAGCGGTGATTTTTTCCGCAGGCCACGCCAGGAAGTCGATGACTTCGCGCCGGGTGGCTTCGGAATCGGTGATCAGATGGCTGGCCCGCGCCATCGAGGCCTTGAAATCGCGCTCGAAGTGCCTGATGCGTTCGATGGGATGCGTTTCGGGGTATTTGAATACCGACAGGTCATGCACCGTGGCCACGCCGGTCTCGGCGCAGGCTGGCAAGAAGAAGTTGGGTCCGTGGAACACGCGATCGCGGCAAATCGCCGAGGTTTGCCAATCCCGAAGCCAGCGTGGTTGCTTGAATCTGAAAAAAGGCTTTTTGGCTTTGACCGATGCAGAGGGCGCGGAGGCCTGAAGCAGGTCTGCCGGCTCATCGACCCAACGGCCACCGCGGTAGAAGCGCACATCCTGCAACTGTGCCTGCTTGGGCAGCCGCTGCGCGAGCTCCCATGTGTAGCGCCCGATGCCCGTAAGATGAGGCGAAAGCGCTTCAACCGACAAAACCAGCTTCAACGACACGCCTCACGCCTCCAGCATCCAGCGCAAGGTGTCACGCAATGCAATCTCCGGCACTTCGCCCACCACCGCGTCCAGCTTGGCGCGGCTGCCCACCAGTGTCTTGACTTCGTTCTGGCGCACGAATGCCGGGTTCACGCGCACCTCGAAGTCATGTCCCGAGATCTCGCGTGCCATGTTCAGCACATCATTCAACGACCATGCCTGGCCTGAGCACACGTTGAAAGTCTGGCCGACGGCAGCCGGCGCTTCAAGCAGGCGGCGGTACGATTGAACGACGTTGCGCACATCGGAAAAATCGCGCTCCACATCGATGTTGCCCAACTCGATCAGCGGAGCGCGGCGGCGTACATGGCTGATGATCTTGGGAATCAGGAAATTGTCGGCCTGGCCCACGCCGGTGTAGTTGAACGGCCGCACCGTGATCAGCGGGAGGCGATCGGCGTAAAGACGTGCCGCATATTCCATGGCCAGCTTGCTGACGGCATAGTCATTGGCAGGGGCGGGCGGGGTGTTCTCATCGAGCACGCCACCCACGGAGTTGCCATAGACATTCGCACTGCTGGCAAGCAGCACCGCATCGAGGGGAGCGTTGGACTGGGCCAGGACTTCCAGCAGGTTGCGCGTGCCCACCAGGTTGGTGCGGTAAATGGCTTCCACATCGCCATGCGCGACGAATGCAATGGCTGCCAGATGCACTACTTTATGCGGCTGCACTTCCTGTACCACTTTCGCCAGGCTGGCAGCATCCGACAGATCGGCCGCATGCAGCGCGCTTACGCCTTCGACATTCCCAGCCGCGGCATTGCGCACCAAGCCATGCACTTCGTAGCCTGCACGCTGCAGTTCCACGGCCAGGTAGCGGCCGGTAAATCCGTCCGCGCCGGTCACCAAAATCTTCTTCATCAATGTGCCTCTTGCTGTGTGGTGCATGGAATCAGGCTCGGCGCCTTGGCGGCATCTAAATCCGGCCCTCTGTTCCAACTTCTGTTGTGAGTGGAAGCGTGGAGAAAAACGTACTATCAAAACCAACCAGAGCACATCCTTCGATATTCAGCGCGACAACCGTTCGTCCTGAGCTTGGCGCAGGGCATCCTGTCGAAGGATGAACGGCCAGTTCAATCGTCCGCCGAAAGTATTTCCTGGAATGACCAGTTGCTCCCAAGACTCCCCTGGAAGCTCATAGCACTGCGTGCGGCATTGTGCCGGCAACCCACGCGGTCCACCGGTAACAAGGACGCAACAGATGCAGTCATGCGGGCCGCCAGCCTGCCAGAACGCCCAGCGCCGCGGCATTGATCTGCGCGGCCCGCGCTGCCGTCGACGCCTCGGTATAGCAACGCAGCTCAGGCGCGTTGCCCGAAGGACGCAGATGAATCACTTCCTCATTGGCAAAGGTTGCGCGCAGCCCATCGGTGGCATCCAGTCCGATCACGGTACCCGAGACTTCGCCAAACGCCTGCTCGAATGCCTGGCGCTGCCCGGCCTCGTTACCCGATTGCAGTGAAGCCAGGCGTTCCTGGCTCAATGCGGTGGGGAAATTCTGGATACGGTCGCTGCAGGTGAAGCGGGCGGGTAGGGCGCTCAGCAATGCCGATACCGGGCAGGCCTTGGCGCGCGCGCTGGCCAGCACCGCCAGCATCGGCAGCACCGCATCGCGCGTGGGCAGCGGTGCGAGCTCCCGACCTGCCACCTGCATGGGACTCATCAGCAGGAAGCCGCCATTGGCCTCATAGCCGCAAACCCCCTGCCGGCCTTGCTCCAGTGCCGATTCCATGGCCTCGATCACATAGGGCGATCCAATGCGCGTGCGCGCCGTGTGCGCGAACCAGCCGGACTTTTCCAGCGCGGTATTGCTGCTGACCGGCGTCGCCACGCATTGCGCGTTCAGATAGTGGGCGCAGAGGATGCCCAGCACATCGCCGCGCAGCCATTCGCCATGCTCGTCGGCGATCAGGGGGCGGTCGGAGTCGCCATCCGTCGAAAGAATGGCATCCAGCTTGTGCTCGGCCGCCCATTGGCGCGCCAGCGCGACGTCTTCCGGGCGCACCGCTTCGGTGTCCACGGGGATGAAGCTGGCTGAACGGCCAAGCACCTCGACTTCGGCGCCCAGTGCTTCGCATAGCGTGACCAGAAGGTCGCGCCCCACCGCCGAATGCTGGTACACCCCCACGCGCACGCCGCTCAATGAACCGGCGCCAAAGAAACTCACATAGCGCTGGATATAGGCGCCGGTCACATCCACAGCCTCTGGCAGTGCCTTGGGCTGGCGCAGCGCGCCCGCCGCGTCAAACAGCCCTGCAGGCATGTCGACCTGCTGGGCCTTCATGCCTGCTTCGTCGGCTTTCAGAACTTCGCCCGCAACGCGATTGAATTTGATGCCGTTGCGGTCGTCGGGAATATGGCTGCCCGTCACCATCAGCGACGGGATCTTCAGCGAAAAGGCATGCAGCGCCAAAGCCGGCGAGGGCACGTAGCCGCAAAACAGCGGCACGCCACCCTGCGCCTCGATGGCTGCTGCACACGCCGCCAGAATGCGCGGCGTGCTGGGCCGCAGATCGCCCGCGAGGGCCACCTGCGTGCCCGGAGAAAACTCCCCGAGGTTGGCCATGTGCTGCAGAAAGCCCGCCGCATAGGCAAAGCACACCGCATCGGTCATGGCCACGACCGGGCCGCGCGCACCACTGGTGCCAAACGCGACTCCGCTCTGGGCCATGAGGTCGCTGATATTGACGAGCGGAAGTTGCGTCATGGAAATCATCAGTAGTGCGGGTTGTCGGTTAGAACGAGAAGCCGGCCTTGTTGCGGCGGATGTCGGCTTCAACCATCATCTGGCACAGTTGTTCCAGCGTGGTGGTCGGCGCCCAGCCCAGCTTGGCCTTGGCGCGCTCGGGGTTGCCGATCAGCAGTTCCACTTCCGCAGGACGGTAGAACTTGGGGTTGATGCGCATCACGGTCTTGCCGGTCGCGGTGTCGATAGCGGTTTCGCCTTCAGCCTGACCCTTGAACTCGACGTTGATGCCAGCGCCCTTGAATGCCATCTGCACGAAGTCGCGCACGGTCTCGGTACGGTTCGTGGCCAGCACGAAGGTATCGGGCTCGTCGGCCTGGAGCATGCGCCACATGCCTTCCACGTATTCCTTGGCGAAGCCCCAGTCGCGCTTGGCGTCGAGGTTGCCCAGTTCCAGGCAGTCCAGCTGGCCCAGCTTGATCTTGGCGACGCTGTCGGTGATCTTGCGCGTCACGAACTCGCGGCCGCGCAGCGGGCTTTCGTGGTTGAACAGAATGCCGCTGCTGCCGAAAATGCCGTAGCTTTCACGGTAGTTGATGGTCATCCAGTGCGCATACAGCTTGGCCACGCCGTAGGGGCTGCGTGGGTAGAAGGGCGTGTCTTCGATCTGGGGAATGGCTTGCACCTTGCCGAACATTTCGGATGTGCTGGCTTGGTAGAAGCGAACCTTGGGGTTGACGATGCGGATGGCTTCCAACAGGTTCACCGGGCCGAGGCCGGTGATTTCTGCAGTGGTCAGCGGCTGCTCGAACGAAACACCCACAAAGCTTTGCGCGGCCAAGTTGTACACCTCGGTGGCGCCCGTGGTCTGCAGCAGGCGGATGCTGGCCGACAAGTCGGTCAGGTCATATTCCACGAGGTGCAGGTTGGGGTTCTTCTCGATACCCAGTTCTTCGATGCGCCAGAAATTGACAGAGCTGGTGCGGCGATAGGTACCGTATACGGTGTACCCCTTATTGAGCAGAAGCTCGGCCAGATAGGCGCCATCTTGACCAGTAATGCCAGTAATGATTGCTGTTTTCACAAATTACCTTTGATATTAGTTGACGGTTTTAAAATTTAGCTCTTGAAAATTTTATCAAAAAAATTAAGAGAGCGGGAATTGAATTTGCCATTTTCTAGGCCAGTGAATTTAGAATTTGCGCTTTTCCCTTCGGGGGAATTTTTCATATCTCGAATGATTTCAATTTTAGAATGGCCGTTTTTAATTTTATTGAGATAAAACAGAAAGCCCTCATTGTCGCATTCGCGCAGAAGTATTTTTTGGTACGCAGTCTTTACAAAATCACCATCATTTAAAGACATTAAATCATCTACTGTTTTAATGCTCTTTTCATCGCTTTTAGAGGGTGCGGCTTGCTGAACAGGAGAAACCTGCGTTACTTGCTGACTTGGGATGTTCACGGCGATAGGAAGAGTTGATTGTCCAGACTGAGCCGAATTTAGCATATCTCTCAGTTGGAAAAATTCACGAAGATTGTTACCTGCATGAAGTCTCTCCACTGTCCGTGCATATATGTCTTTAGACTGTATTAGCTCATCACAGAATGACATAAATCCGCTGGTCCATTTCTTCCAGTCGCCGGCATGAGTATCATCCACTTTGGAGAAACCAACGGTGACCATTTCAGCGATCAGGTCAGTAACGTCGTCATTGTTCTTGTAAAGTGCCACTCCCTCCACGCTCGAAAATGATTCAAGGATTTCTCTTGTTGCAGGAATATCTCGCGCAACAATTGGTTTATTAAGAGCCAAAGCATGCATAAACCCGAATCCAAAACCCTCGTAGTAAGATGGTAGCACCACCACGCTCGCCTTTGCGACCAAATCGTTCATTATTTCATCAGCAACAGTTCCTGAGCGATAACCTTTTAGATTTCCGCTGGTGAAATTATCTGATCCAAGCACAACTACGTTGCAGTTTGTTAGCTGTTCAGCGATTCTTTTTGCCGTAATGTCTGAATCTTTATGCGCAAAATGATTTCCCAGAACAAGGATGTGGCGCTCACCGCGAGATATGTCTTTATAACGCTTTGAATATTCAGAAACTTTTGTCGAAAGCAATTTTGTATATGCTTTCTTGTTGTGTTCAAGTGGATGCCTGTTGAAATAGGTTAACTCAGAAAACTTACTTATGAAAAATAAGCCATTTGAATGATTGGTTGCATATCTCCAGAACCTATCAATATCAAATTGAATGGAAACATAGCCGCAGTCCTCAGCAATGACATCTAACATCCCGTATATGTTGATGGGGGCTAATGTTTCTAGTACATTTATTTGATGAAGATCAAATGGTTGGCCCAAATTAATGGCAATTGCATAATTGCCTGTAATGCTTTCAGTGCATTCTATATTCGGAAGCTTATCGAGTCCGTGAAATTTGAATGCTGCTTTAGAACAAATAACTGTCAAATCATATTTGTGCGCAAAGTTATTTGCTATTTCAGTGACAACTGCTATAACGAGTTCGCTCGTGCCGTTTGTATGCAGCCCCAATCTACTCAAGTCGATAGCGATTCTAAATTTCCCTTGTTTGGACGGAATCAAGTTTTTGAGCAAGTTTTCCGCAATAAATTCGGGAGATCTTTCATAGTTTCGCACTAGGCGCAGGAATTCAGGATGAATAGCATTTATTTTCTGTAAATTTTTATTCTTATGGCTATCTAAATCAAAATCCTGCAATAGAAAGGATGCAGAACCAGAGTGAAATGCAAAGGAATGGTTGGCGAGAACTGCTCGATAGCCAACCTTATTTGCTCTCATCACAAGATCGTTTTCTTCCTCATATCCCAATTCAAAATCTTCGTTAAGCTTTCCGAAGTTTGCGACTACATCTGGATTTATGTATAGATAGAAGCCAACAGCAGTAGGCGCGTAAGAAACTGCAGGTAATAAGTCAGATATTGCTTTCCAGTTTTTATAAGTTTGTTCTGGAGTTATGGATGCGCCTGCCAAATTATGGGGTAGCTTTGGTAAAGTGCTGAGAGACGCGTTGTTTGATCGCGGGCAAGCAAAGCCGATTTGCGGATCGGATGCTGCTGCCTCAATCAGTTTAACAAGAGTACCCGGGAACGTTATTGTATCCGAGTTAACTAAAATTGCTGCTCTTCCAGCCGCTCGGGAAAGCGCTAGGCCTTTGTTAACACTTTTAACAAATCCAAGGTTTTTTTCGTTTATTATTAATTTTGCGAATTTGTGGTATTTTGTGAAGTCGATAAGAAATTTCGATACTTCGGTGTGGTCTGGAGAGTCATTAATGATTATTACTCTCGGAGAATTTTCTTTTATTTCTTCGAGATTTTGCGCTACAGAATTTAAACAAAGTTCTGTTAGATCTTTATTTTTATAAACAGGAACGATAATATCTATTTTAATATTTTCCATAATTTGATTTGATTTCGTTAAAGGTGAATTGCAGGTAAATTATTTGATAAATTTAAGAAAAATTATTTTTATGCATTAGATGAATGGAAATGTACGAATTTGAAAATTTATTAGTTTTGTTGCGTTATTATTTTTTTTATTTCGTTGGCTGTTTGATCCCAAGAAGGTAGGGAGCAAGGGGCTGTATATAAATTTATATCTTTTGCCGTAATCAGCCAATCATGAATTTTATTCTCCAAGTGAATTTCATCTCGCGCTGAAAAATATTCAACACCTTCGCGGCGCTGTTCTCGAAAGACAGGGATATCTCTAGCGAGAACCGGTTTCTTATGGTCAAGAGCTTCGGTCAAGGGTAAGCCATAACCTTCAGCATACGATGCTACAATTACGCCGGAGCATGCTTTGTATAAAGCTATCAAAGCTTCGTCGCTGGCATTTGAGAGCCAGAAAAGTCTGGAATTAAACTCTTCATGATTTAATATTTTCTTTTGAAGAGTCTCGGTTTTCCATCCTTTTTTTCCCACAATTACAAGATTGAATTGAGAACCCTTATCCCAAAGTTTTTCAAAAGCTTCGATAATTTGTAAATGAGCTTTTCTCGGCTCTAGCGTTCCAACAATTAACGCTGTTTTAAAACTATTGACTTTATCAATAATTTTATCGAATTCTTCGGGAAGTCCTGAACTGGATTTATTTGAAGAGATGTCAGAACCAAGCGAAATGACATTTGTGGGGATAGTTCCTGGTGGCAGGTTATAGCTTTGGTAAGTCCATTGAAGGAAATCATTCTCAACAGAACTCGATATGCAAATCGCACTGTCTGCAAGTGCGACGGCCTGTTTAATCCAGCGTCGGAAGGCTAACACCAGCTTTTTCGAAAACCAATTTTCGTTAATTAGTGGAAGCAGGTCATAAATTAAAAAATGGAAAGCTACGCCGTTAGCTTTCCATTCGACCAACTGAAAATGATGAGAAGGTAGTATGTGAGCGGAAAGATCCAACGCGAGAAAAATGTCGCCAGCTTGTGGTGACACAATCGCATTCTCCGTTAGGCCGCCTACATTTCCACGATCCCAGTCTACATAGCGGTAGGGTAAATTACGTGTCGCAACAACTGTTCGAACATCGAAATTTACAGGGGGATTCGATCGCAATTCATTTAGAACTGAACGCACCATTCGTTGAATGCCAGTGGCAGAATCGCTCTGAAATATTACCGACACGTCTATCAGTAGTTGCGATCTTCTGATCACGCCCGACGATTTCACGTAGTTTCTTTTTGAGATTGATCGTGTGTTTTTGATGAAGAGTCGATCAATTATTTTTGGGCTATAAGCCGAAAAAACTATTGCGTTATATATCGAGCGGATAAGTTTTCGCATAATTTGTTCTATTTAGACGTGTCGGCGCGCGCCATATTTATAATGGAAGAAATTTTCATTTTTCTGTTGCGCAACCAGTCATGTCTGTTTTGATATGCGTGTAATATGTAAATTAGATCTGCAATACAAATTGATGTTTCTGACAAAACTGAAATTCAATTTTGATGATTAATTTTCTTGTAGTAGGTTGTTTAAACTTTTTCCCGCTTGGTCTTTTATGGAAAGAACTGGGTTGTCGATGGAGTATTTGAGAAGCGGCCAATCTATATCGATGGTTGGGTCATTCCAAGCGAGGCAGCTTTCGTAGGCGGGTGCATAATAATCTGTGGTTTTATACAAGAAATCTGCCGTGTCGGTAAGTACTAAAAATCCGTGGGCAAAACCTGGAGGGACCCAGAGCTGATTTTGCTTCTCTTCACTAAGAATAACGCCTTCCCATTTGCCAAATGTGCTAGAACCCTGGCGAATATCAATTGCAACGTCAAACACCGCGCCTCTCGCAACCCGAACCAATTTGCCCTGGGCTTGCTGAGTTTGAAAATGTAGCCCGCGTAGTACACCTTTGCTGCTGCGGCTATGGTTATCCTGTACAAAATTAAATTCTAGCCCGGTGGCATCATTGAAAACTCTCTGATTGAAGCTTTCAAAAAAGAAGCCACGTGAATCACCGAATACCTTGGGCTCGAAAAGAATAACGTCTGGAATGCTAAGGCGGGTAGATTTCATCAGTAGGATTTTAATTGGTGGTTAAATAAAATTTAAAGGTATTACGAAATTTTTTCGCTTAATATGCGATTCAGATACTGGCCATAACCATTCTTTTTTAATGGTGCAGCGAGTTTTTCCAGTTGTTCAGAAGAAATCCAACCTTTACGCCAAGATATTTCTTCAGGGCAAGCAACCTTGAGCCCTTGACGATGCTCCAGGGTGGCGATGAAAGACCCCGCTTCTAAAAGACTGTCATGAGTTCCTGTGTCCAGCCAAGCGTAGCCACGCCGCATTATTTGAACATTCAGGTTCCCTTGGTTTAGATATATCTCATTCACGGATGTGATTTCTAGCTCGCCGCGTGCACTGGGCATAATATTCTTTGCAATTTCTACAACTTGATTGTCATAAAAATACAACCCAGTTACTGCATAATTGCTTTTTGGTTCGGAAGGTTTTTCTTCGATGCTGCTAGCTTTTCCTTGCGCATCAAAAGCGACAACACCGTAGCGCTCGGGATCACGTACGTGATACGCAAAAACGGTAGCGCCATCGAGCTTTGCATCTGCGTCTGCCATCAGTTGCGCAAAGTCGTGTCCATGAAAAATGTTGTCGCCTAGTACCAATGCACTCGGTAAATTGCCTATAAATTTCTCGCCGATAATGAAGGCTTGAGCCAGCCCGTCAGGACTTGACTGTACTGCGTATTCCAGATTCATACCCCACTGACTGCCGTCGCCCAATAGTTGTTCAAAACGTGGGGTGTCCTGTGGCGTGCTGATGATGAGTACATCGCGGATACCTGCTAGCATGAGGGTGCTGAGCGGGTAATAAATCATTGGTTTGTCGTATACAGGCAGCAATTGCTTGCTAATTGCCAAGGTTGCCGGGTGCAAACGAGTGCCGGAACCGCCGGCGAGGATGATACCTTTACGTTGGGTCATATTTTTCGTAATTCTCTTTTTACAGGATTTCGTTTAACATTCGGTCCACACCTTGCTGCCATGGCGGCAATTGAAGGCCGAAGCTCTTTTTTAGCTTTTCAGTATTGAGTCGGGAGTTGTGCGGACGTTTGGCAGGAGTTGGAAAGGCGCTCGTCGGCACTGAAGCAACTTCTTTCGCTATCAGCTCAATAGTAGTTTGAGCCTGACGCGCACGGTTTAACACATGCTTGGCATAGGAATACCAACTGGCCTCGCCGTTGGCAGCGAGGTGATAGAGGCCCATCGGGCTTACCTGTTCTGGATAATGCTTTCTGACTCGACTAATTGCGTGGGCTGTCACATCGGCTATTAGTTCGGCCCCGGTTGGTGCGCCCCATTGATCATCAATTACAGTGAGGCGTTCTCGTTCCCGCGCCAGTCGTAGCATGGTTTTAGCAAAGTTGCCGCCACGTGCGGAATAGACCCAACTGGTTCTAAAGATCAGGTGTTTTTCGCATTGCGTGGCGATCAAGCGCTCGCCCTCAAGCTTCGTGTGACCATAAACGCTTAATGGTGCTGGAACGTCTGTCTCGCGCCAAGCTTGCGTGCCGCTTCCGTTAAATACATAGTCAGTGGAGTAATGTACGAGCAAGGCACCTAACTTTTGTGCTTCTTGCGCCAAAACCCCAGGTGCAGTGGCGTTGATTATTTGTGCAAGCTCTATCTCGCTTTCAGCCTTGTCGACTGCTGTATAAGCTGCAGCGTTGACGATGACATCGGGGCGAAGACGCTGAATTGCATCGCGAAGTCCCTTGGGGTTGGTCAGATCGCCACACAAATCAGTGCAGTGCCGATCTAGAGCGATGACCTCGCCTATAGGGGATAAGCTACGTTGCAACTCCCACCCCACTTGGCCGTTTTTTCCGAAAAGGAGGATTTTCATGCTCAGGAAAATTTCATCTGACAACGAATAAGGCTCAACAGACCAGCGGTGGAAGAGTCAAGGTTATTCGTGTCTCCAGTGGTAAGTCTCAATTCCAGATCCTTGGCAAGAGTCTTTCCTAACTCGACGCCCCATTGGTCAAAGCTGTTGAGGTCCCATATGCTACCGGCTACAAAAACGCGATGCTCCTGCAATGCTAGTAACGCACCGAATGCGGCTGGATCTAGCTTATCCACCATTACAAAAGTACTTGGTCGATTTCCTGGAAAGTCTTGGTGTCCTTTCAACTGCTCCGGGCCTGCTGTGCAGCCTTGCATGAGTGCCTGTGCCTGTGCCAAAGCATTTGCCAGCAGTGGATTTTGATGATCTATAAGCTCATGCGAGGGATTGAGCGCAACGATAAATTCGACCGGTGTCCGGTGGCTACCCTGGTGTAGCCACTGAAAGAAGGCATGTTGCCCGTTGGTTCCAGCCTCCCCCCATACTGCAGCGGAAGTGGCATAGTTCACTGGTATGCCGTCACAGCTCACATGTTTGCCGTTGCTTTCCATTTCCAGCTGCTGTAAATAGGCTGGAAGTCGTCGCAGGCCATGATGGTAAGGAGCAATACATCGCCCGGGCATATTAAGAAACGTGGCATTCCACACATCTAGCAGACCCAGCCACACGGGCAGATTGGCTTCCAACGGGGCATTTTCAAAGTGCTCATCCATAGCCACGGCACCTTGCAGCATTGCTTGGAAGCCATCTGCTCCGATAGAAATTGCCAGCGGCAAACCTACGGCAGACCAAAGTGAAAAGCGCCCGCCAATTCCATCAGGCATATCCAGCACCGTACCGAAGTTCATTGCTCTCGCGCGCTCAGCTTTGGATGTTATTGCGACGAAATGTTCAGCAGGGGCCGCACTACTCTTTGCTTGGAACCATCCTAGAGCTGACTGAGCGTTGCGCAGGGTTTCAGTTGTAGACCATGACTTGGATGCCACTATAAACAAAGTAGACTCAGGTTCTACCTGCTGCAAAACCTCGTGCAAGTCGTGACCATCCAAGTTAGATACGAAATGCAGTCGCTTCTGGCAACTTTTGCTCGAGTGTAGGGCCTGGGTCGCCAGTTCTGGCCCCAGGCCTGACCCACCGATACCTATATGGACGACATGTTGAATCTTGTCGTTGTTTCTGATCCTTTCGGCAAGTTCAAGCATGGTATCGACGCTATGGCGAAGTGTGACGACACTCGCGACAACTTCTGAACTGGCTGCCGTCGATTGAATACTTGACCGTGTTATTGCCGCAGCATTGCAAGAATCTCGGCGTAACTGCGCATGCAAAGCTGGACGATGCTCGGTTGCATTGACGATCTGCCCAGTCAGCAACGCTTGGCGCCGACTTTCCAATCCACCAGCTTTAGCTAGCGTCAGTAAGTGTGTTATGACCTCTCTATCCCAAAGATTCTTGGAGAGATCCGCAAATACGTAGGGAGCCCGCAATGTCAAAGCCTTGAAGCGATCGGAATGCAACGCGAATGCATCTCGAAGGTCAAAACTGTGCTGGTACCGCGGTGCAATGTGGGCCAAGACCTGCCAAGCTGAAGCTTGGTCAATAGAAGAGCCATCTTCCGGCGACTGCAACAACGGGGCGCATAAGTCGTGCATCCTGGGTATTACCTCAAGCGTTGACTATTTCATCTGCATACTGGGTTTGCACCCAGTCGCGGTAAGCACCACTTTGGACGTTGGCCACCCATGCGGGATTTTCCAGATACCACTCTACGGTCTTCCGAATTCCCGTCTCAAAGGTCTCATCCGGCTTCCATCCAAGCTCGCGTTCAATCTTGCTCGCATCAATTGCATAGCGTCGATCATGGCCTGGACGGTCTTTTACGTAAGTAATCTGAGTGCTGTAGCTGCCATCGGTCTTCGGTTGCAGTTCGTCAAGCAACGCACAAATAGTTTGGACAATTTCGATATTGGGCTTTTCATTCCAGCCGCCAATGTTGTACACCTCGCCGATTTTTCCGTCTTCTAAGACGCGGCGAATAGCACTGCAGTGGTCTTTAACGTAAAGCCAGTCACGAATCTGCATTCCATCGCCGTAGACTGGAAGTGGCTTGCCCTCCAGGGCATTGACTATCATCAACGGAATCAGCTTTTCCGGAAAGTGATAAGGCCCGTAGTTGTTGCTGCAGTTGGTGGTCAAGACAGGCAACCCATAGGTATGGTGGTATGCCCGTACCAGATGATCACTAGCTGCCTTGCTGGCCGAATAAGGGCTGTTTGGTTCATACCGATGTTTTTCAGAGAAGGCTGTTTCGTCCGGACTCAAAGATCCATACACTTCATCCGTGGACACATGGAGGAAGCGGAAGTTCTCTTTCGCATCGCCTTCAAGTTGATTCCAATAGGAGCGAACCTCTTCCAGTAAACGAAATGTACCGACGATATTCGTCTGAATGAAATCTGTGGGACCATGAATTGAGCGATCGACATGGCTTTCAGCTGCAAAATTCAGCACCGCGCGGGGTTTATGTTGCCGCAAGAGGGAAGAAATTAAATCTCCATCAGCGATGTCACCATGCACAAAGAAATGGTTGGATTTTTTCTCGAGCGATGCGAGATTGTTTAAATTTCCCGCATAGGTGAGTTTGTCAACATTTATGATTGGCTCATTTAGTCTGTTAATCCAGTCAAGGACGAAATTTGAACCAATAAAACCTGCGCCGCCAGTTAATAAAATCATAAATTTCCTTGAATATTTTATTGGGAATGGTTTGTTTGCGATTGATAAAATTCAAACGCATTTTCCACGTGTTCAAACCTTTGAAGTCGCCCGCCAACAAGCACGGCTGCGTGTTGGCAATGTGCTTTTATATAACTAGGGTCGTGGGAGACGATAATCATCGCTCGATCTTGACGCTTTTCAAAGAGTTCTACACGACATTTTTCATGGAAATGACTATCTCCTACAGCCACAATTTCATCTATCAGAAAGCAGTCAAATTCAATTACCATGCTGATTGCAAAGGCTAACCGTGCACGCATGCCAGCAGAATAGGTTTTAACCGGCTCGCGTAGATACCGTCCGAGCTCTGAAAATTCTTGAACATAAGCAATTTTATCCTCAGTGCTCACTCCATAAACTCGGCAAATGAAGCGTAGATTATCGAGGCCGGTGAGTGTGCCCTGAAAAGCTCCGCCGAATGCCAAGGGCCATGAAACACTCATATCGCGGCGAATACGTCCATTACTTGGTCTCTCAGCTCCACTGATAAGTCTTATAATGGTGGACTTGCCCGCGCCATTACGTCCTAAAATTCCAATTTTTTCGCCTGGATGAATTTTGAGATTGACGTCGTCCAATACGGTCACAGTACCGCGACGGGTAGCATAGCGTTTGCTGACATTTTCTATATGAATCATTCGGGCATCACCTTCCTTCCGACCTCGCGAAGTTTTGCTAAGCCTAATAGACTTAGAGTCGCGCAACATACCGTCATATAGCCAATGCTGTAGTGTGCCTTGAAGGTGGAGCCGAAATAACCTTCTCTTAGAAGCTCAACACCATGTACCATGGGTAAGAGTAACACCAGATCCTGAGCTGCTTTTGGTAACGCATCTACCATATAAGCTGCTCCTGATAGGGGGAAGAGTAAATATGAGGCGGGATGCCATAGTTTTTCGATAACTTCCGATTGTTCGCTCAAGGCGCCCATCAGCACTGCCAGCGAAAAACCAAACCAAGCCAACATAAACCAAGCGAAAAGCACCATTCCAATATCTTCAGGGGGATTAATCCATCCTATAGCTGAAAAAACAAGCCCAAGTACGACAAAAGAAATGGTGGCCCCTGCGGCTTCTAAAAGTAGTCGCGCTGCAAAGATGTCAACTACTTTGACATGGCGGTGGTACATTAATGCCAAGTTTGGAGTAATGGCGCTAATGCAGCGACTTGGCATGTTTCGCCAGAGAAGAACGCTGGAGTATCCAGTTATTGCGAAAGCCACAATTGGAAGATTCGAGCCCAAGCCAGCCCCAGCAATACTCCATAATGCAGTCACTCCTAGTGTAAACAGCATGGGCTCAACAAAGAGCCACAAAAAGCCAATGTTGTGACGCCCAAAGCGTGTCAACACTTCACGCATTAACAGTGCACCAATAACACGCCTTTGAATTTCCCAAGATTCTGCCAAAGATGTGTGCTGCGTTGGAGAGGAATCTTTCACGGTATAACCTTTCAGTCTTGATGCTCGCGTACGCCAGCCAGTAGCATACTTAAGACTCCCCAAGCGACTAGACCCAAGACGAAGGTCGCAAGGATGCTTCGAAGGCGGCGCGGCTCAAGAGCGATGTCTGGGAGGCTAGGCTGAGCAATGCGCTCGATATAAACCTGCTTGCGCTGTGCTTCATTCCGCGCTTGTTCCAAGGAGGCGAGAGTACTAGCCAATTGCCTGTCGGCGAATTCACGCTCTAATGCTAGTCTTTGGTATTCAGCTGCCTTGTTGGCCAGAGAGCGTTCGCCACCCGTGACTTTCGTGGTTTCGGAATTTATCTCCTCCTGCAATGTGCTAGCCCGTTTTTGCAACGAAGAAATCTGTGGATTTTGCGGGGTAAATGTTTTTAGTTGAGCCAGTTGTGTCGTGGTAGCAATCAGCTCGTCTTGAAGCTTAGCGATCTGCTGCAACTGAACTGTGGCTTGTCGTTCGGGATCGACCACACCCTTGGCATTTCTGTATGCGGAAAGTGCTAAGGCGGCAGCTTTGGATTTTTTTTCAGCGTCTGCGACTTCAGCGGCAGCAGAGCGAATTAGATCCTGGCGACCACGTTCATTTAGTCGGTTTACTAATCCCTCACTCAGCTCAAGCAATTTCTGATTGATATTCTGTGCATCTTGTGCGGTGTAGGCACGCACAGTTAATGTTGTAATGGATGAGGTGGTGTCCTGCTGAATATCCACCTTCTTCTGGTAATAGCGATGCAGCGCTTCAAAGCTGGTGTCGAAGTCCAATCCACCGAAGCGGCTTACTCGATCAACGGTATCGCTGGCAAAGGCTTTGCCTACGGCTAGCGTCTCATCAATTTCCTTCAAGGCGTCACGTGACAATACGTAATCGCGCACTGTATAGCTGTCGTCTTGTGCCCTGGAAAAACCGGCGCCTTTAAGCAATGCGCCGAGACCGGTAGCCATCTGTTTATCCGGGCTCCGTACTACGATACGACTTTCGGAAACATAAACGTCGGAAGCGACAAGCCCGAAGTAGATGGTGGCCAAAACAGTTGGAACTGCAACCGTTACCAAGAATAGCCGGTTTATGCGGGAAAAGCGGTTTTTGAAGGAGTGGCTCCAGCTGTTGGAGGCCCCGGTGGTTGCGGGGGAGGTTTGCATTTCCAAGAGGTTTCCTAATTGCGCTTCGAATTGAGCACAGATCGTTGTGTTGAGATGCGCGGAAGGGGCGCGACAAGCGGCCCCTTCATGGATTTTTACCGGCGAACGCCGGCGTCAGGCAGATTTACTAAACGCGGCCATATACATCTTGAAATCGGACAATATCGTCTTCGCCGAGGTACTGACCGCTTTGCACCTCGATCATCACAAGGTCCAGAACGCCCGGATTTTCCAGCCGATGCATATGGCCGGCGGGGATGTAGGTAGATTCGTTGGTGCGCACGAACAGTTCCATGTCGCCGTTGATCACTTTAGCCATGCCGCTGACGACAATCCAGTGCTCGCTACGGTGGTGGTGCATTTGCAGCGATAGCGAGGCACCGGGTTTGACCTCGATACGCTTGATCTTGTAGGCCGGGTCTTCCTCGAGCACCGTGTAGGTGCCCCAGGGGCGATGCACCGTCAGATGGTGCTTGTGGGCCTCATGGTTTTGGGCCTTCAGCTCTTTGTAGAGGTACTTGACTTCCTGGGAACGCGATTTGTCTGCCACCAGCAGGGCATCCGGGGTGTCGACGATGACCAGATTGTCCACGCCTACAGCGCCTACCATGCGCTGGCCGCTCTGAATGTAGCAGTTGCTGACGTCATGCAGCATTGCTTTGCCCGAGATACGGTTGCCTTGTGCATCTGGCGGTACCAGGTCACCCAGTGCGCTCCACGAGCCGATATCGCTCCAGCCGATGGAACAAGGCACGACGGAAATCTGGGACGACTGCTCCATGACGGCGTAGTCGATGGAGTTATCGGGCACCTGTGCAAAGCAGTCGGAATCGAGCTCGAGGCCGACGACGCCGTTGCCTTGGGACTTGCGCGATTCTTTCACACAACGGTGCGTGGCCGAGAGGATTTCGGGGCAGTGCTGCTCCATGGCCTTGAGCATCGCACCTGCCTGGAAGCAGAACATGCCCGAGTTCCAGAGGAAGCGGCCGGATTCGACATACTCGACAGCGGTCTCCAGCGACGGCTTTTCCACGAAGCGGCGCACTTCGTTGCCTTCGGCTTCGATGTAGCCGTAGCCGGTTTCCGGCGCTTCGGGCTGGATGCCGAAAGTGACCAGGCGGCCTTGCTGCGCCAGTGCCGTGGCCTGGGCGACGGCGTTGGCAAACGCTTGCTGGTCTGCGATCAGATGGTCAGCGGCGAGCACCAGCAGCATGGCGTCTTCACCGTGTGTCTCGACCACGTGCATTGCCGCGGCAGCAATGGCTGCGGCGGTGTTGCGTCCGAAGGGCTCGAGGATGTACGAAGTCTTCAGCTGTGCTTCGTTGACTTCGCGGTACTCGTCCTGGGTCTTGAAGAACAGCTCGCGGTTGGTGACAGTCAGTACTTCTTCGACTTCCGGCAGCACGGCTCCCCGAATGAATGCCTTCTGCAGCAGGCTTTGGCCATCGGCCAGGCGGATGAACGGCTTGGGATGCAGTTCGCGCGAAACCGGCCAGAGACGCGAACCGGCGCCACCACAGAGAATTGTCGGGATGAGTTTCATTGAGAAAGCTTGCATTGTCTGCTTCATATTCGCGATATTCACGATGCCTGAAACAGATGTTGAATTTTGAGGACAGTTCCAGCAAAGAACCGTCAGCACCCGGTGCTTGAAGGCCGTAGCATCATAGTAGGGACTACCCCAATGAGCGGCATACCGCACCTGTCAAAGGGGTTCATATTTTCCCATAAGTTGTAACGGGGTATAGCCGCCTGCGATGGCTTGTGATGCTGCGGTTTATTGGCTGCTGTGTATGTAGGCGAAGAGCTTTTTTCTAAACCTATTGACTATAGATTTCGATAGTTCAGAAATCTGTGTTTCGGTTTGAGGCGGGGTAATGCGTTTGCTTACTTTGCCGGGGGTGGCGGCCGATCAATGCGCTCGGCCATGCGGCTGCCGGGACTGCCAATGGCTTGAGAACTGGCCGTTCATCCTTCGACGGGCTCAGGACGAACCGGTCATGACCGTCGCCCTTTGTTCAAAAGATTGGCAAAGGGCGAACCGGAGCCCCGGAGTACTCCCTCAGTGGCTCGTCTCCAGATTCCCATTCTTCTGCGCGATGACCTGCGCCATGATGCTGACCGCGATTTCCGCGGGCGTCTTGCTGCCGATCGACAGCCCTGCGGGAGAGTGCAGGCGGTCCAGGGTCTCGGTGGGCACGTCGAAATGTTCCTGCATGCGCTCGCGGCGGCTTTGGGCGTTGCGGCGGGAGCCTATGGCGCCGACGTAGAAGGCGGGGCTCTGCATGGCTTCGAGCAGGGCCAGATCGTCGAGCTTGGGGTCGTGGCTGAGGGCGATGACGCAGCTGCGCAGGTCGGGGCGGAAGGCGGTGACGGCGTCGTCGGGCATTTCGGCGGTGCGTTGCACGCCCTGGATCTGCAGCGAGGCCATGTATTCCGCGCGCGGGTCGCAGATGGTGACGACGAAGCCGTTGAAGATGGCCATGGTCGCGAGGTACTCGCTCAGGGTGCCGGCGCCGATCAGCAGCATGCGGTAGCCGGGGCCGAGCACGTTGTGCAGGAAATGTGCGTCGATGTCGAGGGCCTGCGGCGTGTCGGTGTGGCTGAGTGTGGTGCCGCCCGTGCCGAGGTCGACGCTGCGGCGCACCAAGGCGCCTGACAGCAGCTGTTCAATCAGTTGCTGCAGCTGGCCTGCTTCGGGATCGAACTCCAGCACCAGTTCCAGCGTGCCGCCACAGGGCAGGCCGAAGCGGTGGGCTTCGTCGGCGGTGACGCCATAGGTGACGCGCCGCGGCGGCTGGGCCCAGCCAAGGGCGTGGTCCATCTGCTCGCCCAGGCGGGTGTAGCGCTGCAGCAGGTCGTCCTCGATGCAGCCGCCCGATACCGAGCCCACGGTCTGGCCGTTCTCGCACAGCGCCATCATCGCGCCTATGGGGCGGGGCGATGAGCCCCAGGTGCGCACGACGGTGGCGAGCACGGCATGCAGGCCTTGGGCGCGCCAGCGGTGGAGTTGTTGGAGGACGGTGAGGTCGATGTGGTTCATGCGGGGGAGCCAGGAGCTTTTTTTAGGGCTGGCCGCTCATCCTTCGACAAGCTCAGGACGAACGGGGATATCGGTAGTCTTCCGCAGGCTCAGGACGAACGGTGATACCGGGACTCGCCAGCAGGCTCAGGACGAACGGTAATACCGGGACTCGCCGGCAGTCTCAGGACGAACGTTGATACCGGGGCTCGTCAGCGCGCTCAGGACCAATCGCCTTTTGCTGCAAAGTGTAGACCGGCCACCGCGCCGCCCTGACGCCGTGGCCTGTAAGACATGGCGCTCAGTGGTGGGCGTTGGCCGCGTCGGTTTCGGCGCGGAGCTTGGCAACGGTCTGCTTCAGGTCGGTCCACTCGGGCAGGCCGTACTGGCTGCGCAGGGTGTTGAGCAGCTCGGCGATCTGCGTGTCGCTCATCGCATGGCGGAACGAGGGCATGGTGCCCAGGTCGGCGTGGGCCGGGGCCTGGATGCCTTCGAGCACGGCGCGCACGGCGTTGTTGGGCGATTGCGTGTGCATGTTGGTGTTGAGAGCGAGTTGCGGGCGGCTGCCGAAGCTCGATGCGGCCAGCTGGCCTTGCGGGTCGCTGCTGTGGCAGCTCATGCAGGCGCCCTGGTACAGGCGCAGGCCCTGGGCGTCGGCTGGCACGGCCTGCGCGGTGTCGGCCTTGCGCACCAGCGCCTGGGCATCGACGGGCTCGGCGGTGGCGTTCTTGTACGACAGGATGTAGCTGGTCAGCGCCTGCAGGTCCTCTTCGGGCAGCTGGGCCAGGCCGTGGGCCACGGGGGCCATCGGGCCGGCGGCCACGCCGTGGCGTTCCGACACGCCGGTGCGGAAGTATTGCAGCAGGTCTTCCGAGGTCCATGGCACGGGCGCGGCCGTGGCCGAGGTCAGCGCGGGGGCGTCCCAGCCTTCGGCCGAGCCGCCGGCAAAGTGGAAGCTGCCCTTCTTCTCGCCCGCGAACGCGTCGCGCGGCGAGTGGCAGGCGCTGCAGTGGCCCAGGCCTTCGGCGATGTAGGCGCCGCGGTTCCATTCAGGCGTCTGGCTCGCGATGTCGGCCACGGGACCGGGCGTGAGGTTCATCCAGTTCCACACGGCGATGCCGCGGCGGATGTTGAACGGAAAGCCCAGCGCGGTTTCCGGGTTGTGGCTTTTGACGGCCGGCTGCGTCATCAGGTACGCATAGATGTCATGCATGTCCGTATCCGTCACGCGCGTGAACGCGGTGTACGGAAACGCGGGATACAGGTGGCGGCCTTCGCGGTCGATGCCGTGGCGCATGGCGCGTTCGAAGGCTTCGTAGCTCCAGCGGCCGATGCCGGTTTCCGGGTCGGGCGTGATGTTGGTCGAGTAGATGGTGCCGAACGGGCTGGGCATGGGGAAGCCGCCCGCGTTCTCGGCGCCGCCCTTGGCGGTGTGGCACACGGCGCAGTCGCCCATGGCCACCAGCGTCTTGCCGTTGGCGATCTGCTGGGCGGAGAAGTCCTGCACGGCAATGCCGGACTGCGGCGCGATCTCGCCGTGCTGCGTCACGGCGAGGAAGCCGGCGCCCAGGACGGCTGCCAGGCCCACGCCGCCAATGATGATTTTCTTCACGAGGTTCATGTTCTTGTCGGGGGCTTATTGGGCTTTGGCTTTGGCTTCGGCCTGGCGCAGCGCGGCCAGCACGCGGCTCGGGGTGAATGGCACTTCGGTGAGGCGCACGCCCGTGGCGTCGAAGATGGCGTTGGCGATGGCGGCGGCGCTGGGCACCGACGCCGATTCGCCCGCGCCCATGGGCGCCTCGTGCGGCCGCTCGAGCAACTCGATCTGCACTTCGGGCAGCTCGTCGAAACGCAGCAGCGGGTAGCCGCCCCAGTCGAGCGAGGTGGTGCCGCTGGCGTCGAAGGTCACGAACTCCTTGAGCGCGCGGCTGGTCGACTGGATGATGTTGCCGTGCACCTGGTGGCGCACGCCGGCCGGGTTGACCATGGCGCCGCAGTCGTGCGTGCAGAACACCTTGTCGACCTTGACCTCGCCGGTCTCGCGGTTCACGGAGACGTCGCAGACCCAGGCGGCCCAGGCCGCGCCAAAGCCCGGGAACTTGCTGTGGAAGTAGCGCGCATAGGCAAAGCCGCGGCCCTTGGCGATCTTCTCGCCCGCGGGCGTGGGCGCACGGTGCGCCACGCCGTCTTGCCACTGGCTCAGGCGGTGCGCGGCCTGGATCACGCCGACGGCGCGCTCGTCCTTCATGTAGCGCAGGCGATAGGCGATCGGGTCGGCCTTGGCGAGCCAGGCGGCTTCATCGATCCAGCATTCATGCGCCAGCACGTTGGGCAGCGCCGAGACGCCGCGCATCCACGAGGCGCGCACGATGGGCGCGGCATCGAGCGAGACCGCGCGCACCGCGGGGTAGTCGTACAGCGGAATCGATGTGCGGTCGCCCATCTGCAGCACCTTCTTCTCGTGCTTGACCTTGCCGGTCAGCACCAGGGCCAGCGTCGGCGAGAGGTTCGACGGGTAGCTGGTCTGCAGTTCATAGGCCACCACGTTGCCGGCGTCGTCGAGGCCGCCGCGCAGCTTGATCAGCTGGCCCGTGCCCTTGGGCTCCCACGCCGATTCCTGCTCGCGCATCAGCTGCACGCGCACCGGCTGGCCCACGGCCTTGGCCAGCAGCAGCGCATCGGCGGCCACGTCGTCGGCGCAGTTGCGGCCGTAGCAGCCCGAGGCTTCCATGCGGTGCACGTTGACGAAGTCGGGGTGCAGGTCGATGAGCTTGCCCAGGTCCTTGCGCAGGTCGTGCGGGTTCTGCGAACCCGACCAGACCTCGGCCTTGCCGTCGGCGAACAGTGCCACGGCGCACGAGGGGCCGATCGACGCATGCAGGTGGTACGGCCAGACGTAATCCCGATCGATGGGCTGCGTGATCTTCTGGACCGCGTCCTTGAAGTTCTCGTCCTCGCGCAGCATGCGCGGTTCCTTGTCGAGCTTGTCGAGCGTGGCGTGCAGGCCCGCAAGGCTCAGGTCGGGCAGGCCGGCCCATTCCTTCCACTGCACCTTGAGCTGGCGCATGGCGGCAATGGCCTGCTCCTCGCGCTCGGCGATGATGCCGATGAAGTCGCCCTGCACCACCAGCTTGACGATGCCCGGCAGGTGCTGGATCGAGTGCTCGTCGACGGACACCAGGCTGCTGCCCAGCGGCGCGGTGTGGTCGGCGCCGGCGTAGGGCGGACGCACCACGCGCGCGTGCAGCATGCCCGGCAGGCGCACGTCGTGCACATAGGTCAGCGCGCCCAGCACCTTGTTGGGAATGTCCACGCGGGCCACGGACTGGCCGATGTACTTGTGTTCCTTGCTCGAACGCAGCGGCATGTGCTGGTCGAGGTCGATGTGCAGGTCCTGGCCCGCGGCGAGCTCGCCATACGACAGGCGCTTGCCCGCGCCGATGACGAAGCCGTTGTCGGTGCGCAGTTGCGCGGCGGGCACCGACCAGCGCTCGGCCGCCAGGTTGATCAGCAGCTGGCGCACCTGGCGCGCGGCCTGGCGCATGGGCGTCGAGGTGTTCTGGATGGTGTCGCTGGCGATCGTCGGACCCAGGTCGGGCGTGCGCGTGGTGTGGCCCAGGATGATCTTCACGCGCGCGATATCGGTCTCGATCTCGTCGGCGACGAGCTGGCCGATGGCCGTGCGCACACCCGTGCCCAGGTCCACGTGGCCGTTGAAGCCGATCACGTCGCCGTTGGCGCTGATCGCAATGAAGCTGTCGACCAGCGTGCCGGCCGGCACCGGGAACGGGCCTTGCGCGGGCGCCGGCGGATGCAGCACCGGGCCGGTGCCGGCCAGGATGGCCAGCGGGCCGGTGGCGGCGGCGCTGACCATGATCAGGCCGCCGGTCTTGAGCAGCTGGCGGCGCGTCAGTTGCACCGTGCCGCGCTGGTCGTCGCGCGAATTCTTGAATCCAAACATCACACCAGCTCCTTCGAACATGCGGCTTCGCCATGCGTTGCGCAGGCGCCTTGCACCACGGCGACGGCACTGTGCACGCCGCGGCCCTGGGCGATCAGAGCGCGCGCCTTGCGGGCGGCGTCGAGGATCTCGAGGTGGGTGCCGCAGCGGCACAGGTGGTAGGCGAGCTGCTTCTTGATCTCCTCATCGCTGGCCTGCGGGCGCTTGTCGAACAGCGCCACCAGCGCCATGACCATGCCGTTGACGCAGTAGCCGCACTGCGCGGCCTGGGTGTCGATGAAGGCTTGCTGCACCGGGTGCAGGTGCACGGGCTGCGCGGCGGGGGCGGAGCCGGCCTGCAGCGCGTTGTCGCGCAGGCCCTGGAACAGCGGGTCCTGCGCGAGTTCGGCCTGCGCCTGGCGCGTGGCTTCGGGCGACAGGCCTTCGAGCGTGGTGACTTCCTTGCCATCGACCACAGACAGCGGAATGGAGCAGGAGCGCGCGACCTTGCCGTCGATCAGCACCGCGCAGGCGCCGCACTGGCCCAGGCCGCAGCCGTACTTGGGACCGTTGAGCTGCATGTCATTGCGCAGGACATACAGCAAGGGGGTATCGGCAGCGGCCTTGTCGGCGTCCACCGTATTGCCGTTGAGTTTGAATTTCATCGTGTGTTATGTCGTTCGCGCGTGGCGCGCGGTTGTTCTTGATGAGCGCAAAACGCAGTCGAGAGATCAGTGCCGGTTGTTTCGGGTCCTGTGGCGCAATGCAAAAAACGGCAATGGATCAGCGCAGGGCCGATGGCTTGCCGGATGGGATGCAGCGGGGAAAGGGCGCCCTGGCGCATTCCGCTCGGGAATGTGAGGACTGCAGAAAAGGAGCTGCGTGACGGGCAGCCCCGGAAAACAGGTACGGAATCAAGCCCGGATGCTAGTGGCTTTCGCACGCTGTGGCGGAGGCTGCGGCCAAACCCGACCCCGGTCTTGGGTGTTATAGAAGACGGCTGCGGCCGCAGGGCAGCAGGAGTACTCGCGCGGGGCCGGGCGCCCGCCTTGCACATCAGTGGCCGGACTGGCCCTTGAGCCGTCGCCAGAGGGTGGTGCGGCTGATGCCCAGGGCTTTTGCCGCCGCACCCTGGTCGCCGCCGCAGTCTGCGAGCACCTGCTGGATATGGCGCTGCTCATGCAGGCTGCGCCCAGCCGCCAGCGAGGCCGCAGGCGCGGAGTCCGGGAGCGCAGGATGGTCGATCAGCGCCATCAGCTCGGCCAGATCGGGCGTGCCGGCCAGCTCCACGCAGCGCACCGCGACGCGCTGCGCGAAGTTGTGCAGCTCGCGTGCGTTGCCGGGCCAGCGGTGGCGCGCGACGACGGCAGGCAGCAGGCGCAGCACCGGCTGCATCGACTGCGCCAGGCCGATCTCGCGCATTGCGCTTTGCACCATCATGTCGGCCAGCAGCAGCAGGTCGGCGGGACGCTCGGCCAGCGGCGCCAGGTCGATGCGCAGCACCGCGATGCGAAAGTACAGGTCTTCGCGGAAGCTGCCCTGCTGCACCATGGCCGCGAGATCGCGGTGCGTCGCGGCGAGGACGCGGATGTCGATCGGCACCGGCGCGCTGGCGCCCACGCGCGTGACCTCGCGCTCCTGCAGCACGCGCAGCAGCCGCGTCTGCAGCGCAAACGGCAGCTCGCCAATTTCGTCGAGAAACACCGTGCCGCGGTGCGCGGCTTCGAACAGCCCGGCCTTGCCTTCGCGGCGCGCGCCGGTGAAGGCGCCATCCTCATAGCCGAACAGCTCGCTCTCGAGCAGGCTCTCGGTGAGGGCGCCGCAGTTCACCGCGACGAAGCGCTGGCCGCGGCGCCGGCTGGCGCTGTGGATGCCCTGCGCAATCAGTTCCTTGCCCACCCCGGTGGGCCCGGTAATCAGCACCGGTGCTTCGGTGAGCGCGGCCACGGTTTCGCAGCGCCGCACCACGGCCTGCATCTGGGCCGAGGCCTGCACCACATGCGCCAGCGTGTAGCGCGCGGGCTGGCTGCGCTCGCGCTCGTGCGCGCGCAGCTTGCGAAAGGCCTGTTCGACATGGCTTGCGCGCTCGAGCGTGAAAACCGCGCCATGCGGACGCCCGCTTTCCATGATCGGCTGGCCCTGCACCAGCACCTTGCGCTGCGCCCATTCATGCACGCGCGCCACGCGGTCCTGCACGGCGCGCGCATCGAGCGCGGGCAGCAGGTGCTGCAGCGGCTGGCCCACGGCCGCGGTCAGCGCCACGCCGGTCAGCGCATCGGCCGCGGGGTTGGCGGCCAGCACCTGGCCCTGCGCATCGGTGGCCACGACGCCGCTGTCGAGATGGCGCAGCACGGCGGCCAGGCGCTCGCGCTCCGAGCGTTCGGCGCGCCGCGACAGCACCAGCTGCAGCGCCTCTTCCATGGCCGCGGCAATCGAGTCGCGCGAGTACAGCAGCACGCCGCGCAGACCGCGCAGCTGCGCCGCGCGCACCGCCACGCCCGGGCCGACGATGGCCGTGACCCCGCTGGCCGCGAGCTGCTCGACCAGCGCGTGCGCATGGGCTTCGGATTCGTAGGCATGCAGCTGCACCGGCAGATCGAACTGGCGCAGAAAGCGCGCCACGTCGTCGGGAATCTCGCGGAAGAACACCAGCGCGATGTCGCCCTGCGCGGCGCGCGCGGTGGCCAGTGCCGCCATGATGTCGAAGCCGCCGACGCGCACCGTGACCAGCGGCACCTCGATGCGGCTGCGCAGGTAGCTGGCGTTGGAGCCGGCGCTGACGACCACTTCGACGCCTTGCTGCGCGACGGCTTTTCTGACCAGTTCCACGCCGCGCTCCAGATTGCCGCGCTCGACATGGATCTGCGCACGGCCCTGGAACTGCGGCGCGACGGACAGCGCCACCTCGGCCAGCTCGTAGGCGCTGACGATCAGCAGGCGCGGCAGGTCGGAGGCCGCGGGCAGGGGGGGCAATATCGAGGGCATGGACGATGGTAGCAAGCTTGAAACGAGATCGGTTTCAGTTTTGCAATGCAAGCCGTTTCAGTCCCGCAGGATTCCAAGGAAATCAAGGGCTTGCAGCGAACGCACAGACTGGCACGGCGCTTGCGGGGGAGCCGGTGTCACCTTTCACAACGAGTACAAGATCATGAGACGTAGAACCTTGATCCAGGCGGGGGCCTGGAGTGCGGCGCAGGGCCTGTGGGGCGTGGCCCGGGCGCAGGAAAGTTTTCCCAGCAAGCCCATCACCATCATCGTGGCGTTCACCGCGGGCGGCAGCGCCGATCAGCGCGCGCGCCAGATCGGCAAGTTCATGAGCGCCGATCTGGGCCAGTCGGTGATCGTCGAGAACCGCCCTGGCGCGGGCGGCAACATCGGCACGCTGGCGATTGCGCGCGCCAAGCCCGACGGCTACACGCTGGGCATCGGCAACATGGCGCCGATGGCGGTGAATCCGTCGCTGTACAAGAAGTCCGGCTTCGACCCGCTCAAGGAACTGAGCATGATTGCGCTGCTTGAGCGCGGCCCGCTGATGCTGGTGGTGAAGGCCGACTCGCCGCTGCGCTCGGTGGCCGACGTGATTGCCGCCACCAAGACCAAGCCCGGCGGCCTGTCGTTCGGCTCCAGCGGCCCGGGCGGCGCGCACCACCTGTCGGGCGAGCTGTTCAAGTCCATGACCGATACCGAGATGACCCACATTCCCTACAAGGGCGGTGCGGCGGCGGTGGTCGATCTGATCGGCGGCCAGCTGGATTTCATGTTCGAGCCGATGTACTCGGCCGTGCCCTCGGTGCAGGCCGGCCGGATGCGCGCGCTGGCCATCACCAGCACCAGCCGCTCGCCGATGATGCCCGACGTGCCCACCATGGCCGAGTCCGGCGTGCCCGGGTTCGAGATGGAGAACTGGCAGGGACTGATCGGCCCGGCGGGCATTCCCGCCAATATCGTGCGCCAGATCAACGCCAGCGTGAACAAGGCGCTGGCCGACCCGTCTATCAAGGCGCAGATGTTGAGTCAGGGCAATGTGATCGGCGGCGGCACGCCCCAGCAGTTCGAGGCGCTGGTGCGCAGCGAAACCGCGAAGTGGGCGGAAGTCGTGCGGCACAACAAGATCGCCGTGCAATGACCGCCACCCCCATGCCCCGCACCATGCGCGCCATCACCATCGACCGCTACGGCGGTCCCGAGGTGGCGCAACTGCGCAGCGATGTGCCCGTGCCCGCGCCTGCGCCGGGCGAGGTGCTGGTGCAGGTCGTCTGCGCGGGCGTGAACTTCATGGATGTCCACACGCGCCAGGGCAAGTACCGCGACTCGCGCACCTATCCGCCGCGCGCGCCCTGCACGCTGGGCATGGAGGGCGCGGGCGTGGTGCTGGCGCTGGGCGAAGGCGTGACGCATCTGGCCGTGGGCGACCGCGTGGCCTGGTGCATTGCGTGGGGCAGCTATGCGCAGTACGCCTGCGTGCCGGCCTGGCAGGCGGCGCGCATTCCCGAGGCCATCGGCTTCGACCTGGCGGCCGCGGCGATGTTCCAGGGCTGCACCGCGCATTACCTGGTGCACGATGTCGCACGGCTGGCGCCGGGCCACAGCTGCCTGGTGCATGCGGGCTCGGGCAGCATCGGCCAGTTGCTGATCCAGATGGCCAAGCGGCTCGGCGCCACGGTGTTTGCCACCGCCAGCACGCCGCCCAAACGCGCAGTGGCTGCGCAGCGCGGTGCCGATCGGACGCTGGCCTATGAGGGCTTTGCCGACGCGGTGCGCGCGGCCACGGGCGGACGCGGCGTCGACGTGGTGTTCGATTCGCTGGGCAAGGCCACGCTGCGCGAAAGCCTGCGCGCGGCGCGCGCGCGCGGGCTGATCGTCAACTACGGCAATGTCTCCGGCTCGGTGACCGATTTCGATCCCATCGAACTGGGCGAGGCCGGCTCGCTGCTGCTGACCCGCCCGCGCCTGGCCGACCACATGACCGATGCCGCCACCATCCAGCGCCGCGCCGATGCGGTGTTCTGGGCGATTGCCGCCGGCCATCTGTCGGTCGACCTGGCCGAGCCCTGCACGCTCGATGACGTGCAACGCGTGCACGCCCGCATCGAGGCGCGCGCGCAGGTGGGCAAGAGCGTGGTGTGGATCGATGCGTGCGACGCGCTGGCCAGGGCCTGAAGCACGCACGCTGTGCCGCGGGACGGTGGAACGGGTGGTTGAGGCGGGCAGCCTGTCTGCAGGCAGGGGCGATTGGACCTGCGTTAATATCCTTTGCCAACCACCGACGGGTGGCCCATCCACCAAGTCACCCGCAGCGTGGTGGCTTCACGAAGAACTCAATGGCACTGAGAAAATGCATTGAAAGGGCACTGACGTGCATGGGGTCCAGAAGGGCACGCCATGGCGCCAGCTGACCAGGAGGAAAGCGGCGGCGCCAGCCAGGGCCTGGTGCCGCTGGTCGGCATCGGCGCGTCCGCGGGCGGCCTCGAAGCCATCAGCCAGCTGTTCGAAGCGCTGACGCCCGATCTGGGTTTTGCCTACCTGATCGTCTCGCACATGGACCCGCGGCATGAGAGCCATCTTGCCGAGGTCCTGGCCAAGCGCACCACCGTGCCCATGTGCACCGGCCATGAGCAGCTCATTGAACCCGACCATGCGTATGTGATTCCCCCGGACACCGTCATGACGGTGGTGGGCAACCGCATCAAGCTGTCCGCGCGCTCGCATTCCGGCAGCCGCCATCTGCCCGTCGATGCCTTGTTCGAGTCCCTCGCGCAGCAGCGCCCGGGCAAGGCCATCGGCATCGTGCTGTCGGGCACCGGCAGCGACGGCGCCGAAGGGGTCAAGGAGATCAAGGAAGCGGCGGGGGTCACTCTGGCCCAGAATCCTGCCAGCGCGGCTTTTGACGGCATGCCGCAGTCCGCGATCCAGACCGGGTGCGTCGACCGCGTGCTGAATCCGCGTGACATGGCGGCGGAACTGGCCCGGATTGCGCGCCACCCGTACTTCGTCGACGACCACGATGATCAGGCACTGGCCAGCGCGGCGCCGGAGACGGCGCTGGAAAAGATCTTCGAGCTGCTCAACAACGTCTATCAGGCGGATTTCACCCAGTACAAGCCCAATACCCTGCAACGCCGGCTGCGCCGCCGCATGGCTTTGGTGGGCGAGACGAAGGTGTCCGCCTATCTCGAACTGCTGCATGACAACCCGGTGGAATTGGCCGCGCTGTATGACGATTTCCTGATCCGCGTCACTTCGTTTTTCCGCGAGGAGGCGATCTACACCGCGTTGAAGCAGAACATCCTGCCGGTGCTGGTGCGCGACCGCAGCCATGCCAACCCGTTGCGCATCTGGGTGCCGGCCTGTGCCACCGGTGAAGAGGTCTATTCGCTGGCGATCTGCCTGCTGGAATTTCTCGGCGAACGCGCGCAGGACCTCACCATCCAGATTTTCGGCACCGATCTCAACGAGGGCGCCATCGAGCAGGCGCGCCAGGGGTCCTTCCCGGAAAGCATTGCCGACCGGGTCTCCACGGCGCGGCTGCAGCGCTTTTTCGTGCACGAGAACCGCCGCTACCGCGTGGCCAAGCATGTGCGCGAGCTGTGCGTGTTCGCGCGCCAGAACGTCGCGCGCGATCCACCGTTCTCGCGCATGGACCTGATCAGCTGCTGCAACCTGCTGATCTATCTCGACCCCGGACTGCAGCGCCGGGTGCTGCGCCATTTCCACTATGCGCTCAAGCCCGACGGTTTCCTGATCCTCGGGCCGGCCGAGAACGCGGACGAGGAAAGCCAGTATTTCAAGCGCTCCGACAATAACCAGCGCATGGTCTATCGCCGGGCGCTGCCGGCGCGCGGGTCGCTGGATGCAGTGCTGTTGGCGGATCCGACCCGCAAGTCGGTGACGGCCAGCGAGATCGCTCAGCCGAGCTTTGTCGACAACAGCCAGGTCCAGCGCAAGGCCGACGGTATCCTGCTGTCGCGCTTTGCGCCGGCGAGCATCCTGGTCGACGACCGGCTCAATATCGTGCAGTTCCGCGGCCAGACCAGCCCGTATCTGGAGCATGCAAGCGGCACCGCCAGCCTGAACCTGCACCGCGTCGCGCATCCGGGCATCCTGCTGCAGCTGGTACCCGCCATCAAGGAGGCGCAGCAATCGGGCGCGACCGTCTTCAAAAACGATCTGCGCATCGATACGCCGACCGGGCAGCGCGAAGGCACGCTCGAGGTCATACCGCTGCGCGAGCCGGCCACCAAGACCAGCTTCTGCCTGATCCTGTTCGACGCCAACAGCCGGGTGCCCAAGCCCGAAACGCGGCTCGAGATTCCGGTCTCCGAGAAGGATGCGCGCATTCGCCAGCTCGAAGAGGAGCTGGAGAGCCTGCGCGATTACCTGCATGCCACCAACGAGGCCTATGAGGCCGCGCTGGAAGAGTCGCGTTCCGCGCAGGAGGAACTGCAATCGGCCAACGAGGAATTCCTGAGCGGCAACGAGGAACTGGTCACGGCGCGCGAGGAGCTTCAGGCCAGCAATGAGGAACTGAAGACCGCCAACGAGGAGATGCTGAGCCGCA
>Ga0308161_1000980_pt1 | contig 37813 bp, 29 predicted proteins | sample PhyFR2_FD_201034 | JGI IMG/M metagenome (GOLD analysis project Ga0308161, IMG submission 201034) | Phyllosphere microbial communities from UC Gill Tract Community Farm, Albany, California, United States - DLSLF.R2 | ecosystem: Host-associated > Plants > Phyllosphere > Unclassified | place: USA...
CGATCAGAGACTCCAGGGCCTTCTTGGCCTCGGGCGTGTTCAGGGTGACCTTGCCGTCGGCGGTGACGTAGTCGGCGCCGAGCGAGTTCATGGTCGCCTGGAAGCTGGTCGCGATGTCGGACGTCGCCAGCCACGGCAGCGCGATCGGGTACTCCATCTTGCCCGCGGCCTTGATCTTCTCGGCCGCCGCGATCATGTCGTCGAAGGTCTTCGGCACCTCGAGACCGAGCTCCTTGAAGATGTCGGTGCGGTAAGCCATGACGAACATCTGCGCCTGCATCGGGATCGCGTAGAGCTTTCCGTCGTAGGACATGCCGGCCCGCATCGACTCGCTGATCTTGTCGAGGCCGTATTGATCGGCGTACTTGGACCACAGGTCGTTCAGCGGCACGAGCTTCTTGTCGGTGGCGAAGCCAGGGATGACGAAGCCATAGGTCTCGATGATGTCGTACGTGCCTGTGTCGCCCGCGAGCGTCGCGGTGGTCTTGGTCACCTGACCGCCGAAGTCGATCGGGTCGTGCTTGAGCGTCACCTTGTCGGTCGTGCAGCTCTTGACCATGGTGTCGGTGAAGGGGTCGATCGCCGAGGAGTTGTATGCGAGGACGTTGACCGTCGTCTTCTCAGCGGGAGCCTTGTACGAGCACGACACCTTCGTCGCGTTCTCGTTGTCGGTGCGCGATCCCGCACCGCACGCGGTGAGAGCGAGCACAGCACCGATCGCCAGTGCGAGCGCCGGGAGAGCCCGGCTAGTCATCTTTGCCATGCCCTGATGGTATACGTATGCACCGAGGTTAGGAAAGCCTATTTTTCGGAGCGCGTCAGATTCTGAATACGTATACGGTCAGCGTCGCCCGAACACCGCATGGAGCAGCGGAACGACCGAGACGCACATCAGCACGATCCCCAGCGCGGGCGCGGCCGCCAGCAGCAGGATGCCGCCGATCAGCAGCCCGCCGAACAGCACGGCCGACACCGCGCGGTGGGCCACCCGGATGATCCGGTCGAGGCGGTTCTCCAGGCTGGAGACGTCGAAAGTGAGGCCGCCTGCGTCGAGTCTGTCGAGGGTCGAATCCAGACGCGCGGGGAGCCGCCACAGACTCCCGAGGTTGGACACGGTCTGCGCGCCGACGTCCTTGAGCAGTCCCCCGCCCTGGTCGCGCAGCAGGCGCGCGGCGTACGGCTCGACCGGTTCCCAGATGTTGAAGGCGGGGTCGAGCGCGCTGCACAGCCCCGAGGTCAACGAGACGGCGCGGATCAGCAGCAGCATCCGCTCCGGGAACTGCACCGGCAGCGACCGCATGGTCTCGCCGAACTCCACGCCGAAGTCGGTCAGCTCGCGCGGATCGACATCGCGCAGTTCGTGGAAGCCCATGCCGCCGAAGCGCGCGAACAGCACGGTGAGGGCACGCTCCAGCTCGGCGGTGCGCGCGGAGGGGAGCAGCACGCCGATCTGCTGCGCGGCCGTGACAAGTCCGTGGCTGTCGCGCCCGGCGACCGCGATCACCAGCGTGCGCAGGCCGGCGCGGATGCTGTCGGGCACTTCCGCCATCATCCCGAAGTCGATGAAGGTGAGACGCCAGGGACGCCCGCCCGCGTCGCCCTCCACCGGGGTCACGAACACGTTGCCCGGGTGCGGATCGGCATGCACGAAGGAGTGCGTGAACACCTGGTCGAGCATCACGTCGCCGAACACCTGCGCGACCTCGGCGGGGTCGATGCCGGCCGCACGCAGTGCGTCGGTGTCATTGATCTTGATGGCCGTGACGTCCTCGAGCGTGAGCACCTTGCGGGTGGTGCGCTCCCAGACGACCGCGGGCGAGGCGACCCGCGGATCGTCGGCGAAGTTCTCCGCGAAGCGCTCGGCGTTCGCGGCCTCGTGCAGGTAGTCGATCTCCTCGTGGCAGGTCTGCGCGAACTCCTCGACGAGCGCGGGGGCGTCCACGCGGTCCCGCACCATGCGCACGCGCTGCGCCCAGCGCGCGACGCGACGCAGCGCCGAAAGGTCGACCGCGACGATCTCGTCGATCCCGGGCCGCTGCACCTTCACGACGACGCGGTCGAGTCCGGTGTCGGCCGCGTCGGTCGCGGCAAGCGTGGCGCGATGCGCCTGTCCGAGGGATGCCGCGGCCAGCGGCGTCTCATCGAAGGACGCGAAGGCGCGCTCCAGCGGCATCCCGAGTTCGGATTCGGCGGATGCCCGGATCTCGGCGAACGCGACCGCAGGCACTTCGTCCTGCAGATCCGCGAGCTCGGCGGTCATCTCCGGTGGCAGCACGTCGAGGCGCGAGGAGAGGAACTGCCCGACCTTGATCATCAGGCCGCCGAGGTCGACGGCGAGATCGCGGAAGCGGCGTGCCAGGCGCAGCATCCGCTCGTTTCGACCACGGTCGGCGAGACGGATCAGACCGATGCGCGGCAGGACGAGCTCGAACCACCACACCTGCACGAACACGCGCGCGGCGAACGCCAGGATGCGACGGTAGCGGGCGCGATGCATGGTGCCGTCGGGACCCGGCAGAGCATCAGCCATGCGAGCCCCTTCTGTCGGCGTCACCCCTCGGCGAGGATGGCGTACAGCCTACGCCGGGCGTCTTCGAGCACGGCGACGCCATCGGCCACCTGATCGGGCGTGCCGGTGCGGGCGAGTTGAGCGGTGGCACTGGCGAGCTCCATGCCCGCCTTCGGCAGGGCTGCGATGTGTCCGCCGGGCCGTCCACCGACCGACTCCCAGGGTGCAGGCTTGTCGGCTGCCTCCTCGGATGCCGCGACACCGGCGTCCGTGAGCGAGTAGGTCTTGCGTCCGCCCTGCTCCTCCGCGCTGATCAAGCCCTCGTCGGCGAGCTGCTGCAGCGTGGGGTAGACGGACCCGGCGCTGGGCTTCCAGGCTCCGCCGGAGCGATCGGCGATCTCGGTGATGATCTGGTAGCCGTGCATGGGCCGCTCGGCGAGCAGGCTGATGACGGCCGCGCGCACGTCGCCGCGCGCCATGCGGGAGCCGCCGGTGCGCTGCTCGAACTGCGAGCGCAACTGGTCCATCGCCTCCCAGACGCCGGCGAGCGGGTTGCCCGACCCGTTGCTCGCACCGAATCCGAAACCACCGGAGGGGAATGATCCGTTCATGATGCCTCCTCAGACTGAACGATGGTTAACGATATGTCGCTAGCTGTCGTTCGGCAAGGGCATTCGGGACATTCTCAGCGCGCGGTCTGCGCGAGCTCGGCTGCCGCCGCATGCAGCGCCTCGACGACGCTCGGCACCACGGCATCCGTGATCCGCGCCGCCGGCCCGGACACCGAGATCGCGGCAGGCTGTCCCAGCCCGGGCACCGCGACGGCGATGCAGCGCACGCCCACCTCCTGCTCACTGTCGTCGGCCGCGAAGCCGCGGGCGCGCGAGCGGCGCAGGTCGGCGATGAACGCATCCGCATCCACGAGCGTCTGCGGGGTGAACCGCGGCAGCCCGGTGCGCTCGATCAGCGCCCGCACCTGCGGCTCGGGCATGGTCGAGAGCATCGCCTTGCCGACGCCCGTCGAGTGCGGCAGCACCCGGCGTCCCACCTCCGTGAACATCCGCATCCGCTGGCGCGACGGCACCTGCCCCGCGTACAGCACCAGGTCACCGTCCAGCACGGCGAGGTTCGCGGTCTCGTGGAACGCCTCCTCCAGCCCCGCCAGCAGCGGCATCGCGGCATCCGCCACCTGTGGCACCGCCTGCCGCCCCAGCCCGATCAACCCGGCGCCCAGGGCGTAGCGCCGATCCTCCAGCTGACGCACGTACCCCAGCTGGTGCAGCGTGCCGAGCAGGCGGTGCGCCGTCGGGACGGCGAGTCCGGTCGCGGATGCCAGGGATGCCAGCGCCGCCTCGCCGCCGGCCGCGACGAGCGCTTCGAGCAGCGAGAAGGCGCGCGCGACGGACTGGACGGAACCGGAGGAGGCAGCTGGCATGGCTTTCACCATACGGAATCAAAGCTCCGAAACTCAACGAGGTCTCTACCGTGGACAGCGAGCCCCCAGACCGAAGGAGCGGCACCGTGCCCGACACCACCCTCACCGCCGAGACCACCTACCTCGACCGTGCCGACCTGCGGGTCGCGCGCGAGATCGTCGACTTCGCCGAGCCATCACTGGCGGATGCCGGGCTCGACGACGACGCGTTCTGGACCGGCGTCTCGGGCATCGTGCACGACCTCGGGCCGCGCAATGCCGCCCTCCTCGAGAAGCGCGCGATGCTGCAGGCTCGCATCGAGGAGTACCACCGCGCGAAGCCCGGTCGCCCCGAACCGGAGGCGTACCGGGCATTCCTCACGGAGATCGGCTACCTGGCCCCCGAGCCCGCACCGTTCGCGATCACCACCGAGAACGTCGACCCCGAGATCGCCACGATGGCCGGCCCGCAGCTGGTGGTGCCGCTGCTGAACGCCCGCTTCGCGCTGAACGCCGCGAACGCCCGCTGGGGTTCGCTGTACGACGCGCTGTACGGCACGGATGCCATCGACCAGACCGGAGAGCTCGCCCCCGGCCGGGACTACAACCCGACCCGCGGCGCGGAGGTCATCGCCCGCGGCCGGGCGCTGCTCGACCAGGCTGCTCCCCTCTCGGAGGGGTCGCACACCGAGGCCACCGCATATCGCGTGGACGCCGAGGGCCTCGTGGTGGAGTCGGCCACGGGCATCCGTCGCCTGGCCGACCCGGCGGCATTCGTCGGCCACACCGGCGACGCCGACGCCCCGACCGCGATCCTGCTGCAGCACCACGGCCTGCACCTCGAGATCGTCATCGACCCCGAGGGCGTGATCGGGCGCACGGATGCCGCCGGCGTGCAGGACATCGTGCTGGAGTCGGCGATCACCACGATCGTCGACCTGGAGGACTCGGTCGCCGCGGTGGATGCCGAGGACAAGGCGCTCGGCTACGCCAACTGGCGCGGGCTGATGGACGGCACCCTCAGCGAGGAGGTCAGCAAGGGCGGGCGCACGTTCACCCGCCGCCTGGCAGCCGACCGCACCTACACGGGCCGCGACGGCGCCGAGCTCACACTGCCGGGCCGCTCGGTGCTGTTCATCCGCAACGTCGGTCACCTGATGCGCACGGATGCCGTGCTCGACCGCGACGGCGGGGAGGTGTACGAGGGCATCCTGGATGCGATCATGACCGCGCTCGGCGCCCTGCCCGAGCTGACCGGACCGAACCGCGGCGCGAACAGCCGCACGGGTTCGGATGGCGCAGGCTCGATGTACATCGTGAAGCCGAAGATGCACGGACCGGAGGAGGCGGCGTTCGCCGTCGAGCTGTTCGGACGGGTCGAGCAGCTGCTCGGGCTGCCGGAGCGCACGCTCAAGGTCGGGATTATGGACGAGGAGCGCCGCACCTCGGCGAACCTCGCGGCGTCGATCGCTGCAGCATCCGATCGGGTCGTGTTCATCAACACCGGGTTCCTCGATCGCACAGGCGACGAGATCCACACCTCGCTGCACGCCGGCCCCTTCCTGCCTAAGGGCGGCATCAAGAGCCAGCCGTTCATGCAGACCTACGAGGATCGCAACGTGCGCATCGGCCTGGCCGCGGGGCTCGACGGGCGCGCCCAGATCGGCAAGGGCATGTGGGCCATGCCCGACCTGATGCACGACATGCTCGAGCAGAAGATCGGGCACGTGCGCTCCGGGGCATCCACCGCCTGGGTGCCGTCCCCGACCGCGGCGACCCTGCACGCCCTGCACTACCACCAGGTCGATCCGTTCGCCGTGCGGCCGACGCTGCCGGCGTACGACCCGGCGTCGCTGGACACGCTGCTGCAGCCGCCGCTGGCTTCCGACGGCGACCTCACGCCCGAGGTCGTCGCGACCGAGCTCGACAACAACGTGCAGTCGATCCTCGGCTACGTGGTGCGCTGGATCGATCAGGGCGTCGGATGCTCGAAGGTGCCCGACATCCACGGCATCGCGCTCATGGAGGATCGCGCCACTCTGCGCATCTCGAGCCAGCTGCTGGCGAACTGGCTGCAGCACGGCGTGATCACGGTCGACCAGGTGGATGCTGCGCTGCAGCGCCTCGCATCCGTGGTGGATGAGCAGAACGCCGGCGACGCGGCGTACGAGCCGCTCGCGTTCGGATCGGATGCCGAGCCGGGCATCGCGTACACCGCCGCGCGGCGCCTGATCCTGGAGGGTGCGACGCAGCCCAGTGGCTACACCGAGCCGCTGCTGCACGCGCTGCGGCGGGCGAAGAAGGCCCAGCAGGGCTGATCCGGCCTGATCCGGCGCGCCGTCCGGTACGGATGTCGGCCCAAAGTACGGATGTCAGCCCGGATGCCACATCTGAGCCGACATCCGTGATCTCGGCCGACATCTGTACCCGGATGGATGTCGAGCCCGGCCTCAGGCGCGGTCGTGCAGGGTGATCCGGTATCCATCCGGGTCGGCGAAGGTGAAGGTGCGGCCGAAGGGCCCATCGATCGGAGCGGCGACGATCGAGTGACCGTCAGCGACCAGCGCGTCGTGGATCGCCTGCACGTCGGTGGCGTGCAGCCAGACCGCCGCGCCGACTCCCGGATACGGAACGGATGCCAGATCCGTGCCCGGCACGATGTCGCGCAGCGCGAACGCGATCGGGGTCGTCTCGAAGACGACGGCGTGGGGCGGTCCAGCCGGCGAGCGGACCATTCCGAGGTAACGCTCGTAGAACGCCTGCGACGCCGCGAGATCGCGAACCTGCAGAGAGATGAAGTCGGGTCCGGTGACGGACATGCTGTGCTCCTCAATGTCGTGTCAGTTATCTGACATGCCCCAATGTATGTCAGAATACTGACATGAGTCAAGCGGCAGACCGGATCGACTTGGAGACGTCCATCGGTTACGCGCTCAAAGAGGCTGCCAGCGCGCTGCGACTGGCGATGGAGACCGTGCTGCGACCGCTCGGGCTGACCATCACCGAATATTCCTGTCTGGAGCTTCTTGCCCAGCATCCCGGGTTGTCGAACTCCGACCTCGCCCGCGGCGCCTTCGTCACGCGGCAGTCGATGAGCGTGCTGCTGCAGGCTCTCGAGCGGGACGGACTCGTGAGCAGACCCGCCGAGGCGCCGGTCGGGAAGGTGCTGCCGACGCGGCTCACACCCCAGGGCCGCACGTCGCTCGACGCCGCGAGCGCCGCCGTGCGGGCAGTGGAACTTCGAATGCTGAGCGGAATGACGGCAGACGAGCAGGCGGTCGCGCTCGCCGGCCTGCAGAGCATGATCCGCTCGCTGCACACCGACGAGTAGGGGCTCACCGCCCCGCGAGCAGCTCCTTCAGCTTCTCGACCTCGTCCGCGGGCATCCCGTACCCGTGCTCCGGTGCCGGGTACGCACCCGACCGCACCTCGCGTGCATATTCCGCGACTCCAGCAAGAGAGGCGGCGCGCACGTCGGCGTACCGCTTGACGAACTTCGCCGCCGGCCCGTCGTAGATACCGAGCAGGTCGTGCCACACGAGCACCTGGCCGTCGGCATCCGCTCCGGCGCCGATCCCGATCACGGGGATACGGAGGCGCTCGACGAGCAGCGCCGTCACCTCCGACGGCACCGCTTCGACGACGATCAGCGCGCACCCCGCCTCCTGCAGGGCGAGGGCGTCGTCGATCACGGCGAGCGCGGCCTCCGCCGTGCGGCCCTGCGCGCGGTAGCCGCCGAGCGCGGTGACGCTCTGCGGCGTGAGGCCGACGTGCCCGACCACGGGGATTCCGGCGGCGGCGATGGCACGCGCCCGCTCGACCGTGGTGCCGCCGCGCTCGATCTTGACGAGGTCGCAGCCGGCCTCTTTCACGAAGCGCTGGGCGGTCTGCACGGCGAGGGAATCGGATGCCTCGTACGACCCGAACGGCAGGTCGCCGACGAGCAGTGCGCGGGACAGCCCGCGCCGCACCGCCTTCGTCAGCATGAGCATCTCGTCGATCGTGACCGGCACGGTCGAGGGGTATCCGAGTACGGTCATCGCCGCGGAGTCGCCGACCAGCACCATGTCGACGCCGGCCTGCTCCGCGATCTGCGCGCTCGGGTGGTCGTAGGCCGTGACCATAACGATCGGGTCGCGGGCATCCTTCTTCGTCGCCAGGTCACCGAGGGCCAGCGGGCGCGCGGCGCCCTGCGCGCTCACGACGCGACCTCGGTGAGGAGCTGATCCACGGCGTCGTCGACCTTGATGATCCGGTTGGAGCGGTCGACGTGCACGACGGTCGGCTCGTAGGTCTGCAGGTCCTTCGCGGAGTAGTCGCCGTAGGAGATGACGATGATCGTGTCGCCGGAGTGCACCAGGCGGGCGGCGGCGCCGTTCACCTGGATCACGCCGGTGCCGCGCTCGCCCGCGATCGTGTAGGTCTCGAAGCGCGAGCCGTTGTTCACGTCGACGATCGTCACCTGCTCGTGCTCGAGGATGTCGGACGCGTCGAGCAGGTCGGCGTCGATCCTGATGGAGCCGACGTAGTTCAGGTCGCTGCCGGTGATGGTGGCGCGGTGGATCTTCGACTTCAGCATGGTGCGTCGCATTATTCGGCGCCTCTCTGATGGGCTTCGGGGCGGATGCCGGTGGCGGCCGGCTCCGCGGGCAGGACGTGGTTGTCGATCAGGCGCGCGGCGCCCACGCGGGCGGCGACCGCGAGCAGGGCATCGCGGTCGACGTGGGTGAGCGGGCTGAGGTCGTCGTTCGAGCGCAGCTCGAGGTAGTCGGGCCGGATGCCGGCATCCGCGAGGACCCGTTCCGCCGCGGCCACGATCCTCGCGGCATCCCGCTCGCCGCTCGCGTGGAGCTGCGCCGCGGCGTCGAGGGCGCGGTTCAGCGCGGTGGCCTGCTGCCGGGCATCCGCGTCGAGGTAGATGTTGCGCGAGCTCATGGCGAGCCCGTCGGGCTCGCGGACGATCGGGCAGGCCTCGATCCGCACGTCGAGGTCGAGGTCGCGGACGACGCGTCGGATCACGAGAACCTGCTGGGCGTCCTTCTGGCCGAAGAAGGCGACGTCGGGGCGGACGATGCCGAACAGTTTGGTGACGACGGTGGCGACGCCGTCGAAGTGGAAGGCGCCGCGAGAGGCGCCGTCGAGCACGTCGGTGATCCCCGCGACGTGGATGTTCGTGGCGAAGCCGTCGGGGTAGATCTCGGCGGGTTCGGGGGCGAAGAGGATGTCGACGCCCTGCTGCTCGGCGAGCGCGGCGTCGCGGGCTTCGTCCCGCGGGTAGGCGGCGAGGTCCTCGGTGGGCCCGAACTGGGTGGGGTTGACGAACAGCGAGACGACGACGAGGTCGGTCGCCTCGCGCGCGGCGCGCATGAGGGAGAGATGGCCCTCGTGGAAGGCGCCCATCGTGGGGACGAGGCCGACCCGGCGGTTCTTGAGTCGAGCGTCGTGGACGGCGGAGCGGACCTCGGGGATGCTGCGGAGGATCTTCATGCGGAGCCCTTCGGTGTCGCGATGGTGCGGGCGCTGTCGCAGAGCTGGTCGAACAGGGGGAGGAGCGCGGGGGTCTGCTGGGATGTCGCCTCGCGCTGGCGGGCGACGGTCTGCTCGTCGCCGCGGGCGATCGGACCTGTGAGGGCTGCGCTCGCCCCGTGGGTCCGCCAGTTCTCGACGGTGCGGGTGACGAGCGGTGCGAGCAGCTCGCGGACCTGGTCGGAGCGGATGCCGGAGGCTCGGGCGACCTGTTCGGCAGCATCGAGCACGGTGAGCACGAGGTTCGAGGCGATCGAGGCGGCGGCGTGGTAGCCGGCGCGGTGCGCGTCGTCGACGTGGAACGGGTGGGCGCCGAGGGCTCGCGCGAGCTGATCGGCTGCGTGTGCGGCGTGCGGCGTGCGCCCCGCGATGGCGGCGCCGATCCCGTGGAAGACCTCGGGAGTCTCAGTGCCGGTGAACGTCTGCAGCGGATGCATGCTGAAGTCGACGTCATCGAGGGGCGTGGTGCCGGAGACGTGTCCGAGCAGCGTGGCGTGCGGGCGAGCGTTCCTCGCGGCTGTCGAGATCTCCGCATCCGGAACGCAGAGCAGGGCGATGTCGGATGCCGGGAGTTGTTCGTGCCTTCGGAACGGGCCGCGCACGGTGAATCCGACCTGCTTCAGCGCGTTCGCGAGCACGCCGCCGAGACGGCCCGCGCCGATGACGGCGACGGTCGTTCGGGAGATCTCGGGGGCGTCGGGAGAGGTGCTCATGACGGGATGAAGTATCCGCCTGGCATCGATGTCAGGCAAAATCTGAGATCAATACATCAAGCCGACTCGCTCCAGGGATGGTCGTTCTGATTCAGAAGCGCTAACACTGCTTGTCATCTTGATCTCACACGAGACCGCGGCGCAGGCATCCGTCCTTCGCTCACCGCACCAGCGAACGCAGCCTCCGCACCGCGACCGAGAGCGTCGCCAGCCCGGAGCCGTCCTGCGCCGTCGCCGCGGCGATGGCCTCGTCGACGGTTCGTCGCGTCGACGCACCGCCCTGCTCCAGCCACGCCTCGATCCGCGCCTCCGGTGCGTCCGCCTCGGTCTGACCCGCGACCGTCGCGGTCAGCTCGATCATCACGGCGTACAGGTCGTCGCGCATGCTCGCCCGCGCCATCGACCCCCATCGGTCGGTCTGCGGCAGCGCGGTGATCTTGGTCAGCGTCTGCTCGAACGCCAGCCGCGCGGACAGCGCGAAGTAGAGTCCCGCGACGCCCTCGAGCGTCCAGCCCCGCGTGCGCGCGCACTCCGCGATGTCGAGCAGCGAGAGCACGTCGAGCAGCCCGGCACCGCGCCTGGCCAGCTCGGCAGGAACGCCCGCCGCCTGCAGCTCGCTCGTGCGCGACTCGAAGCGCTCCAGATCGACGCCCTGCAGCCACGTGTCCACGTTCGACGACAGGTGCGCGACGGGTTCCCGGAACAGCTCGATCTCGGCGCCGATGTCGACACCGTCGGGCCGATGCTGCACGAACCAGCGGGTGGCGCGGTCGAGCAGGCGGCGGAAGGTGAGGTACAGATCGGTCTGCACGTCGGTCGAGACGACGTTGTCGGTGGCCTCGACCGCGACGACGAAGCCGCGCAGGTCGAAGATCTCGCGCACCGCGACGTACGCGCGGGCGATGTCCTCGCTCGTCGCGCCGGTCTCGTCCGCCGCCCGGTAGGCGAAGGTGATGCCTCCGCGGTTCACCATCGAGTTCACCACGGTGTTGACGATGATCTCGGTGCGCAGCGGATGCGCGTCCAGATCACCGGCGTACGCCTCGCGGATCGGCGCGGGGAAGTACTCGGCGAGCGTGCGCTCGAACCACGGATCGTCGGCCAGCCCGGTGGCTGCGAGGTCGGCCTTGAGAGCCAGCTTCGCATAGGCGACGAGCACCGCGAACTCGGGGCGGGTGAGGCCCTGCTGGTCGGCGATCAGGTCGGCCACCTTCGCCCGGCTGGGCAGGAACTCCAGCTCGCGATCGAGCTCGTCGCGCTCCTCGAGCCATTCCATCAACCGCTCGTGCACGGGCAGCATGACACCGGCGTTGGCGCGGGAGTTGCCGAGCAGCACGTTCTGCTCGTAGTTGTCGCGCAGCACCTGCACCGCGACCTCGTCGGTCATCGACTGCAGCAGCTCGTTGCGCGCCGGGCGATCGAGCCGCCCCTCGCGCTCGAGGATGCCGAGCAGGATCTTGATGTTCACCTCGCGGTCGGAGGTGCCGACGCCGGCGGAGTTGTCGATCGCGTCGGTGTTGATCCGGATGCCCGCGGATGCCGCTTCGATGCGGCCGCGCTGCGTGACCCCGAGGTTGCCGCCCTCGCCGACCACCCGCAGGCGCAGTTCTCGGCCGTCGACGCGGACGGCGTCGTTGCCGCGGTCGCCGACCTCGGCGTCGCTCTCGTCGCTCGCCTTGATGTAGGTGCCGATGGCGCCGTTCCAGAGCAGGTCGACCGGCGCGAGCAGCACGGCCTTCTTCAGCTCCATCGGGGTCATCTTCGTGACCGCCGGGTCGAGCGCGAGCGCCTCGGCCATCTCGGGTGTGACGGCGATCGACTTCATCGACAGCGGGTACACGCCACCCCCGGCGGAGATCACGCTGCGGTCGAAGTCGTCCCACGACGAACCGGGGAGGGCGAACAGGCGCTCCCGCTCCGCGAAGGTGGACTCGGCGTCCGGGTTCGGATCGATGAACACGTGGCGGTGGTCGAAGGCCGCGACCAGCCGGATGTGGCGCGAGCGCAGCATCCCGTTGCCGAAGACGTCGCCCGACATGTCTCCGATGCCGACGACGGTGAAGTCCTCGGTCTGCGTGTCCAGTCCGAGCTCGCGGAAGTGCCGCTTGACCGACTCCCAGGCGCCACGGGCGGTGATGCCCATGGCCTTGTGGTCGTAGCCCGCCGAGCCGCCCGAGGCGAAGGCATCCGCAAGCCAGAATCCGTACTCCTCGGAGATGCCGTTGGCGATGTCCGAGAACGACGCGGTGCCCTTGTCAGCCGCGACGACCAGGTAGGGGTCGTCGCCGTCGTGCCGCACGACATCGGCCGGCGGCACGACGTCGGAGCCGACCCGGTTGTCGGTGAGGTCGAGCAGGCCGCGGATGAACGTGCGGTAGGCGGACTTGCCGGCCTCGAGCCACGCGGCGCGGTCGCCGGGGGCGGGCAGGCGCTTGGCGAAGAAGCCGCCCTTGGAACCGGTCGGGACGATGACGGCGTTCTTCACCATCTGCGCCTTGACCAGGCCGAGCACCTCGGTGCGGAAGTCCTCGCGCCGGTCGCTCCAGCGCAGCCCGCCGCGCGCGACCTTTCCGAACCGCAGGTGCACACCCTCGACTTCGGGCGAGTACACCCAGATCTCGGCCATCGGCAGCGGCTTGGGCAGCCCGGGGACCCGGGCGCAGTCGAGCTTCATCGACACCCACGGCTTGGGCGTGCCGTCGGCCGCGGGCTGGTAGAAGTTGGTGCGCCAGGTCGCCGCGATGACACCGTCGAACGAGCGCAGGATGCGGTCGTCGTCGAGGCTCGCGACCTGATCGAGTCCCTCGAGCAGCTCGGCTTGGGCGGATTCGATCTGCGCGTCGCGGTCGCCCTCGACGGACGGGTCGAAGCGCAGCTCGAACAGGCGCACCAGGGTGGCGGCCAGTCCCGGGTTCGAGACGAGTGCGTTCTCGGTGTACTCCACGGAGAACGCCGACCCGGCCTGGCGCAAGTACATCGCGATCGCGCGCAGGATGACGATGCGCCGCCAGTCGAGGCCGCCGTGCAGCACGAGGGTGTTGAGCCGATCGCTCTCGGCGGCGCCCGTCCAGGTGGCGCTGAACGCGTCTTCGAACATCGCGCCCCAGGCGGGGTCGGTCCACCGATCCACGCCCTCGGCGGTGAGGCCGAAGTCCGAGACGTGCCACGTCGTGCCGTCGGGGAGCGAGATCGTGTACGGGCGCTCGTCGACGACGTCGACGCCCAGATCGGTGAGCACGGGGAGCACGCGGGTGAGCGGGTACTCCTCCCGGGATGCGAGGGTGAGGACGCGCTTGCCGGGGACGTCCTTCTCGGGCACGTTGAGCCGCACCGCGAACTCCTGCTCGCGCAGCTGCTCGAGCAGGGCTACGTCTCCGACCGCCTCGTCGGGGGTGACCGTCTCCTTGTACACCGCGGGGAAGGCCTGACCGTAGTCGGCGAGCAGGCGGGCGGCCTCATCGTCGCCGTGGGCGTGGTGCAGGGCGTCGACGAGACCCTCGTCCCATCCGCGCACAGCATCCGCCAGCCTGAGCTGCAGGTCGTCCTCAGCGACGTCGGGCAGGGAGGTGCCGCGCGGCATGCGCACGACGAAGTGCAGCTGGGCGAGCGGCGAGTCGGCCACGCGGGTGGCGTGGTCGACCTGCTCGGCGCCGAACACCTCCCGCAGCACGGCTTCGATGCGCAGTCGCACGGGGGTGTTGTAGCGGTCCTTGGGCAGATAGACGAGCACCGAGACGAAGCGGCCGAACTCGTCGCGCCGCAAGAAGGTGCGGGCGCGGCGACGCTCGTTCAGGCGGGTGACCTCGGTCACCACCTTGAGCAGGTGCTCGACGGAGTCCTGGAACAGCTCGTCGCGGGGGTACTGCTCGAGGATTCCCAGCAGGTCCTTGCCGGAGTGCGACATGGGAGCGAATCCCGAGGCGTCGAGCACGGCGCGCACCTTGTCGGCGGCGATCGGCAGGGTCATGACGGATGCCGCGTACGCACCCGACGTGAACAGGCCCAGGAACCGGCGCTCGCCGATGACCTCGCCCGCCTCGTCGAACATGCGTGCGCCGATGTAGTCGAGGTAGACGTCGCGATGCACCGTGGCGCGCGAGTTCGCCTTCGTGATCGTGAGCAGGCGCGGCTCGCGGGCGGTGCGCTGCGCCTCAGGACGCAGGTGGGCGACAGCCGTGGTGGGCTTGCGCAGGATGCCGAGCCCGGAGTGCGGGATCGGTACCAGCACGTCCTCGCCGCTGTCGTCGGTCTCCAGGGAGTATTCGCGGTAGCCGAGGAAGGTGAAGTTGTCGTCGGCGAGCCAGCTGAAGAAGTCGACGGCAGGGCCTACGGCGGCGGGATCGGCCGTGGCCGGCGGCGCGGTGCGCAGGTCGGTGACCAGGTCGAGGCAGGCGCGGCGCATCGCGCTCCAGTCGTCGACCGAGGCGTGCACGTCGGCGAGCACCGACAGCAGTCGCTCTTCGAGGGCGTCGCGGCCCTCTTCGGTGGGGACGCGATCGACCTCGAGGTGGATCCACGATTCGAGCGCACCGCCCCGGGCATCCGTCTCGAGCAGTCTGCCGTCGTCGTCGCGGCGCACTTCGACCAGCGGATGCAGCAGCAGATGCACCGCGAGCCCCTGGGCGGCGAGCGCGGAGGTGACCGAGTCGACGAGGAACGGGGCGTCGTCGGTGCAGATGTCGACGATGGTGCGGCGCGACGTCCAGCCGTGCTCGCTGAGCGTGGGGGTGAAGACCGACACGTTCGTCTCGCCCCGGCCTCGGCGGGCGGCCAGAGCGCGCATCGCGACTGCGGCACCCACGACATCGCGGGCTTCGCGCTCGGCCAGATCGATCGCGTCGAGCCGGGCGATCAGGCGCTCCACATCGGGTCTGACGTCAGGTTCGAGTGCCGCGATGGCGTCTCGGAGTTCGGCGGATTCGACTGCGTTCGCCATGCTGCGCGTTCCCCTTCAGCGGTGGTGCGTGGGTCGTCTTCGACCTCCTGAAGAGCCTACCCGTCGGGGTGGGGGGGACAGTGTCCGGGTGTCTCAGCTGCGGTCGCGCAGGAACGCGTCGACCTCGGCCGCGGTGGGCGCGGTCGTCGGGCCTCGGCGGGTGACCTTGATTGCGGCGGCGGCGTTGGCTCGCCGGCAGGCATCCGGCCAGGGGGAGCCGGCCGCGATCGCCGCCAGCAGCGCGCCGGTGTGGGTGTCGCCGGCGCCGTTGGTGTCGACCGGGGTCTGCGGAAAGCCGGGGATGCTGAAGGTCTCGCCGTTCGCGTGCACTGCGCAGCCCGCGGCGCCGTCGCGCACGACGGCGACCGCGCCTGCGCGCATCAGCGGCGCAAGTGCGCGAGCATGCGCCGCGATCGCCGACTCAGCATCGAGACCGGGAGTCGCGATATCCAGCACCGCCAGCAGGTCGGCGGATTCTTCGGCGTTTCCGGTCCAGACGTCGGTACGCGCCAGCATCCGCTCTCGCACCTCTGCGGGCAGACCGGCGAAGGCTGCGCCCGGGTCGAGCACGACGACCGCCTCCTCCGGCAGGTCGGCGAGCCACGCGAGCAACGGATCACGGGTCCGGCCGACGGCCAGCGAATAGCCGGTGACGCAGACCAGGTCGCCGGGCTCGACGCCGGCGGTCGCCAGTGAGTCGACGGTGATGTTGCGCTCGGCGCCGAGTGTCGTGACGAAGGTCCGTTCGGCGGTGAGCTCGACCATCACGACGCATACGCCGGTGTCGCGGCCCGGGACGGGAGGAGCGGATGCCGCGATGCCGTCGGCGGCGAGCACGGCGCGGATGAGGTCGCCGTTCGGGCCCGTGCCGACCGCGCCGGCGTGCACGCACCCGGCGCCCAGGCGCGCGGCGGCGAGCAGCACCGTCACCGCGCCGCCCGCGTATCGGTTCGCGGACGAGGCCATGACGTTCTGTCCTCGAGCGGGGAGGTCCGGCACCTCGACGATGAGGTCGACGAGCGCCTGGCCGGTGTGGATCACCCGGGGTGCGGAGCCGCTCTTCCGGTGGGGGTCCGTGGCGTCGGCATCCGTGCGCATGCGGACAGCCTACTGAGCGAGTGGCGGTCGGCCACGGCATCCTGTGCTCCGTCGATGTCCGGACGCGTCGCGGACCGTTCATCCTGCGCATTTCACGCCCTCAACCGCGCCGGTGTGCGCGTTCGCTCTGCACGTCGGCGCCAGTCCTCGGGCGGCTCGGCACCCGAAAATCTACGCGGGGAGATCGTTGTCCCCCGCAGTCGCTATAGTTCGACTCAGCCGGTCCTCGCGGACCACGGAGATCTCCCCCGACTCCACGCTCGACGCCCACTGGGAGGGCGGTGATCGGAGTGCGCGGGGACCGGCTCCCTGCGACGCCCGTCGTGGGGCAGGCCGGTGCTCCGCGCACCTTCTCCCAAGGAGATCCGCATGTCCATCCCCAACCCGCCCGCCGGTGCCCCCGCGCCGCAGTCTCCCCCGCCCGTGCCTCCGGTCGGAGTGCAGCCTCCCGCACCGAAGAAGACGAACGTCGTGGCCATGGTGGCGATGATCGTCGCGATCGTCGGCTTCATCTTCGCGTGCATCCCCGGCGCTCTGATCGTCGGCTGGATCCTGCTGCCGATCGCGTTCATCCTCAGCATCGTGTCGCTGTTCCTGAAGGGCGACCGCAAGTGGATGGGCATCGTGGGTCTGATCGTCTCGGTCGTCGGGACGATCGTCGGGTTCATCGTGTTCTTCGCCGTGGTCGCCACCTCGTTCAACGACGCCTTCGGCGGCGGCGAGACGACGGTGTCTCAGCCGGTCGAGAAGCCGGCCGACGACGCGAAGCCGGCGGATGACAAGAAGCCGGCGGAGGCCGCACAGGGTACGCGTGAGAATCCGTACCCGCTGTCGTCGCAGATCAGCAACGACGACTGGACCGTCGTGGTCAACAGCGTCAACACCGACGGCAACCCCGTGGTCGCCGACGCCAACCAGTTCAACGACCAGGCTCCGCCGGCTCGCACTACGAGATCGTGAACTACACGGTCACGTACAACGGCGGCAAGAAGGGCCTCGCAGCCGAGGTGCAGGTCGCGATGGTCACCAGCGCGGGCAACGTCGTGAACAGTTACGACAACCTCGTGATGCTGAAGGACGGCTTCGGCCTGGACGAGATGTACAAGGGCGCGTCAGCCACCGGTTCGGTGGCGTTCGCCGTGCCCGACGGCGACGCCGCCGTCGTGCGGGTGACGCCCGGTCTGCTCGCGGACGAGGTCTTCGTCAAGCCGTAAGGCGGAGGTGCACGACCGGTCACCGCCCGGTCGCGCACCCTGCCGTGTTGGTCTTCAGACGAGCTTCTCGAACACCATCGTCGCCTGGATGCGATCGCCACCGCCGAAACCGGTGCTCCCGGACGACGCGGTGGTGATCGTGTGCAGGCGGTAGCCCAGCGCGGCCTGCCGGTTGATCACGGCTTCCAGCTCGACGAGGTTGCCGGAGCCGCTGCCGAAGAATTTCTCCTTCAGCACGACCTGCAGCACGACGTAGCTCATCCCCTGTGGAGCAGGGCGCGGCTGCGCGCCGGCCTCAGCATCCGCTCGGGCCCGATTGATGAACCCGTCTAGGCCTGGCTCGTGCGGCGCCGGCGGCTGAACCTGGTCGGTCCACTGCTGCCCGTCCCACCACCGCATCGTGCCGGATCCGTCGTCGTACCAGCCGGCCTGTGTGTCAGCCATCAGATCCCTTCTCGCCGACCCGGTTTCGGGTCGAATGATTGCCACCGTAGCGGCGCCGACCCTCTCCGCAGTGCGGTTGATCCGCCCTCATAGAATGCGAGTGACCGCGCACCCCCGAGCGCCGTGGCGAAGGAGTAATTCGTGCAGACCGATCTGGCGACGCCGCAACTGATCTTCAACATGCCTCAGCACCTGACAGTGCCGATCTACCAGCGTCCGTACGTGTGGACCGAGGACGAGCAATGGGCTCCTCTTTGGGCCGACATCCGACGCATCACCGAGCACCGGCTCACCGCTCCCACTTCGACGGTGAGTCATTTCCTCGGCGCAGTCGTCACGCAGGACGCAGCTGCGGGGCCCGTCGGCGTGCAGGAGTACGAGATCGTCGATGGCCAGCAGCGGCTCACGACGCTGCAGTTGGTGCTGGATGCCGCCGCAGCCGCGTTCGAGGAACGAGGGCTCACCAGCCTTGCCGGGCAACTCGCGTTTCTCACGCACAACAGCACGATGTTCATCGGCGGCGCCGAACCGGGCCTGAAACTGCGCCACACCAATCGCGACCGTGTCGCGTTCGACGAAGTGATGCTCGCCGCGCCGCCCATCGACTATCGGAGGCTCGACCACGGCGACTCACTCATCGCCCGGGCGCATGAGTTCTTCGCCACCCACATCGGTGCATGGCTCGACGACGATCGCGAGCAGAGTTCGGCACGCGCCGAGGCGCTCGCGATGTCGCTGCAGCTCTCGCTCCAGCTGGTCATCATCCGGCTCACTGCGACGGAGGACTCCCAGGAGATCTTCGAGACTCTGAACGCACGCGGAACTCCTCTCACTGCCGCTGATCTGATCAAGAACTATGTCTTCCAGCGGTTGCGCCTCGAAGGCACGAACGCTGCAGACGCATACGCCCGCTGGCCGTTCGAGACCAAGTTCTGGGAGGCGGAGGTCAGCGTCGGCCGCTTCCCGACGACGCGGAGTGCGCTCTTCCTCAGTCAGTGGCTGGTGTCGCAGGTCGGTCGAGAGATCAGCCCACGGTCGACGTTCTCCCGCTTCAAGTTCTTCACCGAGCACGAGACCGAACGCACGATGTCCGAGCTGCTCGACATCATCACCGCACAGGCGAAGCACTATGAGGAGCTGACCAGGCGCGCAGCCGACCCTCACTCCGATCTCGACCGCGTTGCGCTGCACTTCTATCGGATGAGCGTCGCTCAGGTCGAGATCACCAAGGCGATCGCCCTGTGGCTCACGTCTCCGGAGACGAAGTACCGACCGCAGACGATCGCGTCCGTCATCGACCGCGTCGAGAGCTGGATCATGCGACGACGCCTTCTGCGTCTGCAGAGCGGTGACCTCGGGCGCATCGCATCCGAGCTGATCTCGTACGCCCGTAACGCTGCCGACGACGAAGTGATCGCCAAGGTGGAGCAGTACCTGACCGGCCTGGTCTCGACAAGCACCTATTGGCCCGGGGATGACGAGGTTCGCTCGTCGCTTCAGCACGTGCATTTCTATCAGCGGTTCTCCCAGCCGATGCAGCGGGTCTTCCTGCAGGCCGTCGAGGACTGGCACCGCGGGTACACCGCCGAAGGGCAGTCGAAGACCGGCATCCGGGTGCATCGCGACAAGCAGCAGGTGGAGCATCTTCTGCCGCGCACGTGGCAGACGCACTGGCCGGTCGCGGATGCCGCCGCGGGCGCCGAACGAGATGACAACGTGCACCGTCTCGGCAACCTCACTCTGCTGACGGGGCCACTCAACGCGTCGGTTTCGAACGCGGCGTGGCTGGGCGACGGAGGGAAGCGCGCGGAGCTCAGGAAGCACGACGTGCTGCTGATGAACCGCGTGGTGATCGATGGCTCTGCCGACGGCTGGGACGAGGTGAGGATCGCGGAGCGGACGGATGCGATGATCACCGCTCTGCAGGAAACATGGCCTGTACCCGAGGGGCACGAGGGCAAGACTGTCGACCGGTCTGCGCGCTTCAGCAAAGCGACCACCTCCTATTCCGACCTGATCAGCGCCGGGCTGATCGAGGTCGGTGCCGTTCTGGTATGCACCGAAGAACGCTGGCACGACGCGCGCGGCACTCTGCTGGCCGGCGGGCAGATGCTCTACGACGGCAAGACGTACAGTTCACCGGCCGCAGCTGCGAATGCCGTCCGGGGCGGACGCAGCGGCAACGCCTGGTACTTCTGGCGGGTCGAGAACGGCGCCTGGCTGAAGGACCTCCGCGAGGAGCTGCTACGGCAGCAATGAGGCCCGTTCAGGTCTCGATATTCTGACGCTGGAAACTCCCGTCGCGGCTGACGTTTCGAAATCACAGGTGGACCACAACGCGCTCGATCTGGCCGCCTCGGTGACGTGCACACGGCGCCCGTTCACGCAAGGGTATGCAAGAACGTTGAGCACGCAAGAGCAGCAGCTAGGCGTCATGCGATGCCCCGCTGCGTTACGCAGCGGGGCATCGCTCCACCTTAGGCGGCATCGGTCTCGTCGAACGATTCGATCTCGGCGAACTTCGCCTGCATCGTGGGGTTGCCCTTAGTCAGCTTCTTCACCGTGAGCGCATTCGCCTTGTCGTTGGCCAGGCGCAGGTTGTTCTCGGAGCCGAGCAGAGCGTCCTTGACCTTCTGCAGCCGATCGATCGCCGCGTCGATCTCCTTGATCGCACCGTCGAACTTGCGCTTCGCGAGGTCGTAGTTGCGCCCGAACGCGGACTTGAAGCTCTCGAGCTCGGATTCGAAGTCAGTGATGTCGATGTTCTGCTTCTTGACCTGCTCGAGTTCGCTCTTGACGGTGATCGTGTCCTGCGCGGCGTTGCGAAGCAGCGCGATGATCGCCAGGAAGAACTGCGGTCGGATGACAAACGTCTTCGGGTACAGGTGCGAGACGTCGGTGATCCCCGAGTAGAGGTCGGAGTCCTCCTCGAGCATCGACACGAGCACGGCGTACTCGCAGCCCTTGTCGTTGCGGTCCTTGTCCAGCTTCGCGAGAAAGTCGACGTTCTTCTTCTTCGTCGCCGAGATGTCGGACTCGTTCTTCATCTCGAACATGATCGAGACATACTCGATGCCGTCGTCACTGTAATCACGGAAGACGTAGTCGCCCTTCGTGCCGGCCGAGGCATCGTTGTCCTTGGCGAACTCGGCGTTTGGGAAGGCGAGCGAACGCATGCGATTGAACTCGATCTCGCAGTGCTGCTCCAGGGTCTCGCCCAGCAGCTTGACCGACAGCTTGGCCTTCATGTCCTTGTAGCGCGCGATCAGGTCATCCTTCACGGCGAGCTCCTTGGCGTGCGACTCCTTGAGCGTCGCATCCTTGACCTTCTGCTCAGCAGTCTGGAGCTCCAGCCGGCTCTTCACGCTGCTGAGCTCCTTCTCGACGGTAGAGACTGCCTTCGCGACAGCGAGCTCCTGGTCGGTGACAGCTGCCTTGATCGTGGCACTCAGCCGCTCGATCTCAACGTCCTTCGCGGCGGCGGCCTCGTGCTCCTGCCGCGTTGCGTTGGCGACGGCGAGGGCGATCTCGGTCTGCTTGACCTTCTCCGCCTCTGCCAGCCGGGCGTGGAGTTCGGCCTCGAACTCCACAGTGCGAACCTGCTGGACGATGTCGGCGTACTGCGCCTCGTCGACGGTGAAGGCAGTCCCGCAATGCGGGCACGTGATCTCGTTGGTCACGTTGAGCGGTGCGCTGGTGTTCATGGTTACCTCCGGTTGTGTCGTGCGTGGATGTCACCGGCGGAGCGCTCCCTCCCCAGAGGCGTTCCGCCTGTGACGGCGACGTGTGTCGCTGGGAACGATCTTGGGCGTCTGGCATCGTGAACGGCATTCAGATAGCTGATAAGGGTAGTTATCGGTGATTCTCAACTTCGCGCGGTGATCGTGGATAGATTGGCCACATGTCCACGACCTCACCCCTTCTCATCGACCTAGCCGGCGCCGCCCGGCTGGCCGGTGTGCGTCGTCCGGTGGTGTCGATGTGGCGGTCCCGTTTCGCGACGGCCGTGGATCCGTTCCCGTCGCAGATCACCGAGGATGCCGGCCGGGCACTGTTCGACGCATCTCAAGTCGCCGAATGGCTCGTCCGCACTGGCCATGGCAGTAACTCCGATGCACGTGCGGACGCGGCCTCGGAAGCAGTGCCGCCAGGCTTCGCCTTCACAGACGAGGATGCGGTCGCCGAGCTGGAGGCCGTCATCGCTCTTTACGCACAGGTCGGCACGCTCGAAGCGCTGTCGGACGCCGAACTGCGACAGGCGGCCAAGGCCGCCGACCCGCAAGACCTGATGTTCCGATCCGAGGTCGAAGCGCACGCGGAACGTGGCGCGCCATGGCTCGACTACGCAGAGCTCCTGATCGACGCCGCCTATTCGCCGTCCGCCGCACTGGCGCTGGTCCATCGGCGCGCATCATCCGTTCGTGGAACTGCAGCGTCGACAGGACCACTCGTCGCTGAAGCGGTATCCCTCGTCGTCGAGTCGGCGCTCGCCCTGGTCGGCGGAGACGCCGTCTCACTCATCCTTGACGGCTCGGACGCCAAGCTCTCCGTGGCGCTCGCCGATGCGCTGGGCGACACAGCGACCCTCACCCTTCCGCGTGCGGAGGTCGCTCGCCGCGTGCGCCGACGCCTGCTCACGGACGGCCACTGGGTGACGGGAGCGGATGACAGCCCGCCGACGCCGCGATCCGTCGTCGTCGCGCGAGTCCCATCACAGCGCTCCGCCGATTCGGTCCCCACCCTGCTCGCGGTGGACGAGGTTTCGCTCGGCCTGCGAGATGACGACGCGGCAGTGGTGATCGGTCCTGCTCGGATCCTGACTGACCCGCTCGGCCCTGCAGAGACACGGGTGCGTGCCGATATCTTGCGCTCCGGTCGGGTGCGCGGAATCGCACGCCTGGCGACAGGACTTGTCGAGACAGCTTCGAGGGAGGCACTGGCACTGTGGATGCTGGGCGCGCCGCACGGAGATGTCGCAATCGCAGACCGTGTCACCGTGGTCGCCGATCTGACTGGCATGCCGCTCACTCCCGCGACCCGCGCGGATCTCGTATCGGATGTTATTGCGAGCATGGGTGGCCTTCGGGACGTGCGCGCGCACGCCTTCCGCTTCTCACGCCCTGCGCGGACGCCGTCCCTGGCGGCGCGCGGCGGATCGCTCGTTGCTTCGGCCGGCATCCGTCCCAAGGCGAGCCCGGCGCGCTCCGACATTCCGGCGCTTATCGATACCGCTGCCGACGCAGTGCGTTCGGACATCACACCGATCCCGTTGAGCACGACCGCTCACGCGACTCCGGTGGCGGCGTCGGTCGAGGACCTCATCCAGGACGGACACCTGAAGGTTGTCAGGGGTGTCCGGCTGGACTCGAACATGCTCGGAACAGACGGGCTGATCGTCGTGACAGCATCGGACCTCGACGCCCCAGAAACGATCGGGGACAGCCGGGTCGACCAGCTCGCGTTCGCGACGCAGCATCCGCGCGCTTCCCTCACCCGGCCGGGCGACGTCGTCTTCCGGACGAGCCCGAGGGCTGCGGCGTGGGTCGACGCCGACGGTTCGAAGGTCGTCGTGTCGCCTGCGCGAGTGCTGCGCATCACCGCGGGTGATCCGGGAGGCCTCGTACCCGAAGTCGTCGCTGCCGACATCGCCGTGGCACCTGCTGGGCCGGGCGCGTGGAAGCGATGGATGCTGCGCCGCGTCGCCCCGCACACCACCGCCCCGCTACGTAAGGCGCTGGCCGGCATCGCTGCCGCCCGCGCCGACCTCGAGCAGCGAGCAGCGCGCCTGAACGACTATGCCGACCTGATCGTCGCGGGAGCGACGTCAGGAGCTGTCACCATGATCGAAGAGAACGACGCCGCCGACGCGGCAGCCACGCAGTAAGGACACACATGCCTCGCACACCGAAGACCGCACCGCAGGCGCCGTCGACGATGAAAGAGCTGAAGGACACGCTCTGGAAAGCCGCCGACAAGCTGCGCGGATCGATGGACGCCTCCCAGTACAAGGACGTCATCCTCGGGCTCGTGTTCCTCAAGTACGTGTCGGATGCGTTCGATGAGCGCCGCGTCGGGATCCGTGCCGAACTGACCGCCGGCGGATATGACGAGGAGCAGATCGCCGATCTCATCGACGACACCGATGAGTACACCGGGCGTGGAGTCTTCTGGGTTCCGACGAACGCACGCTGGTCGTTCCTCGCCGAGAACGCGAAGGGGCTAGGCCCGTCGATGGACGGCCCGGAGAAGTCGATCGGCCTGCTGATCGATGAGGCGATGGATGCCGTCATGCAGGCGAACCCGCAACTGCTGGGCACGCTGCCACGCATCTTCAATCGCGACAACGTCGACCAGCGCCGCCTGGGCGAGTTGATCGACTTGTTCAACTCGGCACGGTTCGCCGCTCAGGGGCAGGGCGGATCGGACGGACGCCGTGCGCGCGACCTGTTGGGCGAGGTGTACGAGTACTTCTTGGAAAAGTTCGCCAGGGCGGAGGGCAAGCGGGGCGGGGAGTTCTTCACGCCGCCGAGCGTGGTCCGCGTGTTGGTCGAGCTACTGCAACCGACGCACGGGCGAGTGTACGACCCCGCGTGCGGGTCGGGCGGCATGTTCGTGCAGGCGGAGAAGTTCATCGACGCACATCACGGTGAGGGCAGTGATATCTCGGTGTATGGGCAGGAGCTCAACGAGCGTACCTGGCGTCTCGCGAAGATGAACCTCGCGATCCATGGGTTGAACGGCAACCTCGCGCCGCGCTGGGGCGATACGTTCGCGCGTGACCTGCACCCCGATCTTCAGGCGGACTTCGTGATGTCGAACCCGCCGTTCAACATCAAGGACTGGGCGCGCAACGAAGACGACCCGCGCTGGCGGTTCGGCGTGCCGCCGGCGGGGAACGCGAACTACGGCTGGATCCAGCACATCCTGTCGAAGCTCGCACCTGGCGGGCAGGCGGGCGTCGTGATGGCGAACGGGTCGATGTCGTCGAACTCCGGTGGCGAGGGGCAGATCCGTGCCGAGATCGTCGAGTCCGACTTGCTGTCGTGCATGGTGGCGCTGCCGACGCAGCTGTTCCGCTCGACGGGGATTCCGGTGTGCGTGTGGTTCTTCGCGAAGGACAAAGGCGCACGGGCCGGCGAGGTGCTCTTCATCGACGCCCGCAACCTCGGCCACATGATCGACCGCGCCGAACGCGCGCTGAGCGAGGAGGACATCGCGAAGATCGCCGGCACCTTCCACTCCTGGATCGGTCACAACGCGGTCGTTGCGCGAGCGGAGCGAGACGAAACGCCCCACCCCTACGCCGACATCCCCGGCTTCTGCTACTCCGCAACTCTCGCCGAGATCAAGGCCGCTGACTACGCCCTGACGCCGGGCCGCTACATCGGAGCACCCGAGGCCGAGGATGACGGCGAGCCGATCGAAGAGAAGCTCGCTCGCTTGCGAGCTGGCCTCGAGGCACAGTTCGCAGAGTCCGCGCGGTTGGCGGACGTCGTACGCGAGCAGCTGGGGAGGATCTCGTGAGGCTTGATGCGGTGTGCAGTCACGTTGTCGATTGCGAGCACAAGACGGCGCCGATCGATGAATCGGGCGAGTACTTTGCAGTAGGAACTCCGGCGATGCGCGATCACCGGATTGAATACGCCGAAGCACGACGCATCTCACGCGACACGTTCGAGGCGTGGACACGACGTCTCCGTCCGCAACCCGGGGACCTGTTGCTGGCCCGAGAGGCGCCCGTCGGACCAATCGTTCGTCTGCCTGAGTCCGCCCATGTTGCGCCGGGACAGCGCACCGTGCTTCTCCGACCGGATGCGGCGGCCACTTCAAGCACGTATCTCTATTACCTGCTACGTTCGCCGCGCATGCAGGCGGAGCTTCTGCTCAAGGCTGAGGGGTCTACGGTTCATCATCTGAATGTTGCGGATATTCGCGCACTGGAGGTTGATCTCCCGCCCCTTGCGGAGCAGCAAGCCATCGCCGAGGTGCTGGGCGCCCTCGACGACAAGATCGCCGCCAACACCGCCCTCGCCGAGAGTCTCACCAGGCTTTCGGCCTTGGAATGTAGGGCGTTGGCGGCGAGCACAACGCGGTCCGTCCCGCTAGCCGACCTAGTCACCACGCAGTATGGCGTCACGACGTCCGCCGTCGTGGAGCCCCAAGGGACGGGTCTTGTGAGGGTTACTGACATCAACAAGCGGCCCTGGATCGAGTGGGACAGTGTTCCGGGTTGTTCCCTAGACAAGGGGGTAAGAGAGAAGTACCTCCTCAACCCTGGAGACATTGTTGTGGCCCGCATGGCTGATCCAGGAAAGGCGGCTTGGATCTCGCTGGGCGACCCTCCTGCCGTGTTCGCTTCCTATCTGGTTCGTCTGCAGGCAACGATCGAGTATCACGCCCCGTTTATTTACGAGTTCTTGCGTGGTGAGCAATACCGTCGATATTGCGAAGGAGCGATGCAGGGTTCCGTCCAGAAGAACATGAACGCCAAGGTGATCGTCGGCACAACCATGCCGCTCCCTGACCGGGCAGCGTTGAGAGAATATGCCGGGAGGTTCCACGGCCTGCGGGCGTTGATGTCATCGGCGCTTCGCGAGAACCGCACCCTCGCTGCCACCCGCGACGCACTGCTCCCGCAGCTCATGTCGGGCAAGCTTCGCGTCCGTGACGCCGAGCGCATCGCAACAGAAGCAGGCGTGTGATGGCCTTCGCCGTTGTCGATTTCGAAACCACCGGCATCCTGCCTTCGTACCACCATCGCGTCGTGGAGATCGGCCTGACCCACGTCGAGGACGACGGCACGATCTCGGGCCGTTGGGAGACGCTGATCAACCCGGACCGCGATCTCGGTCCGCAGCGGATCCACGGCATCCGTGCCGCCGACGTGCTCGACGCGCCGCTGTTCAGCGACGTCGCGGCCGAGTTCGCCGAACTGCTGCAAGGTCGGGTGTTTGCGGCGCACAACGCGTCCTTCGACTTGCGCTTTCTTCAGGCCGAGTTCGAGCGCGCCGGCTACTGGCTCGACGGCGGCACCCCGAGCGTGTGCACGATGCGCCTCGGTGCCAGCTTCGGCCTCGGCGCCTCCGGCTCCCTCGTCCAGTCCTGCAGCGCCTGCGCGATCGACCTCACCCACGCGCACAGCGCCGGGGCCGACTCCCATGCGGCAGCACAACTGCTCGCGCACTACCAGCGCAGCAGCGCGGACTGGCCGGGGTGGCCCGCCTATTGGGAGCAGACGGCGGACGCAGGGCGCAGGTATCGATACCCAACCGGCTCGCGGACGGGTATCGTCGCGAAGCCGCGGGCCGAGGCATCCGCAACGCCACCCAGCTTTCTTGAGCGGATCTCGACCGAGGCCGTGCGTGAGACCGTCGACGGCGCGGCAGCTCAGTATGTCGCGTTGCTTGATCGCTGCCTGCTCGACGGCTTCCTCTCATCGAGCGAGAGGAGCCAGCTCGCCGTTGTTGCCACGGAACTCGGGCTAGATCGGGCGACTGTCGAGGGCCTGCACCGTGACTACTTCGTCACCCTGGAACGCCGCGCCTGGGCAGACGGCGTGCTCACTGAAGACGAGAAGACCGATCTCGCTGCGGTGGGCATGCTGCTCGAGCTCGGAGATGACGCCATCGCGGCCGCGATCGATGATCTCGCCCCAGACGGCGTCGACGAAGACGCGCAAACGGCCTTCACTCTGAACCCGGGCGATCTCGTCGTGCTCACGGGAGACATGTCGCGTCCCCGCTCCGACTGGGAAGCCGAGCTCCAGGCTCGCGGGTTCATCTGCCACCCCGCCGTGACAAAGAAGGTCTCGCTCGTCGTCGCCGCGGATCCGGATTCACTGTCGGGGAAGGCAAAGAAGGCTCGCGACTACAGCATTCCGATCGTCAGCGAGCACTGGCTGAAGGAGTTCCTGCAATGACCACCACCACACCGCGACGCACGGCACCCGCCTGGGCGAAAGTCCTCCTGGTCGTCGTCATCCTCGCCCTGATCGGTGCTGCAGCATTCGCCGGTCTCACGATCGGCAAGTTCCTCGGCGCGAGTGAGGAGCGCGATGTTCAGGTGGTGCGGTCCGTTCAGGGAGAGGAGCAGGTGATCCTCCTGACCGCCGGACTCACCGACATAAAAGAGAAGCACGGCAAGCAGACGTTCTTCGGGCTCTTCGACGTGCCGTTGTCAGATCGCACGTCATTCCTCCGGTACGAGTTCGAAGCGAAATTCGGAATCGAAGGCAAGCAGGTCGACGTCGAGCCGCTCGGAGACAAGGCATATCGCATCACGATTCCGGAGTTCATCTTCCTTGGCTACGACGACCCGGAGTTCAGTGTCGCAACCGAATCGAACGGCATCCTGAGCTGGACGACCCCGGCGATCGACACGCTCAAGGCCACCGAAGAACTCCTCAGCGACAAGGCCGTCGCCGAGCACATCGACGGGTTCCGTCCGCTGCTCGAGGAACAGGCGATCACGTTCTACACGCGCATCGTTTCCAGTATCGAACCTGACGCGAAACTCACCTTCGAGTTCAGCGAATGACTTCACACTCTCACTTCGAATGAGGACCCGGTTATGACCGAAAACGCAGAAGAAGCGCGCACATCCGAACCCGGCGCGCGTGATTCCATTCCCAAGATCGACGAGCGCCCCTTTCTCGACGCGACCTCCGAGGCGAAGTCCCGCTATGGCCGTTTCAATCTCGCCGTCATCGGCAGCTCAGGTGTCGGCAAATCCTCGCTCGTCAACGCCGTGTTCGGTCGCGACTGGGCGAAGGTCGGCAAGGGCCTGCCGGTCACGCGCGGCGTGCAGTACTACCACGACGACTCGCTTGGTATCTGGGACGTCGAGGGGTTCGAGATCGGCTCCGCCGTCGCGCCCCGCGAACAGCTGCGTGCACACCTGAACGTGATCGCGCAGCATCCCGCCGATCAGCAGATCGCTGTCGTCTGGTACTGCGTGAAGTCCAACGATGACCGCCTGACGGCCGCCGATATCGAGATGATCCGCGAGCTCGATGCGCAAGGCCTGCCGGTGATCCTCGTGCTCACCAAGGTCGACGTCGGCGGCAGTGTCATTCCCGGCAAGCGAACGATCCCTAAGGGGGTACAGCAGTTCATCGACTGGCTCGAGAGCCCGGTCGACGGAGAGGACCAGCAGCTGCACATTCCGTACCAGCGGGTGATCGTGACCGCCGTCCGAGACAAGAACGGAAAGGACTCGGGATACGGTCTCGGTGAGCTCGTCACAGAGACTCTCGCACTCTCTCCCGAGGACGAGAAGGATGCCTTTCGCATCGCACAACGGCTCAACCTTCCGTGGAAGCGCGAGATGGCTCGCACGGTCATCGCGGGAGCGTCGACCGCAGCAGCCGGAGCCGCCGCGGTTCCCGTTCCGGTCGCGGATGCCGCTATTCTGGCGCCGATCCAGCTCGGAATGATGGGCAGGATCGCAACGATCTACGACCTCGACATCCGGACCATGCTGTCTGCCGGTACCCTCGCGCAGGTCGGCGTGCAGCTCGCCGGTCGCGCACTCGCGAGCAGCTTCCTCAAGCTGATCCCCGGCGCCGGAAGCGTAGTCAACGCCGGTGTCGCCGCTGCGTTGACGGGCGCGACCGGTGAGGGATGGATGCGTCTGTGCGAACAGGTGCACACTGGCAAGCTCGACCTCGCGGCCATCAACCAGTCATTCGGCGACTATGTTCCGGGGTTCCTCGACGTCATCCGCAAGATGGCGGAGCAGAAGCTGAGCAAGTCATGACCCGCCCATCGAGCACGAGCAACGACGCACACGAAGGGTCTTCATCATGACGACATACTCGGAATCGCAGTGGGAACAGGACGCCCTGGACATGCTCGCCGAGCCGCTCGGCTGGCGCCCGCTCACTGGAGAGCAGATCGCGCCTGGCACTGACGAGCGGGACTCCTGGGACGACCTGCTGGTACGCCCAAGGCTGCTCGACGCACTGCGGCGCCTCAACCCCGGCATCCCCGGTGAGTACCTTCAGCAGGCGCTGGCCGAGATCGCATCGCCGAAATCACAGGACGCGATCACTGAGAACCACCGCATCCACCAGTACCTCGTCGGTGGATACCCGCTGAGCTATCTCGACGCCGATGGAGTCGAGCAGAACCCGCGGCTGCGTCTGCTGGGCTCCGACCCCTCCGAGAACGACTGGATCGCCGTCAATCAGCTCACTGTCCGGCAGGGCGATCTGCACAGGCGGTTCGACGTCGTGCTGTTCGTCAACGGCATGCCCCTCGTGATCATCGAACTGAAAAGAGCGGGCTCGGCATCCACCGGTGTCGCCCCAGCCCACGCACAACTACAGACTTACCTTCGCGAGTTTCCGATGGTCTTCCGATTCTGCGTGCTCACACTGGCCAGCGATGGTCTCGAAGCCAAGTACGGAACACCTTTCACACCGCTCAACCACTTCGCACCGTGGAACGTCGACGACGACGGTGCGCCCCTGACCCAGCCGCGGGTCGTCGGTGGTGTGTCCGTCGAGCCGATCGACGATGCGCTCGGCGGTCTTTTCAACCAGGAGCGGTTCCTGCAACTGGTGCGAAGCTTCACCGCGTTCGACGAGAACGCGGACGGGCTGACCAAGCGCATCGCCAAGCCGCACCAGTACTTCGCCGTAACGAAGGCCGTCGGCAGTACGGTGCAAGCGGTCGAGACGAACGGCAAGGCCGGCGTGGTGTGGCACACCCAAGGCTCGGGCAAGTCGATGGAGATGGAGCTATACACGAATCTGGTGTCGCGGCATCCGAAGCTCAAGAATCCGACCGTGATCGTCGTCACCGACCGCACCGAGCTCGACGGCCAGCTGTTCCAGACGTTCGACCAGAGCCTGTTGCTCGCTGAGAAGCCTGTGCAGGTGCGCGAGCGGGCGCAGCTGCGGGACGAGCTGAGCAACCGAGTCACCGGCGGCATCTACTTCACGACCCTGCAGAAGTTCGGGTTGACCGAGGCCGAGAAGCAGTCGGGCACCCAGCATCCGCTCCTCACCGATCGGCGCAACGTGATCGTCGTCGTCGACGAAGCTCACCGCAGCCACTACGACAATCTCGACGGCTACGCCCGGCACCTGCGCGACGCGCTCCCGAGCGCGACGCTGATCGCCTTCACCGGCACCCCGATCTCGTTCGCCGAACGAGACACGCGCGCGGTGTTTGGCGACTACATCGACATCTACGACCTCACCCGCGCCGTCGATGACGGTGCCACCGTGCCGGTGTATTTCGAACCGCGGCTCATCAAGGTCTCGTTCGCCGAGGGTTCAACCGAAGAGGACATCGATCAGGCCGCCGACGAGTACACGCTGGGGCTCGATGACACCGAACGGGCACGCCTTGAGGCATCCGTTGCCGTCGTAAATGCTGTCTACGGTGCCCCGGAACGCATCGACACCCTCGCCGCGGACCTGGTGGCGCATTGGGAAGAACGTCGTGAGCGGATGAAGCCGTTCCTGGAGTCGCCAGGAAAGGCACTCATCGTCGGCGGGACGCGCGAGATCTGCGCCCGGCTCTATGAGGCGATCGTGGCGCTGCGCCCCGATTGGCACTCCGACGCGCTCGACAAGGGACGCATCAAGGTGGTGTACTCCGGGTCGGCATCCGACCAGCCTCCAGTAAGCGACCATGTCCGGCGTGACTCCGAGAACAAGGCGATCAAGGCGCGCCTAAAGGATGCAACTGACGAACTCGAGCTCGTGATCGTCAAGGACATGATGCTGACCGGGTTCGATGCCCCGCCGCTGCACACTCTGTATCTCGACCGGCCGCTCAAGGGCGCACTACTGATGCAGACTTTGGCCCGAGTGAACCGCACGTTCCGAGGCAAGCAGGACGGTCTGCTCGTTGCGTACGCGCCGCTCGCAGACAACCTCGCCAAAGCTCTTTCGGAATACACCGTCTCCGACCAGGAGAACAGGCCGATCGGCCGCGACGTTGACGAAGCGGTCGCCATCGCGAACGAACTGGTAGCGCAGATTCGCGAGATGCTCGCCGGCTGCGACTGGCGGTCGATCGTGAAGGCGGGTGGGGCGCGCCCTTGGCGCACCGCAGCGACGACAGCTACGAACTTCCTGCGCGATCCGGGCAACCCGCTCAATGCCGAGGAGCTTGGACCCGAGCGCCTTGCCGCGCGGTACCGCACCGCAACCGGTCAGCTCAGCCGAGCCTGGGCTCTCGCATCGGGGCGCGACGGCTTGGCCGAGCTGCACGAGGAGATCGCCTTCTACGAAGAGGTGCGCGTGTGGATGGCGAAGTTCGACGCCGCCGAACGGCAGTCACGCGACGAACCGATCCCGGAAGAGATCTCACGACTGCTCGGTTCACTCGTCGCAGATGCAATCGCCCCCGGTGACGTTCTCGACATCTATGAAGCGGCGGGGCTTCCGCGCATCGCTCTCGACAATCTCGGTCCAGAATTCCTCGCGAAGGCGCAGGCTGCGCCGAACGCGCACCTCGCGATCGAAGCACTGCGGGCCTCGCTGACGGATGCCAGTGCCACTGCGACCAGGGGAAACCTCGTGCGCCAGCGAGCGTTCTCCGAGCGGATCGCCGAGATCATGAACCGGTACACCAACCAGCAGCTCACGTCAGCTGAGATCATCGCGGAGCTCGTCGAACTCGCGAAGGAGGTTGCGGAGGAAGCCGCTCGCGGAGCAAACTTTTCGCCCCCGCTGTCGAACGACGAGTTGGCGTTCTACGACGCCGTCGCCACGAACGATTCGGCGATCGACATCCAGGGCGAGGATGTCCTCGCGCAGATCGCTCGCGAGCTCGTCGCTGTGATGCGGCGCGACGTGCGTACCGACTGGACTGTGCGCGACGACGTCCGTGCGAAACTGCGGTCATCGATCAAACGGTTGCTCGTGTTCTACAAGTACCCGCCGGACAAGCAGCCCGAAGCGATCAAACTCATCATGGATCAGATGGAGTCGATGGCGCCGCGATACGCCGACGAGCGCAGGGCTCCCAACCATGAATGACACGCTGTGCTTCACTCGGGCGCTTCCGCCACAGCCGGTTGGCATTGAGGCTGCGACGCGAGAAGTCGGAGGTCAGTGGGACTGGTGTTGGGCAATCCCGGCGCCTTACCGCGTCCTAGCCGCGCCGAACGCTTGGCTTCCGATGCCAGCCGCTCCCCGTCCCAATGAGGACTTCATGCGCTCGCTTGGCTATTGGGCGTGCCTGCAATCGTTCTTGACGTTTTCCTTCGCCTGGACTCGCCATGACAGAGGACTCCTCTGGTGGTACGGCGAGGGCATGCCCGTCGAGGATCCGCGCTTTCGCCTACTTCGTGATGTGTGGCATGCAGATGGCATGCTGGAGCGATACCTCGAGTGGGTGATTGATGGACATCACGTGTCAGAACCACTACGGGGTCACGCACTCGCTATCGATGAACTTCCCGTGCGCCTATCAGCAGAGTGGAATCGTCGGGTTGAGGTCGTGCGCCAAGAAGATCTGACCGACTCCACAGTCGGGCGCACTCCACACGGTAAGCACCTCGAGGGCGGAGGGCATATTGCCGGACCAGCCATGAGAGTTGAGAACTCTGACAGCGTACTTTTTCGTTCGAGTTCAGGTGCGCTCCTCTCGGTGTCGTCTGTCCCCGGCTGGTATGCGGACCTCACGCGCCTCGGAAACGCTGCGCAGGGTATGGCGCGCACATCGGTTCGCGTCGATGTACTTGTGAAGCCGATTGGCTTCATGGGCACGTTCCGCCGATCTCGCACGACTGGCCTTTGGTTTACCGGCGCCCGTCGCTACCACTCGGTAGGGAATTAAGAGCGGCCCATCGCGAATGGCGCCCTGCCTACGATTCCTATGCTGCCGCCATTGACTGCTAGCGAATAGGCTCCAACCAAACTCAGCACCCAATCCCCCGCAGCATCACATCGACTATCCCGTCGGCCTTCCCGGCTTCCGTCGGCCCGCCCACCAGTGCCGAGTACGAGCCGATCGCGATCAGCTGGTCAGCCACCACCGCGGCATCCACGTCCGGGCGCACGTCCCCGGCATCCACCGCCTGTGCCAGCCGCACCGCAGTCCACTCGCGAATGGGCGCCGCCAGGCGCGCGTTGAGCTTCAGGCCGAGCTCGGCATCCGTCGCAGTCACTTCGATCAGGGCGCGCGCGATTGCGACGGTATCCGGGTTCTGTGCGGACAACACCGCGCGCAGGTCGGCGCGCAGATCCGACGTCATAGGCAATTCGAAACCAGGAAGCGAACCCTCCAGCAGCGCCTCCCCCAGGATCGCCGCTTTCGACGGCCACCAGCGGTAGATCGTCTGCTTCGAGACCCCGGCCTCCGCCGCGAGTCCCTCGATCGTGACGGCGGCGTACCCGTCCGCCGCGAGCGCGCGCAGCATCGCCTCCAGCACCGCATGGCGGGCTTTCTCACTGCGAGGACGGGGCACGGGATCAGCGTATCGGGCGTAGAGTGGAATTACTGGACGATGCGTTGCGTTATCGCTTCGACAGGCTCCGAGACTCGACCAAGGGAACGAGGAAGAAATGGCACTGACCGCGCACTCCACCATCGGCGAGTGGATGAATGACGCCACCGGCGGCCCGCTCATCCGAGGTCTGTTCGAGAAGACCGGCACCGACCCCGAACTGCTCACCCCCGTGCTCGGCCTCCCTCTGCAGCAGCTCGTCGCCATGAGCCAGGGCGCCCTGCCCCAGTCGGTCGTCGACGATCTGGTCCGCGCGGCGAACGGCGGCGAGGTCCCCGAAGACACCGTGCCCACCGGCTGGGTCGAGAACATCACCCCGGGTCGCTTCACCGGCAAGACCGTGATCGTCACGGGCGCGGCATCCGGGATCGGGCGCGCCACGGCATCCCGCATCACCCGCGAGGGCGGACGCGTGATCGCCGCGGACATCTCCGCCGACAAGCTCGACGCCCTCAAGGACGAGCTCCCCGGCATCGTCACCGTCGCCGGCGACCTCACCCAGCAGGACGCGATCGACGCCGTCATCGCCGCCGCGGGCGACCAGATCGACGGGCTCGCGAACGTCGCCGGCATCAACGACGACTTCTCGCCCGCCGGAGAGACCACGGATGCCGTGTGGGACCGCGTCATCGCGATCAACCTCACCGCCCCGTTCAAGCTCATGCGCGCGGTGATCCCCGTCATGGAGAAGAACGGTCGCGGCGCGATCCTCAACGTTTCCAGCGAGGCCGGCCTACGCGGCAACGCCTCGGGCAACGCCTACACGGCCAGCAAGCACGGCATCATCGGCGTGACCAAGTCGGCCGCGGTCATGTACGGACCGAAGGGCATCCGCGTGAACTCGGTCGCCCCGGGTGGCGTCGCCACCGGCATCCCGATGCCGCCGCACATGTCCGAGTACGGATCGGCCCGCCTCGCCCCGTTCCAGCAGGCGATCCCGAGCGTCGCGACCGCCGAGCACCTGGCGGCGTCCATCACCTTCCTGCTCAGCGACGACGCCGTGAACATCAACGGCGCGGTCCTGGCATCCGACGGCGGGTGGTCGGTGCAGTAGGCACCGGACACGGGTCGGAAGCGCGGATTCTCCTGAGCCCGCGCTTCCGACCCCCGCTCACGCCGCGTCCGCGGCATCCCCTCCCGCATCGATCGCGCGGCGGTTGCTGGCCTGCTCGATCCCCTTCAGCGTCTTGTCGTCCGCGGTGCGGTGCAGCGCCTTGCGATACGCCTTGCGGATCTCGGCCGCGACGAACTCGGTGAGGTAGCCCCACGGATCCTCGGTGACCATCAGCCAGGTGCGCTCGGCGCCCCAGGTGTTGTCCTCGAGCACCTCGAGCACCTCGAGCACGATCGCGGCGACACCGCGAGGGTCGAGCGTGGCGCCGACCTCCGCGAGCACGCGGGCGCGGATCTCGGGCACGATGCGGCGCCGCACCTGCGCGAGGAAGCGATCGCGCTCATCCTGATCCACATCAACGCCGCGGTTGAAGGCGTCCCCCGAGCGCAGCGCGGTGAGGAAAGTGCGGAGCTGGTCGTTGCTCCAGTCGATTTCGGGCATGGCAGAGACTCCTGTCGTGAGTGAACGATGGCAAGAAGGACGGGCCGCTCAGCGGCCCCGCAGTCACGACTGCAGGTCTTCTTGCCTCGGTAGCTCTCGACGGACGGATGCTGCCCACGCAGACGTCCGCGCACTCTGACCAGCGCCCTGGCGGGCGGCCCTGCGAGTGCGGACGGCGGACATGAGATCGACCGTACAACCGGGTGAGACATCGATCAAGAGCGGGCGTGGATCACGACCGCTCGATGCCGGCGGAGGCCGTTGCCGCCGTGGACGGGCTGCTCACCTCATCCGGGATCGTGCACGACACCCGCATCCGCCCCGACGCCGCGCACGGGTACACGATGGCCGACACGTCCTCCTACGACGAGACCGCCGGAGACTGGCACTTCACACGCCTTCGAGAGTCTCTTCCCGACTGACCGGGCTCCTGCGAACGAGCATCCGCACCACCGTCCCGACCACGCCGACCACAAGAGCGACGACGACGGGCGCGACGCCGGCGTGCAGCATCGGCACGAAGTACTGTGCGATCGCGCGCGGGATCTCCTGCGGATCATTCTGGATCGCCCGGATGCCGACCGCGTACGAGATCGAGGTGATCGCGGCCGGCATCACCCACAGGGCCGCCAGCCCGATGACCCACACGCTCAGCCGCCCCCACGGGCGCACCCCGCACCACACCAGCGCGAGACCGACGATCACCGCCGGCAGCCACCGCAGCACGATCGCCAGCCACTCCGGATAGCTGTCGATCGACACGAACACGACGAGGGGTCCGCCGATCCAGTTCGTCACCAGCGGAGCGGCGAGCGCCACGGCGAGCGCGCCGAACGCCGGAGACCTCCGGGTTGCGAACAGCAGCCCCAGCTGAGCGAAGAGCAGCCCGACGACGACCACCAGAACCAACCCGAGCAGGTACAGCAGCTGGGTGCCGTCCATGAGCATCGCGCCGACCGCCTGCTCCGAGCCGCCGCCGATCCCCAGCCGTCCGAGCAGCGCAATGAAGCTCTGCACCGCCGCCGCCAACTGCGCCAGCAGCACACCCCACGCTGCGGGCCAGACCTGCACTGGACGCCTGCGGCGCAGCATCCGCACGATCAGCCCCGCGAGCACACCGCCCAGCACGAGCGTCGCGAACAGCGGGAACACATGGTCGAGATCGAGGGGAAGGAACGCGAACGGCCTTCGGCCGGTCAGTCGCTCGGCATCCCACCGCGTGGGCACCTGGAGTCCTCCACCCGTCAGCCAGCCGGGCACCATCACGACCAGCGCCGCGCCGACGCCGATGAGGAACGACGGCCACCGCGACGGCGTCGTCGCCGTGACATAGGGATTCCGCCTGTCGGATGCCATGAGGCGAGTGTCCCAGAGGATGCCCGCAGGCGCGACGGCTTCGCCCTTCATCGGAGAACGGAGACCATCTGCGCGGCGCGCGGCGTGTCAGCCCGGAAAGCGCCGTCCGTCGCTCGACTGGCCCGGGTTCTCCGTGCCGGATGCGGGGCGGCTGGCGCCGCGACGCGCCGGTAGACTGGCCGTGCCCCGCCTTCCTCTTCTTCAGGAGCCCGCGTGTCCGCCGAAGCGCCCCAGACCACTCACGTCCCCGACTCCGTCGAGAACGCCATCGCGACCCCTGAGAAGGAGCAGCCGTACGCGGCGCTCGGCCTCAAGGACGACGAGTATGCCCGCATCAAGGAGATCCTGGGCCGCCGCCCCACCTCGGGCGAGCTGGCGATGTACTCCGTGATGTGGTCGGAGCACTGCTCCTACAAGTCGTCCAAGAACTACCTGCGCCGCTTCGGGCAGAAGGTCTCCGACGAGATGAAGCAGCGCCTCATGGTCGGCATGGGCCAGAACGCCGGCGTCGTCGACGTGGGCGAGGGCTGGGCGGTCACCTTCAAGGCCGAGTCGCACAACCACCCCTCCTTCATCGA
>Ga0308161_1000983_pt1 | contig 37754 bp, 37 predicted proteins | sample PhyFR2_FD_201034 | JGI IMG/M metagenome (GOLD analysis project Ga0308161, IMG submission 201034) | Phyllosphere microbial communities from UC Gill Tract Community Farm, Albany, California, United States - DLSLF.R2 | ecosystem: Host-associated > Plants > Phyllosphere > Unclassified | place: USA...
AAGGCTGCTTGCGGCGCAGGTCCCACTCGATGCCCGAGCCGCGCAGCATCGGGCCAGTGAAGCCCATGGCCTTGGCGCGTTCCGGCGAGACCACGCCGATGCCGACCAGACGCTGCTTCCAGATCCGGTTGTCGGTCAGCAGGGTTTCGTATTCATCCACATAACCCGGGAAGCGGTTGGTGAAGTCCTCGATGAAGTCGAGCAGCGAACCCTGGCGGTTTTCATTGAGCTGGCGGATCGCCTTCTCATTGCGCAGCACCGATGCTGCGTACTTCGGCATGGCGTCCGGCAGGTCGCGATAGACGCCGCCCGGACGGTAGTAGGCCGCATGCATGCGCGCGCCAGACACCGCTTCGTAGCAGTCCATCAGGTCCTCGCGCTCGCGGAAGGCGTACAGGAACACGCCCATTGCGCCGACGTCGAGCGCATGCGCGCCTAGCCACAGCAGGTGGTTGAGCAGGCGAGTGATTTCATCGAACATCACGCGGATGTACTGGGCGCGCAGCGGCACCTCGATGCCCAGCATCTTCTCGATGGCCATCACATAGGCGTGCTCGTTGCACATCATCGACACGTAATCGAGGCGATCCATGTACGGCACCGACTGCAGGTAGGTCTTTTGCTCCGCCAGTTTTTCGGTGGCGCGATGCAGCAGGCCGATATGCGGGTCTGCGCGCTGGATGACTTCGCCGTCCAGCTCCAGCACCAGGCGCAGCACGCCGTGCGCGGCCGGGTGCTGCGGACCGAAGTTCAGGGTGTAGTTCTTGATTTCAGCCATGATTATTTGATCCCGTAATTTTCCTCGCGGATGACGCGCGGCACATTTTCACGCGGCTCAATCGTCACCGGCTGATAAATCACGCGCTTCTGCTCGGGGTCGTAGCGCATTTCGACATAGCCCGTCACAGGGAAGTCCTTGCGGAACGGATGACCGATGAAGCCGTAGTCGGTCAGGATGCGGCGCAGGTCGTTGTGACCGTCGAACAAAATGCCATAGAAGTCGAATGCCTCACGCTCATACCAGTTGGCGGTCGACCAGACGTCCACCAGCGACGCCACCAGCGGCATATCGTCGTCGGGCGCGAATACGCGCACGCGCAGACGCCAGTTATGCGTCAGCGACAGCAGATGACTCACCACAGCAAAGCGCGGACCGTCATAGGCGCCGTCGCCATATGCCGAATAGTCGACGCCGCACAGGTCGATCAGCTCTTCAAAGCGCAGTTCGGAGTGGTCGCGCAGCACGCGCATCACGGACAGGTAATTGGCTGCCTTGACCACGATGGTGACTTCGCCAAGCGCCACGGTCAGGTCATGCAGGTTGTCGCCGAGCGCGTTGCGCAGCCCGGCTTCGAGCGTTTCTAGTTTGGTCGTCATATAAGCGTCTGGGCGCCGTTAGCGGGCGATGGTATTGGTGCGCTTGATCTTGTTCTGCAGCTGCATGATGCCGTACAGCAGCGCTTCCGCTGTCGGCGGGCAGCCGGGCACGTAGATATCGACCGGCACGATGCGGTCGCAACCGCGCACGACCGAATACGAATAGTGATAGTAGCCGCCGCCGTTGGCGCAGGAACCCATCGAGATAACCCAGCGCGGCTCGGCCATCTGGTCGTACACCTTGCGCAGTGCCGGCGCCATCTTGTTGCACAGCGTGCCGGCCACGATCATCACGTCGGACTGACGCGGCGACGGGCGAAACACCACGCCGAAACGGTCGAGATCGTAGCGTGATGCACCGGCATGCATCATTTCGACTGCGCAGCAGGCCAGACCGAAGGTCATTGGCCACATGGACCCGGTACGGGTCCAGTTGATCAGCTTGTCAGCCGTAGTGGTGACAAAGCCTTCATTCATTACACCTTCAATAGACATGGCTTATTCCCAATCCAGAGCGCCCTTCTTCCAGATGTACCAGAAGCCGACCAGGAATTCGACGATAAACACGAGCATCGTGACGAATCCGGCCCAGCCCAGGTCGCGCATGGCTACGCCCCACGGGAAGAAGAAAGCAGTTTCCAGGTCAAACAGGATGAATAAAATTGCAACCAGGTAGTAGCGCACGTCGAACTTCATGCGCGCATCTTCGAACGCCTCAAAGCCGCATTCGTAAGGAGAGTTCTTCTGCACATCGGGCCGGTGCGGACCCAGCAGGCGGCCCAGCACCTGGGGCGCGACGCCAACGCCGATGCCGACGAGAATAAACAGGAGTACGGGGAAGTAGTTTTCGAGGTTCACGATGGGTCGCCGTATGATGAAAGTCCAGCCTAGAATGCCCCAGCCGCCATGAAGAGCATGCGAACTAAACAACATTCTCGAGAAAAAGCCAGCTTGGGATGCCCCGAGCTGGCTTTATTATTGTGGTGCCGACGGCGAGACTCGAACTCGCACAGCTTTCGCCACTACCCCCTCAAGATAGCGTGTCTACCAATTTCACCACGTCGGCAAGCCCTGCATTTTAACCTGTCCGAACTCTTTATTCAATGCACAGTTGCGCATCGGACAAGCATAAAAGTAAAACTATTTTGGAATCTGGCCGGATTGGCCTTCACCCTGCGCAGGGGCAGCCGGCGCTGGTGCGGGAGCAGCGGGCGCGGCAGCCGGCGCCGTAGTGGCAGGCAGATTGTCCATCACGCCGCCGGTCACCGAAGCAGGCCGGTTACCGATGAAAGCCAGCGCCAGCGTCGCGCCGAAGAAGATCGCCGCAGCCAGGCCGGTCGACTTGGACAGGAAATTCGACGAGCCGGTGGCACCGAACAGGCTGCCCGAGGCGCCCGAGCCAAATGCAGCGCCCATGTCGGCGCCCTTTCCATGCTGCAGCAGAACCAGTCCAATGATCGTCAGGGCCGACAGCACCTGGATCACGACGATGACGGTAAATAGGGTATTCATTGCAAATTCCAGTACAAGATAAATAAAGCGTTAAGCCGCGGCGCGCACGATTGCCAGAAAGTCAGCAGCCTTCAACGCGGCGCCGCCAATCAGGCCGCCGTCGATGTCGGCCATCGCAAGCAGTTCGGCGGCATTGTCGGGCTTCATGCTCCCGCCATAAAGGATCTGGATGCCCAATGCGGCCTGCGCATCGCGTGCCGCGATCCGGCCACGCAGAAAGGCGTGCACATCCTGGGCCATCTGCGGCGTCGCGGTTTTACCGGTACCTATCGCCCAAACCGGCTCATAAGCCACGACCAGTTTTTCAAGGTCGTTACCGGCAAGCTGCGCAAGCACCGCCTCGAGTTGCCGCTGCACTACCTGTTCGGTCTGCCCGGCGTCCCGCTCGGCCAGGGTTTCGCCGACACACACGATGGGAATCAGGCCAGCCGCGATCGCGCGCGCCGCCTTGCGGCCGACTGCCTCATCGCTTTCGCCATGATAGGCACGACGCTCGGAATGGCCGACGATGACATAAGCACAGTCGAAATCCCTAAGCATGGCCGCCGAGATTTCGCCCGTGTATGCGCCGGCATCATGAGCGGAAACGTCCTGCGCTCCCCATGCGACCGGCGTGCCGGCGAGCAGTTGCTGGCACTGTGCCAGGTAAGGCGCAGGCGCGCAGACCGCGACCTGGCATGCAGGCTGCGCGAGTTCGGACTTGACTGCAGAGAGCAAGGCGGCATTCGATGCCAGGCCGCCATTCATCTTCCAGTTTCCGGTGATCAGTTTGCGACGCATAGAATTTTGGATTTTTGAGAACCCATCATTCTAGCTTGAGGGCGTACACTGGTCAAACAAGGCGGTCCATCTGAATTACAGCGCCCAGGTAAACGCCACGCCTATGCAGTCTTCTTGTCCGAGCGCTGCTGCTGTGACACTGCCTGAAGTTCTTGCCATTGGACAGACATCTTCGCAGCCCGGACGCTCGTCTGGCGCGGTGCAACCGCATTCCTGGAATTTACTACGTTCTGGCGGACACCGCCGGGCTTGGCATCGATGTCAGCCGGCTTATTTGCCGGGTTATCCTTGCCGGCTTTCGATTGGGCGCCCGGCTCTGCATGTCCGACATTGATAGCATTAATTGGTAAGGGCGAAGTCGCAGCTGCTAGCGATATCGGCGGCGTGGTTATGTGGCGTTTGGTCTCCTTATCCGGCTGTTTTGGAGAAGAAATCAGACTCGGTTGAGTAGCCTTGTAACCGACTAGCATGGTTTTTGAAACTGGTGCACTTACCGGCGACCGCAAAACGCGTGCCGGAGGAAGGTATCCGCTTTGTTTCCGGCTGATGAAATTATGCCTTGCATAACCCCGGTCTGCCTTTTTCAAAACAAGGTCCATCGTATCTTCAAATCTGTCAGCGATATAGTCAGCCATTCTGCCGTAGGGCCGATTTCCCGGAGAAATTGGCTTGCTCTGATTAGCCATTTCCTGCATCGTGGACAACGGTCTCGCCGCCTGTCTGAAGAAGTAATGAGCCCGGTGCAGTTCAACCTCCCACCTTTTTAGTGAATAAGAAGATGAGAGAATGCCTTTTAACCGTGCTGCGCAGAGTTTGAACATCCCTATCATTTCGGTACTGTATTGATCCGATTCACTCAGTTTGTGTACGAGTTCGTTCACGGCCTCACAAATCACCTTGATCTCGCGGGCAAATTCAGTAGTTGCATCGCTTGACTCGTCGAAAATACCGATCCTTTTCTCCCCTTCGCTTCTCTTCAGGATGGAAGCATTAGGCGGAAGGACGTTTTTGATGGATTTACTTCTGTCGTTATCACGTGTGAGAGTCCGGGGCAACAGTTCATGTGCGTCCGCAATACCGGCAGAGAGAATCTCCAATGGCGACACCAGTTTTTGGGCCCAGACTTCTGCATAGGATCGTCCATCTTCAAGTTCGACGCCAAGATCCAGAACCTCTACCGCGGCAAGACGAACAAACGCTCTCGAGCGTTTGCAATCGACTTTTAAATATTCGACCGCAAGGTAGAGTTCGCTCCAGATTGCGTTAAGTTTCTTTTCCAATTTCTCAACAGCCTTGTCATCAGCTGAGACAGATGTCTTCCGATTGATTTTGTTAAGCAGAATTTCTATGAAGCGACATAGATCAAGCAGCGAATGAGCGGCTGCAACGAGCTTTTTTCCGGCAGGATCTTTTCCGTTTTTCCTATTAAGGCTGCGCTGTTCCTCAAGCAGCCATGCCGGACTCTGAAGAATCCTTATATTGGCGTGATAAGGCCCAAGTAAAACTTTCAGATTTACAGGCGGACAGGGGTTGACGACGGTGCGTAATGTCGGCTTCGAGACGTCCGTATTTGCTGGCGCCGAATCGGAAGGAGGAGAAATTTCAGTCGCAAGGCGAGACCCGGGACTGGGCTGCCGAATGATCAGCGGGGTAAATCGAACCGACATGTTGGCTCTAATGAGCGATTCAAACGGTCTTGTGCCTGGGGCCTTTTCCGCCATGGATTGTTCGCGCCAAGGCAGCCCGCTTCAGCCGCCTTGACGCTGTCGAAAAGTGAATGGGGCTGATTCGTAACCCGAACTTCGTGCCGGTTCGTCGCCACCGCCACGAACGGCTGCAAGCCCCTTAAATCACCTCAAGCACAATCTTCCCCACATGCGTGCTCGACTCCATCAGCGTATGCGCCTGGGCCGCTTCCGCCAGCGGGAAAGTCTTGTAGATCACAGGCTTGATCTTGCCTGACTCCAGCAGCGGCCAGACGTTCTGCCTGAGCTTTGCCGCGATGGCAGCCTTGAATGCGACCGGACGCGGACGCAGGGTCGAGCCGGTGATGGTGAGGCGACGGCGCAGCACGTCGCCGAGGCTGACATTGGCTTTTGCGCCGCCGAGCAGCGCAATGATGACGATGCGGCCGTCGTCAGCCAGGCAGCTCACTTCGCGTGGCAGGTAGTCACCGGCCACCATGTCCAGCACCACGTCCACGCCCTTGCCGCCGGTTGCGGCCTTGACGACTTCCACGAAGTCCTCGCTGCGGTAATTGATGCCGCGCTCGGCGCCCAGTTCTTCGCAGGCGCGGCACTTGTCGTCCGACCCAGCGGTGGCGAACACCCTGTGGCCCAGCGCGGTCGCCAGCTGGATCGCAGTCACGCCAATGCCGGACGTGCCGCCCTGCACCAGCAGGGTTTCGCCTTCGCTCAGGTTGCCGCGATCAAACACATTGCTCCAGACAGTGAAGAAGGTCTCCGGCAGCGAAGCCGCCTCGACCGCGGACATGCCCTTGGGCACCGGAAGGCACTGCTCCACCGGTGCGGCGCAGTACTCGGCATAGCCGCCGCCCTGCACCAGCGCGCAAACCATGTCGCCCTTGGAGAAACCGCTATTGCCAAGGTCGCCATCGACGATCTCGCCGGCCACTTCGAGGCCAGGCAGGTCGGATGCGCCCGGCGGCACCGGGTAGTTGCCGGTGCGCTGAAATACATCGGGACGATTGATGCCGGCGGCATGCACCTTGATGATGACCTCGCCTGGCTTGGCCACAGGCATGGGGCGATCGCATAACTGCAGGACGTCGGGGGCTCCTGGCTGGGTGATTTCTATAGCGCGCATGGAATGTCCATCAAAAAAGTCGGTAAGACCGGGTTGAAAAGGAAACTGATTGTAATGGCAACCGCACAAGAGTGCTGCGGCGGCTGCCTTGATGCTGATGGTCAAGCTTCCTGGCTGGCGCGCCTGCGATGGGCCGCGGCGCCTGCCTCCAGCGCATCGGGCTCATCGTCGGTTCCCACTACCAGCCTGGCATTGCGCTTGAAGGTGAAGTAAGCCCAGGCCCAGTCGGTCAGCACCATCAGGCGGCTGCGAAAGCCGATCAGGAAATAGACGTGCACGAACAGCCAGAACAGCCAGGCCGGGAGGCCGGAAAACTTGATGTTGCCCACCTTGGCGACCGCTGACTTGCGGCCTATGGTGGCAAGCGAGCCATAGTCCTTGTAGCGGAAGGTTTCCGGCGGCTTGCCCCGCATGTGCAGCAGGATGTTGCGGGCAGCGGTTCTTCCCATCTGCTTTGCCGCCGGCGATACGCCCGGCACCGGCTCACCATCGGACTTGGCGGCGGCCAGGTCGCCTATCACGTAGACCTCCGGATGGCCGGCAATGGTCAGGTCCGGGCCAACGGGAACCCGGCCTGCGCGGTCCAGCTCCACGCCCAGCGTCTTGCCGATCGGCGACGCCGCAACGCCGGCTGACCAGATCACCGTCTTCGCATTCAGCCGTTCCTCGCCATTGGCGCTGGTGAAGGTGACGCCATCCCTGTCGATGGCCGTCACGCGGCAGCCGGTGCGCACTTCCACGCCCAGTCGTTCGAGTTGCTTTCTCGCCTTTTCGGACAGGTCCGGCGGATACGGCGGCAATACCCGGTCGCTTCCTTCGATCAGCACGACTCGGGCCTTCCTGGAGTCGATACGGCGATACTCGCCGTTCAGGGTGTACTGCCCTATTTCGGTCATCGTCCCAGCCATTTCCACGCCCGTGGCGCCCGCCCCGACGACGGCGAACGTCAGCCAGGGCGCCCTGGCCTCCTCGTCGAGTTCACGCTCCGCGTGTTCGAAGCTCATCAGGATGCGGCGCCGGATCTCGAATGCATCGCCCAGCGTCTTCAGTCCCGGCGCCACCTCCGCCCATTGGTCATTGCCGAAGTAGCTGTGGGTCGAGCCAGTAGCGACGATCAGGTAGTCATAGGGGATAGTGGCGCCGTCGTTCAACTGCACCATGCGCCGTGACACATCGACCGACGTCACAGAACCCATCAGCGTGGTCAGATTGCGCTGGCGCGCCAGGATATGCCGGATCGGCGCGGCAATGGCCGGGCCGGACAAGCCTGCGGTGGCGACCTGGTACAGCAGAGGCTGAAAAAGATGATGATTGCTGCGATCGATCAGCGTGATTTTTACGTCAGCGCGTGCCAGTCCACGCGCGGCTTCCAGGCCACCGAAACCACAGCCCAGGATAACGATATGTGTCATAGGCGGCATTGCAGACGGCACGGCGACCGGCTGCCAAGTTGCGAAAGAGAAGGCCCGGCGCACCGGGCCACGTAACAAATTCGCAACAACCATAGCATGGAACAAGGAGGCGACGAAGGCGGCCATGACCGCTTCGTCGCCTTCGCGCCGATTCGATCAAAGCTGCGGGTTGAGCTTCTCGGTCTTGGAATGCAGCTTGTTGAGCGCCGACAAGTAGGCCTTGGCCGAGGCCACCACGATGTCGAGGTCGGCGCCGACGCCGTTGACGATGCGGCCGGACTTGGACAGGCGCATCGTCACCTCGCCCTGCGACTGGGTGCCGGTGGTGATTGCATTGACCGAGAACAGCAGCAGTTCGGCGCCGCTCTGCGTGTTGGACTCGATCGCATTGACGATGGCGTCGACCGGGCCGTTGCCCTGCCCTTCGCAGCTGACCTCGCGGCCATCGACTGAAAACACCACGCGCGCGGTGGGCCGCTCGCCGGTTTCGGAATGCTGGGACAGCGACACGTAACGGTAATACTCGTTTTCATGCGACTGCTGCTCGTCCGACACCAGCGCCATGATGTCTTCGTCGAAGATATCGGCCTTGCGGTCCGCCAGTTCCTTGAAGCGGCTGAACGCGGCGTTGACTTCGGCTTCCGAGTCGAGCTTGATGCCCAGCTCTTCCAGCCGCTGCTTGAACGCATTGCGCCCGGACAGCTTGCCCAGCACGATCTTGTTGGCGGTCCAACCCACGTCCTCGGCGCGCATGATCTCGTAGGTGTCGCGCGCCTTCAGGATGCCGTCCTGGTGGATGCCGGAGGCATGGGCGAAGGCGTTGGCGCCCACCACCGACTTGTTGGGCTGCACCGCGAAACCGGTGATCTGCGACACCAGCTTGGAGGTCGGCACGATCTGGCTGGCATCGACGCCGACTTCCAGATTGAAATGGTCGCGCCGGGTGCGCACCGCCATCACGATCTCTTCCAGCGCCGTATTGCCGGCACGCTCGCCCAGGCCATTGATGGTGCACTCGACCTGGCGCGCGCCGCCTATCATCACGCCGGCCAGCGAGTTGGCGACCGCCATGCCGAGGTCGTTATGGCAATGCACCGACCAGATCGCCTTGTCGGAATTCGGAATGCGCTCGCGCAATGTGCGGATCATGTTGCCGTACAGCTCGGGCACGCCGTAGCCGACGGTGTCGGCGAAGTTGATCGTGGTGGCGCCTTCGTTGATAACCGATTCGATCACCCGGCAAAGGAAGTCCATGTCGGAGCGGCTGCCGTCTTCCGGGCTGAATTCGACGTCGTCGGTGAACTGGCGCGCAAAGCGCACTGCCAGCTTCGCCTGCTCATGCACCTGGTCCGGCGTCATGCGCAGCTTCTTCTCCATGTGCAGCGCCGAGGTCGCAATGAAGGTGTGGATGCGCTTGCGCGACGCGGCGGCCAGCGCCTCGGCCGCGCGCGAGATGTCGCGGTCATTGGCGCGCGACAGCGAGCAGACGGTGGAGTCCTTGATCACGCCGGCGATCGCCTTGATCGCTTCGAAATCGCCTTGCGAGGAAGCGGCGAAGCCTGCTTCGATCACATCCACCTTCAGCCGCTCGAGCTGGCGGGCGATGCGGATCTTTTCATCCTTGGTCATCGACGCGCCTGGCGACTGCTCGCCGTCACGCAGCGTGGTGTCGAAGATGATCAGTTTTTCTGGGGTGGCGGCCATGGCTGCTCTCCTGTTGATGTCGATTGATGAAGCTGCGGTCGATGAAAGAATGCAGTTTATTCCCGCTCTTCGGCGCCGTCATGTTCCGGCTTGGTCTGCACGATGCTGACCGGCTTGCCCTTGAGCAGGCGCCAGAAGAAGATGATGTAGCCCGACAGCCCATACAGAATGAACAGGCCAAACAGCACCTTGGGCGGGTCGCTGGAGATCGCAACGAATACCAGCACGATCACGAATATCGCGATGAAGGGCACGGACTTGCGGAAATTGACGTCCTTGAAACTGTAGAACGGCACATTGGTCACCATGGTCAGGCCGGCGAACAGGGTGATGCCCCACGCCGCCCAGGTCAGCTGGTTGCCGACGAAACGCAGGTCGTCCATCAGCCAGATGAAGCCGGCGACCAGCGCCGCCGCAGCCGGGCTGGGCAGCCCCTGGAAATAGCGCTTGTCGACCACGGCGATATTGGTGTTGAAACGCGCCAGCCGCAATGCGGCACCGGCGCAATAGACGAAGGCCGCCAGCCAGCCCCACTTGCCCAGACCGCGCAACGACCATTCATACATCACCAGCGCCGGCGCGGCGCCGAAGGACACCATGTCGGCCAGGCTGTCATATTGCGCGCCGAACTCGCTCTGGGTATTCGTGAGGCGCGCGACGCGGCCGTCGACCGCATCCAGCACCATGGCGGCAAAGATGCCGATCGCGGCCTGGTCGAACTTCAGGTTCATCGCCATGACGATCGCATAGAAGCCGAAGAACAATGCCGCGGTGGTAAAGGCATTGGGCAGCAGATAGATGCCGCGCCGGCGCCGGATCACGACATCGTCGGCCGTCGCTGCCTCCGGCGGCGCGCGACGCAGCCCATGCCGCAGGGAGCGCGGCCCCTTGGGAAACTGCGTGACATTGCCTTTGGGCTTGCGCCGGTTGAATGTAGCCATAGCGATTCCGTTTTAATGTGATGCGAGCGTTCCGTCGCGGCCGCATCGGGCGCCCGCGAAACAGACTGGCAAGGCAGACTCGGGGAAGATAGCGTTCCGGTGGGCAAAAGCTGGATTATAGAGAAGCGCCGCTATTCTAGACGAGGGCTGCCCAAAAGTAACGCCCGCGGACTCAACGAAAGCGCACCTTGCCCACCGCCCGCATCTGCAGCGTGGTCTCGCCCGGCTCGAAGCTGGGCTCTTCCACCGCCTGCATTTCCTGGACTGCGGCAGCGCGCATGGCCTTCGGCGCGGCATCCTGCGGCAGGTAATTGCCCGATCCTTCGAAGTCGAGGGTATCGAGCACGGCGTCTGCCGGATTGCGGCCCATGGCCCTGGCAATCGCCGCGATGCGCTCGTTCAGGTTGACGTAGGTGGCGGCGATGCGTTGCTCGTCGAGCTTCTTCGCGGTGCCGGCTGACAGGCCGAAGCGCAGGCCATTCAGCGCCAGCGTCTTTTGGCTTGCCGCCACGGTGGCCGGCAAGCCAGCCAGGTTGATCGTGGTGACATCGAGATATTGCCCGACCCGCCAGCCAACTGGCTGCAGCCTGGCACCGGCCGGCCTTGGCTGCGGCTGCCCCTCGGGATAGACCGGATAGGTGTAGTAGCCGCGGGTCTGCAGCACGGCAGAAGGATCCTGCCGCTTCACGATGTCGGCGCCCTGCTTCATCTTCAGATTCACGCGCGAGGCCGCGGCGGCCTTGTCCTTGTCCTGCTCTTCCACCATCAATGTCAGCACCGCTTCATCATTGCCATGGCGGACCTCGCCCGATGCCGGCACGATGACCAGCGTGCCGCTGGTCTGCACCGGCTGCTGCGCCGGGGTCTGCGCCAGCGCGGCGGTGCATAGCAGGCTGGCGCCCGACAGCATGAGCATGACATGTCTTTTCATGGTGATTCCCTGATAAAAATGGACGAAAAAAAAGCTGCGCGGACGCACAGCTTTTTGTTGGCGCAAAAGCCGATTAGTTCTTGGACTGATCCACCAGCTTGTTCTTGGCGATCCACGGCATCATCGCGCGCAGCTTGGCGCCGACTTGCTCGATGTCATGCTCTGCGTTCAGGCGACGGCGGGAAATCAGGGTCGGCGCGCCGGCCTTGTTTTCCAGGATGAAGCTCTTGGCGTATTCACCGGTCTGGATGTCCTTGAGGCACTGGCGCATCGCGTTCTTGGTGTCTTCGGTGACCACGCGCGGGCCGGTGACGTATTCGCCGTATTCCGCGTTGTTGGAGATCGAGTAATTCATGTTGGCGATGCCGCCTTCATAGATCAGGTCGACGATCAGCTTGAGTTCGTGCAGGCATTCGAAGTAAGCCATTTCCGGTGCATAGCCAGCTTCCACCAGCGTCTCGAAACCGGCCTTGATCAGTTCGACGGTGCCGCCGCACAGAACAGCCTGCTCGCCGAACAGGTCGGTCTCGGTCTCTTCGCGGAAGTTGGTTTCGATGATGCCGGCGCGGCCGCCGCCGTTTGCCATTGCATAGGACAGCGCGATGTCGCGTGCATTGCCGGACTTGTCCTGGTAGACGGCGATCAGGTGCGGCACGCCGCCGCCCTGAGCATAGGTCGAACGCACGGTGTGGCCCGGCGCCTTCGGCGCGATCATGATCACGTCGAGGTCGGCGCGCGGCACGACCTGGCCGTAGTGCACGTTGAAGCCGTGGGCAAAGGCCAGCACGGCGCCTTCCTTGGCGTGGGGCGCAACGTTCTCGTTGTAGACCTGGGCGATGTTCTCGTCCGGCAGCAGAATCATGATCACGTCGGCAGCCTGGACCGCCTCGTTGACTTCAGCCACGTTCAGGCCCGCAGCCTGCACCTTGTTCCAGGAAGCGCCGCCGCGGCGCAGGCCAACGGTAACCTTGCAGCCGGAATCGTTGAGGTTTTGCGCATGGGCATGACCCTGGGAGCCGTAGCCGATGATGGCAACGTTCTTGCCCTTGATCAGGGACAGGTCGCAGTCTTTGTCGTAGAAAACTTTCATGATCTTCCTAAGATATGGGTAGTGTGTGGCTGGTTAAACTTTGAGGATGCGTTCGCCGCGGCCGATGCCGGAGCCGCCGGTGCGCACGGTTTCGAGAATGGCGCTGCGATCGATGGAGTCGATGAAGGCGTCGAGCTTGCTCTTGGCGCCGGTCAGTTCGATGGTGTAGGTCTTCTCGGTGACGTCGATGATGCGGCCGCGGAAGATGTCCGCGGTGCGCTTCATCTCTTCACGCTCCTTGCCCACCGCGCGCACCTTGATGAGCATCAGTTCGCGCTCGATGTGCGAGCCTTCGGTCAGGTCGACCACCTTGACGACTTCGATCAGCCGGTTCAGGTGCTTGGTGATCTGCTCGATCACGTCATCCGAACCGGAGGTGACGATGGTCATGCGCGACAGCGTTGCATCTTCGGTCGGCGCAACCGTCAGGGTCTCGATGTTGTAACCGCGGGCCGAGAACAGGCCAACCACGCGGGACAAGGCGCCGGCTTCATTTTCCAGCAGCACAGAAATGATATGGCGCATTACAGATCCTCCGAACCCAGCAGCATTTCAGTCAGGCCCTTGCCCGCCTTGACCATGGGCCAGACGTTCTCGGTCTGGTCCGTGATGAAGTTCATGAACACCAGCCTGTCCTTCATCGCGAACGCTTCGCGCAATGCGCCGTCGACGTCGTTCGGGTTCTCGATCTTCATGCCGACATGGCCGAACGACTCGGCCAGCTTGGTGAAGTCCGGCAGCGAATCCATGTACGACTCGGAATAGCGCGAACCGTAGTCGATCTGCTGCCATTGCCGGACCATGCCCAGGAAGCGGTTGTTGAGCAGGATGATCTTGGGCGTCAGGTGGTACTGCTTGCAGGTGGCCAGTTCCTGGATGCACATCTGGATCGAAGCCTCGCCGGTGATGCAGGCGACGGTCGCATCCGGATTGGCCATCTGCACGCCCATTGCGTACGGCAGGCCGACACCCATGGTGCCCAGGCCGCCGGAATTGATCCAGCGACGCGGCTTGTCGAAGTTGTAGTACTGCGCGGCCCACATCTGGTGCTGGCCGACGTCGGACGTAATGAAGGCGTCGCCATTCGTCACTTCCCACACCTTCTGCACCACCGACTGCGGCTTGATGACTTCGCGCGAGGTCGGGTACTTCAGGCAGTCGCGCTCGCGCCACTGGTTGATCTGCACCCACCAGCTGGCCAGCGCGGAAGGATTCGGGCGGATAGCCTGCGCATCGGCGGCGTCGAGCTGCGTCAGCAGTTCCTGCAGCACGTCCTTGACGTTGCCGACGATGGGAATATCGACCTTCACCCGCTTGGAAATCGACGACGGGTCGATGTCGATATGGATGATCTTGCGCGGATGCGAGGCAAAGTGCTTCGGGTTGCCGATCACGCGGTCGTCGAAGCGGGCGCCGATGGCGATCAGCACGTCGCAGTGCTGCATGGCCATGTTGGCTTCATAAGTGCCGTGCATGCCCGGCATGCCGACGAACTTGTCGCTCGAGGCACGGTATGCGCCCAGGCCCATCAGCGTGTTCGTGCAGGGATAGCCGAGGCGGTCGACCAGCTTGTTCAGTTCAGGCGAGGCGTTGGCGAGAATCACGCCGCCGCCGGTGTAGATCATCGGGCGTTCGGCCGACAGCAGCAGCTGCATCGCCTTGCGGATCTGGCCGGCATGGCCCTTGTCCACCGGCTTGTACGAGCGCATCTCGAGTTCCTTCGGGTACTCGTAGGCGCAGGTGTGCATGCTGATGTCCTTCGGAATATCGACCAGCACCGGTCCGGGACGGCCCGTGGTGGCGATATAGAAGGCCTTCTTCATCGTTGCCGCCAGGTCTTTCACATCCTTCACCAGGAAGTTGTGCTTGACGCAGGGGCGGGTGATGCCGACGGTGTCGCATTCCTGGAAGGCGTCCTGACCGATCGCTGTGGACGGCACCTGCCCGGAAATGATCACCATCGGGATCGAATCCATGTAGGCGGTTGCCAGGCCGGTCACGGCATTGGTCACGCCCGGGCCGGAAGTGACGATGGCGACACCGACCTTGTTGGAGCTGCGGGAATAGGCGTCAGCGGCATGGATGGCGGCCTGTTCGTGGCGCACCAGGATGTGCTGGAATTTGTCCTGCTTGAAAATTGCGTCGTAGATGTAGAGCACGGCGCCGCCGGGATAGCCGAAAACGTGTTCGACGCCCTCTTCGGCCAGGCAGCGGACAACGATGTCTGCGCCGGTGAGTTCCTGGGTCATACTAGTCCTTTCAAGGTCCATTGGAGATTGATCGGATGCTCTCTCCTGGCGAAACCGACATGAAGACAGTCCTGAGGCATCCCTTTCTTGTGCGGTGACGCCGGTTCGTTGCGCAGGGTTGTATGCGGTTCAAATCGACGCTAAACGCCACTCGTTCAGCCGGAGGTGCTGCATTCTGGTACGGATTCATCGCGCTTGTGGCGCGGGTTAGAGCAAACAGCTTTCAAAAGAAGCGTGCCTAAGTCGGCGGCATCATCATGGGTCGCGCGCCGAAAGACATTGAAACGACCTCGCGTTACGAGGGAACGATACCGTACTTCCTTATGCACTATTGGTCAAGATAAATTGTTCGAAAATCAGGCAATTTGCCCTTTTCTGACTTAAAAACACGCACAATACGGGGCTTTTTTGCTAGCATGCGCAGCATTGCCAAGCCGCATCAGTCTGCCGCAGGCTCCGCACCTTCCGATACTTCCCGCAAAAACAAGAACGTGCCGCACTGAATGGCCTCCGACAAAGAACTCTCCGACTTTCTTGAAAGCGTCGAACGCCGCGCCTTCAAGCAGGCCGCGTTCGCGGTGCGCAAGGATGAAGTCGCGTTGGATATCGTCCAGGATGCCATGATCAAGCTGGCGGAAAAGTACGGCGACAAGCCGGCCGCCGAACTGCCGCTGCTATTCCAGCGCATCCTGCAGAACACCATCCACGATTATTTCCGCAGCGAAAAAGTCAGGGGAACATGGGTCACGCTGTTTTCGGGCTTGCGCGGCAACAGCGACGACAACGAGCCCTTCGACCTGCTTGAAAATTACGAAGCCGAGGAAGGCACGCAGGCGGCCGAATCCAGCGAGGACAAGGTATCGCGCGACCAGGTGCTGCAGGCGATCGACGCTGAAGTACAAAAACTGCCCGGACGTCAACGCGAAGCGTTTCTTCTGCGTTATTGGCAGGATATGGATGTCGCGGAGACCGCCGCGATCATGGGATGTTCCGAAGGTAGCGTGAAAACGCACTGCTCGCGAGCGACACACGCCCTTGCTCATGCCCTGAAAGCCAAAGGAATACGTTTATGAACATGGAAGAAACCAACTTCGCATACAAGGTGCGGCACGCGCTGAATCAGAACCTCGAACACCTGCCCGCCTCCACCACCAGCCGCCTGGCTGCCGCCCGCCAGGCGGCGCTGGCCCGCAAGAAGCCCGATGCGCCAATCCGTTTACTGAACGCAGCGACTGCCACGGCACATGGCGTGACCAGCGGACGTCTTGGCAATCCGTTTTCCTGGCTCAGCCGTCTCTCGGTGGCGCTGCCGGTCGTGGTCGTGATGGCCAGCCTGGTCGGCATGTACCAGGCGGAAAAGCAGCACCGGATCAGCGAACTGGCGGAAATCGACGCCATGGTGCTGTCGGACGAACTGCCGCTGAATGCCTATCTGGACCACGGTTTCAATGCCTATCTGGCCAAGCGGGGCGACTAGGATGACGGGTTTGCTGCGCTTTGCCCCTGCTCTTCTGGCCTGCGCGCTTGCCTTGCCGCCGGCCGCCCATTCGAACAGCATCGGCACGCAGCCTTCGGTCACGCTGACAAAAACCGCAGCACAGGCAAAGTCTGTACAGGTCGCCAGGCCGCTCTGGCAGGATTTGAGTCAGGAACAGCAACAGGCCCTGAGCCCGCTCGCCGCAGACTGGGGCAAGCTCGACGCAGCCCGCAAGAAAAAATGGATAGAGCTCACCAGGCATTATTCCAGCCTGACGCCGGATCAGCAGGCACGCATGCAGGAACGGATGCGCGAGTGGGCCAAGCTCAGTCCGGACGAGCGCCGCGTCGCCCGCGAGAGCTATGCGCGGGCAAAAAAGCTGGAACCCGAGCAGAAGAACGCGCAGTGGGAAAAGTATCAGCAACTTTCGGAAGAACAGAAGAACAAGCTGGCGGAAGAAGCCCTGGCCAGAAAACGGGTCACCGCTCTGCCGCCTGCGGCGCAGGACAATGGCAAGCTGGTGCCGCCCTCCAAGGCAGTGCTGAGGCAGCCTGACGCGCAGAAGAAAGCCGCGCAGCAGGCGCCACAAGCTGTACCACAACCGCTTGTACCGCAACCACTGCCACAGCCTGCGCAACCGCCACAGGAGCAGCAGCAACCCCCTCTGCTGCCATCCATCTCGAAATAAAGCCCGGTCTTGGAAAATTCTGCGACACCTTCCCTGCGCGTTCGCTTTGCCTGCATGCTTTACGAAGCAATGCTGCTGTTTGGCGTCCTTTTCATTGCCGGCTGGCTGTTCTCGACGATGACGCAGCAGCGTCATGCCCTGTACCTGCGCAGCGCGATGGAAATCTGGCTGTTCGTTGTTCTTGCCGTGTATTTCGCCTGGTTCTGGTCGCACGGCGGGCAGACCCTGGCGATGAAAACCTGGCGCATCCGCCTCGAACGCGCCGCCGGCGGTCCGGTCGGCTTCTGGCATGCGGTGCTGCGTTATGCGCTGGCCTGGATGTGGTTTCTGCCCGGCCTGGTGGTGGCCTGGCTGGTCGGCGCCAAAGGCTGGATGCTGGTCTTGATTCCGTGTGCCAGTGCCGCCATCTGGGCCATGCTGGCTTTTCTCGATCCGCAGCGCCAATTCCTGCATGACAGGATAGCCGGCACACGCCTGGTACGGCTGCCTCTGACGCTGGGCAAGCGCAAGCGCGCAAAGGCAGCCTGAGCGTCTGCGCCGGTGAGCGCCGCGCATGGCGCCGCATTCCAGTCCGACTCAACCAAGCCCTGCCCAGATATGGTCATCCGCGCCACGCGTATCCTGCTGTCCGTCCAGTTGCTGATTGCGGCAGCGCTCTACCTGCTCGCGATCAAGCGATTCGACATGAGCAATCACCTGCTGGCGGCATTGCTGGCCATCGGCGTGGTGCTGCTGGTGAGAATGGCCATTACGGCGAACAATTTCGGCCTGGCCTGGCTGTACCGCAGCGAAACGCCGGTTCACCACAGACTCAGCCGCGCCACGGCCATCCGCCTGTTCCTGACCGAGTACTGCGCTTCCATGATCACCTCCTCCTGGACCATGGGCTTCTGCACGTTCCGCGAATGGCGCGGCAAGGCGGAGCTGCCGCCGGTGCTGCTGGTCCATGGTTACGGCTGCAACAGCGGCTACTGGCACTTCATGAGCCGGGCATTGCGCCAGGCGGATATCAGCCATTACACGATCGACCTCGAACCGGTATTTGCCGGCATCGACCAGTTCGTGCCCGCGCTGCATGCGCGCATCGAGGAAATCTGCCGCATGACCGGGCAGCGCAAGCTCATCATCGTCGGCCATAGCATGGGCGGCCTGGTGGCGCGCGCGTACCTGCGCGACCACGGGGCGGCACGGGTGGCGCGCGTCATCACGCTGGGAACGCCGCACCGCGGCACCGGCCTGGCCCGCTTCGGGGCTGGCCATAATTCGCGCCAGATGCGCTGGCGTGGCAGCGCCACCGAAGGCCGCTGCAGTGCCTGGCTGGCGCGCCTTGAGCGCGCCGAGGACCCGGCGGCGCGCAGCCTGTTCCTGTCGATCTACTCCCACCAGGACAACATCGTGTCGCCGCAGTTGTCCTCGTCGCTTCCCGGCGCCGTCAATATCGAGTTCAATGGCGTTGGCCATGTCGCCCTGGGCATGCATCCGCGGGTGGTGAAGGAAGTCATTGCGACAATCAGGCAGGTACCCGCCGCCTGAAAAGCCTTATGCCGCCTTCCGGGCAAGCAGCCGCCAGAAGATCAGGCAGGGCACCAGAATCGATGGCAGCAGCAGCACCATGTTGCGCAGCGTCGCCATCCACGGAAACGGGTTGAAGTGGATCGCCCACCATCCCACCGTCAGCACCATCCACAGGCAGGCGGCAAGCACCGCGATCGCCGCATCCAGCCTGCGCTGGCGCAACCGCCATGCCGCCAGCGCCAGCAGCGGCGGCAGAACATAGAGCAGGCTGGACTTGACCGAAGTCCAGAGCGCGCCGTACATCGCATCGAATGAAAAGCGCGGCGGACTGAACTGCAATGAAAGAAACAGACAGGCAATGCCAGCCAGCCATGCCCATGCGATGGCAATGATGCAGGTCCTGACGGTTTGATTTATTTCCATGAACGTGTCGTCACCCTTTGCGCATGGCGGGACTGCCATTGCGTGGCCAGGTTGCAATTGAAACTTTTCGATTGTATGGCAACCATATGGAAGAGCCTTGATGCTTCCGTGCATGCGGCACGGCGCAGCGGGCATGGCCTTAAAGGAATTGCAATGAACAGAATTTTCAACTCTCTGGCTGCTGCGGTATTGCTGGCCGCCAGCACAGCCAGCGGCGCAGCCGATCTGGTGGACAAGGCGGCGTCGGCAACCAATCTCAAGATTTTTTCGGCCGCCGTCAAATCCGCCGGATTCAATGAAACGCTGAAGGGAACCGGCCCCTATACCGTGTTTGCTCCCAGCGACGAGGCATTTTCCAAGCTGCCCGCAGGCAGCTGGGAAGCGCTGTCGAAGGACAAGGTCAAGCTGGCCGCGGTGCTGGCGCACCATGTGGTGCCGGGCAAGATGCTGGTCACCGAAGTCAAGCCGGGCCACATCAAGACCACGCAGGGCGACTTCGTCACGGTCAAGTCCGACAATGGCAAGATCACGGTCGACCAGGCCAACGTGATCGAGAGCGACGTGGCCGCCGACAATGGCGTGATCCATATCCTCGACAAGGTGGTGATGCCCGAGTGAAGCAGCGGCCAGCGAGCGTCATGAGCCGGCGCTCCTGCTTCGGGATTGCCGCCGTCGATGCTATCCTATGCCCCCACCCGACAGTTCACGCCCCCTTCCCCGCCAATGCAAGCAAAAGCGCCACGCCGCACCCGCGAACGGATACTGGAACTATCGCTGCGCTTGTTCAATGAGTTCGGCGAGCCGAACATCACTACCACCATCATTGCCGAGGAGATGGGCATTTCGCCCGGCAACCTGTACTACCACTTCCGCAACAAGGACGACATCGTCGACTCGATCTTTGCCCAGTTCGAAGGTGAGATCCTGCGCATGCTGTCGGTGCCCGCGGACCGCCGCCCGACCATCGAGGACGTGTGGCTCTACCTGCACCTGATTTTCGAGCTGCACTGGCGCTATCGTTTCTTCTACCGCGACCTGTCCGACCTGCTCTCGCGCAACCGCAAGCTCGAACTGCAGTTCAAGGAAATCTACAAGCACAAGATCCTGGTCGCACGGCAGCTTTGCGAAGGCTTGCGCAGCGACAGTGCATTGCAGGCAAGCGATATGGAAATCGATGCGCTGGCATCGAACATCGTGGTGGTGGCAAGCTACTGGATGTCATATGAGTACGTGCTCAATCCACGCAGGTACACCGAGCAGCAGGTGATGGCGGACGCCCTGATGCGCGGCTGTTACCAGGTGCTGTCGCTGATCGGCCCCTATCTGCGGGGCGATACGCATGCGCTGTTTCTGAAGCTGGTCGAGGAATACTCCAAGCGACCCAGGTAAAACGGTAGAGCAAGTCAAATCAAGTCCATTCAATTCATTCAATCAGGTTGCATCACAATGAAAAAAATCAGATCACTCTGTGTCTATTGCGGCTCCGCGATGGGCGCCTCCGAGCGCTATGCACAGGCAGCCCGCGCACTGGGCGAGGAACTCGTCAGGCGCGACATCGGGCTGGTGTACGGCGGCGGCAATGTCGGCCTGATGGGCGCCATCGCCGATGCCGTGATGCAGGGCGGCGGCCGCGCCACCGGCGTGATTCCCCAGGCGCTGATGAAGCGCGAGGTTGGCCATCATGGCCTGACCGAACTGCATGTGGTGAAGGACATGCACGAACGCAAGGCCATGATGGCCGAGCTGTCGGACGGCTTCATCGCCATGCCGGGCGGCTTTGGCACGCTGGAGGAATTGTTCGAGGTCACGACCTGGGCGCAACTGGGCCTGCATGAAAAGCCGATCGGCCTGCTGAATGTCGACGGTTTCTATGACGGCCTGACCGGCTTTGCCAGCCATCTGGTAAGTCAGGGCTTCGTGCGCCCGGACCATGCCAGCCTGCTGATGCATGCGCCCGGCGCGCCCGCGCTGCTGGACCTGCTGGAGAATTTCGTGCCCAGCCACACGGTGAAGTGGCTGGAGCGGGAACAGGCACAGAAGATCGTGCCCTGAAGCTGGCAGCTGAGAGCTCTCAGCCGGCGAGCGCCTGGCGGAAGTCTTCCAGCAGGTCTGCATTGTCCTCGATGCCGACCGACACCCGGATCAATGACTCGGCGATGCCCATGCTGGCACGCCGCTCGGGGCCCATTTCATAAAAAATGGTATGCGCTACCGGGATCACCAGCGTGCGGGTGTCGCCGAGATTGCTGGCCGGGATGGCCAGGCGCAGCCGGTTCAGGAAGTCGAAGCAGTCGATGCCATCCTTCAACTCGAAGCTCAGCAGGCTGCCATAGGCGCGGAACAGCTCGCCGGCCAGCGCATGCTGCGGATGTGACTTCAGCCCCGGATAATGCACCGCCGCCACCCGCTCGTCGGCATCCAGCATTTCGGCCAGCGACAGCGCATTGCTGCATTCCCGCTCCAGCCGCAGTGCCATGGTTTCCGCACCGACGGCGATATGGTGGGCCGCTTCCGGACCGAGCGTGCCGCCGAAGTCGCGCAGCGCCTTGGCGCGGATCTGCGCCATGCCCCACTGCACCGGCGGAAACTTCCTGTAGTTTTCGGCGATATGCGGATAGCGGGTCCAGTCATATACACCGGTATCGGTCAGGCTGCCGCCCAGGGCGATGCCGTGGCCGGCAATCGACTTGGTCAGCGCATTGACAACCAGCCCCGCGCCAACCGCCCTGGGTTGGAACAGATACGGCGAGGTCATCGTGTTATCGACGATGAACAGGATGCCCCGCTCGCGGCACAGCGTGCCGATGCGCGCCAGATCCGCTATCTGGGTGCGCGGATTGGCGATGGTTTCCACGAACACCAGCCGGGTTGCCGGCGTCAGCGCCGCTTCGACATTGGCCACCTCGGTTGCATCCACCATCGAAACGGTCACGCCCTGCGCGCCTACGGTCTGCCACAGGCTGTTGGTATTGCCGAACAGGAAGGCCGACGAAACAACATGATCGCCCTCGCGCAGCAGCGCCTGCGCCACTGCGCCTATGGCTGCCATGCCGGTCGAAAAGCAGATGGTGCCGTAGCCGTTTTCCATCTTGGTGATCTTGTCTTCCAGCGCCGACACGGTGGGGTTGCCCTGGCGGCCATAGCGGTAGCCGGGCTGCCGTCCCTGGAATACCGCTGCCAGCTCGCGTGCATCCTTGTAGCCGAAGGCGACCGAGGTATGGATGGGCTTGTGCAGGGAGCCATGCTCGATCGGTTTCTGCCGGTCGCCGTGCAGGATGGTGGTGGTGAAGCCGTACTGCGGTTTGTGATTCTCGTTCATCGGTGTGCAGATTCGCAAAAGCGGGTTGCGCCGCGTGGCCGCCGGCAGCGGCCACGGGCATGAGACGCATCAGGCTCAGTCGGCCGGCGCCAGCGACAGGTTCAGCTGGGAGCGCACCATGTCTTCGTTCGACGGCTGCGCATTGCCGCGCGTGGTTTCGATGCGGTCGAGATAGTCGCGGGAAATGTCGCCGGTGACGTAGTTGCCGTCGAAGCAGGACGCCTCGAAGCGCTGGATGGCCGGATTGGCGTCGGAAATCGAGCGCTTCAATGCTTCCAAGTCCTGGTACACCAGCGCATCGGCGGTGATTTCACGGCAGACTTCCTCTTCCGTGCGGCCGTAGGCAATCAGTTCGCTGCGGGTCGGCATGTCGATGCCGTACACGTTCGGGAAGATCACCGGCGGCGCGGCGGAGGCGAAGATCACGCGGCGGGCGCCGGCGTCGCGCGCCATCTGCACGATCTCGCGGCTGGTGGTGCCGCGCACGATGGAATCGTCCACCAGCAGAACGCTCTTGCCCTTGAACTCGGAGCCGATCGCATTGAGCTTCTGGCGCACCGACTTGCGGCGGATCGCCTGCCCCGGCATCAGGAAGGTGCGGCCGATATAGCGGTTCTTGATGAAGCCTTCGCGGTAATCGAGATTGAGCTTCAGCGCCAGTTCGATGGTGGACGGACGGGAGGAATCGGGAATCGGCATCACCACGTCGATGTCGCCGGCGCTGAACTGGCGACGGATCTTGTCGGCCAGGTATTCACCCATTTTCAGGCGGGAATGGTAGACCGAGGCGCCGTCGATGACGGAGTCCGGACGGGCCAGGTAGACGAATTCGAAGGCGCAGGGATTGAGCACCGGATTTTCCGCGCACTGCTGGCTGACCATGTTGCCGTCGATGTCGATGAAGATCGCTTCGCCAGGCGTCACGTCGCGCACGAAGCGAAAGCCCAGTCCCTCCAGCGCGACCGACTCGCTGGCCACCAGGTACTCGGTGCCGGCGTCGGTTTCGTTCACGCCCAGGCACAGCGGACGGATGCCGAAAGGATCGCGGAAGGCCAGCATGCCGACGCCGGCGATCTGCGCCACCACGGCGTAGGAGCCGCGCACGCGCTTGTGCAGCGACGCCACCGCCTTGAACAGCGCCGACGGATCCAGCGAGTAACCCAGCGTTGCCTGCTGGATTTCATGGGCCAGCACGTTGAGCAGCACTTCCGAGTCGGAACTGGTGTTGATGTGCCGGCGGTCGTTGCGGAACATCTCGATCTTGAGCTGTTCCCAGTTGGTCAGGTTGCCGTTATGGGCCAGGGTAATGCCGAACGGCGCATTCACGTAGAAAGGCTGGGCTTCCTCTTCGCTGGAAGAACCGGCGGTCGGATAACGGCATTGACCAATGCCCATATTGCCTGGCAGCGAACGCATGTTGCGGGTGCGGAACACATCGCGCACCATGCCGTTTGCCTTGTGCATGTAGAACTTGTTGCCCTGATTGGTCGCAATGCCCGCCGCATCCTGACCGCGGTGCTGCAGCAGCAGCAATGCATCGTAGATCAGCTGGTTGACGGGGCTTTGGGAGACGACGCCTGCAATGCCACACATGGTGGAACTCCTAACTAAGACAATTCAAAACTGTACATGCCGGGCAAATTCGCCGGGCAGGAAAGGCTTGACGCTGCGGGCCGCGGATTCGGCCAGGGGGCTAAGCATCGCATCTTTCCAGAAAGGCTGCTGCGGAATGGCAGTCATGCCGCATATCAACACTGCTACCAGCACGATCAACATGCCGCGCGCAAAGCCGAACACGCTTCCCAGGCCGCGGTCGATGAATGAAAGGCCGCCGGCCTTGATCAGCGCCTCGCACATCAGAATCAGCAAACCCATCAGCAGCCGGGTGCCGATGAACAGCACCACGAAAGCGATGATGAGCCGGGTCAGCGCGCCCGGCACGGCTGCCGGCAGCCACTGCGCCAGGATTTCGCCGTACATGTTCGCCACCACAAATGCCGCCACCCAGCTCACCAGCGACAATACTTCGCGAACCACGCCGCGCATGGTGCTGATGATGACCGACGCGACCAGAATGAACAGAGTCAAATAGTCGAAGATCGTCACGCCGCCTGCCAGCCTGGATCAGGCCGGCACCAGCGTGCCAGCCAGGCCAATCTTCGACAGCTTGGCACGTACCCGATCGGCTTCTTCCTTGCTGCTGAAGGGGCCGACGCGGATGCGGGTCCGGCTGCCGCCATCCGTCGATACTTTCTGCGTGAACGAAGAAATACCGGCGGAACGCAACTTGTCCTGCAATTCATCGACCTTGTCCTGCGTTGCCAGTGCCGCAACCTGCACCACGAAGCGGCCGGATTCCTTCTTTGCTTCCGGTTTGGGCTCCGCGCGGCCTTCGAGGATGGCCCTGGCGCGGCTGGCCTCGTCCACCTTCTCGACCGCGTGCGGCGTCGGCTTGGCTTCCGGCTTGGCATGGGCCAGTTCGGTCTTGCGCTCGGGCTTGGCTTCGTTCTTGCCCTCGGGCTTGGGTGGGCGCGGCGTTTCGGCGCGCGGCTCGGCCCTGGGCTTGGGTTCAGGCTTGACCAGCTGCGGCATTTCCGAACGCGCCGCGGTGGAAGGCACGGCTTCGCTCGGGGTTGGCAGGCTGGCGGGATCGATGACTTCCTCGTCCTTGTCCAGGCCGGCGTTGCTGGGCAGCTTCGGTGCGCTCGCCACCGGCGGCGGCGTCTGCACGGTGCCGGCCTGGGTACGCTTGTCCTTGGAGGGAATGTCGATGGCGATGTCGTCGGTGACCGGCTTGGGCTCGGAATCCAGGATCATCGGCAGACCGACCACCGCGGCCAGCACCAGCGCCACGGCGCCGACCAGGCGGCGGCGGGCACGTTTCTTCTCGGGAAGCACCGGGTCGGACGCCCTGCGTTCCTTGCCCGTCTTGCCGCGCTTGCCGCGGCTGCGCACGGCGTCGGAATCCTCCTCGGCACGCGATTGAAAGGTGCTGTCGGAACGGGATTCCTGCTTGTTTTTGCGGAGGAATGAGAGCAAGCCCATGCGATTGATGCTGAATTTGTCAGTGATATTCGGATTTACGTGCGGCTATCACGCCTGCTACTGTAAGGAAAGATCCGAAAACCGCAATTCTATCATTCTCCCCTGCCCTGCTTCTCGCATTTGCATAGGCTTCTTCCGGGCTGGCAAAGGTCAGGATGCTATGTTCGGCATCCAGCGCCCCGGCACCCTGTACACCGGCTTCGGATAATTTTTCCGCAATGCTCGCTGCACTGGCCGCCCTAGGCAGAGGTAAATCAGTCACACACCAATGGTCGATATGCGGCTTCATGTGCGAAATGATGCCGTCAATATCCTTGTCGCTCATCGCACCGAACACCGCAAAGGTGTAAGGATGGAAACCCATGTTGCCGAGATTCTGGGCCAGTGCGCCGGCCGCATGTGGATTATGCGCAACATCCAGCACCACGGTCGGCCTGCCAGGCAGCACCTGGAAGCGCCCCGGCAACTCCACCATGGCCAGTCCGCTGCGCACTTCCTGGGCGCCGAGCGGCAGGCGGTCGCGCAGCGCTTCCAGCGCCGCCAGCGCTGCGCAGGCATTGAGCAGCTGGTTGGCGCCCCGCAGCCCGGGATAGCCCAGGGCATTGCGGCGCATGTTCCGGCCGCCGTAATTCCACTGCTGCTTGTCGCCGGAATAATTGAAATCCCTGCCCAGCAGCCACAGGTCGGCGCCGATATCCTCCGCATGCTTTTTCAGCGACTCCGGCGGAACCGGGTCGCTGCAGATCGCCGGCCGGCCGCTGCGGAAGATGCCGGCCTTTTCAAAGCCGATCTGCTCGCGCGTCACGCCAAGGTATTCGGTATGGTCGATGTCGACGCTGGTGACGATGGCCACATCGGCGTCGATCACATTGACCGCATCCAGCCGCCCGCCCAGCCCGACTTCCAGGATCGCGGCATCCAGGCCGGCCTGGGCAAACAGGCGCAGTATCGCCAGCGTGGTGAATTCGAAATAGGTCAGCGACACGTCGCCGCGTGCAGCCTCGACCGCCTGGAACTGCTCGACCAGGGTCGCATCGTCGACGATCTCGCCGTTCATGCGTGCCCGCTCATTGAAATGCACCAGGTGCGGCGAGGTATAGAGTCCGACCCGATAGCCCGCCTGCAGCAGGATGGACTCCAGCATTGCGCAGGTCGAACCCTTGCCATTGGTGCCGCCCACGGTGATGACCGGGCAGTCAAAGCGCAGGCCGAGGGCGTCGCGCACCCGGGCTACCCGCTCAAGACCCATGTCGATCGCTTTGGGATGCATGGCTTCGAGGCGGCTCAGCCAGTCGGGAAGCGTGGTGGGCAGGTTTGGATTGTTCATGACAGGCTATCTGGAGACGGATGGGCAATTGAAAAGGCCCGGACCTGCGACAGGTCCGGGCCATGGAGAAGAAGTCGGCCGCTTACGCGAGGACGTCGGCTGACTGGTTCTGCAGCAGCGCCAGCAGGCGGGCGATTTCCTCGCGCATCTTGCGACGGTCGACGATCATGTCCACCGCGCCCTTCTGCACCAGGAATTCGGCGCGCTGGAAGCCTTCCGGCAGCTTTTCGCGCACCGTGTTTTCGATCACGCGCGGGCCGGCAAAGCCGATCAGCGCCTTTGGCTCAGCAATCACGACGTCGCCCATGAAGGCGAACGATGCCGACACGCCGCCCATGGTCGGGTCGGTCAGCACCGAAATGAAGGGCAGGCGCTTTTCCGACAGCTTGGTCAGCATGGCGGTGGTCTTGGCCATCTGCATCAGCGACAGCAGGCCTTCCTGCATGCGGGCGCCGCCGGTGGCGGTGATGCAGATGAAGGGCACCTTCTGTTCCAGCGCCATCTGGGCGCCGCGCACGAAGCGCTCGCCCACGACCGAGCCCATCGAGCCGCCCATGAATTCGAATTCGAAGCAGGCAATCACCACAGGTAGCGACATGATGGAGCCGCCCATCACCACCAGCGCGTCGGTTTCGCCGGTGGCTTCCATGGCCGACTTCAGGCGTTCCGGATATTTCTTGCTGTCCTTGAATTTCAGGGTGTCGACCGGCAGCGCCTCATGGCCGATTTCATAACGGCCTTCGGCGTCGAGCAGCGCGTCGAGGCGCTCGCGGGCGCGGATGCGCAGGTGGTGGCTGCACTTGGGGCAGACGTGGATGTTCGATTCCAGATCGGTGCGGTACAGCACCGCCTCGCAGGACGGGCACTTGACCCAGAGTCCTTCCGGCACCGACTTGCGGTTGGCCGTGCCGGAACGTTGTATGCGCGGGGGTAGCAGTTTCTCTAGCCAGCTCATGGCGACCTCTTTTTCAATATTGTGCTGTTCTTGGGATGCCCCATGGACGCGGCGCCGGCCGCGCACAAGGCGGCAATATTACACCGACCGACCGACGGCTGCGCTGCGTTCGTCGAGCGCCTGGCGGATCGTGGCGACAAAGGCATGGGCCACCGCCACCGCCTCGTCCTGCGGCGCATTTTCCATTTCCTGGATGATGCGGCTGCCGATCACCACGCCATCCGCCACCGAGGCGATGGCGCAGGCGGTGGCGGCGTCGCGGATGCCGAAGCCGACGCCAATGGGCAGTTTCACGTCGCGGCGGATGTGCTCGATGCGGCGGCTGACCTCGGCTATGTCGATATTGCCGGCGCCGGTCACGCCCTTGAGCGACACGTAATAGCTGAAGCCGCCGCCGACCTTGGCCACCTGGCGGATGCGCTCTTCGGTGGACGTGGGCGCCAGCAGGAAAATTGTATCCATGCCGTTTTCCTTCATCAGGCGCGCGAATTCCTCGCACTCCTCGGGCGGATAGTCGACCACGATGGTGCCGTCGACGCCGGCGTCGCGCGCCGCCGTGACGAAGGCTTCCTGGCCCATGCGCTCGATCGGATTGGCGTAACCCATCAGCACCACCGGCGTGGTGGTGTTGGTGCGGCGGAATTCGCGCACATAGCCGAGCACGTCGCCGGTGCCGACGCCGTGCTTCAGGGCGCGCTCGCTGGCGCGCTGGATCACCGGGCCTTCGGCCATCGGGTCGGAAAACGGAACGCCCAGTTCCAGCACGTCGACGCCGCCGGCGACCAGGGAATGCATCAGCGGCACCGTCAGTTCAGGCGCCGGATCGCCGGCGGTGATGAAGGTGATCAGCGCGGTTCTTTTTTGTGCCGCCAGCGCGGCGAAGGTAGGTTCTATGCGGGACATGGCCTGTATGTATGATGCAGCCGGCAAAGGCCGGCTGGGGAATTAGTCGAATTTGCTGCCGGGAGCGAAAACCGCGGCGCTACTGCCCGCCGGGTTCCCGCCCGCTTCCTACAGAGCGCGCCTGGTGCGTTCGGCGACGGTATGCATGTCCTTGTCGCCGCGTCCGGACAGGTTGACCAGGATGCTCTTGTCCTTGGGCAGCGTCGCGGCCAGCTTGGCGGCATAGGCCAGCGCGTGGCTCGATTCCAGCGCCGGAATGATGCCTTCGATGCGGCAGCTCTTGTGGAAGGCGTCGATCGCTTCGTCATCGGTGATCGACACATACTGGGCGCGGCCGATGTCCTTCAGCCAGGCATGCTCGGGCCCGACGCCGGGATAGTCGAGGCCGGCCGAGACCGAATGGGTCTCGATGATCTGGCCATTCGCATCCTGCAGCAGATAGGTGCGGTTGCCGTGCAGCACGCCCGGCGTGCCGGCCAGGAGCGATGCCGAATGCTTGCCGGTCTCGATGCCGTTGCCGGCGGCCTCGACGCCGATCAGCTGCGTGTCCTGGTAGGGAATATACGGATGGAAGATGCCCATGGCATTGGAGCCGCCACCGATGCAGGCCACCACGTAGTCCGGCTGGCGGCCGGTCATTTCGGGCATCTGGGTCAGGCATTCCTCGCCGATCACGGACTGGAAGTCGCGCACCATCATCGGATACGGATGCGGGCCGGCCACGGTGCCGATGATGTAGAAGGTGTTTTCGATGTTGGTGACCCAGTCGCGCATGGCTTCATTGAGCGCGTCCTTCAGGGTCTTGGAGCCGGACTCCACCGGCACCACCTTGGCGCCCAGCAATTCCATGCGGTACAGGTTCTGGATCTGGCGGCGGGTGTCTTCGCTACCCATGTAGACCACGCATTCCAGGCCGAAGCGGGCGCAGATGGTGGCGGTGGCCACGCCGTGCTGGCCGGCGCCGGTTTCCGCGATCACGCGCGGCTTGCCCATGCGCTTGGCCAGCAGCGCCTGGCCGATCACGTTGTTGATCTTGTGGGCGCCGGTGTGGTTCAGGTCTTCGCGCTTGAAGTAGATCTGCGCGCCGCCGACCATCTCGGACCAGCGCTTGGCATGGTAGATCGGGCTGGGACGGCCGACGAAATGCTTCAGCTCGTAGTTGAATTCGGCCAGGAATTCCGGGTCTTTCTGGTAATGCGCATAGGCCTCGCGCAGCTCGGTCAGTGCGTGGGTCAGGGTTTCGGAGACGAAGCTGCCGCCATACGGGCCGAAATGGCCGCGGGCATCGGGCAGGTTGTACTGGCCCAATGGCTGGGCATTGCTGGTTTGGGTAGTCATGCTGTTCCTTCGGGGTGTGCCTGTTGGAGACGGGCGTCGCCGGCGCGCACTGCCGCTGTGAAAGCGCGCATCATGCCGCCGTCCTTGACGCCCTTTTCGCGTTCGATGCCGCTGCTGACATCGACCGCGTAGGGTCGAACGCGCAACACCGCCTCAGTCGCGTTTTGTACGCTCAAGCCACCACTTAAAACGACCCGAGGCGCGAGTTCTTCTGGGATGAGAGACCAATCGAAAACCTTTCCGCCGCCGCCGTAGGCATCGACCCAGGTATCCAGCAGCAGGGCCGAATAACGGTCGCCGCCGGCGCGACAAATGGAGTCGTATTCTAGCAAATCGGCGGCCGTCGTATCGGGACGGACCCGGAATGCCTTCAGAAACGGCAGGTTTACCGCCGCCGCCAGCGCATGGCACTGCTCGGGTGTTTCATCGCCATGGAACTGCAGCAGCGACAGCCTGGCCGCGGCGCTGGCCTGCCGGACTTCCTCCTCGCCGGGATTGACGAACAGGCCCACGGTGGCAATGAAAGGCGGCGTCGCCGCCGCCAGCACCGCCGCCTGCGCCAATGAGACGCTGCGCGGGCTGGGCGGATAGAACACCAGGCCGATCGCATCGCAGCCGGCGCTGACCGCGTCGGCGACATCCTCCGGACGGCGCAGGCCGCACAGCTTGATGCGGGTACGCTGCTGCATGGAATGAAAGGTCATAGGGCGAACACCGGGTTGGAAATAGCGTGGGCAGGCAATTTCCAGTTGGGGCCGTAATCGATCTTCGCAAGGTACAGGCCGTCTGGCATGAAGGTTGGCGCCGCCTGGGTGCGGTCACGGCCAGCCAGCAGTTCCGCGATCCAGCTTTCCGGGCGGCTGCCGTTGCCCACATAGATCAGCGAGCCGACGATATTGCGCACCATGTGATGCAGGAAGGCATTGGCCGTGAGCGTGAAGCGGATCAGCTCGCCCTGCCGCTCGATGTCGATCGCCCGCATGGAGCGCACCGGCGAATTGGCCTGGCACTGGGCGGCCCGGAATGCCGAGAAATCCAGGTCGCCGATCAGCGCCTGCGCGGCGCGGTGCATCGCTTCGGCGTCGAGCGGCCGGAATACCCAGCCGGCGCGGGAATGCAGCAGCGGCGAGCGGACCGGGCTGTTGTAGAGGTAGTAATGATAGGTGCGGCAACGGGCGGAGAAGCGCGCATGGAACGGGTCGGCGCCCGCCTCCACCGTCACATCCTGCGCCCAGCGCACCGCGATGGACGGAGGCAGGAAACTGTTGAGGCCGCGCACCCACGACTGCGACGGCCGGTCGATGTCGGTATCGAAATGGGCGACCTGTTCGATCGCATGCACGCCCGCGTCGGTGCGACCGGCGCACTGGATATCGAGATCGCGCTGGGCGAACTGCAAGCCGGCTGCCTGCAGCATATCCTGCACGGTCTGCCGGTGCGGCTGGGTCTGCCAGCCCTGCCAGGGCGTGCCGTCGTATTGAATGCCGATTGCAATGCGTTTCAAGGTAAGTCCGTTGTATCGATGTCGTGATAATGACAAAACGGGCGACAGCAGCGCTGCGCCCGTTTCTGAAGGAGCAAGACAGATTTAGTCGAGCTTGGCCAGCAGGACCTTGGCCTTTTCGCTTTGCTCGTTGTCGCCGCCCTTGATGACTTCTTCCAGCAGTTCCCGGGCGCCCTCGCGGTCGCCGATTTCCTGATAGGCCGATGCCAGGTCAAGCTTGGTTGCCATCTCGGCCGCATTGGAATACGAGGTTTCTCCCAGGGTTGGCACGTCCTGCAGCGCGGCATCGGTGGCGCCGTGCGGGTCGAGGTCCAGGCTGATGCCGGACAGGTCGAAATCCATCGGCGCCGACTCGTCATGGACGGCGGCCGTTTCAGCCGGCCTGCCCGGCACATCGAGTTCCAGCGGCGGGAATTCATCGTCATCCAGGCTGGGCGCAGCGCTCGCCGATGCCGCATCCGGTTTCGGCAAATCGAGGTCGTCGAGCTTGAAATCCATCAGGCGGGAGTCGGCAGGCGCCGCTTCGGCCGGTTCTTCGTCGGCATGGACCGCCGGCGGCGTGGGCGGCGGCGTCTTGCCGAAGCTGTCGAGGTCGAAGTCGAAATCCAGCAGGTTGGAGGCTGGCTCCGGGGTGGCCGGAGTCGCTTCCGGATCTGCTGCGGGGCCGGCAGCGGGAGCGGCATGCAGATCAGGCACGTCGGCGCTGTCGACATCCGGAAGTGCCGGAGCGACCGGCATCTCGCTGCTTGCCAGTGGCGTTTCGGTCAGGTCGGGCGCCGCAGTGTCCTGCTCGGTCGTCTCGGCGTCGACCTTTTCGCTGGCAGCCGGCGCATCGTCCTGATGCGACTGCTGGGTCGTGTTGAGCAGCGCGTCGAAATCGATCTCGTTGCCGTGCGCCTCGTCGGCGGTGGATGCGGCGGCGGCCGCGGCGAGCCCGGCACCGGCGGCCAGGCCAGCGCCTGCACCCGTGTCCAACCCGTCGGATGGCTTGCGCGCCGACGCGTACAGCGGATTCGTTGGATCCAGCGACAGGCCCAGGATTGCAGCCTGTGCCCATTCCTCGCCCTCGCCCTTGGTCAGGCTGAACAGCTCGGTGGCGGTTGCTTCGAATGCGCGCAGGTCCTTGCGGGCGGCATAGATCTCCAGCAGCTTGCCACGAACGGCAGCGCGATCCGGCTGGGTGCGCAGGGCCTCCTTCAGGATTTCCTCGGCCTGGGCATCGCGGCCGTAGGCAATGTAGACGTCGGCCTCGGCAACCGGATCGACTTCATTGGTGTCGAGCTGGCTGGCCGAGGGCGAGAAATTCGAATTGAATACGCTGTTGTTGGTATCCACGCTCTGGCCGCCGGCGGCGCCGAACAGGGAGTTGGTCTTCAGCGTCGAGGTCGGCATGATGCTGGTGCCGCGTATGGCCTTCGCCTGCTTTGCCTTGCGCGAACGGATGATGCCCAGCGCCGCCAGCAAGGCCAGCACCAGCGCCGATCCGCCCAGCACGGCCGGATTGCCGGTCAATTCTTCCAGCATGCCTGGCTCGGGTGGAGGCGGCGGTGCCGGGACGGCTGGTTTCGGCGCCGGCTTGGCAGCCTGGGCGGCTGGCGCTGCTGCGGCGGCATTGTCAGCCGCCGGCGCAGGCGTAGGCGTTGGCGTGGTGGCCGCCGGCGGCGCGCCAGCCTCTGCTGCCGGCGGCGTGGCGCTGGCGGCAGAGGCTGGTGCAGCGCTGGCTACCGCGGCGGCTGCCGGCTGGTCGCTGGCAGCGGCTGGCTTTTCCTGCGCGGCAGGCGCGGCCGCCTGATTCTGACGGGCGGCGAGATCGCGATTCTTGATTTCCAGCAGGCGCTGCAGGTCGCCGACCGTCTTTTCCAGTTCCTTGACCCGCGAATTGGCTTCGGCCAGCGCCTTTTCCTGGGCAATCCGCTCCTCGGCGTCCGCACCCGAAACCGGTGCGCCGGAGCGCGACACCTGGAGACGGTCGCGCGTTTCGCCGCCCGTGTTGCGCTGTTCCTCGACGCGGGAAGTCACCTTGCCCGACGCCAGCTGGCCGCCCTCGCCCTGGCCGGTGGCGCTGCCGGCGACCTGGCTGGCCAGGCGGTTGCGGTAATTATTGAAATCGGCCGATTGCGCCACCACGATGCGCCGCGCCTCGCCGTTGCTGACGCTGCGGGCGGCTTCGGCGTTGGGCACCGACAGGATCTGTCCCGTGCGCAGCCGGTTGATGTTGTTGCCGACGAAGGCATTGGGATTGGCCCTTTGCAGGGCCACCAGCATCTGGTCGAGCGACACGCCTTCCGGCTTGACCTGGCCGGCGATCGCGGCCAGTGTATCGCCGCGCTTGACCGGATAGCTGTCGCCGCTGGCGGCGGCTTCGGCCGCTGGCGCGGCGGCCGGTGCGGCACGGCTGGCTTGCTGACGGGCTGCCGGAGCGGCCGGCGTTGCTGCCGGAGCGGGCGCCGTTTCGGCCGGCTGGGCGCGGCGGCTTCCGACCGGGTCCAGCAACACCACGTATTCGCGCAGAAGACGGGTGCCGTTGCTGCTGACTTCCAGCAGCACGTCGACAAACGGCTCGTTCATCGGCTGCGATGAAGTAATACGAACCACCTGGCGATTGCCTCGCTGTTCGACGGCGAAGCGCAGATTCGCCAGCGAGGGATTGAATTCGATGTTGGCCTGCCGGAATGCCGCTGCCGGCGCCAGCCTGACCGACACATTGCCGGCCTCCTCCTTGCTGACCGACGTCAGTTCGATTTCCGCCTGCAGCGGCTGACCCAGGGCGGACAGCACGGTCAACTGGCCCAAGCCCGCGGCGCCTGCGCTGGCGCCGCCCAAAATAGCAGCGGAGACCACCGCTGCGCCTAGCGCCCTCCGTGCAAGGGAAGACGATTTTCCGGACATCTTTTCAGTGGTTTTTTTGGGCATAGGGGCTTGTTCCGCGGCACATCCGGCTGGGCCGGACTGCGCCATAAAGGCTGCGATCGGGAAGTTTCACCTTATCACCGGCGCGCTGGCGCTTGCAAGCAAGCCCCGGTGCGCCGGATAAAGCAAACCCGTCAAAGTTCGCGTGAGCGACAATTTGACGGGCTGACGTTGCGTTACGGCAACATAATCTACGACTTGGGACTGCGCTTGTCAAGCGTCCAGCACGATGCGCAGCATGCGGCGCAGCGGTTCGGCGGCGCCCCACAGCAACTGGTCGCCCACCGTGAAGGCCGACAGGTAGTCATTACCCATCTGCATCTTGCGCAGGCGACCGACCGGAATCGTCAGGCTGCCGGTCACCGCGGCGGGCGTCAGGTCCTTCATCGATGCTTCGCGGGTATTCGGCACCACCTTGGCCCACTGGTTGTTGCTGGCCAGGATGTCGTTGATCTCATCCAGCGGCACGTCCTTCTTCAGCTTGATGGTCAGCGCCTGGGAGTGGCAGCGCATTGCACCGATGCGCACGCACAGGCCGTCGACCGGAATCGCCGAACGCGCTTCGGCGCCGAATGCCGCGCCGCGGCCGAGGATCTTGTTGGTCTCGGCGCCGCCCTTCCACTCTTCCTTGGACACGCCATTGCCGAGGTCCTTGTCGATCCACGGGATCAGGTTGCCGCCCAGCGGCACGCCGAACTGCTTGGTCTCGTCGGCGCTCATCGAGTGCTGCTTGGCCAGCACCTTGCGGTCGATTTCCAGGATCGCCGATGCAGGGTCGTCCAGCAGCGACTTGACTTCGGCATTGATGGAGCCGAACTGGGTCAGCAGTTCGCGCATGTGCTGCGCGCCGCCGCCGGAGGCGGCCTGGTAGGTCATGGAGGTGATCCATTCCACCAGGTCATGCTGGAACAGGCCGCCCAGGCCCATCAGCATGCAGGACACGGTGCAGTTGCCGCCGATGTAGTTCTTCACGCCGCGCTTCAGCGCATTCTTGATCACGTCCAGGTTGACCGGATCGAGCACGATGATGGCGTCGTCGTTCATGCGCAGCGTCGAGGCGGCGTCGATCCAGTAGCCGTTCCAGCCAGCGGCGCGCAGCTTGGGGAAGACCTCGCTGGTGTAGTCGCCGCCCTGGCAGGTCAGGATGATGTCGCACTTCTTCAGCGCTTCGATATCGTTGGCGTCTTTCAGCGCAGTTTCGTTTTTCGCCTGCGCCGGCGCGCGTCCGCCCGCGTTTGACGTTGAAAAGAACACCGGTTCGATATGGGCAAAGTCGCCCTCTTCCTGCATGCGCTGCATCAGGACCGAACCGACCATGCCACGCCAACCTACCAAGCCTACGAGTTTCATCATCTTTCCCTGGATGTCATTAAATTGCCGCCGGCTCAGGAAGCCAGCGCCTTCACCACCGCGTCGCCCATTTCACGGGTGCCGACACGGGTCGTGCCTTCTTCATAAATATCGGGCGTGCGCAGTCCGGCCGCCAGCACCTTCTTCACTGCGTTCTCGATGCGGTCGGCCTGTTCCGGCCTGTTCAGCGAGTAGCGCAGCATCATCGCGGCCGACAGGATGGTGGCCAGCGGATTGGCCACGCCCTTGCCGGCGATGTCCGGCGCCGAGCCGTGCGACGGCTCGTACAGGCCCTTGTTGGCCGCGTCCAGCGAGGCCGACGGCAGCATGCCGATCGAGCCGGTCAGCATCGCGGCGGCGTCCGACAGGATGTCGCCGAACATGTTGCCGGTGACGATCACGTCGAATTTCTTGGGCGCGCGCACCAGCTGCATCGCGGCGTTGTCGACATACATATGGTCCAGCGCCACGTCCGGATATTCCTTGTGGACGTCGGTCACGATGTCTTTCCAGAACTGGAAGGTTTCCAGCACATTGGCCTTGTCCACGCTGGTCAGGCGCTTGCCGCGCTTTTGCGCCGCCTGGAAGCCGACATGGGCGATGCGGCGGATTTCCGGCTCGGCATAGCGCATGGTGTCGAAGCCTTCGCGCTCGCCCTTGAACGGGCCGTCGGGCGCGGCGCGCACGCCGCGCGGCTGGCCGAAATAGATGTCGCCGGTCAGTTCGCGGATGATCAGGATGTCCAGGCCCGATACCACTTCCGGCTTCAGCGTCGATGCGCCGGCCAGTTCCGGATACAGGATGGCCGGACGCAGGTTGGCGAACAGCTGCAGGTTCTTGCGCAGCCCCAGGATGGCCTGCTCGGGGCGCAGCGGACGGTCCAGCGTGTCGTACTTCCAGTCGCCGACCGCGCCGAACAGCACCGCGTCGGCTTCCTGCGCCAGCTTCAGCGTGCCTTCTGGCAGCGGATGGCCGTGCGCCTCGTAGCCGGCGCCGCCGACCGGCGCGCTTTCCAGCTCGAACTTCTCGTCCAGCGACTGCAGCACGCGCACTGCCTGTTCAATGATTTCCGGACCGATGCCGTCGCCCGGCAGGACTGCTATTTTCATTCTTTTCTTTCCTGTTGGTTCAGATGGTGTTGGCCAGCCAGGGCTGGGCCGCCAGGTGGCGTTCCTCGAAGGCGCGGATCCGGTCGGCCTTCTGCAGCGTCAGGCCGATGTCGTCCAGGCCGTTCAACATGCAGAACTTGCGGAAGGCGTCGATCTCGAACGGGAACACCGCGCTGCCATTGCTGGTGGCGACCGTCTGCTTTTCCAGGTCGACCACCAGCTTGTAGCCGGGGAAGGCCTTGACTTCATTGAACAGCTGGTCGACCTGCGCTTCCGTCAGCGCGATGGGCAGCAGGCCGTTCTTGTAGCAGTTGTTGAAGAAGATGTCGGCGAAGCTGGGAGCGATCACCGCGCGGAAGCCGTATTGGTCCAGCGCCCACGGCGCATGCTCGCGCGACGAGCCGCAGCCGAAGTTCTTGCGCGCCAGCAGAATGGAGGCGCCCTGGTAGCGCGGCTGGTTCAGCACGAAGTCCGGGTTCAGCGGACGCTTGCTGTTGTCCATGCCGGGTTCGCCATGGTCCAGGTAACGCCATTCGTCGAACAGGTTGGGGCCGAAGCCGGTGCGCTTGATGGACTTCAGGAATTGCTTGGGAATGATGGCGTCGGTATCGACGTTGGCGCGGTCCAGCGGCGCCACCAGGCCTTCGAGCAGGGTGAATTTATTCATGGGTATCGCTTCCTATCCGGTTACAGTGCGCGCACGTCGACGAAGTGGCCCGTCACGCCGGCCGCGGCGGCCATGGCCGGGCTGACCAGGTGGGTGCGGCCGCCGGCGCCTTGTCGGCCCTCGAAGTTGCGGTTCGAGGTGGAGGCGCAGCGCTCGCCCGGCTCCAGCCGGTCGGCATTCATCGCCAGGCACATCGAGCAGCCCGGCTCGCGCCATTCGAAGCCGGCATCGCGGAAGATGCGGTCCAGGCCTTCGCGTTCGGCCTGCTCCTTGACCAGGCCGGAGCCCGGCACCACCATCGCCAGCTTCACGTTGGAGGCGCGGAACTTGCCGCGCACCACGGCGGCGGCGGCGCGCAGGTCCTCGATGCGGGAGTTGGTGCAGGAACCGATGAACACCTTG
>Ga0308161_1000994_pt1 | contig 37515 bp, 34 predicted proteins | sample PhyFR2_FD_201034 | JGI IMG/M metagenome (GOLD analysis project Ga0308161, IMG submission 201034) | Phyllosphere microbial communities from UC Gill Tract Community Farm, Albany, California, United States - DLSLF.R2 | ecosystem: Host-associated > Plants > Phyllosphere > Unclassified | place: USA...
CCGGCAGCACCGGATCGAACGAGAGAGTGCGCACGCCGGCATCCCACTGCGCGCCGCTGGCGCCGATCAGCAGCCCCCAGGATGCGAGCGAGCGGGCGTAGTGGTTGCCGCACTCGATCTCGTTCCACGGGTTGCGGTGCGCCCCGTCGTAGCGGGCCCGCAGCGCGCGCTCGATGCGCAGCGCGTCGTCGTACCGCCCGGCGAACAGCAGCGAGACTGCGACCTGGTGCTCGATGCCCGTCCACACCTCGTCCGCGTAGACGAATGGCAGGGCGGGGCGCCCTCCTTCGGGCCAGGATGCCAGCAGCAGACCGCCCTCGTCGTTCAACGCGTACACCCTCTGGGTGCTCTCGTGATCGCGCAGGTCGCTGCGGTGGTTGTGCTGGACGATCGCGTCCAGCGCGGAGCGCACATGAGCTTCGGGCAGCAGGTACCCGAGACCGCCCAGGAAGGCATGGAACTGGCCGAGCAGCTGATCCGACAGCACGCCGTCGCCGTACTGGTAGCGGTGGGCGTCGACGTCGTCGATCACCTGCCGGTAGTACTGGCCGTTCCAGAGGACGCTCTCGATCGCGGCCGCGACATGGTCGGCCCGCAGGGCCCATTCCTGCGCGCGAGCCGTGTCGCCGAGATGCTCCGCCATGCGGACGCCGGCGCGCAGCGCGGCGAGGTGGATGATGTTCGAGAGCGGCTCGACACCATGGAACTCGATGTCGTAGGTGTTGTGCATCTCGCCGTCGAGCAGCCCGTCGCCGTCGTGATCCCATTCGCGGGCGGCGTAGTCGAGGGTGCGCGCCGCGGCGGGCCACAGCTCCCGGAGGAACTCGTCATCGCCGCAGAAGCGCCAGTCGCGGTGCAGGCGCAGGAAGGTGCCGAGCTGTCCGTCGACGGCGGGGCCGATGAACCAGCGGGGAGCCCCGAAAATCCTGTTGCCGCGGAACTTCTGCGCTCCGCTCTCATCGGTCTCGAGCAGGTACTCCGCGCGGCGGGCGCTGCGCTCCAGGCCAGGGAACAGCCAGGCCGCGGTCTGCGCGTACGACCAGACGTGGGTGCAGGTGCCCTCGCAGGAGCCGCCGTGGTCGAACGACCCCTCCCAGGCGGCGAAGACCGGTCCGTCGCCGAGCTCGGGGGTGGGCGATTCCAGCACGTAGCAGGTGGTGGAGCGGAGCGCGGCGATGTTGGCGCCGACCGCATCGGCGAGCACGGGATCGAGGGACCCGCCGTAGAGCTCCTCGACGAAGGCGTCGGTCGCGCCCTCCAGAGCGGGCAGGTCCCGGTGCAGCTGCGCCGCCGCGGCCCAGGCATCCGGCCACAGCGCCGAGTAGTGGTTGCGCACGATGGGGCTCAGCTCGTCGCGCAGGTCGGGCGTCCCGTCTTCCAGAGCGTCATCAAAAATGATGTGCCCGTGCCATCCCCGCCGGCGGTTGGGGAAGCTCCAGGCCAGCACGAACTCGAAGTCGCGCTCCTCCCCCGGCGCGAGCGTGTGCACGATGCCGAGCGATCCGGTGCGCACGCGGGGCAGCTTGGCGAGCATCTGCTCCTCGGTGAGCGCAGGCGCGTCCGGATCGGCATCCCTCTCGGCGAACAGCCCTCGGGGCTTGTCCTCCAGCGTCAGTCGCGGTTCGGGCGCGAGCAGGCCGTCATCGGCGAGGTCATTCCAGAACAGCCGCGCACCGTCGGGCCAGTAACTGGTGACCCACTGCGGCTTGACGGTCGTCGACGAGTCGGTCGTCGTCAGGCTCATGGTCCCGTAGCCGGGGTCGTCGTGATCGAGTTCGATGTCGAAGTCGAGACCGCGGATGCCGTCGCTCTCGCGCCAGCGCACCGACTGCGTGCCGCGCATGCCCCAGGGCGCGTCCGGCCCCGGCGTGCCCCGGCCGGCGGTGTGGCTCATGCTGCCGGCCACGGTGACGGTGACGGGTGCGTCACCGGGATTGGCGACCCGGTAGCGCAGCACGGCAGCGGGGATGCCGGAGGCGTCGGCGTCGAGCGGCACGAGCGGCGTGAACGCGTGCAGCGACACCGTCACGGGGAGCGTCGCGTCAGTGAAGTCGATGTCGACGACGGGATACTCGCCGTGCAGGCCTGCGGAGTCGAGCCGCGGAAGGCCGGCGAGCTCGTCGAACCCGTAGCCCGCATCGCGGTCATGACGTCCGCTGCTGCGTGCCTCGAGCACGCGGGTGACCGAGGGGCCGCCCTGCGGGGCGGCGTGGATCGCGAAGAAGGATCGAGGGTTGAGGCGTCCCTTGTCGGGCAGGTTCTCGAACTCCCAGTCGCGCAGCTCGCCGCGTGCGCCGAGCGACACGTTGCCCGTGCCGATTCCACCGAGCGGGAACGCCACGCTCTCGGCGGTGTGCGGGATCCGGCGGGCGCGGCGGTTCATCGCTCGCCCTCCCGGTGGGCCGCGTCCCGGTGGGCCGCGTCCCGCTGCGATTCCGCGAGCTCGTGCACGACCTCGGCAGTGCCCGCGTAGAGGCGCAGGTAGCGGTCGAACAGTTCGTCGTAGGCTGCACGACGGGCCGGGTCCGGCTCGATGCGATCCACGACGGGGTTCCAGTCCTCGATGCGCGGCGCGGCACCGACGGGCGCGACAGCGGTTGCAGCGAGGAACGCGGCGCCGTAGCTCGCGCCGATCGTCGTGGCCGGCACCTCCTGCACGAGCCCGGTGGCGTCCGAGACGATCTGCAGCCAGAGGCGCCCCTGCGTGCCTCCGCCGACGGCGACGATGCGGCGGATGTCCGCCCCCGCCTCGCGCATGGTCTCCACGTTGTGCCGCACGCCCAGTGCCGTGGCCTCGAGAGCGGCGCGGTACAGGTCGCCACGCCCATGACGGAGGGTGAGCCCGGCGATCACGCCGCGGGCATCGGGATCCTGAATGGGAGTGCGCTCGCCCGCGAAGTACGGCAGGAGCAGCAGGCCCCGCGCGCCGACGCCGGAGTCGGCCGCCTCGGCGAGCAGCCGCGGGTAGTCGGCATCCGTCAAGTCCTTGAGCCAGGCCGTGAGCGCACCCGACGTCGACATGCCGCCGGCGAGGTTCCGGGTGCCCTCGAAGGCCCCGGCGGTCGTCCACATCGAGGGCGTGCGCAGCGTCTCGGCGACGGTCGCCACGAGGAACATCGTGGTGCCGTACATCAGCATCAGGTCGCCGATGCCGTGCGCTCCGGCGCTGACCGCCTCGGTCCACGCGTCGATCGTGCCTGTGATCACTGGCGTCCCCTCGGGGATGCCGGTGAGGGCGGATGCCTCGGCCGTGACCGCACCCGCGATGTCCCCCGCCCAGGTCAGCGGGGGTGCCTCGATCCGGTCGGCGTAGGCATCCCACCAGGGCGCGTGCCAGCGCTCGCCCTCCACGTCGTAGAAGGGGGAGACCTGGCTGGCGGACTGGTGGTCGAGCACGTAGGCGCCGGTCAGCTTGTGCGCGAGCCAGGAGGCGGGCATGAACAGCCGCTTGGCCCGAGCCCAGGCATCCGGCTCCTCCTCCGCGACCCAGACGATCTTCGCGCCGCCGGCCTGCGAGGTGAGCGACGAGCCTCCGACACGGGTGATCTCGTCCTCGCCGAGCTCGGTGGTGAGGCGGGCGATCTGCGCGGTGGAGCGCGTGTCCACGCCGTAGAGGATGGCGGGGCGCACCGGCTCGTCGTTCTCGTCGGCGAGCAGGATGCACGGGCCCATCCCGCTGACGCCGACGCCCACGACCTCGGCATCAGGGACCGAGGCGAGGAGCTCCCGCGAGATCGCGACGAACTCGTCCCACCAGACTCGGCCGTCCATCTCCACCAAGCCGGTGCGGGGCCGATCGACATCGTGCGCACGCGTCGCGGTGGCGAGGATCGACCCGTCCTCGGCTGCCAGCACGCCCTTGCTGCTGGATGTGCCGATGTCGACCCCGAGGGTGCAGCGCATGTGGTCCTCCTCGGCCGATGCTGTGTTGTCCCGCGACCTCAGCGTACGCGAAATCGATTTCATGACGCAACCGGATACATGGACGCGTCACAGGGGAACGGGCCGCGAAGACGGCGCTTCGGCGCCCCCGAGCGTCAGCGCGAAGCTCTGGCGGCGCGCACCTCGTTGCGCAGCACGACGGTGCGCGCGGGCTGCTGATCGCCGCGGATGCGCTCGAGCAGCATGCGTGCGGCGGTGACGCCCATGTGCCGCGCAGGCAGGCGCACCACGGTGACCGCGCTGGGCGAAAGCGTGGTGAACGGAAGACCGCCGATCACGGCGACGCCGATCGCGGGCGGTGTCAGCGCATGCTCGGTGAGAACCTGGATCGCACCCACCCCGATCAGGTTGTTGCCCGCCACGACCGCATCCGGCGGCTCGGGCAGGGCGAGCAGTCGCTCCATGGCATCGCGACCGCCGTCGACGCGGAACGACGAGAACGTGAGCAGATCGACGGGCGGCTCGATCCCCGCCGCGCGATGCGCGACCCGCCAGCCTTCGGCGCGGTCGCTCGACGTCTCGATGTGCTCGGGGCCGCCGATGTACGCCACACGCTGATGGGTCTTGAGGAGATGCTCGGTCGCCATGCGCCCGGCATCGCGGTTCGCCATCACGACGCCGTCGATGTCGTAGCCGGTGCTGCGGTCCACCGCCACGACAGGCCTGCCTGTGGCGAGGATCTCGTCGAGACTCGTGTGATCGGATGCCGCGGCGAGGATCACGCCCGACATGTTCTCGGCCATGGCGATGCGCAGATAGGTCGACTCCTTGTCGACCTGGGAGTCGCTGTTGCAGAGCACGACCGAGTAGCCGGCCTCGCTGGCGACGTCCTCCACTCCGCGGGCCATCTCGGTGAAGTAGGGGTTCTCGATGTCCGGGATCACCAGGGCGATCACCTCGGAGCTCTGCCGGCGCAGCGTACGGGCGGCGCGGTTCGGCGTGAAGTTCAGCTGCTCGGCCGCATGGCGCACCGCCGTCGTCTTCGCGTCGGAGACTCCGACGCCGTTGAACACGCGCGACACCGTGGCCGGCGAAACCCCCGCCAGCTGCGCGACGTCATAGATCGTGGCCACGTGTCTCCTCGCATGAAACCCTGTGACGACAGGGTAGCGCGTTGAAATCGATTGCAACAGACGCGGCGAATAGGTACTGTGACGGAACACCCACACGCCGACACGAGGAAGTGCACGCATGCCCGATCTCAACTCCATCGCCGCCCTGCGACAGGTGCAGACACGTTCGATCTCACCGGAGAACTTCGACGGCGCGGCCGGCGGCGGCGGGCGCGCCACCGAAGGGACCGGCGCCGACTGCGCCCGCGACCTCGGTCCCGGCTGGAAGATCTCGCCCAGTGTCGACATCAAGGCGGGCGAGACCTTCGAGCTCGCCTCCATCGAGGGCGCCGGGAAGATCACGCACATCTGGATCACCACGCACACCGACAACTGGCGCACCCTGATCCTGCGGGCGTTCTGGGACGGCGCGGACGAGCCCGCGGTCGAGGTGCCGTACGGCGACTTCTTCTGCAACGGCTGGGGTGTCTTCGCACAGGTGAACTCGCAGGCCATCGCCGCGAACCCGCACGGCGGCTTCAACTCCTACTGGCCGATGCCGTTCCGCGACGGGGCGCGCCTCACGATCGAGAACACCTCGGTCGTCGACGTGCGGGTCTACTACCAGGTGACCTACGAGATCGGCGGCGATCACTCGAACGACGCCTACTTCCACGCGCAGTGGCGGCGCTCCAACCCGCTGGAGGAGCTGACGCCGCATGTGATCCTGGAGGGCATCGAGGGCGAGGGGCACTACGTCGGCACCTACATCGCCTGGGGCGTGAACTCGAACGGGTGGTGGGGCGAGGGCGAGATCAAGTTCTACCTCGACGACGACACCGACCACCCGACGATCTGCGGCACCGGCACCGAGGACTACTTCGGCGGCGCCTGGAACTTCGACATCCCGGGCAAGGGCTACACCGAGTTCTCCACGCCCTACCTCGGCATGCCGCAGGTGATCCGCCCGGACGGACTGTACGTGTCGCAGCAGCGCTTCGGCATGTACCGCTGGCACCTGCAGGACCCGATCCACTTCGCCACGGGCATCCCGAAGGTCGACATCCAGGCGCTCGGCTGGCGCAGCGGATGGCGTTACCTCCCGCTGCGCGACGACATCGCGTCGACCGCGATGTTCTATCTCGACCGCCCGACCGCGCGCCGCCCGAAGAGCCCGTCCGCGGACGACATGGAGGTCCACCTAGGAACGGCCCCGGTACCCGACCTCGGCGCGACTCCTCCGCGGGTGTGACCATGACGCATGCGACCTACCCCTCACTGTCCGGCCGGCTCGTCGTCGTCACCGGCGGCGGGCGCGGCATCGGACTGCAGACCGTGCGCCGGTTCCTGGAGCAGGGTGCCCGCGTGGTGGTGCTCGACCTCGCGATGACCGCGGACGATGTGGATGCGGACTTCGTGAAGGTGGATGTGACGGATCCCGACGCCGTGACGGCGGCGGCATCCGACATCGCCGATCGCTTCGGCACCCCGGATGTCGTGCTCAACGCCGCAGGCATCGTGCGCTCTGCGAGCGCCGAGGACATGTCAGCCGACGATTGGCGGCAGGTGGTGGACATCGACCTGTCCGGCACGTTCTACGTGTGCCAGGCGTTCGGCAGGCTCATGCTCGAGGCGGGACGCGGGTCGATCGTGAACATCGCGTCGATGAGCGGCGTCATCAGCAACTTCCCGCAGAAGCAGTCCAGTTACAACGCGGCGAAGGCCGGCGTCATCCACCTGACGAAGACCCTCGCGGGCGAGTGGGCCGCCCGCGGCGTGCGGGTGAACTCGGTCTCGCCCGGCTACATCGGAACGGATCTGACCGGAGCGCTGCTGGAGCGCGAGCCCGAGCTGGGCGTCGTCTGGCGGGAGCGGACGCCGATGGGAAGACTCGGCACCCCTGATGAGGTCGCCTCGGTGATCCTGTTCCTCGCCTCCGACGAGTCGAGCTTCATGACGGGATCCGACGTGGTCGCCGACGGCGGGTACACGGTCTGGTGACATGAACCGCCGGCCGGCTTCGATCGCGATCCTCGCAGTGAGCGCCGTGCTGCTGGCCGGATGCTCCGCGGCATCCGCTCCGATCGAGGCCGTGACCGTCGCGGATGCACCGACCGCGATCGGCGTCTCGGACGGCGATCTGTGGCCGAGCTGCTGGTCGGATGACGGTGCACTGTATGCCGCGAACGGTGACGGCTCGGGGTTCGGCAGCACGTTCAGCGACATCGTGATGAACCGGATCACGGGAACCCCGGCATCCGACGATCTGGCGGGCGAAGGGCTCGTGTCCGGCGACGCCCTCGGCCAGGTCTGGACGGATGCCGCGGGGTACACGCGCAAGCCGACCGGGATGCTGTGCCTGGGCGGCGCCCTGTATCTGGCCGTCCAGGATCTCGCACCCGACTTCAACGCGGCGCCGAACGCGACGATCGCCCGCAGCGACGACCACGGCAGGACGTGGAACTGGGACCACGCGGCGCCGATGTTCGACGACGGCGCCTTCACCACCGTCTGGTTCGCCGACTACGGGAAGGATGCCGAGCGCCGTCCCGACAAGGACTACGTCTACGCGTACGGACTCGACGGCAACTGGCGCGACTCCTTCACCGACGTCGTGTCTGACCCGACCGAGCTGTTCCTCGCCCGTGTCCCCGTCGCCTCGGTGCAGGACCTCTCGACGTGGGAGTTCTACTCGGGTGAGCCGGGCGCTTCCGAGGACACCTGGACGCACGACGTCGCTGCGAAGAAGCCCGTCCTGGTGGACGATCGGCGCACCGCCCACGGAATGAGCGTGATCTCGCAGGGCGGGGTCACGTACCTGCCGAAGCACGACCGCTATCTCTACACGTCGTGGACCGAGTACACGTTCGAGTTCTACGAGTCACCGCAGCCCTGGGGACCGTGGACGCCCGTGCTCTCCGAGGACTTCGGCACGTACCCGTGGCAGGCGGATCGCATCGGCGGGTACGCCACGACCGTGCCGTCGAAGTTCGTCTCGGATGACGAGAAGACGGCGTGGGTGCAGTCGAACGTCTGCCCATGCGCTCCGGCGGGCGTCACGTCGTACTGGTTCGGGCTCAGGCAGATGACGCTCCCGGGCTGAGCGTCCGGGTCCGCTGAGACGTCGCCGCACGGCGACCTGAGAAAGGAGAGGCAATGACGCCCCTGAAGAGAATCGTGGCGGGTGCCGCCGCGGCATCCCTCGCGACCGTCGCGTTCGCGGCGGCCGCAGCGCCACCACCGGCGGAGGCCACCATGGCGCGCACACCGGCGACCGTCGTCGAGAAGCTGACCGGACCTGATGCCCCGAACAACACCTGGGGTCGCTGGGACGTCAAGGCGACCGACCTCGGCATCATGTGGGACGACGGCGCAGGGCATGTGCTCACGGCGTTCGGCGACACGTTCGGCAACGCGTGGACGGGACCGGGCGGCGGTGCGCCGCCCAACGGCAACTGGCGCAGCAACGTGCTGGTGCGCTCCAGCGACGGCGACCTCGCCGACGGGATGCTGTTCGACTGGGCCGCCCAGGGTCCGCAAGGCGTCGCACGCGAGATCATCCCGTCGAAGAAGATCAACGGTGTCGAGATCACCACGATCCCCACGACCGGCATCTCGGTCGGCAAGCGGCAGTACCTCGGGTTCATGTCCGTGAAGCAGTGGGGTCCGCCGGGCGTGTGGGACACGAACTTCGCCGGCATCGCGTACTCGGATGACGGCGGGGGCACCTGGAAGGTGTCGGACACGCGGTGGGAGAACGCCGACGGACACGACCCGTTCCAGATGCAGGCCTGGGTGCAGAAGGGCGGCACGATCTACGTCTTCGGCACGCAGAACGGGCGCAACGGCCCGGCATCCGTGGCGAAGGTGCCCGCGTCGAAGCTGCTGGACAAGTCGGCTTTCCGATACTGGGACGGCGCGGACTGGAGCCGGAAGGAGTCCGACGCCGTGCCTGTGACGGATGCTCCGATGAGTGAGATGTCGGTGCAGTACGACGCCTACAGCAAGCGGTTCCTCATGATGACGCTGTCAGGCGAGGACATCATCATGCGCACCGCGACCGCCCCGGAGGGCCCATGGAGCCCCGCGCAGACCGTGGCGAGTTCCACCGACTACCCCGCGCTGTACGGCGGATACTTCCACCCGTGGAACAAGGACGGCGAGATCTACTTCACGATGTCGCAGTGGAATCCGTACAACGTCTATCTGATGCGCCTGCGCATCGACCGCGACGGGAACATCATCGACCCGAACCTGGTCACGGATGCGAGCTTCGAGCGCTCCACGACGCTCGGCGACGGCACGAACGGCACCTGGGCGGCGAAACCGAACTCGGGCATCGACAATGCTCCGGCCGCCGGCTTCACCGGGGACCACCGCGCGTTCGTCCGGTACAACAGCGGATGGCGGGACATCTGGCAGGACGTACCCGTCGAACGCGGTGCGAAGTACCGGCTGACCGGGTTCCTGCGCACCTCGGTGAACAGCGACAACGGGTTCTTCGGCGCCCGGACGCTGGACGGCGTCCCGATCGGCGAGATCAATTTCCACTCCGTCGGCGCCTGGACCCGGTTCACCGTCGAGTTCGATGCGGGCGACCGCGACGCCGTGCAGGTCTTCGGCGGTGTGTGGACCAACAGTGGCGACATCTGGATGCAGCTGGACGATGTCTCGCTGACGAAGGTGCCCTGATCCCACGGCGGTGGGAGGGTCGCGTGGCCCTCCCACCGCGTCCACGACACAGAAGGTGCAGGTCATGACGCAGAGGTTCGCGTTCCACGTGGTGACGGACAAGCCGATGCATGTGGGTCAGCAGATCGTGTTCGACGAGGTCAATCGAAGCGGGGTCTGGCGCCGTGTGCAGGAACGCGCCCCTGAGGTCGCTCGGATCTACGCGGATGCCGCATCCGACAGGCCGGTTGAGCTCGATCACCATCTCGCCGTCGCCTTCCGAGAATTGGCCATGGAAGACGTGCGAGCCGAGGGGTTCCCCGATTATCCGTCGAGGCTCAGCAGCCTCTACGTATCGGAGACGCTGGCGGATGCCGAGGGATGGTGCTCGCTCTTCGTCGACTGGGGCCGCCCGACCTATCAGATTGTGCGCCTCACGATCGACGGTCGATGGTTCAGCGGCGACGCGCGCAACTGCTTCGCGGGCACAGCGGATCGAGCGACGAATCTTGACCTCGCCAGAAGGTATTGGTCGAAAGCCGAAAACGACGGCGAACCGATCTTGGAGACGCTCGTCGACGGGAGGATCGAAGTCGTGGAGATCATCCGCACCGTGAACGCGAACCTTCCCCCGTCGGCGTCAGAGGAGCAATAAGGATGACTGACTCGAAGCGCACGCGGGGCCTGATCCTGAACGGAGCATCGGGCGTCGGCAAGTCGCGCACACTGCAGGAACTCGGCGCGCTGCTCGGCGAGAAGGCCGTGGCATACGCGCTCGTCGATCTCGACTTCCTGACACTGTCGTGGCCCCGACCGCAGGACGATCCGTGGGGCGGACAGGTCGCGCGAGAGAACCTGGCCGCGGTGACCTCGAACTACCGGAGAAGCGGCATCGAACGCGTCGTGGTGGCTCACGTGTTCACAGATAGGACTCATCTGGACGGCTGCCGAGCAGCTCTCGGAGCGGCATCCGCCGACGAGGCACCGCTGATCCGGCTGCGAGCCTCGCGCGCTGTGGTCGAACAGAGACTCCGCGCCCGGCACGCCGCGGACGCCCCGTGGGAACTGGACGGGTTCCTCGCCGGGCACGACGCCCTCACGCACGCCCTCGATGCGGCGGACCTCGACGATCACGTCATCGATGTCGATGGCCTGGACCCGCGAGCCGTCGCCGAGCGCGTCATTGAAGCGGCCGGATGGTGACGGCATGACGGACATCTCCCTTGCGGATGCGGAGCCCGCAGACATCACCGGGCTCGCTGACGCGTTCCGCGACTGGCCCAAACCGGCCGCGCTCTTCGAGCACTACCTCGATGAGCGGCGAGCCGGCCGGATCGACGTGCTGGTCGCGCGACGGGACGAGAGCCCGGCCGGATACTGCCTGATCATCTGGGAATCCGCATATCCGCCCTTCCGAGAAGTGGGCATCCCAGAGATCTCCGACCTCAACGTCCTGCACGCGCACCGCGGTGCAGGGCTCGGTCGCCTGCTGCTCGACGAGGCGGAGAGGCGCATCGCGACGAGAGCGGGCACCGCCGGCCTCCGCGTGGGTCTGTACGCCGATTACGGCATCGCGCAGCAGATGTACGCGCGCCGGGGGTATCTGCCCGATGGCCGCGGCGTCAGCATCGACGGGGAACCGGTGCCGCCGGGCACCATGATCGCCCTCGACGACGAACCGGTCCTCGCACTCACCAGGGCACTGAGATGACGCCGACTGCCCCTCTCCACTGGCCCACGCCCCCGGGCGGGTGGCCTGAGTGGCTGTGGTCCGTGAAGTACGTCGGTGGGCGGCATCCAGGCTCCGCGGATGTCGGAACGGTCGCCGAGGGGGCCAACTGCCAGCTGTACGTCTACGCCGTCCTCGACCTCTTCGGCCGACGACCGAGACCTCATCGGTCCAGCGAGCTGTGGGCTGACCCGTCCTACGATCATCCGCAACGGGACGCCGCCGAGCCGCTGAACCTCGTGCTGTTCAACGACACCGACACCGCCTGGGGCGCGCACGTCGCCCTTCAGATGGGGCCGGACGAGCTTCTCCACCTGTGCTCGTCGGAGAAGACACCCACGGTGTGGTCCTTCGAGCGCTTCGCGGCGGAACCTCGATATCGACGCCTGATCGGGGTGGTGCGGATCCCCGGCTCAGCCCCGTCCTGACCTCTGCCTGAGCGCCTCGTAGAGCACCACCGTCGCGGCGTTCGCGGCATTCAGCGAGCTGGCGGAGCCTGCCATCGGGATGCTGACCATGTGATCGCAGTGCTCGCGCCAGGCCGTGCTGAGGCCCTTCGTCTCGTTGCCGATCAGCAGCAGCGTGGGGCGGGTGAAGTCGAAGTCGAAGACGTCGCTGTCGCCGTGCTCGTCGGTGCCGACCAGCATGAGCGGGATGCCCTGCGCGCGCTGCGCCCCCACCCAGGCCATCACTTCGCCCGGCGAGGGCACCCGGACTGCCGGCAGAGAGAAGAGCGAACCCGTGCTCGATCGCACCGACTTGGTGTCGTACACGTCGGCGGCATGGCCGGTGACGATCACGCCGTGGGCGCCGAGAGCATCCGCCGAGCGGATGATGCTGCCGACGTTGCCCGGGCTCGTCGGCCGATCGAAGAGCACACCCAGGAAGTCGGCCGGAACCGGGATGCGGCCGAGATCGTCGTCAGGCATCTCCACCACGGCGACGAGCTCGGGAGCCTCGTCCTTCTCGCCGAGCTCGGCGAGAAGGACGGATGCCATTCCCACGCGTTCCGCTGACACCGTGCGCAGCAGATCCCTGGCCCAGGTCGACAGCTCGCGGTGGGCGTCGTGGATGAGCACGCGGATCGTCCAGCCGTGCTCCACGGCGAGCGAGATCGGGCGGACGCCCTGGATGAGGAACTCGCGCGCCCGCGTGCGCTTGTTGCGATTCGTCTGCAGAGCCTGCCACTGCTGGAAGCGTGCGTTCCGTGTGGTGATCCGGTGCTCCGCTCGCGGCCGATCCGCTCGTGGCGAGGTCATGCTGCCAGCTTACGGCGACGGCGGGCGGGATCCCGTCCCTTCGTCGCGCCACAGCTCCCAGAGCCGCGCGTACGGGCCACCGGCCTCCACGAGCTCCCGGTGCGGGCCCAGCTCGACGATCCGCCCGTCGTCGACGACGGCGATCCGGTCGGCGTCGTACGCCGTGTACAGCCGATGCGCGATCGCGATCACGGTACGGCCCTCCACCGTCGCGGCGAGCGCCGCCTCCAGGCCGCGGGCGATGCCCGGATCCATGGCGGAGGTCGCCTCGTCGAGGATGATGGTGTGCGGGTCCGCGATCAGCACGCGGGCGAGCGCGAGCTGCTGCTCCTGCGCGCCGCTGAGCGGATGCCCGCCGGAGCCGACCTTCGTGTCCCAGCCGTCCTCCAGCTCATCCACCCAGTCGGCGCCGATCCGCGCCAGCGCCCTGGCGACGTCGGCATCCGAGGCATCCGTCCGTCCGAGTCTGACGTTCTCGATCACCGTCGCTGCGAAGATGTGGCTCTCCTGCGCGACCAGCAGCACGTGGCGTCGACGGTGGGCGAGGGGGATCGCCGAGGCATCCACCCCGCCGACCGTCGCCCTTCCGGCAGTCGGCCGGTCGACGCCCGCGAGCAGACGGGCGAGAGTCGACTTCCCCGCCCCCGAGGGTCCGACGACCGCGAGCCGCTCCCCCGGCACGACCCGCAGCGACACGTCGTGCACGACCTCGCGCCCCTCGGTGTAGGCGAAGCCGACGCCGTGCAGCGCGACGTCGGTCGATGCAGGCTGCTGACCCGCGTGCGGCGAGCGATCGACGATCTCCCCGACCCCGAGGATCCGCGCGAACGAGACGAAGCTGCGCTGCAGCTCGTCGGTCCAGTCGATGAGGGACTCCAGCGGCGCGACGAGCGCGGACGCGTACAGCGTCACGGTCACGACCGTCCCCACGCTCACCTCGCCGTGCACGGCGAGCCAGCCGCCCCAGGCCAGTGAGCAGAAGACCGGGATCGCGAACGCGAGATTCGACCATGGGAGCATCGTCTGGCGCAGGCGGATGCGGCCCACCGCCGCGGTCCAGTGCCCGGCGAGCGCCGACGCCAGCGAACGTTGTCTGGCCTCCTGCAGGCTGAGTGCCTCGACGGCGCGCGCGCCGTTGGCCGTCTCGTCCATCGTGGCGAACACCGGACCGTAACTGTCACCCATCCGCTGGTACACGCGCGGAGCGCGCTTCACGTACCAGCGCATCATGAGCACGAGCAGCGGCACCGCAAGCAGGAACACCGGTGTGATCAGCGGAGAGGCGACCACGGCCGCGATCAGTGTGAGCACGACGGTGAGCGCCGACACCAGCACGCCGGGGAGCACCCACCGCACAGTCTCGGAGACGGCGTTGATGTCCTGAGTCGTGCGGGTCACGAGCTCGCCGGTGCCGGCCGACTCGACCACGCCCATCGGAACGGCGAGAGCGTCGCTCAGAAACGCGAGACGGAGGCCAGCGAACACGTCCTCGCCGAGCTTCCACGCGGTTCGCGCGGCGGTGAGCACGAACAGGCTCTGCGCGATCACCCCCGCGAGCATCGCGCCGCAGTACAGCGCGACCTCGCCCGCATCGGCGCCGTCTCGGAGGCGGTCGATCATCAGCCCCACCAGTCGTGGCGGGAGCAGCCCGCTTGCGGCGGCGGCGCCGTTGAGCAGGATGACCAGCAGGAAGCGGGCTCGGTGCTGCTGCCAGATGGCGCGCAGCTCGGCTCGCACTCGCCGCGCATCGGCCCTGGGCAGAGCATGACCGGTCATGACACACCCTCCGCCCGCAGCACCGCTCGACGGTAGTCGGCGTCGCCGCGCACGAGCTCTTCGTGCGTCCCTTCGATGCGGATCCTCGACTCCTCGATGACCACCACGCGGTCGGCGCTGCTGAGCACCAGCGGGCTGGTCGTGACGATCACCGTGGTCCGGCCCGCCCGGTGGGAGCGGATGCCGGTCGCCATCCGCTCCTCCGTCGCCGCGTCGACCGCCGAGGTCGGGTCGTGCAGCAACAAGACAGGCGCGTCGGCGAGCAGTGCCCGCGCGGCGCCGAGCCGCTGACGCTGCCCGCCGGAGAACTCGATGCCGCGCTCCCCGACCCGCACGTCCAGTCCTTCGTCGAGCGGTGCCAGGATGTCGGCGGCGTCCACCGCGGAGACCGCCCGCAGGATCTCGCCGTCGTCGTGCCGGCCCCACGGATCGAGAAGCTCCCGGAGAGTGCCGCTGAACAGGAAGGGGACCGGATCGGATGCCACGATGCGGCGGCGCACGCTCTGGACCGGGATGCTGCTCTGCAGACGTCCGTCCAGCACCACGGCGTCCTCGCCGTCGGGCGCCAGCCGGGCGATCCGGTCGACCAGCGCCTGCGCCTCCTGGGAGTCGCGCACGACGACCGCGAGCTGCTCGCCGTCGCGCACGGTCAGTCCCGTGCGCTTGTCGTGCAGCGCTCCCGGCCGCTGTGACGGCCGATCCGGAGCCGGTCGGTCTGCGGCATCCGGCCACGGCGACTCGACGTCGAGCATCTCCACGATCGCGCGTGAGGCGATCATCCCGCGCACGACCACGCGGATCACCTGGTTGAAGAGCGTCACCGGCAGCACCATGAAGCCGGCGTACCCGTAGAAGGCGACGAGCTCGCCGACCCGCAGCTCTCCTCTGGCGACCATCGCGGCGCCGATCCACGTGAGCCCGACCACGAGCACGCCGGCGATGAACACACTCAGGGCATCCGCCAGCGAGACAGGGCCCGCCACAGTCTTCTGCGCGTCGCGCGCCCGGTCGGAGCGGTCACGGAAGCGCTCGAGGAACCAGTCCTCGCCGCCGATACCGCGGATCACGCGAAGGCCGCGCACACTGTCGGCGGCGACGGAGTTCATCTCGCGCGTGGCCTCCCGCGCGGCGCTCTGCCGCGAGCGCAACGCGTTCACCAGGGACACCTGCAGCATCGAGAACGACGGCACCGCCACGATCACGAGCACTCCGAGCAGCACGGAGTCCCTCAGCAGCAGCACTGAAACCGTGATGAACGAGGCGAGCGCCGAGACCAGCGTGCCGACGTTGATCGGCACGAAGCCGAACCACCAGGCGTCGTTCGAGGCCATGGTCACCACCGAACCCGCTCCGAGCCTGCGGTCGGCTGCGGTCGTGATGCGCGTCGCGGTGTGCACGATCACCTGGTCGACGCGGGTGACTCCGCGCTCGTAGTTGATCGAACCCGCTCTGTCCCGAAGGCCCTGGATCAGGGAGTGCTGCAGCTGCAGCCACACCACCACGCCCAGCCAACGCAGGAACGCGCCGTAGTCGCCCGCCACCAGACCTTCATCGACCGCGCGGCCGATCGCCCATGGGGTGAGTGCGAGGCCGAGCAGCCAGATCACGTCGCACACGACGCCCTGCAGCACGGTGGTCCACTGCATGCGCACGAGCCACACGAGGAACCCGGCCGGGGTGACGCCCGCCGGTGGCGGCGTGTACTTCTCGGGGAGGACGATCATCGTCCGCGCTCTTTCGTCGTGGTCAGACCAGCCCCTGCACCCGGAACTGCTCGGAGTGGTAGACGCTGCTGTTGCCGGTGTTCCACTGACTGACGCTCAGATGCAGGTCGCCCAGAGTGGATCCGGGGATGATGTAGCCGCCGTAGAGCTGCGCGACGTGCGTAGCATCCTCCGACCCCCAGCTGCCGCCCCACAGCAGGGTCGTCTTCGCAGCCGTGTAGAGGTTGTCGGTCGGCGTGTTCAGCACCATCGCGTCGATCCGGTAGTCGGCCGCGTTGAACCACGTGAGGATCCACTTGCCGCCCAGCGGTCGCAGGCACATCTCGCCGAACTTGCCTGGCAGCACCTCGGTGGCGGGCTTCCCCCAGCCCCACGACCCATTCGCGAATCCCCACGGCTCATAGGCGGACAGCTGCGTCATCTGGCTCGATGCCACGCGGTACAGCACGATTCCCTTGTCGCGCTGGAACCCCGTCCCGTAGATGTACACGTACCCGTCGTTGCCCAAACCCCAGGTGATGCACTGGAAGCGCCCGCCCGCCATGTCCGCCGGGAACTTCAGCCCGGTGTGGAACCAGGTGCCTCCGCTGTCGTCGGATGCCCACAGCTCGGTCCATCGCACCATGCCGAACTCGGGGCCGTTGACGATCGCATGCAGGTACATCCGCGATCCGATGGTGATGACATCCGAGGGGATGACCGTCTTGAAGTAGGCGTCATGCGGGTAATACCAGAGCTGCGGGGCCACGCCGGTCGTCGCCGTTCCGGCGCCGGCGCACCCGTTGAACGTCACGCCCGCTGTCAGATTCGTCGTCGACGAGTACAGGGCCACGGGTGAGCGCCAGTTCGCGCCGCCGACGTGGTCGGCCCAGGTGTCCCCGAACACGAAGAGCAAGCGCCCGTCGGGGGTGCGCGCCGGGATGCCCAGGTCGGTCGCCCCGACGCCGTACTGCACGCTCGTCTGGGTGCCCGCCAGCACCTTCATCCGAGTGACGGTCAGCGGCCCGGCGGCCGTCGCAGCCGGTGCGGCCGCGATGCCGACGGCGGATGCCGCACCCACCGCCCCCGCAGCGAGGGCACCCTGCAGCAGTGCGCGACGGCTCATCCATGGTTGGCGGTACTGCTCGGTCATGCTCGACTCCTTCGTCGTGAGGTCGGGTTCAGCGGCCTCGGGGTTCGGCCGACTCGACGTCGGCCAGGTTCTTCCTCGTCCATGCCTCGATCCGCTCGGCGACCTCTCCGGCCGAGAGTGCATCGGTGTCCAGCACCGTCACCGGCCAGCGCGGATCGTCGCCGCTCAGCGTCTCCCAGCGCGACCATTCCATCGGCACCGGCGTGTCCACGCGGATGACCTCCGGCGCATGCTGCGGATCCTCCGAGTGGCTTCGGAACCACTGCCCGAAACGCAGGTGGTGCACGAGCGAGTCGGCTGGTTCGCCCCGGCCGATCAGGCGTGCCTCCTGCGCGTGCGGTGACGCCGCCAGCACGCAGATCGCGAGCCCGTCGAGCTGCTCGGCGGACGGCACGGCGAGCAGCTCACCGGGCGGCACCTGGCCGAACAGCAGCACGTGCTCGCCCCGCGACTGGGCCTCGAGGGCGAAGCGGACCCAACGCTCGGTGGCGTCGTGGCGCCAGGCCGTGTCCGCGCCGTCGGGCACGCCGATCGAATCGAACTCGACGCAGATCACGGGAGTCCCGAAGTCGACCTCGCGCAGCAGATCGAGGGCGGTCGACTTGCCCGTCCCGCTCGCGCCCGTCACCGACAGCAGCATCCTGGTCCTCCGCTCACTTGAGTCCGGCCATCTTGATGTTCCCGATGATCTGGCGCTGGAAGATGAGGAAGAGGATCACGACCGGAGCCGCGGCGAGGACCGATCCCGCCATCAGCAGGCCGAGCTCGGTGCTCCGCTCGGAGCGGAACGTGGCGAGATACTGCTGCACCACGAAGCGCTCAGGGGTCGTGATCGTCATGATCGGCCACACGTAGGAGTTCCAGTAGGCCAGGAAGGCGGTGATCCCCATCACGACGAACGGCGGCTTCGACAGGGGCAGGAAGATGCGCCAGAAGATCTGGAAGCGGCCGCATCCGTCGAGCATGGCCGCCTCCTCCAGGCTGGCCGGGATGTTCAGATAGAACTGCCGGATGAAGAACACCGCTCCCGCGCTCGCAGCCCCGGGGATCACGAGCACCGCGAGCGTGTCGAGCATCGACAGGCGGGTGACCACGATGAAGCTCGTCAGCAGGATTGTCATGCCCGGGATGAACATGGTCGTGATGACCGCGACCCACAGGGTGCGCTGGAACCGGAAGTTCAGGCGCGCGAACGCGTACGCCGCCAGAGAGTTCACGGTCAGGCTCAGCACCGTGAAGAGCACGGCGCCGAGGAACGTCCACAGCATCGTTCGCGTGAACGTCGGGTCGGCGAGGATCTGCGCGTAGTTCTGCCAGCGCCACACCTCGGGGAAGAACTGGAACGGCGTCGAGACGACCTCGGTCTTGGACTTGAAGCCCGCGATCACCATCCAGGCGAGCGGGAAGAGCGCGGCGACGAGGAAGATCAGGCCGACGACGACCTTTCCGGCCAGCGCGAGCCAGCCGCCCGACGTCCGCGGCAGCTTCGACCGGCCGGAGGGTTCCTTGCCCGCGAGCACGATACGGGTGGTCTCACCCTGCATGACGGCCATCAGTCGACCAGCCTCTCGGAGTTGACGAACTTGAACACGAGGGCCGAGACGGAGCCCAGCACGACGAACAGCAGCAGTGCGGCGGCGATCGAGTAGCCGACGTTGATGTCGTTGCGGAAGTGGTTGAAGATGAACAGGTTCGGCAGTGTGGTCGAATCCAGGGGCCCGCCGCCGGTCATGACGAGGGGGAGCTCGAACTGCTGGATCGCCGCGACGAACCCGGTCACGAGCAGGTAGAGGAAGACGTTCTTCATCTGCGGGATGGTGATGTAGAAGGTCTTCTGCCACCAGCCGGCGCCCTCCATCGCCGCGGCCTCGTAGTACTCGGTCGGGATGTCGACCATCGCGGCGACCATGATGAGCGAGGTCAGGCCCATGCCCAGCCAGACGGCCGGGATCGCGATCGCCAGGAGCGCCCAGGCGGGATCGCCGATCCACGCGATCGGATCGATGCCGAAAGCGCCGAGGAAGGCGTTGAGCAGACCACCGGAGTAGTCGTAGATCAGCACGAAGATGATCGACGTGATCACGCCCGAGATGATGGTCGGGACGTAGATGCTGACCTTGAGGATGCTGGCGAAGCGGCGCGACACCGCGACGACCAGGCTGGAGAACAGGTACGCCAGCACGAGCATCGGCGGCACGGTCATCAGCACGAACACGAAGCCGCGGCCGATCGTGGCGATGAACAGCGGGTCGCTCAGGACATCGGTGAAGTTCTTGAACCCGACGAACACGGGCTCCTTGTAGAAGCTCCAGTCCTGGAAGGACAGGAACCCCGCGTAGAAGGCCGGCCAGATCACGAAGATCCCCAGCAGGATCAGCACCGGCGCGAGCATCAGCAGCGCGAGCTTGGTGTCCCGGTAGCGGTAGCGGTCATGGCGCTGACGCTGTTGGCGCCGCACGCCCCTCTCGGCGGTGGTCATCGGTGGTCCCGTCCTGTCGGCATGGTTCCGGGAGCCGGCGCCAGTCGGCCGGCTCCCGGATCTCGGATGTCAGTTCTTCGGCGCCTTCTCGGGCAGCTTCTCGCGATCGATCACGGTCTGGATCGCCTTCTCGGCCGTCGCGATCGCGGCATCCGGCGTGGCAGCGCCCTTCATCACCGACTCCATCGCGGTGCCGACGGCGAGGGACACGTCCCACGGGTAGGTCGGCTCGGGGATGGCGGTCGGGGCGATGTCATCGACGACGACCTTCGACCAGGGTGCCTTCGCGGCGGCCTCGTCCTTGGCGACGGCATCCTGCACCGACTTGCGGACCGGCACCTTGGTGAACTGGGTGTCCACGAAGAACGGCACGAGGTTGGCGGTGTCACCGGCGAGAGCCCACTCCAGGAACTTGCCCGCGGCCTCGGGGTTCTTGCTCTTCGCGTCGATCACCCACTTGAAGTTGCCCAGGGTGGTCGCCGTGCGACCGTCTGCGCCGGAGGCGTTCGGGAACGCGCCGACGCCCGTGTTGGTCAGCATGTCCTTGTAGTCGGAACCGATCTGCGACATCATCCACGAGCCGGACACCTTGAAGGCGACCTTCTTCTCGCCGAAGTCCTTGCCGCCGACGTACGCGTCGAGCGCCTGCTTGGCCATGTAGCCCTTGTCCCAGAGCTCCTTGTACTTCAGCATCAGGCTCTTGTAGCCGTCGTTGTTGATGTCGGGCTTGGTCCAATCGTCGGTCAGCGCGGTGTGACCGGAGAAGTTGTACTGCTGTCCGACCGTGGACCAGGCGAAGGTCACGGCGTCGGACGCCGGGGAGATGCAGTATGTGCCCTTGGCGAGCGTCGGCTGGATCTTGGCGCAGTCCGCGAGCAGCTCGTCCCAGGTGGTGGGACCGGCCTCCGCATCGACGCCGGCCTTGGTCAGCATCTCCTTGTTCCAGAACAGCACGGTCTGCGCCTCGAGCAGCAGCGGATACGCGTAGTACTTGCCGCCGATCTCGGAGACGGGCTTCGCCGCATCGATGATCTCGTCGAGCTTGGACTGATCGACGACCTTGTTGAGCTCGTAGAGCTGACCGGCGTTGACGGCGTCCTGGATGCTGCCGGAGTGCGTGTAGATGTCGGGAGCCTTGCCTGCAGCCTGCGCCGCCTTCATCTTCTGGTCCCACGCGTCGGCGGGAACCTCGGTGTCGACGACCTTGATCTTGTCCTGCGAGGCGTTGAACTTCTTGACGATGTCCTTGTACCAGGCGTTCTCCACCGGAGTGAAGGTGCGGTGCCAGAACTGCACCGTGGTGGCGCCGCCGCTGCCGCCGTCGCCTTCGCCGGCGCCCTGGCCGGGAGTGCTCGAACCGCAGCCGGCGAGAAGGCCGACCGCTGTGACCGCACCGAGGGCGGAGAGGATCATCCGCCTCTTGCGAGAAGTGTTGATTGCCATTGGTTCCTCCTCAGGAACACGAATCGTCGTCGAATCGGGGCTGTGTTCGGCTGGTGCCGAGGGACACGGGCGGGCGAACGGGCCGCGCCGACCGGGTAGAGGTCACGTTAGACGAAATCGATTTCAAGCACAAGGGACTCCCTCACGGCACTCTGCGATCGAGTCGAGCGGAGAACCAGAAGACGTTGTACGGGCCCCAGAGCGACATCGTGAAGTACACGATGCGCCCGTCGGCGGAGGTGTACCGCGGGTTCAGATAGGGCGAGTAGAGCCCCGGGTAGTCGCTCGCCGACGCCAGCTCGATCGGCTCACCCCAGGGACCCCAGGGCGTCGCTCCCTCGCGGATGTACGCATTCCCGGCATCCGAATAGGTCATGATCCAGCGGTCGAGATAGGCCGACCACATCACCGAGAGCTCGCCGATCGTGCCCTCGAGCACGGTCGCCGCGTCCGTCATGTCTGCACTCCAGTGCGGCTGCGAGCCGTCGGCTCCCGCGAAGTACTCGTAGCCCGACTGCGATTCCACGGCGGCGCGCTCGGACCGCACGCGCATGAGCTGGACGCCGCCGAACCTCCCGGAGCGGATGCCCCAGATGTACACGTACTCGGTGCCGCCGTCCGTGACGTGAGCCGTCGCGAACTGGACGAAGTTCGAGTCGCCCGGCCAGCGCACCCCGGGGACCGGATGCCAGCTGTCCCCGCCGTCGGAGGATGCGATCAGCGCGGAGTAGTTCGCATCCCAGGCGCCGGGGTCACCCCAGTGGGACACGGACATGTACGAGACGTACATGTCGTCACCGACGGTGAATCCGTAGGTGGGGATCTTCGTCACCTCCCCGCCGATGTCGTTGGAGTCGTGGTCCCCTTCGACGAGCGCCGTGGCCAGGCCGACGTCATCCACGTGCCAGCCGTCGAAGGTGATGCCGTCGGTCGGATCGTCGTCGGTCGTCCACGCCGCGACATTCGAGCGCCAGAACCCGCCCTGGCCGCCGACCGAGTCGGGATCCCGCTCGCCGAAGGTGTCGCCGAAGAGGAAGAAGGTCCGCTCGCCGACGTTCACCATCGACCCGAGATCGGTGCCCGCCACACCGACGGAGGCGGTGTCGTTCATGGCGCCGGGTCCGGTGAGCTGCGCGATCTCGGTGACGTCGGAGACTCCTGCGAGCACGAACGGCTTGTCTGGGTCCGGATCCACCGCGATCGGCCCACTCGCAGAGCAGGCGCCGAGCGCGAGAGCGGATGCCGCGACGACGACCGTCGCGAGCGCCCGCTGAGCTGACGTGAGATGGCTCATGATCCTCCTTGATCTGGCCACACTCTACTGAAATCGATACCATGGCGAAATCGATTTCAAGACAGAAGGAGATCCGATGCGCCTGACTGAGCGCTTCACGGAAGCGGAGCCGGCGACTGCGGACGGCATCTGGCTGCGACCGACGGGAGTCGCGGATGCCGAGCCGCGCTGGGGGCACGCGCACGGCATGCAGATCGGCATCCATCCGATCCCGGGCCCTCGCGGGCTGCTGCGGGTGTTCACCCCGTACCTGGATCACCCGCGCGAGCGGCTCGTGAACTTCATCGCCGTGGAGCCCATCCCGCGAGGTGAGGACCGACGGGGATATTCCGAGCTGGAGCCGAGTTCACTCGACCCCGACGAGAACGGCAAACGGTTCTGGTCCGGTGACGACCCCGACGGTCTCGCCGCACCGAGGGACCCGCTCGCACCGAGCCGCGGCGTGGTCGAGACGATCGACGGCGTCGAGACGCTGACCGTGTGGATCGGGGTGGAGCGGTTCGACAACGGGGCGGACGTGCGGGTGCGCGTGCGATTCCGCGCGGACCGCCCGCGCGAGGTGGAAGTGGCCGGATTCGAGAACGAGGGATCCGCACCGCTGCAGCGCCTGGTGCTCACCGCGACCATGGGCAACTGGGCGCGACTGCGCCGGCTCGAGCTGGCCGACCGGACCGTCACTCCAGCCGAGCTCTGGCCCGGGTTCGGGGGCACCGGCTTCACCGAGCACGGGCGGTTCGGACTGGCCGAGCTGCGCCGGGAGGGCCAGACGGCGGCGGTCAGCGCGATCGGCGACGAGGAGGAGCCGTGGTCGGTCGCTTATGCCGACGACACGGCGGAGCACTGGCGGTTCGTGGGGCTGCGGTCGCGACAGACCTGGCGCGTCGACGACCCGCACCCCGACCTCGAGGTGCTCGTCAACGCTCGATGGTCGTACTGGGCGAGTGCCTCCGAGATACCGGGCGGCCCGGCGTTCGAGAACTTCGAGATATCCGAGCCCTTCCGCCAGGGCGCGAGCTTCCGCTTCGCCGTCGATCCGCTGGACTGACGCCGGTGAGAAACCCGTTCGACATGAGAAACCACCCCGCGCATGATCTCTCATGCGCGGGGTGGTTTCTCGAGGGGCGGAGCCGCCTCAGGCGTATGCGGCCACCACTCGCGCGACGGCCTCGCGCTCGGCATCCGTCGGCTCGTCCAGCGCCATCCGGCAGTAGGAGTCCGCGACGCCCAGCACCCGATAGCCCTCCTTCATGCGCGCCATGTCGCCGCCGATCAGGGCGACGACCTCGTCGACGGCCGCCTGCGCGGCGGCGATCGCCGAGGCGTCCCCGGAGCGGCCGGCATCCGCCAGTGCACGGAACGGCTGAGGCGTGACGGAGGAGACGCCCGAGACGACCCCCTGCGCGCCGGCGTCGACCGCGGCGATGAGATCGCGGTCGGCTCCCGTGTAGAGCTCGAAGTCCGCGGGCACGGCGGCGCGGTAGGCGGCCAGTTCGTCGAGCGAGAGCTCGCTGACCTTCGCGCCGACCACGTTCGGCAGCCCCGCGAGGCGCACCAGCAGCTCGGGCGAGACCGGGTTCCCGCTGCGTGCCGGGTAGATGTACACGTACAGCCGCCCGTCGCCCACGGCATCCGACACCTGCCGGAAGTAGTCGAACACCGCATCGTCCGAGGCGCGGAGGTAGTACGGCGTCAGCGCCGCGAACTCGGTCGCGCCGAGCTCCCGGGCGATGCGGGTGAGTCGGACGGCCTCGAAGGTGCTGGGGCGTCCGACGTGCACGACGACCCGCATCCGGTCCTGCAGCTCGTCCAGTGCCGCCGAGACGAGAGCGGTGAACTCGTCGAGGTCGACGGCGGGGAACTCGCCGGTCGTGCCGAGGACGAACGCGCCCTCGTTGCCGGACTTCCCGACGTAGCGGAAGATCGCGCGCGACCCCTCCAGATCGAGCGATCCATCGCGCCCGAAGGCCGTGGGGATCGCGGTGAGGATGTCGTAGCGGGTCACTTCTCGTTCTCCTTGTCGGTGCGGCGCGCACGACGCGCGCCCTTCTTCTCGATGTTGCGCACGGTGGACGTGAGCAGTTCGGGGTCCTGCGCGAGCTCCTCGCGGGCGTGCTCGATCTGCTCGATGCTGGACGTCGGCAGGATCGACTCCTCGAGCGAGGCGCGCTGCTCGCGCGGCTTGCGGGCGGCACGGATCGCCGGCAGGGCGATGGAGAGCACGGCGAGCACCAGCAGCGCGATCGCGATGGGGCTGACCACCGAGAAGAACGGCTTGGTCGGCAGGATCGCCATCGTGCGGGCGAGGTTCTCCTCCGCGAGCGGGCCCAGCAGCAGGCCGAGGACGACCGGGCCCGCCGGCACCTGCATCCGCTTGAGCAGCACGCCGACCACGCCGAACACGAGCATCGTGATCACGGTCGACAGGCTGTTGGAGGTGGCGTAGGTGCCGATGATGCAGAAGATCAGGATGCCACTCCACAGGTACTGCTGCGGCACGTCGAGCAGCTTGACCATGCCCTTCATGCGCACCAGGCTCAGCCCGAGCGAGAGCAGCGTGGCGAGGAGCATGATGCCGACGATGGAGACCACCAGGTCGGGCCGGTTGGTGAAGAGCGTCGGGCCGGGGGTGATGCCCCAGATGATCATCGAGCCGATCATCACCGCCATGACCGAGTCGCCCGGGATGCCCAGCGCCATGGTCGTGGTGAGCGACCCGCCGAGCGTCGCGCTGGAGGCCGTGTCGGATGCCGCGACGCCCTCGATCGAGCCCTTGCCGAAGCGCTCCGGATGCTTGGATGCGCGGCGCGCCTGCTCCCAGCCGATGAGCCCGGCGATGTCACCGCCGGCCGCGGGGATCAGGCCGACTCCGAGACCCACGCCACCCGAGATCGCGGTGGCACGACCGGTCTGCTTCATCTCGCCCCAGGTCGGCCACCAGCGGCCGAGGCTGGAGATCGGCCGCACCCGGTTCTTGCGGTGGGTGAGCAGCTGGTCGAAGAGCTCCGCGATGCCGAAGAGGCCGATGATCACTGCGATGAAGTTCACGCCCTCCACCAGCTCCAGCGATCCGAAGGTGAAGCGCTGGTCGGCCGTGGCGGCATAGGTCCCTACCGTGCCCAGCATCAGGCCGAAGAGACCGGCGAGGATGCCCTTGACCATCGACTTGGACGAGATGCCGATCATGATGGCGATGCCGAAGATCACCAGGGCGAACAGCTCGGGAGAGCGGAAGTAGTCGCGGGCGAAGCTGGCGATGGGGACCGCGGCGACCGAGAACAGCACGAGGGATGCCAGGATGCCGACGGCCGAGACGATCGCGGAGACAGTCAGGGCGAGTCCCGCCTTGCCCTGCTTGGCCATCGGATACCCGTCGAGGGTGGTGGCGATGGAGGCGGGCGTGCCCGGGGTGTTGATCAGGATGGACGGCACCCGGTCGCCGAAGTTGGCGGCGACGTAGATGGTGAGCATCACAGCCAGGCCCTGCACGGGCTCGAGCGTCATGGTGAAGCCCGCCGCGAGGGCGACGGCCATGGTGGCCGTGATGCCGGGGAAGGCGCCGACCATGAAGCCGAGTACGAGACCGACGCCCATGTTCAGCAGGATCTGGACGTCCAGCAGGGCGTTCAGGCCCTCGGCGAAAGCGTTCACAGGGGAATCCTCAGCAGCATGCCGAACACGACGTAGACGAACGCCGTGACCGCGACGGTGTAGATGATCAGGCTCAACCAGCGGCGGTGGCCGTAGACGAGCATCAGGGAGGCCATCAGCAGGCCTGCGGCGATCGGGAAGATCTCGATGCGGTAGCCCATCAGCACCACCGACCCCAGCGACCAGAGCGCGACGAAGACGCAGGGGCGATCGCCAGCGTCGCGGCCATGCGCAGCACGCCGCCGGGCTGGATGCGCTCGACGTCCTCGCGGCTCGGCGCGGGCCGCGAGATCGCAATGACGAGCAGGATGACGGCGAGGGCGACAGCCGCGACGCCGAGCACGGTGGGCCAGAACCGGGCATCCATCTGCCCGGCCGCGGCCTCGCGGCGCAGCGGGATCTGCGTGGCCAGGAACAGGTAGCCGGCGGCGAACGCGAGCGCGACGACGGCGAAGGCGATCTCGAGTCCGCGCGACGGTGCCGCGCTCTGGTACTCGTCCTCGACGGGGGTGTCGGTGGTCGACATGGGTGTCCTCTCGAGAGGCCGGGACCGGGCCCGTGGACCCGGTCCCGGGGCACTCAGCCCAGCAAGTCCTTGAACAGGGTGAACTGGTCCTTCACGAATGAGGTCCACTCGGCCGAGTCGCGGTACACGACCAGGTTTCCGGCCTCCGTCTGGAACTTCTGGTAGCCGTCGGACTCGACGGCCTTCTTCACGGCATCCTCGAGGGTCTTGTGCACGTCGTCCGGCAGGCCCTTGGCGGTGTAGATGCCGCCCCAGCCGCCGAACTCGACCTTCTCGCCGATGGCCTCCTCGACGGTGGGGACATCCTTCGCGTCGGGGTGGCGCTCATCGTGCATGACAGCGAGGATCTTCACGGCGTCGCCCTGCGCGAGCGCCTCGCCGAGGCCCGAGACCGCGGCGACCGTCTCGCCGGATGCGGCAGCGCCGACGGCGGTGGCGCCGCCGTCGTACGGGACGGGCGAGAACTGGGCGCCGGTGGCGTCGGCGAGACCGACGGTCGCGGCCTCCCAGATCGAGCCGGCACCGGAGTTCGCGACCGTCACGGCACCGGACTTCGCCTTGGCGACGAGCGCTTCGAGCGAGTCGATGCCGCTGTTCGCGCCGACGGTGATCACGCCCGGTGCGAGCATGACCTGGCCGAGCAGATCGTAGTTCTCGGGCAGCACCTTGGCGCCCTGGGTGGTGTTGAGCATCGCGATCTCGACGGGCGCGAAGCCGATGACGTAGCCGTCGGCCTTCTGGCTGCCGACGTACTCCATGGCGAGGGCGCCGGCAGCGCCGGGCATGTTCTCAGGGACGACGCTCACGTCGAGGATCTTCTCGAGCTCGGTGGCGAGTGCGCGCGAGGAGAGGTCGGAGCCGCCACCCGGGTTCGCCTGGATGATCAGGCGAATGTCCTTCTCGGGGAAGGCCGACTCGGCACCTCCCTCTTCGACCTTGGTGCAGCCCGCCAGGACGAGTGCGGTTGCGGTGACGGCGACGATGGCTGCGGCCGCTCGGGACATGCGGATGCGGGGCATCTTTGCTCCTCGGTGCTGGTCGACCGTGTTGTCGACGCTGGCGAGCGTAGCAGTGTTCACTGTTAACAGTCAACACCCGAGACGATGCCCGCGCAGACCGCGGGGCCGGATCAGGGTGTCTGCTGCGGGAGTTCGCTGAGCATGCGGTCGCGGGCACCGTCCAGGTGCGCCGTGAGCACCTCGGCCGCGCGCGCGGCATCGCCGCTGCGCATGACGTCCATCAGCACGACGTGGTCGCCTGCGGAGTCGTGCAGATCGTCGTCGTGGTTGATCGTGACGTCGAGCAGAGCCGTGAACGTCGGCAGGTACTGCTTCCAGGCACCCTCGAGGCGGGCATGGTCGGCGAGCACGTAGATCTGCGAGTGGAAGTCGAGGTCGGCCTCCACGAAGGCGGCATGGTCACCGGCATCCGCGGCGTCCGCCATCCGCTGAACGGCGTCCGCCATCGTCCGCCAGCGGGCGTCGTCCGACACGCGGATCGCCCGCGACAGCGCGAGCTGCTCGAGCGCACCACGCAGGCTGTAGAGCTCATCGACGTCTTCGCCGGTCAGCCCGACGACGAAGACACCCCGGGGCCGCTGGATGCGCACCAGCTTCTCGAAACTGAGCTGGGTGAGCGCATCGCGCACCGGCCCCCGGCTGACGTCGAACTCCTCGGCGAGCGCCTCCTCGGTGATCCGCTCCCCCGGAGCCAGCACGCCGCGGACGATGCGCTGCCGCAGCACGTTCGCGATCTGCGCGCCCAGAGACTCGCCTCTTCTGACTGTGTCCGACACCGGCACTCCCCTTGTTGACTGTTGACAGGGTACATCCTCCGTCAAAGGGTCTAGGATCGACGAGGAATCCTTCCCCGAGCACCAGGAAGCGAGGTGGTTCATCATGTCGAGTGACAGTCACAGTCGCAGACACGTCATCCCCTCCGCTTCCGCACCGCTCGGCTGAGCGGCGGCGTCTGCTGCGACGCGCGCCACGGCGTTCCCGTAACCCCGCTCAGTGTGGCGGTGCCTTCCTAAGGCACGCCCATGACTCCTACCCAGCTTCAGACCGTCTCCGAGGCCGCCGACGAGATCCGTCGCCTCATCGCCCAGGGTGACCTGCCCGGCGCATCCGCCGTGCTGACCCCTCTCGCCGTTCCCGAGGTCGTCGAGCTCGTCGACCGGCTCCCCATCGACGACGCCGCGATCGTGTACCGCCTGCTCGCCAAGAGCCGCGCCCTCGAGGTGTTCGAGGCCCTCTCCCCCGGCACCCGTGGCGACCTGGTGCAGGCCCTGCGAAACGTCGAGATCACGGCACTGTTCGCCGAGATGGACCCGGATGACCGGGTCTGGCTGCTCGACGAGCTGCCGGCGTCGGTGGCTCCCCAGCTGCTGCGCGGTCTCACTCGGCAGGAGCGCGACCTCACCTCCGGGATGCTCGGCTACCCGCAGGACTCCATCGGGCGCCGCATGAGCCCGGAGTTCGTCACGACGCATCCGCAGCTGACCGTCCGCGAGACGTTCGCGCGCATCCGCGCCGCGCTCGACAGCGCCGAGACCGTGTACACCGTGCCCGTGACCGACGCCCGGCGCGTGGTGGGGGTCGTCAGCCTGCGCGACCTGATGTCGGCCGATGAGGACGCCGCCATCTCCGACGTGATGAGCGAACCGCACGTCGCCGAGGTGACGGAGAACGCCGAGACCGCGGCCCGCCGCGCCACCGACTACAGCCTGCTGGCCCTTCCGATCGTGGACGGCGAGCAGCGGCTGGTGGGCATCCTCACCATCGACGACGCGGCGCGCATCCTCAAGCAGGAGGAGAGCGAGGATGCCGCGCGCCAGGGCGGCGTGGAGCCGCTGCGCCGCTCGTACCTGGGGACGCCCATCCGTCAGCTGGTGCGCTCGAGGGTCGTGTGGCTGCTCGTGCTCGCCGTCGGTGCGACGCTGACCGTGCAGGTGCTGGACACGTTCGAGGCGACGCTCGCGCAGATGACCGTGCTCGCACTGTTCGTGCCGCTCCTGATCGGCACGGGCGGCAACACGGGCAACCAGGCGGCGACCACGGTGACGCGCTCACTCGCGCTCGGCGAGGTCAGCCCGCGCGACGTGCTGCGCGTGCTCTCCCGCGAGATCAGGGTCGGATTCTGCCTGGGGCTGCTACTGGGCACGCTGGGATTCGTGATCGCTGGCCTGATCTACGAATGGCACGTCGGCCTGGTGATCGGCCTCACCCTGGTCGCGGTGTGCACGGTCGCGGCATCCGTGGGCGGGATGATGCCCCTGGCGGCCCGCGCGATCCGCGTCGACCCGGCTGTGTTCTCCAACCCGTTCATCACGACGTTCGTCGACGCGACCGGTCTGGTGATCTACTTCCTGATCGCGAAGACCGTGCTGGGGCTGTGACGTTCGCGGGCCTTCTGCCTAATATATCGGTCGCGGGCGTTCTGCCTGATATGTAGAGCATCGATCGGAGGGGGGACGGTGATGTTCGATGAGCGCCGACGTCAGCTGGCACTCGAGGAACTCGGAGTCCTCGACACGCAGCCAGACGAACGAGTTGATCGCGTCGCACGGCTGGCCAGGGAGATGTTCGGCGTGCCGATGGTGAGCGTCTCGCTGCTGGATCACGACCGGCAGTGGCGCAAGTCTCAGATCGGCCTCGGCGGCGACGAAGCCCCTCGTGAGGACTCCTTCTGCGACTACACGGTCCGCCAGAACCGCACGGTGGTGATCGAGGACGCCCGCGCCACCGCCGAGTTCGCTGAGAACCCGTTCGTGGTCGGCGATCCCCACCTCCGCTTCTACGCCGGGCATCCCCTGCACGCCCCGGGCGGTGAACCCGTGGGCACGCTGTGCGTACTGGACACGGTGCCGCATACACTCACCGTCGCGCAGCGCGATCTGCTGCGCGACCTCGCCTTCTGGGTGCAGACAGAGCTCGCGAAGGACCAGGAGGTGGATCACGCAGAAGTGCTGCAGCGGTCCATGCAGCCGTCCGTCCTGCCTTCCCCGGATGGCTACGAGATCGCGGCCGGGAGCGTCTCCCGCGGGCGGCTCGCTGGAGACTTCTACCACCTCGAGCTGCAGCACGGCGCCCTGCGCATCACACTGGCCGATGCGATGGGCAAGGGAATCGGTCCGGCACTGGTTGCAGCCGGGGTCAGGGCCTCGCTGCGCACGGATCCGCGCCGCGCGCTCACCGCGGCGATCGACGAGGCGGATCGCCTGCTCGAAGAGGATCTCGGTGATCGGACGATGTTCGTTACCGCCGTGCATGCCGAGCTGAAGCTCGACACCGGCTCCCTCGAATACGTCGACGCGGGCCACGGCCTGGCTTTCGTTCTCCGGGCCGACGGCTCCTGGCAATCGCTGCGTTCGACTGGGCTGCCGCTCGGAATGGGGATGGCCTTCACCGAGCCGCGCCGTTCGGATTTCGTCGAAGTCCGGCCCGGTGACCACTTCATCTGCTGCAGCGACGGTCTGCTCGATGTGCTCGACGCCGATGATCCGTTCGGTCACGTCGAGCGGGTGCTGCGCACGGCAGGTCCGAAGGGAGCGGTTCAGGAGGCCCTGCGGCTTGCTGGCGGAGCACAAGCGACCGACGATGTCACGGTCGTGGTTGTGAGCAGGACCCGATGAAGGCCCGTTTCGCGCTTATCCGCGTGCTTGCCGTGCTGTCGGCGTTGCTGGGCGTCAATTACGTGGCATGGCGCTGGCTGGAGTCCGTGAACTGGAGTGCATGGTGGATCGCCGTGCCGCTGGTGATCGCGGAGACATACAGCCTGATCGACACGCTGCTGTTCTGCCTCACGATGTGGCGTGCCCGAGAGCGTTCGGGTCCCTCCTCGCCGCCGCGGGGAACAGCGGATGTGTTCATCACGACTTACAACGAGCCGATAGAGATGGTGATGACCACCGCGCGCGCGGCGAAGGCGATCGCGTACCCGCATTCCACGTGGATCCTCGACGACGGATCACGGCAGGATCTCGAACAGGCCGCGCGCGATGCCGGCATCGGCTACCTGACACGCTCGGAGGACTGGACGGGCAAGCCCCGTCACGCCAAGGCCGGGAATCTGAACAGCGCGCTGTTCCAGACCGACGGCGAGTTCATGCTGATCCTGGACGCGGATCAGATACCGGACCCGCTCATCCTGCATCGGACCCTGGGGTATTTCGCCGACGATCCGGAGGTTGCTCTCGTCCAGACGCCGCAGTGGTTCTCGAACGTCGACGACGCGGACCCGCTCGGGAGTCAGGCGCCGCTCTTCTACGGCCCGATCCAGCAGGGCAAGGACGGCTGGAACGCCGCGTTCTTCTGCGGCTCGAACGCGGTGCTGCGACGTGAGTCGCTGATGCAGCTCGGCATCGTCGGCTATGTCCGAGATGTCACGACCTCGACAGCGCGCGCCCTGCGCGTGGCCGCTGCGCTTGCCGGCCGCGAGGCACGCCGACAGAAGGACCCCGCGCTGGCCGCCGAGCTCACGCAGCTGCGTTCCGTCATCGAGAAGGCGCGTTCCGCAGTGAACGCCGGCGAACCTGTGGCGGAGGCCACGTTCGACGTTCGGGCGGCCGTGGAACGGGCGTCCCAGGCGCTCGTCGCCCGCGACTTCGCTACGATCCGGGCGGATCTCGACGTGATCGCGCGGCTTCCGGTCGCGCGCGACGCCGAGCTGGACGCGGTCGTCGTCGATGACAAGGCCCTCGACGGTCTGGCGATGGCCGACCTGTCGCCGCTCGGCGCCATTGACGCGGTGCGCGCGCTGCTGGACGCGCTGCGCATCGACCGCGGGGACGAGGCCCAGCCCATCCTCCCCCTGGCGACGATCTCAGTCACCGAGGACATGGCCACCGCGATGCAGTTGCACGCGCTCGGCTGGCGCAGCGTCTATCACCATGAGATCCTTGCGCGGGGCCTCGCCCCCGAGGATCTGAGGACGATGCTCACCCAGCGTCTGCGCTGGGCGCAGGGAACCCTGCAGGTGATGCTTCGGGACAACCCGCTGCTGAAGCGCGGCCTGTCGATCGGGCAGCGACTGATGTACTTCGGAACGATGTGGAGCTATCTGTCCGGATTCGCCGCCATCGTGTACCTCGCGGCCCCCGTGATCTACCTGCTCTTCGGAGTGCTGCCGGTGAAGGCCTGGAGCGTCGACTTCTTCGCGCGCTTCCTGCCTGCGTTCGCGGCGAACCAGTTGCTGTTCATCGTCATCGCTCGGGGGATGCGGACATGGCGCGGCCAGCAGTACTCACTCGCGCTCTTCCCGGTGTGGATCCGGGCCTGCTGGACGGCATTCGCAAACGTCGTGCTGGGCCGTCCGCTCGGCTTCGCCGTGACGAAGAAGGACGGCCGCGACGATCGCGGTGTGCCCTGGGGAGCGATCTGGCCGCAGTTCACCGCGATGGTCGTGCTCGCCGTCGCACTCGTCATCGGCGTGATCCGGGTCATCGTCGGCACCGCCGACGGGACAGGCACGCTCGTGAACGCGATCTGGGTCGCTTACGATCTGGTCGTGCTCAGCGTGATCATCGGAGCAGCCCGCTACAGGGGGCCGGTCGCACGCCCATCCGAAGGAGACGTATGAACCTCACCACCGCCATCCGCGACCACTACGCCGTCATCGACATCGTCGGGCGGCTGACTGCCACGGGCGCACCGCAGCTGCGTAACGCCGTCAATGAACTGATCGATGCCGGGTCGAACCGCATCGTCATCGACATGTCGAGGACCGAGTTCGTCGATTCGACCGGGCTGGGCGCTCTCGTGGGAGGTCTCAAGAGCGCGAGGGTGGCTGGCGGCGACCTGCGCGTCGCGGCCGTCCAGGACTCGGTGCGCACCGTGCTGCGCCTCACCAACCTCGATCGCGTGCTGCGGAATCACGAGACGCCGGAATCGGCGTTCGATGGACGCTGAGACGCGCTCGATCCAGGTCGAGGGCGCAGCCGACCTCGCGCTCGTCGAACGCGTCCTCGACGCTCTCGACGGCCTGTGGATCACGGCACCGGAAGTGCCCGGCGAGGACCAGAGCCTGTTCCGCCTGGCGATCGCCGAGATCTCGACGAACGTCGTCACGCATTCCGAGGGTCACGTGACGATGAGCGTCAGCGCACGGGTGACGCCGGGTACTCTGCACGCCCTCATCCAGGACACGGCCGCACCCGTGACGATCGAACTGGCCGCTGCCGCGATGCCCGACGCTGAGGCGGAGAGCGGGCGCGGACTCGCGCTGGCTCGTGCGTCGGTCGACGTGCTCGAGCACCACCCCGCTCCGTCGGGGAACGTCTGGGTGCTGCGCAGGAGCTTCACGCCCCAGCAGTGAGATCCGCCGTCAGTCCGTACCGGGGAGGGGAGGGTCGGAGGCGGTTCCGTCCGAATGCTCCGAGGTCGACACAGTGCGCGGATGCCACAGCACCACCTCGGTGGAGCGACGGATGCGCCGGCCTGATGCCAGCGAGACGATCGACCCGGTCGCCCCGGCCGCGAAGACGCGAACGCCGGGGCGGCTCTCCCGCTCGGCGCGCAGAGCGCCCTCGAGCTCGGTGACGCGGGAGCGCAGCATCCGCACCTCGTCCTCCAGGTCGAGCAGCCGGGCGATCGCCGGGAGGCTCATCCCCTCGCTTGACAGCTGCGCGACCTCGCGGAGCTGCTCGATGTCGCGCATCGAGTAGCGCCGCGAGCCGCCGCGCGTGCGGCCGGGCACCACCAGGCCGATGCGGTCGTACTGCCGCAGCGTCTGGGGGTGCATGCCGGCCAGCTCGGCAGCGACCGCGATCGCGAAGACGGGGGACTCGGCATCCATGTCAGGCCTTGGCCTTCGCCATCATCTCGGCCCGCGGGTTCTCCGTCGGCTCGAGCTCATGGAAGCGCTGCAGCGCCTCCTTCGCGGCGTCGTCGAGGTGCGAGGGGACGGCCACCTGCAGTTCTGCCAGCAGGTCGCCCGTGCCCTTCTTCGCCGAGGCGATGCCCCGGCCCTTGACGCGCAGCACGCGCCCGGAGGGCGTACCCGGAGCGACCCGCAGCTTGACCGTCTCGCCGCCCAGGGTGGGCACCTCGATGGTCGCGCCGAGAGTCGCCTCGGTGAACGTGACGGGCACGGTCAGCCGCAGGTTCAGTCCCTCGCGGGTGAACACCGGGTGCGGGCGCACAGCGACCTGCACGACGATGTCGCCGGGCTCCCCGCCGTCGGGCGAGGGGCGACCACGGCCGCGCAGACGGATCTTCTGGCCGTCGGCGACACCCGCCGGCACCTTGATCTTGAAGGGCTTGCCGTCCTCGGCCTGCAGGGTGATGGTCTCGCCCTTCGCGGCCGTGACGAAGTCCAGCGTGGTGCGGGCCGTGACGTCGGCGCCCTTCTGGGGGCCGCCGAAGCCACGGAATCCGCCCGACGACTGCCCGAACCGGCCTCCGCCGAACGAGCCGCCGCCCTGGTTGAACATCGAGAAGATGTCGTCGAAGTCGGCCTGACGGCCGCCGCCCTGCCCGAATCGGCTGAACACGTCCTCGAAGCCGCCCGCGCCACCGCCGCCGGGCGCGGTGAAACGCGCCCCCGAGCCCATCGCGCGGATCTCGTCGTACTCGCGACGCTGCTCGGCATCGCTGAGCACGCTGTACGCCTCGCTGATCTCCTTGAACTTCGCCTCGGCGGCAGCGTCACCCGGGTTGGAGTCCGGGTGGTACTTCCGCGCGAGCTTGCGGTACGTCTTCTTCAGTTCCGCATCGGAGATGTCCTTCGAGACGCCGAGCGTCTTGTAGAAGTCCTTGTCGAACCAATCCTGACTGGCCATCGATCACCTACTCCGCGGGAACGGCGACGACGACCTTCGCCGGACGCAGCTCGACATCGCCCAGGCGGTAGCCGACCTCGACGACCTCGAGGATGGTCGAGGTGGTGGCACCAGGGGTGGGCTGCTGGAAGATCGCCTCGTGCTGCTGCGGGTCGAACTCGTCGCCCTTCTCGCCGTAGGCGACGACGCCGAGCTTCTCGACCACGCCGCGCAGCTTCTCGGAGATCACGGCGAAGGGAGAGCCCTCCTCCAGATCGCCGTGCTGCTGCGCGCGATCGAGGTCGTCCAGCACGGGGAGCAGGCCCTTGGCCACCTCGCCCTTGGCGCGGGCGATCTCGACATGGCGCTGCTCCTCGGTGCGGCGCCGGTAGTTGGCGTACTCCGCGGTCAGGCGCTTCAGGTCGTTGAGCAGGGCGTGCTCGGCATCCACGATGCCGGCATCCGAGCCGTCCTCGCTGGACGCCTCGGGCGTCTGCGCGGCGTTCAGGATGTCGTCCACCGTGAAGTCGTCGTCCGAGCCCTCGGCTGCGGAGGCCTCGGCGGAGTCCTGGTTCACCTGCGGCTCGGGGCCGGATGCCGCAGCATCCGACCCCGCACCCTCAGGCTGAACCTCGTCGTTTTCGTCGAAGTTCTTGTCCGTCATGGTTACTTGCTCTCGTCCTCGTCGTCCACGACCTCGGCGTCCACCACGTCCTCATCGGACCCGGCGTCGGCGGAGGCGCCTGCGTCACCAGCGGCGGCGCCGGGTGCGGCATCCGCCTGGGACTGAGCGTAGATGGCCTCGCCCAACTTGCCCTGCGACGCGTTGAGCTTGTCGAACGCGGCCTTGACCGCGTCGTCGTCCTCGCCGGCGAGAGCCGTCTTCAGAGCGTCGACGTCGCCCTGCACCTCGGACTTGACGTCCTCGGGCAGCTTGTCCTCGTTCTCCTTGATGAGCTTCTCGATCGAGTACGCGAGCGACTCGGCCTGGTTGCGCTGCTCGAGGGCCTCGGCGCGCTTCTTGTCCTCGGCGGCGTGCTCCTCGGCCTCGCGCACCATGCGCTCGATGTCGTCCTTCGACAGCGACGAGCCACCGGTGATGGTCATCGACTGCTCCTTGCCGGTGCCCTTGTCCTTGGCGGACACGTGCACGATGCCGTTGGCGTCGATGTCGAAGGTGACCTCGATCTGCGGAATGCCGCGGGGAGCCGGGGCGATGCCGGTCAGCTCGAAGGTGCCGAGCGGCTTGTTGTCGCGGGTGAACTCGCGCTCGCCCTGGAAGACCTGGATCGCCACCGACGGCTGGTTGTCGTCGGCGGTGGTGAAGGTCTCGCTGCGCTTGGTCGGGATGGCGGTGTTGCGGTCGATGAGCTTGGTCATGCGACCGCCCTTGGTCTCGATGCCGAGGCTCAGCGGGGTGACGTCGATCAGCAGGACGTCCTTGCGCTCGCCCTTCAGGACACCGGCCTGCAGGGCGGCGCCGACGGCGACGACCTCGTCCGGGTTGACGCCCTTGTTGGCTTCCTTGCCGGTCTCGCGCTTGACGAGCTCGGCGACGGCCGGCATACGGGTCGATCCACCGACGAGCACGATGTGGTCGATGTCGCTGACCTTGATGTTCGCCTCGCGGATGACATCCTCGAACGGCTTCTTGGTGCGGTCGAGCAGGTCCTTGGTGAGGTCCTCGAACTTGGCACGCGTGAGCGTCTCGGAGAGGGAGACGGGGCCCGACTCGGTGAGCGACAGGTACGGCAGGTTGACCGAGGTGCTGGTCGAGCTCGACAGCTCCTTCTTGGCCTGCTCCGCAGCCTCCTTCAGACGCTGCAGGGCGATCTTGTCACCCGAGACGTCGACGCCGGTCGAGTCCTTGAACTGCTTGATCAGGTAATCGACGACGCGCTGGTCCCAGTCGTCGCCACCGAGGCGGTTGTCACCGGCGGTGGCGCGCACCTGGATGGTGGAGAAGTCGTCGTCCTTGCCCACCTCGAGGAGGGAGACGTCGAAGGTACCGCCACCGAGGTCGAAGACGAGGATGAGCTCGTCCTCCTTGCCCTTGTCCAGGCCGTAGGCCAGAGCAGCGGC